>WNFS01004705.1_pt1 | contig 13193 bp, 11 predicted proteins | sample 5400141 | NCBI WGS metagenome assembly WNFS01 (sample SAMN13153358, study PRJNA577476) | soil metagenome | isolation source: 60 cm saprolite under Madrone tree | place: USA:California | collected 2016-06-14
GCGCGGCCATGGTGCCGGAGGGCTACATCCAGCGGGTGCTGCAGCTGGCCGGCCAGGGCGTGCGCGAGCTCGACTTCCCGGAGTACGACACCGACTGGGACAGCGAGGCCTACTACACGGTCTCCGGCCAGAACTCCAACAACAGCGTGCGGGTGCCCAACTCCTTCTACGACGTGCTGGCGCGCCGGGGCCAGTGGGAGCTCAAGCGCCGCACCGACGGCAAGAGCGCCGGGTTCGTCCCGGCCGAGCAGCTCTGGGACGAGATCGCGCACGCCGCGTGGGCCTGCGCCGATCCGGGCGTGCAGTACGACACGACCATCAACGAGTGGCACACCTGCCCCGAGGACGGGCGCATCAACGCGAGCAACCCGTGCGTGACCGGCGACACCCTGGTGGCCACCGCCGAGGGCTGGCAGCGGATCGACGCGCTGGTGGGCGGGACCGCGCAGGTGATCGGCGCCGACGGGCAGCCGCACCGGGTGACCCGCATCTTCCCCACCGGCACCAAGCCGGTGTTCGATCTGCGGACGCGCCTCGGCTATCGGGTGCGGATCACGGGGGACCATCGGGTCCTCACGGTCGGCCGCGGCGACGTCGCGGTGCAGGACCTCACCGCTGGCAATCGGGTCCTGCTCCGCGGGGCCGGCTTCGGCCGCCGGAGCCTCTCGACCGGGCAGGCGCTCGGCATCGGGGTGGCGGCCGCGGAGGGCTACCTCTCGCACTCGGTGATCGGCGGGCGCGCCCAGGACTCGCTCGTGCTCACCACCGACGCGGGCGAGGCGCCGGTGCTGGCCGCCGTCGCGAGCGCGGTCAACGCGGGGCGAGCCGCCCTGCAGGCGGTGGGCGCGGGCGGACGATCGGAGAGCGCGGGGGTCATCACCCGGACCGCGGCGACCGCCCAGCTCGTCCTGAGCGAGACCTCCATCGTCGATCTCTTCCGGGAGTTCGCGGTCCTCGACGAGGGCGCCGCGAACATCCGCTTCACCCCGGCGGTCTTCGAGCTGAACCGGCCCGCGCTGGCCTCGGTGCTCCGCGGCCTCTTCACCGCCGACGCGGGCGTGGCCAACTACGGCGAGCAGTCGCGCTACATCTCGCTCGACTCGACCTCGCTCGAGCTGCTCCAGCAGACCCAGCTCCTGCTCCTGGGCTTCGGGATCAAGGCGCGGCTCTACGAGGACGCGCGGCTGGCCGAGGTCCTGCCGTCCCGCCCGCATCCGACGCACTCGCTGCGGATCGGCCGGACCTCCCGCGTGCTCTTCGAGCAGGAGATCGGCTTCCACGCGGAGAGCCCCAAGGCGTCGGCCCTCGCCCGCATCAACGGCGAGGAGCCGGCCGGCGGCGAGGACCTGACCGACGAGGTCGCATCCATCGAGCCGGCCGGCGAGGCCCCGGTCTTCGATCTGACCGAGGAGGTGACCCAGCACTTCGTGGCGAGCGGCGTCGTCGTGCACAACTGCTCGGAGTACATGTTCCTCGACGACACCGCCTGCAACCTGGCCTCGATCAACCTCGTGAAGTTCCTGCGCGAGGACGGCTCCTTCGACGTGGACGGCTTCCGGCACGCCTGCCGCCTGTGGACGACGGTGCTCGAGATCAGCGTGCTGATGGCGGCCTACCCGAGCCCGGCCATCGCCCAGCGGAGCTGGGACTACCGCACCCTGGGGCTCGGCTACGCCAACATGGGGACCGTGCTCATGCGCAAGGGCATCCCGTACGACTCCCCGGAGGCGACCGCCATCTGCGGGGCGGTCACCGCGGTGATGTGCGGCGAGGCCTACGCGACCTCCGCCGAGATGGCCCGCGACCTGGGCCCCTTCCCCGGCTTCCAGCGCAACCAGGACGCGATGCTCCGGGTCATGCGCAATCACCGGCGCGCGGCCTACCGGACGCCCGCCGCGGAGTACGAGGCCCTCAGCATCACCCCCCTCGGCATCGACCCGGCCCACTGCCCGGCGCCCCTGCTGCAGGCGGCGCGTGAGGCCTGGGATCGAGCGGTGACCCTCGGGGAGCAGTTCGGCTATCGCAACGCTCAGGTGACGGTGCTGGCCCCGACCGGCACCATCGGCCTGGTCATGGACTGCGACACCACCGGCATCGAGCCGGACTTCGCGCTGGTGAAGTTCAAGAAGCTGGCCGGCGGCGGGTACTTCAAGATCATCAACCAGAGCCTGCCGGTGGCGCTCGAGTCGGTCGGCTACGCCCCGGGCCAGATCGAGGACATCGTGGCCCACTGCGTGGGCCGCACGACGCTGCGCGGCGCGCCGTTCATCAACCACGACACGCTCCGCGCCAAGGGCTTCGACGACGAGGGGCTGCAGCGGATCGAGACCGGGATCGAGACCGCCTTCGACATCTCCTTCGCCTTCAACGCCTGGACGCTCGGCGAGGGCTACATCGCGGCGCACCTGGGCCTGAACGAGGCGCAGCTCGCGGAGTGGAACGGCAACCTCCTCCGGGCGCTCGGGTTCACCGCGGCCGAGATCGAGGCGGCCAACGATTACTGCTGCGGCACCATGACGGTGGAGGGCGCCCCGCACCTCCAGGCCGAGCACCTCGCGATCTTCGACTGCGCCAATCGCTGCGGCAAGCGGGGCGTGCGGTTCATCGCCACCGAGGCCCACATCCGGATGATGGCGGCGGCCCAACCGTTCATCTCGGGGGCCATCAGCAAGACCATCAACATGCCCCAGGACGCCACCATCGAGGACGTGAAGTGGGCGTACGACCTGGCCTGGCGGGGCATGGTCAAGGCGGTGGCCCTCTACCGGGACGGCTCGAAGCTCTCGCAACCGCTCAACTCCACGACGGACGAGGAGGAGGAGCGCTCGGTGGCCGCGGACGTCGAGGCGGTGGCCGAGAAGATGACCGAGCGGGTGGTGACCCAGTACCTGCGCGAGCGGCACCGCCTCCCCGACCGCCGGAAGGGCTACACCCAGAAGGCGGTGGTGGGCGGCCACAAGGTCTACCTGCGCACCGGGGAGTACGAGGACGGAACGCTCGGCGAGATCTTCCTCGACATGCACAAGGAAGGGGCGGCCTTCCGCTCCCTGATGAACTGCTTCGCGATCGCGATCTCGCTCGGGCTGCAGCACGGCGTGCCGCTCGACGAGTTCGTGGACGCCTTCGTCTTCACCCGCTTCGAGCCCAACGGCATGGTGAAGGGCAACGACCGCATCAAGATGTCGACCTCGGTGATCGACTACGTCTTCCGCGAGCTGGCCATCACCTACCTCGGGCGCACCGATCTCTCCCACGTACCCGACGAGGATCTGCGCGCGGACGCCATCGGCAGCAAGCCGGGCGAGGGTCCGGTGTCGCTGCCGCCGGCCACGCCCGCTCCCCCGGCCGCGCGACCGGTGGCCCCCGCCCCGCAGGCCAGCACCGTCCGGACCATCGTGCCCATGAGCGGCGGCAGCGGCGGAGTCGCTCCCATGCCGGTGGCCCCTGCGGGCGCCGCGATGAAGAGCCTCTCGGCGTCCGAAATGGCCCGGCTCAAGGGCTACGAGGGCGACCCGTGCGGCGAGTGCGGCCAGTTCACCATGGTGCGCAACGGCACCTGCCTCAAGTGCATCACCTGCGGCACCACCACCGGCTGCTCCTGATCTGACGCGCGGCGGGGGACCATCGCTCCGAGCGTTCGCTCCGGCGATGATCCCCCGCGCAGTTCGCCAGCCCGCCGGAACTTCTTACCGGACCGTCCCTACCGGGAAGCTGCTTCGATCGTCTCGACGGTGGCGGGATGCGGCCCGAGAAGCCGCTGGCTCAGCCAGATCGCGATCAGGAGATAGGCGGCGCCGAGCGCGAAGCCGCCCATCACGTCCGAGAGCCAGTGCATGTCGAGGTAGACGCGGCTAACCGCGACGAGACCGACCGCGGATCCGCACGCGCCGCAGGCGAGGAGGCGGAAGCGGCGCCGACGCTCCGTGAGCGTGACGAGCAGGAAGGCGAGCATCCCGAAGAACACCACCAGGCTCAGGACGTGCCCGCTCGGAAAGCCCCACGGAGCCGCGTTCGGCCGCGGACGGGCCGCGGCCCACTTGCCCGCGAGCTGGAGTATTCCGGTCCCCGCCATGACGATCGGCAGGAGCAGGGCCCAGCGCCGGTTGGCCCGCCAGAGCCCCACGGAGGCGATCAGGATCAGCCCGATGAGCCCACCCGGCTCACCCAGGGCCGAGACCATCTCCATCGGCAGGTCGAGGCTGCCGCTCCGCATCGGCTGCACCCAGGCCCGCACACTGCGGTCGCCCGGCAGGAGCTGATGGTGCGCCGCGTCGACCGCCAGGACGAGATAGGCGGTCAGCAGGAGGGATGACACCCCCAGGAGCACCGCGGCCTGATTCGAGAGGCTGCGCCGGATCATGGTTCGTACCTCTTCCAGTTTGCCACACGACGCAACCGGTGGCCCGCTGGCACGGACATTGTACGCTTCCCCTGAGATGCGGCTCGTGAAGGTCGGGCTGTCGATCGTGGGGCTGGCGGTGATCGCGTGGTCGATCCATCACATCGGATGGGCGCCCGTTCTCGAGGCGCTCGCGCGACTCACCTGGTGGCAGGTCGTGCTGGTCTGCCTGCCCTATGCCGCGATCATGGCGGTCGACACCCTCGGATGGCGCTTCGCGTTCCCCCGCGACGCCGCGCCGTTCCGTCGACTGTTCGGCGCCCGGCTGGCCGGCGAGGCGCTGAACCTGGTGACCGCGGTCGGATCGGTCGGAGGCGAGGCGGTGAAAGCCTGGCTGATCCGCCGCGACGTGGCCTACGCGGAGAGCGTGCCGTCGGTGGTGATCGCCAAGACCACGATCACCATCGCGCAGGCGCTCTTTCTCCTGATCGGCGTCGCGCTCGCCTGGACGATGCCCGCCACCGACTCGCGCGTCATCACGGCCATGCTCTGGCTCCTCGTGGTGGAAGTGGCGGCGGTCGCCGGGTTCGTGGCGGTCCAGGTCGTCGGGGTGGTGGGCCGTGCCGGCCGTCTGCTCGAGTGGTTCGGCGTCGTGCGGCGCGACGACTATGCCCAGCAGCTCGACGCCGCCCTCCGCGACTACTACCGCCGGGGCTGGCGGCGACTCTCTCTCTCGACCGGATTCCACCTCGGCGGCTGGCTGCTGGGCGCGGTCGAGGCGTACCTCATCCTGTTCTTTCTCGGGATCTCCGCCGACCTCGTGACCGCGACGGTCATCGAGGCGCTCGGGGCGGGCGTGCGGTTCGCCACCTTCCTGATCCCCGCGAGCCTCGGCGCATTCGAGAGCGCCAACGCGGCCGCCTTCGAGGCCATGGGCCTCGGAGCCGGAGCCGGCCTCGCGTTCAGCTTCGTCCGCCGCGCGCGTCAGATCGGGTGGATCGGGGTCGGCCTGCTGGTTCTGGTGTCGATGGGCTGGCTCGCAAAGCGGGCCGAGGTTCAGACCACCGTCTCGACCGGGACCTCCTCCTCGACCTCCGCCTGACGCCGCGCGAGGGCCGCGACCGCGCCCGGGGGCAGCAGCAGGGGCAGGGCCCGGCGCAGCACCCGCAGCGTCTCGCGGCCCGCGGCCCCCTCGACCACCACGCAGCGCCCGCGATGCAGGGACACCCCCCTCCAGCGCCCGGGTAGGCGCAGCTTGAGTAGGAACAGCCGCCAGGCCAGTCCGAGCTTGGACGTCCGCGAGATCACGAACACGTCGAAGCGCCCGTCGATCGGCGACGCGGTGGGGGTCAGGGGCAGGAAATCGCGGTACGTCTCCACGTTCGCCACCGTGACCAGCACCGCTCCGTCGGCCACCCGCGTACCGTCCACCTCCACCGCGAGCGGGTCGAGCGGCGTGGTCCACACCGCCCGCGCCGCGATCCCGTAGTAGGCCAGGAGCCGGCGCGTGCGCGTCCGCGGCTGGCGTCGATCCTCCTCCACGCGCTCCTGGACCTGATCGATGAAGCCGTAGCTCTTGTGGGAGAGGAACAGCTCGTCGCCGGCCACACCCACGTCCACCATCCGAATCTCGCCGTCCGCCAGCAATCGGGCGGCTCGACGCGCCGACGACGGGTGTCCGAACACGCTGGCGAACAGGTTCCCGAATCCGGTCGGGACCGGCACGAACGGGATCCGGTGGCGCCGGGCCAGCGCGGCGGCCGCGCTCTGGGTGGCGTCTCCGCCGATGCAGAACATGACCGAGAACTCCGCCGCCGCCGTCTGCGCCCACTTCACGAGCGCGGGAAGGCTTCCGAATGCCTGGATCTCCACCGTGGAGCCCCGCCGGCCCAGGAGCCGCGCGAGCCGGCGCGCCACACCGCGGGCGCGCCCCTCGCCGGATCCCGGCGTCACCACGATCCCGACCGACCGCCAGCGGGTGGCCATGCGAATCCGGCTCAGCGGCCCTGCGGGCTCCGCTCCAGCCGGCGCTCGGTCATCGCCCCCCGCGCGGTCCGGCCGGCGACGACGGTCGCGCCGATCGCCGCCGCCAGCCCGACGAAGCCGGCCAGCTCCGGAAACGGGTTCGGGGGCTCGGCCTCCGAGCCCAGCAGGCCATGCCAGATCGCGTCGACGACGTTCGTCACGATGCTCACCTCCTACGCTTTCGCGTGGCGGCCGCGCGTCGCGCGGCGGCGCTCCGTGACTGCTTCGTGCGTCGCGCCGCGGCCGTGCGGCCCTGACGGGAGAGCGCGTTCCGCGAGGCGGCCGCGCGACCCTCCCGGGTCAGCGCGCGAAGCGCCGCGCGTGACCGCCGGCTCGAGACGGCGCGGGCACCGGCCCGCGCGTCGCGGACCGCCTGCCGGCGGGTGCGGCGTGAGACCGTTCCTTCTCTCGGCGGCGGCAGCTTGACCCCGGCGCGGCGAGCCTTCGACAGCCCGATCGCGATGGCCTGCCGGGACGAGCGGGCCCCGTGCTTGCCTTCACGGACGTGCTCGATCTCCTCGCGCACGAACTCGCCGGCCTGCGTGCTCGGCGCCTTCCCTTCTCGCCTGTCCTTTTCGACTCGTTGCTGTGTCGCCTTCTCCGGCATCGATCCCTCCTAGAGGGAGCTCGCAGCAAGGCGTGTGCCCTGCACGTTTCCGGGCGTCGCGGGCCTATCAGCCCCGATTCTGGCGGCGGCCGACGACATCGGCCCAGGGTTGCCCGGTCATCTTTACCGATGCCGCCTGAAATTTCCGGACATCGGCATGCGCGACTCCTCCACCTCCTGCCGAAGCCGCCTGACGCCTCCTGTCACGCGAGCACCGTCTTCTTGTCAGCGGGGGCCGCGGACTCGTGACCCGCCCGCGCCGCAAGGCGGTCGAGGAGACCGAGACGCATCATCGACAGATCTTGCGGGCGGCCGACCGGCCGCGAGAGGCGTCGACGGTGGAGGAGCTCGGTCGCGTCGTGAGCCCGGCAGCGCCGGCCACCGGCTCCGGATCGGATCCTCCTCGGGTCGGACTCTAGTCGCCCGCAGAGGCAGCTCGGCCCGCATCGCACGGAGAGGGTATGATCTCTGCGCTCCCATGACCCCGACCCGGTTCCCCGAGGCCCGCGCCCCCCGCGGCATGGTGGCGACCCCGCACCTGCTCGCGACCCAGTCCGGTGTGGCCGCGCTGCGCGCGGGGGGCAATGCGCTGGACGCGGCCATCGCGGCCGCCGCCACCATCGCGGTGGTGTACCCGCACATGAACGGCCTGGGCGGCGACAACGTGTGGCTGATCCACGACGCGCGGAGCCAGAGCCTGCGCGCCCTCTGTGGGGTGGGCCGGGCCGCGCGGGCCGCCACCATCGACTGGTACGCCGCGCGCGGGGTCACTCAGGCCCTGCCCGCGCGCGGGGGACCCGCGGCACTCACGGTGCCCGCGGTGGTGGAGGGCTGGTGGCAGGCCCACCGCCACAGCCGTGAGGCGATGGGCTCCCCGCTCGACTGGAAGGCCCTGCTCGCCGACGCGGTGGCCTACGCGCGCGAGGGCTTCACCGCCTCGGACGGCCAGCGCATCCCGCCGCCGCGCGAGCCGGATCTGTTCACCGACCGGGCGCCGGGGATGATCCGGCGGTGGCTCTGGCCCCTCTACCATCCGGACGCCCTGCGCCGCGGCCCGCTGGTGCAGCGCGACCTCGCCCGCACCCTCGAGGCGGTGCGCGATGGCGGTGCGGAGGCGTTCTACCGCGGGGACGTGGCGCGCCGCCTCGTGGCCGCCGCCACGGCGGCGGGCAGCCCGCTGGCGCTCGAGGACCTGGCCGAGCACCGATCCGAGTGGATGGAGCCGCTGCGCATCCCCTTTGCCGAGGGACACGCGGTGAGCGTTCCCCCGCCCACCCAGGGGCTCTCCGCGCTCGCGGTGCTCGGCATGATGGAGCGGTTCGACGTCGCCTCGCTGCCGGAAGCCGACTACGTCCACCTGGCCGTAGAGGCCACCAAGCTCGCGTTCGAGGATCGCGACCGCTACCTGACCGACCCGGCCCACATGCGCGTGGCCGCCGCCGAGCTGCTCGGCGCCGAGCGCCTCCAGGCGCGCGCCCGGCTGATCTCACCCGCGCACGTGCGGCCTTCCCAGCCCGCCGCGCCCGGGGGCGGCGACACCATCGCGCTGGTCACCGCGGACCGCGAGGGCAACGCGGTCTCCCTGATCCAGTCGCTCTACTTCACGTTCGGCTCGGGCGTGATGGCGGGCGATACCGGGGTCGTGCTCCAGAATCGCGGCTCGTTCTTCTCGCTGGACCCGAGCCACGTCAACGCGCTCGCGCCCGGCAAACGCACGATGCACACCCTGATCCCGTCGATGTATCTCGAGGGCGGCCGACCGCGCTTCGTCTACGGCACGATGGGCGGCGAGGGCCAGCCGCAGACTCAGGCCGCGATCCTCACCCGGCGGCTCTTCCGCCGGCTCGGCCCTCAGGCCGCCGTCGAGGCCCCGCGCTGGCTCTACGGGCGCACCTGGGGCACCGCCACGCGCGCCCTCAGCCTCGAGGGCCGCTACCCGGTCGAGCTGGCGCGCGAGCTCGAGAGCCGCGGGCACGAGGTCGCGATCGGGGAGGAGTGGGACGATCTCTTCGGTCACGCCCACTGCATCTGGGTCGCGCCGGAGGGCGGGCTGGTCGGCGGGTCGGACCCGCGGGCGGACGGCGGGGCGCTCGGGTTCTAGACGTTGCCGCCGGCGAGGGCCTTGTACAGCTCGACTCCCACCTGCGAGAGATCGGAGCGGGTCTCGATCGGCAGACCCGCATTGGTCCAGGCCCCGAGACCGCCCTTCAGAATCTTGACGTCCTTGAACCCCATCTTCCGCAGCTCGCGCGCCACCCGGGCGCTGGTCTCCTCGTCGGGTCAGCTACAGTAGGCGACCACCGGCCGCGTCTGGTCGAGGTCCAGGCCGGCCATGCTGGCCGCGAGGTTCTCGGGGGCCACCCGCACCGAGCCCCGGATCGTGAGCGGCAGCTGTTCGTAGAGATCCGTCCGCCGGGCGTCGATGATGGTGGGCGCCTTGCCGCCCTCGATCAGCCGCACGACCTCCGAGGGGTGCACGCGGTACCGATTCTTGTTCCAGCGGTGGAGCCACTGCCCTCCGAAGCCGCCCGCGCTCACGAACGTGACCCCGATGGCCACCCAGAACCACGGGAAGGGCTTGGGCTTCGGGTTCTTCACCAGGTCGCGCGCCTCGGCGATCTCGCGGCGGGCGTCCGGAAGGTTCGGGTGCAGCCGGTCGGCTTCTTCGAAGCGCCGCAGCGCGGTCGGGCCGTCCTCGCTGAACAGGGCGCTCAGGCCGGCGAACCAGGCGTCGTTGAACTTGCTGCCCGCGTTGACCTTCACCGCGGTACCCTTCACGAAGTCGGTGACCGCAGCGGACGGGATGACGAAGTTGAAGCCCTGAACGATGCCGCCCTCGGGCCCCGGCGCCAGCGACACGAACGTGAGGAGGCCGATCACGTTGCCCCGGTCATCCACCACCGGACCGCCCGAGTTGCCCCACGCCGCCGGCGCATCGGTCTGGATCACGGTGTTGTTGTTCTTGTCCTGCTTGAAGCCGGACACCGCGCCGTTCGTGATCGACGCTTCGACCATCGAGGACTGGTTCAAGAGCTCGTGCGAGAGCACCACGCCCGGGAAGCCGATGATGTGGACCGGGTCGCCGATCTGCGCTCCCTTGGAGTCGGCCAGCGAGAGCACCGGGTAGTTCTCGCCCGGGACCTTGAGCAGGGCGAGATCGCGGCCCGACATCTCGTTCACCGGCGGGCTGTACTTCTTCACCTCGGCCTTGAACCGGCCCTTGGCGGTCACAACGAAGACGTCCGGCTTGAGGTTGACCTTGGCGGAGGGCAGCACGGTATCGAGCAGACGACGCTTGGCCGCCTCCTCGGCCGCCGGTTGGTCGCCCGGCTGGATCCCCATCTTCTTGAGCACCGGCGGCAGGCACGCCGTCGTGACCGCGCGCTGCGCCTGCTGGTTGGCCAGCCAGCGGGGCGGCTCGTAGGCGGGCTGGACCACGTGGCCGTTGGTCATCAGCCACGGCCGGCTTGGCGCGGAGGAGGGCTTCCTGGACCGTGAGGGCCTTCTGGGCGAGCGCCAAGCCGGGCAGCCCGGCGGCGGTCATGATCACCGCCGCCACGAACAGCACCAGACGCAGTATCATAGGCCCACCGCGGGCCATTCTACACCGAAGACGGGAGTTCATGAGCCGCCAGATCGGGGAGGTACCGACGAGGACGTTCGAGCCGGGCGCGGTCATCTTCCGCGAGGGAGACGACGCCAAGGGCGAGGCCTTCATGCTCCACCTGGGCCGGGTGGAGATCCGAAAGAAGATCGGCGGTGAGGAGCGTCTCCTCCGGACCCTGACCAAGGGTGAGCTGCTCGGCCACATCGCCCTCTTCCGCAACGCTCCCCGCTCCGCCACCGCGATCGCCGCGGACGCGGTCACCCTCATGGTCATCCCCGCGAACCGGCTCGATCACCTCGTGCGCGCGAATCCCGCGCTCGCCCTGGCGCTGATCCGCGAGCTGGCCACGATGCTGCTGGCCGCGGAGGACCGGCTCCGCGAGGTCGAGGACCGGCTGAAGAAGTAGCTCAGGCCGCGCCCGGGCCGCCCCCGAGTCCGAACGTCTCGGCGGCCACCCCGGCGACGTGCCGGCCGATGGCGAGCGAGGCGGTCGCGGCAGGGGACGGAGCGTTGACCACGTGCACCGCTCCGGGGGTCACGCTGATCTTGAAGTCGTCCACCAGGCTCCCGTCGGGCGCCACCGCTTGCGCGCGCACCCCCGCCCCGCCCCGCTCGAGGTCGCCGCTCCGGATGTCCGGCACCAGCTTCTGCAGCGAGCGCACGAACGCGGCCTTGCTCGCCGAGCGATACATCTCGTAGGCGCCCACGCGCCAGTACTTGCGCGCCATGTGCCAGAAGCCGGCGTAGCCCAGGGTGCCGAGGAATTCGCCGGGCCGCACCGTGCCGAGGGAGTACCCCTCGCGCGCGAAGGCGAGCACCGCGTTCGGTCCCGCCTCCACGTCGCCGTGGATGGTGCGGGTGAAGTGCACGCCGAGGAACGGGAACTCGGGGTCCGGCACCGGATAGATCAGCCCGCGCACGATCGACCGCCGCTCCGCTCGGATCATGTAGTACTCGCCGCGGAACGGGATGATGCGCACCTCGGGCGTCACCCCGGTGAGCCCGGCCACCCGGTCGGAGTGCAACCCGCCGCAGTTGACCAGATGGCGCACCTCGACCGCGCCCTGCGCGGTCTCGAGCACGAGGCCGGTCCCCTGCCGGCGGATCGCGCTCACCCCGGCGCCGGTCAGGATGCGACCGCCGCGCTGCTGGATCAGCTCCGCCATCTTGCCGGCCACCTGGACGTAGTCGACGATGCCGGTCTCGGGCACGTGGATCGCGCGCACCGCGCGACAGTTCGGCTCGAGCTCGCGCACCTCCTCCGCCGAGAGCATCTTGAGGCCAGAGAGCCCGTTGGCCTGGCCGCGCTCGTAGATGTTCTGCAGCCGCGGCAGCTCGGCCGCGTCGGTGGCCACGATGACCTTGCCGCAGCCCTCCCACTTGATGCCGTGGGTGTCGCAGAACTGCTTCATCCGGCGCGCGCCCTCCACGCAGGTCCGCGCCTTGAGGGAGCCCGGCTTGTAGTAGATGCCGGAGTGGATGACGCCGCTGTTGTGGCCGGTCTGGTGGGCCGCGATCTGCGGCTCCTTCTCCAGCAGGAGCAGCCGGAGGCGCGGATGGGCCTCGGTCAGGGCCAGCGCGGTGGCGAGCCCGACGATGCCGCCTCCGACGACCGCGAGATCGGCGCTCTGGGTCACGGCCGAGAGGATACCATCACTAGGCCAGCTCGAGCACGATGGGGCAGTGATCCGAGCCCAGGACCCCGGGCAGGATGCTCGCGCCCGCGATCCGGCCGCGCAGCTCGTCGGAGACGAAGAAGTAGTCGATGCGCCAGCCCACGTTCCGCGCCCGCGCTCCCGTCTTCAGATCCCACCAGGTGTAGTGCCCGGGGTCCGCCACGAAGAGGCGGAAGGTGTCGTGGTAGCCCGCCGCGATGAAGCGGGCGACCCACTCGCGCTCGGCGGGCAGGAACCCCGAGGTCCCCTCGTTCTCCCGCGGGCGGGCGAGATCGAGCTCGGTGTGCGCGGTGTTCACGTCGCCGCAGACCACGACCCCCTTGCCCCGCTGGCGGAGCGACTCCGCGAAGGAGAGGAACGCCTCGTAGAAGGCGAGCTTGTGCCGGACACGCTCCGGGCCCATTCCCCCGTTCGGGAAATAGACGTTGAGCAGGTGGAAGTCGGGCAGCTCGACGTGCACGAGGCGCCCCTCGCAGTCGAGGACCGGATGGTCGCACACGGCGCTCGCCGCGAGCGGGGCCTCGCGGGAATAGGTGACCACGCCGCTATAGCCGGGACGCTCCGCGAAAGCCCAGTGGCTCGCGTAGCCCCCGGGGCTCCGCATCCCGTCGGTGACCTGCTCGGCCTGGAGCTTGGTCTCCTGCACGCAGACGAGGTCGGCGGCCTGGGCGGTCAGGAAATCGGGAAAGCCCTTCTTCCACGCCGAGCGGAGCCCGTTGACGTTCCAGGAGACGAGCTTCACGAGCGGCCGCGGTGGTCCTCGGCGCGGTCCTCGGGCACGAAGCCCACCACCGCCCGCGCGTGCTCGATGTCGCGGTACGTCCACTTGTTCTCCGAGCACACGAAGAACACGTCGAAGCGCAGGCTGTCCGGCGCGACCAGGCAGCGCTCGACCATCTGGGCGATGTCGCGCTGGCTGCACCACACCGAGAGCTCGCG
>WNFS01002798.1_pt1 | contig 13188 bp, 11 predicted proteins | sample 5400141 | NCBI WGS metagenome assembly WNFS01 (sample SAMN13153358, study PRJNA577476) | soil metagenome | isolation source: 60 cm saprolite under Madrone tree | place: USA:California | collected 2016-06-14
GTACGCCTGCTGCTGCCCAATGTCGTTCCACGCGCCTTCGTTCTCGCATGGTCGGCGTGGCGTCGGACCCACCAAGCCATCGCGCGCCAGTGCCATTACCGAAGAAGGGTCCGCACTAAAATGCAACTGTAGTACTAGGCTCGCGGTCGCCTACGATCCCTCAATTCGCTCCGCCGAGGAACCTCTCGATGCCCAGGCCCGAAATGTCGGTTTCGCAGCGCCCGTCCACGGCGAGATCGACCAAGGCCGCGCCGGCCGCAGGCCCCAGTTGAAAGCCATGGCCGCAGAAACCAAAGGCGTGGAATAGCCCTTCGTGACGGCGGCTGGAGCCGACGACCGGGCTGCCGTCGGTGGTATCGCCGTCGACGCCGGTCCACATCCGGATGATCGCCGCGTTCTTCAGATGCGGCACCACCGCCACCGCCGTGCGGCAGGCTAGGCGCGCCACATCCGGTTTGGGCCGCGAGCGCAGCCAATCTTCGGAGATGGCGCCTTCGCCACCGCCGAAGATGACATTGCCGCGCGTAATCTGCCGCAGATAGAGATCGCCGCCGACGACACCCAGAACCGGGTCGATGCGGTGAGCGATCGGCTCCGTCACCATGACCTGAGGTGCCTCGGGCTTGATCGCCACGCCTTCGCCGAACCAGCCGGCAACTTCGCCGGCCCAGGCGCCGGCGCAATTGAAAAGGCGCGGCGCTACATATTCCGTCCCATGCCGAGCGGTGAGACGGAAGGCACCCGGCTCGCTTGTGCCGGCCACTATCTCCACGCCCTCTTGAATCTCGGCGCCGGCCCGGCGCGCGGCGTCGGCGAAGGCGGGCGAGACCAGCCGGGGATTGGCCTGTCCGTCCTCGGCCGAGAAGGATCCGCCAAGGACGATGGCGCCGAGCCAGGGGAAACGCGCCATGACTGCGTTGCGGCCCAGGAGCTCGAAATTCGCGCCGTAACCGGCGGCGTCCCGGCAATGCTGCTCGATGACCGCCATATCGGCGTCGCTGCGTCCCAGGCGCAGATGCCCGCCGGCCACGAATTCGCCGTCGATCCCGATGAGCTGCGGCAGATTGCTCCACATCCGCCGGGCGCGCCGCGACAGGGGCAACTCGATTAGAGCGCGGCCCTGCTGGCGCACGCCGCCGAAATTGACGCCGCTCGCCCGCTGGCCGACGCGGTCGCGTTCGATGAGAATTGCCGTCAAGCCGCGGCGGCGCAGATGCAGGGCGACAGAAGCGCCGACGATGCCACCGCCAAGGACCAGCGCGTCGGCGCGCTTGGTCGTTTCGATAGCTCGCGGACCGGTCATAGCAGACCCGCCGGCAAGGGCTTTACCGGCGGCTGGCCACGCAGACGCCCGACGCTGGCGATCTCGCCGTCCAAAGCCGCAGCCAGGATTTCCGCCGCCGCGGCGCCGCAAATCCGGCCCTGGCAGCGGCCCATGCCGACTCGGCTATAGGCCTTCGCGCGATTCAAGTCCCTGGCGCCGATGCCGGCGACCGAGGCGCGCAATTCGCCGGCCGTCACCGCTTCGCAACGACAGAGGATCGTTCCATCGGCGACCCGGCGGGCAAGATGATCGGGGAAAGGGAAGGCTTGCTCCAGGCCTCGGTGAAACGTCCTGCTGCGCGCAAGCCGGCGAGCGATCCATTGGCGCCGTGCGGCCGGCACGGCGCTTCCGCTATCGGATAGGAGGGCCAGCGCGGCGCGCAAGCCGGCGAGCTCGGCCGCATCGGCGCCGGCAATGCCCGCACCATCGCCGGCGAGATAGACCTTGCCCAAGCCCAGGGCACGCCCGTCCTCATCGGTTTCCGGCAGCCATTGGCGATTGAGCGGGTCGAAACGAAAGCGGCATCCCGCCAGATCGGCCAATTGAGTTTCCGACCGGAGGCCGAAGCCGAACGCCACCGCGTCGGCCGCGATCTCGCATTCGCCACCAGTCAAATCGCGAAAGCGCAGTCCACGTACCTGGGAGGCGCCGAGAATTTCCAGTGGTTCGATGCCGCTCGCGATAGCGATGCCGCGGGCCCTGAGCCAGGCGACATAGTAGAAACCCTTGGCCAACGCGCCGCCGCCGGCAAGAAGCCGCGGCAATGCTCGGCGCTTGGCCGATGCGGGCGCGGTGTCGAGCACTGCGGCGACATGGGCGCCGGCCTTGGCATATTGGTAGGCAACGAGATAGAGAAGAGGGCCGGTACCGAAGAAAACGCAGCGCCGGCCGACGGCGACGCCCTGGGCCTTCAGCGCGACCTGCGCCCCGCCCAGGGTGAAGACGCCGGGCAAGGTCCAGCCGGCAAGCGGGATGACCCGATCCGTGGCGCCCGTCGCCAGGATCATTGTCTCGAAGGGAACGCTGCCGAGGCCATCGGGCCCGGCGATCTGCAGGCTGCCCTCGGCAATATCCCAGACCAGCGTCGAGGGTCGATAGTCGGCAAGCCGCGCGGCCGCATCGGCGGCGGCATGCAGACGCCGTGCCTTGGCGGCTTCGAAACCATAGAGGGTTTCGGGGCTACGGCAAAAATTCGCCGGCGGCCGGCGATAGATCTGTCCGCCGGACCGCGGCGCCTCGTCGATCCAGATCGGGCGCAAGCCATGTGCCACCAAGGTTTCGACAGCCCTTGTGCCGGCAGGCCCGGCCCCGATCACCGCGATGCTCACGGAATTGGCTCCAGCGCCATCCCGTCTTCGGCCAAGGTGGTGCAGGCGCGAAAGCGTCGCCCATCGGCCAGCGTGACCCAGCAATCCTGGCAGGCACCCATCAGGCAAAACCCGGCGCGCGGTCCGTCGGCGAATTCCGATTGGCGAAGATGGCTGCCGGCGAGAAGGAGGGCGGTGAGCAGGCTGTCGCCCTCCAGTGCTTCTATGCGGCGATCGCCGAGCGTGATGAAAAAGCGCCGCCGTCCGGTCTCGGCCAAGCGGATGAACCGACCGCCCTCGGGCGCAGCGCTCACGGCAACCGCGGCTCGAAATGCATGGGCGTCTTGCCCGTCAAGCGCGGATCGACGATCGACTTACGCTCCTGGCGATAGGGCCGGAAGCCTGCCCGCTGATAGGCCTGCAAGGCCCGCGAATGGTCCAGCGTACAGGTATCGACGATCAGGCGCTGGGGCCCAGAACTCCAGGCCGTGTCGATCGCCCAGTTGAGTAGGTACCAGCCCAGACCCCGGCCGATATACCCCGGCGTCAGCCCGAAATAGGCAAGCGACACTTCCGACGCCGGCCGGCGGTCGATCTCGACATAACCCGCAGGGGATCCCGCGACATAAGGCACGTAAAGCTCGACCTTAGGGTCATGGAGGATGGCCTGCAACTCGCCATCTGCCATGTGCTTGCGCTCGTACCAGAACCAGGGGTCCCCTACCTGATCGTAGAGGAAGCGATAGAAGGCGATGCCGGGTTCATCGACGCGGAGCAGAGCCAGTTTCTCGCCCGCCGGTGCCGGCAAGCTGGGCCGTTGGGGCGGCGCGGTCATTTCCAGATACGTGATGACCACATCGATATGGGCTTCGGCGGCGGGCTTTTGCGTGGCATCGAAGGATTTTGACATGACCAGCCGCGGTTCCTGCCGGTAGCCGAGCCGTTCATAGAAGGACGTCGCCGTTTCATTGTCCTCGCGGATCAGCAGCATCAGTTTCGGCAAGCGCCGGGCGATGGCCCAGGCTTCGGCTTGCGCGACCAGGGCGCGGCCATAACCGCGCCTCTGCAAGGATGGATCCACGGCGAGGCGATACATCCATGCACGATGGCCGTCATGGCCGACCAGCACACTCCCCACGAGCCGATCCTCCGCAAAGGCGAGGAACAACTCGCTGTTTGGGACCTCGCGCACGAAGGCGATCTCGCGCGCCGGATCGTGATGGGGTCGCAGAATTCCGCAGGCATTCCACAAGGCGATGACGGCCGCGACGTCTTCGTCACGGCAAACGCGGAAGGCGAGGGTCACGTCTCGACCGGCGTTTCGCCGGGCAGGCCCCATTCGGCCCAGGAACCGTCATAAACCGCCACGTCGCGATGGCCGAGCAGATGCAGGCCGAAGGCAAGCACCGTCGCCGTGATTCCGGAGCCGCAACTCGTCACCACCGGTTTTTTCAAATCGATGCCGGCCTCGCGAAACTTGGCGCTCAACAGATCGGCGGGAAGCAGGGTCTTGTTCGTCGGGTCGAGCAGGTCGGTGAAGGGCAGATTATGGGATCCAGGGATATGGCCGCTGCGGCGGCCGGGCCAGAGTTCAGGCTCACGGCCGGTGAACCGCCCCTTCGCCCGGGCGTCCAGTACCTGCTCGCGCCTGGTCTTTATGTTCGCCAGTATCTGGGTCTTGTCGCGAACCTGGCTATGATCGAAGCGGGCGGTGAAATGCCGTTCACGCGGCCTCGGCGGGCCATCCTCCACCGGACGCCCTTCTGCCAGCCACTTGGGCAACCCGCCGTCGAGCAAGGCCACGTCTTTATGGCCGTAGACGCTGAGCATCCACCAGGCACGGGTCGCACTCATCAAGCCATGGGCGTCGTAGACGACAACCCGGTTGCCGTCGCCGATGCCCAGCTTGCGCATCCGGCTGGCGAACTTCTCCGGGCTCGGCAGCATATGGGGAAGGGGATTGCCGGTGTCGGCGATCTCGTCTATGTCGAAAAAGACCCCGCCGGGAATATGCTGGGTTTCGTATTCGGCCCGCGCATTCCTGCCCTGGTTGGGCAGGAAATATGTGGCGTCGCCTACCCGCAGATCGGGATCGTTCAGATGCTTGGCGAGCCAGGCCGTATCGACCAGGCTCTCGGGATGGGCATAGCCCGCCATCACGGATTCCTCAGTGCCAGATTCACCCGTCGGTTCTGCTTGCCCTTGCTCTCGATTTTCACCACCTCCACCGGGCCGATCTCGCCAGTGCGCAGGACGTGGGTGCCGCCGCATGGCTGCAGGTCGACGCCCTCGATTTCCAGCAGCCGCACGCGGCCGAGGCCCATGGGCGGTTTGACCGACATGGTGCGGACCAGTTCGGAATGGGTGGTCAATTCTTCATCGCTGATCCAGCGCGGGCGAACGGCATGATCCTCGGCGATCAACCGGTTCAACTCCGCCTCGATATTGTCTTTGTCCAGCTTGGCCTCGGGCAGGTTGAAATCGAGGCGGCCTTTGCCATCGCTGACCTGGCCGCCGGTTACATCGCCGGTGATCACCGAGCACAGCAAGTGCAGGCAGCTATGCATGCGCATCAGGCGGTGGCGCCGGGCCCAATCGATTTCGGCAGTCACGGCCGTGCCGACAGCCGGTGGCGATGCGCCGGGCGCGAGCACATGGATCACGTCGTCGGGCGTGGCGCCCTTCAGCGCATCGGCGATGGCAATGGTGCCGCCGTCGGCAAGGCGCAGTACGCCCGTATCGCCGGGCTGGCCGCCACCCGTGGGATAGAACACCGTTCGGTCGAGGCGAATGCCGCTCTCATCCACCGCCGTCACGACCGCCGGGCAGCTTCTCGCATAGGCATCATCGCGGAACAGCAATTGCATCGTTCACCTGTCGAATGGCCAATCGATTGGAACGAAGACGATGCTAGCGGGCTCGGCGGCGGCGGTCCAGGGAGAGTCCGATTTTCGCTCGGATGCGGGCGATGGCCTCCGGGACCATCGGTTGGCTGCCATCGATCACGTGTTTCGCGCCGAGGGTGGCGAGGTCGTAGAAGCCGCCGCCCACCGCGAACCGGTCGTTCGCGAATCGAGCCAATCCGGCACTGGCAGATTTTTCGAACGCAGGAATTCGGGGTTGAAGAGTTTGCTTTGATAACGCGTGCCGCTGTCGCACAACACGGTGACGATGGTATGGCCGGGGCCCAGATCCTTGGCCAGGCGGATGGCGCCGGCGACGTTGATGCCGGAGGATCCGCCCAGGCAGAGCCCCTCGTGTTTCAGCAGATCGAAGACGAGAGGAAGCCATTCCGGGTCGGGGACCTGGTAAGCGACATCGATGGGCGCTCCCTCGATATTCTTGGTGATGCGCCCCTGGCCGATGCCCTCGGTAATCGAGCTGCCTTCGGACTTCAATTCGCCGCGGGTGAAATAGCTGTAGAGGGCCGCACCCAGGGGGTCGACCAGCCCGATTCGCACCTTTGGGTTCATCTCCTTGAGGGCGAGGCCAACGCCGGCCAAGGTGCCCCCAGTGCCGACCGCACAGATAAAGGCATCCACTTTGCCGTCGGTCTGGCGCCAGATCTCCGGCCCGGTGGTGCGATAATGACCCATGCGATTGGCCAGATTGTCGAACTGATTGGCCCAAATGGCGCCATTCGGCTCTGTTGCCGCCAACTCGTCGGCCAGCCGCTGGGAGACATGAACGTAATTGTTGCGATCCTTGTAGGGCACGGCCGGTACCTGGCGCAGATCGGCGCCGCAGAGCCGGAGCATGTCCTTCTTCTCCTCGCTCTGGGTATCGGGAATGACGATGACCGTACGATAGCCCCGCGCATTACCGACAAGCGCCAGGCCGATGCCGGTATTGCCGGCGGTCCCTTCGACGACGACGCCGCCGGGACGAAGCAGGCCTTTGGCTTCGGCATCCTCAACGATGGCCAGCGCTGCGCGGTCCTTTACCGATCCGCCGGGGTTGAGAAATTCGGCCTTGCCCAGAATACGACATCCCGTCGCGCGCGATGCCGCCTTCAATTCGATAAGGGGTGTGTTGCCGATGCTGTCGATGAATCCGCTGCGAATATCCATGACGGCGAGATTATCGGGGGCTCGCGCCACGGTAAAGGTAGGCAGGCGCATACCTGAAGGGCAGCCGCGTCAGATCGAGAGCCGCGGGACCCGGCGCGTCGACATCGACGGTGGCGCTCGACACGGGCGCAAATGCCGCGCGGAAATGGTTCTTTGCCTTGACGATTCGCGTTGTCGAAAATGCTCGAGTTCGGTGACGGTGGGGGGGAAGCTGTTGCCCTCGTGCCAAAGCCGCGCCACGGCGAGACGCGTCACGTCCAGTTCCTGCGCAGTTCCTCGCGGTGCAACGCCAGCCACTGAAGGGCGATGATGCTGACCGCGTTTGTGATGCGCCCGGCGTTCAAATCATCCATCGTCTGGGAAAACGGACGGACCTCGACACGGATGTCTTCATTCTCTTCCGGCAGGCCGTGGATGCCGCCCAGGGTTCGACTGTCGACCCGGCCGCAATAGACCGCCACCGATTCCGAGGCTCCACCCGGGCTCACCAGATAGCGGCAGATGGGGATGAGCGCGCCGACCGACGCGCCCGCTTCCTCCTCTGTCTCGCGCCGGGCCACATCCTCGGGCGCTTCGCCTTCCTCGACGATTCCTGCCACGATTTCGGTCTGCCAAGGCGCGAAGCCCGCCACCAAAGCGCCGATCCGGAATTGCTCGATCAGCACCACGGCATCGGCGCTCGGATCATAGGGCAGGACGGCGACGGCATGGCCGCGTTCGAAGACCTCGCGCTCGATCTCACCGCTCCAGCCCCCGGCGAACAGGCGATGGCGCAAACGGTATCGGACGATCTCGAAGAAACCTTTGTAGCGCAGGGATTTTTCGATGATTTCGAAGTTTTCGGACATGGCGGGACAGTAGTCCGGATCACGGCATTTCGGAATAATGTTCTCCGGCCACGATGCCTAACCTCGCTATTCGGTTCTTAGGCACCGTTTTTGAGCAACTTTGAGCCGAGTTTACGCTTGTTCTATGGCAAAAATCGGTGCTCAAATGTCGCGTGGAACGACGTGCAGGCCGCACGGCCCCGAATTGGTGGCCCCAGCGGTATAATGGCTTGCGCGACCAACCAACATAACCGCCGTGGGAGGCACCTCTAATGTCACTGGATAAACGGGATCTGGAAAAGGTCCATGTCGAGCTTCCGAAGCTGGTCGACCAGTTGAAGGAAGGCAAACTGGATCGCCGCGATTTCCTGCGCACCTCGACCCTGCTCGGCCTGACGGCATCGGCCGCCTATGCGCTCGCCGGCCTGCCGGAGCCCGTTCAGGAGGCTCAGGCCGCGACGATGGGCGGGACGGTGCGCATTTCCATGCGCGTCATCAAGATCGAGAATCCGCCGATCTATGACTATGTCTATGACTCGAACATCGCCCGCCAAGTCTGCGACTACCTGACCCGCACCGGCAGCGACAATGTCACCCGGCCTTCGCTGCTCGAGAAGTGGCAGGCGAGCGACGACCTCAAGACCTGGACCCTGACCGTCAAGAAGGGGATCAAATGGTCGAACGGCGACGAACTCAACGCCGATCACGTGGTTTGGAATTTGACGCGCTGGCTGGACGAAAAGGTCGGCTCCTCGATCATCGGCTTGTTCAAGGGCTTCCTGGTCGTCGACTACGACACCGGCCAGAAGGACGCCGCCGGCAAGGCGAAGATGGGGACCAAGCTCTATTCCGACAAGGCGATCGAAAAGGTCGACGAGTATACCATCCGCCTCAACGGCCAGACCGCCCAGCTTGCGATTCCGGAAAACCTGTTCCACTACCCGGCGGTCATCCTGCATCCGAAGGACAACGGCGTGCTGGGTGTGGGCTCCATCGGCACTGGTGCCTTCACCCTGACCGAATTCGAACTCGGCAAGAAAGCCGTGCTCAAGCGTCGTGACGGATACTGGGGCAAGGCGGCGGCGTTGGACGAAGTGCAGTTCATCGACAACGGTGACGATCCGGCGGCCGCGATCGCAGCACTGGCCTCGGGTCAGGTGGACGGCATGATGGAGGCTTCGACCTCGCAATATGCCGCCCTCCAGAAGATCCCCAATGTGGTCATCCACCAGGTGACGACGGGGCAGACGGGCGTTGCCCGTATGCAAGAGGACAAGGAGATCTTCAAGGACCCCCGAATCCGCAAGGCAATGCGTCTGGCAATCGACTGCCGCAAGGTGTTGCAGATCGCCCATCTGGGTCTCGGTGCGCCGGCCGAACATCACCACGTGGCGCCGGTGCATCCGGAATACTACAAGCTGTCCTTCATGCGGCAGAACATCGCCGAGGCCAAGAAGCTGTTGGCTGAGGCCGGCAAGCCCGATGGCTTCGATTGCGAGATCTTCTGCAAGAAGGACCCCGATTGGGAAGCCATCGCCGTCGGTTCCATGGTCAACATGTGGAAGCAGATCGGCGTCAACGTGAAGATGAATGTCCTGCCATCGGCCCAGTATTGGGATCACTGGATGGTCGAACCTCTCGCCTTCACCAACTGGACCCACCGTCCGTTGGGCGTCATGGTCCTCGACCTCGCCTATCGCACGGGCGTTCCCTGGAATGAATCCCACTACTCGAATCCGAAACTCGACGACCTTCTGACGAAAGCCGACGCTACCCTCGACGTGGAGAAGCGCCGCCAGGTCATGAAGGATATCGAGGAGTTGATGCAGGAAGAGGGCCCGATCGTTCAGCCGCTCTGGCGCGCCGTGTTTACCGGCATGAACAAGAAGGTCAAGGGCTTCAAGATGCATCCGACGAGCTATCTCTTCGCCGAGGAGTGGTCGCTCTAAGCTCGATCTTCGAACGATTCACGATGACGGGCGCCCTTCGGGGTGCCCGTTTTTTTGCTCGCCAGCGGCCATTCCTGGTCCGCGAGCCTCACGCCCGATCCGGCGGCGGCCGCATTGCGCAATAGGCATTGCTGAAATGCAGGAACCGCTTGATTGATCGGCGGATTGCGTGTTTCCTAGTCTCAAGACAATGAAGGCGCGTGCCGCCGACAAGGGTGATCGCGCCCAGGTGACCGGTTGAACAGGCGGTCGAGCTGAATGGCGGGCCAACCGCCGGCGGCCAAGGGGAGACAGGGAGGTCGATGCTCAATTTCTTTGCCAAACGATTCGGCTATCTTTTGCTCACCATGGTGGCCGTGTCGATGTTGGTCTTCTTCCTGAACGAATTTTCGCCCGGCCAGGTCGCCCGCAAGATTCTCGGCCCCTATGCCGAAGAGAACTCGGTCGCGATCTTGACTAAGCAGATGGGCCTCGATCGGCCCGTGCTGGTTCGTTATGTGGAATGGCTCTGGCAGATCCTGCACGGCAATCTCGGCAAGTCGACGCTCTGGGGCGTCCCAGTTGGAAGCATCATCTGGGACCGCCTGCTGAACACGCTGATCATCGCCTCCCTGGCCTTTGCCGTCATCGTGCCCGCCTCGATGATTTTGGGGGTGCTGTCGGGCATGCGCGAAGGCTCGCGTCTCGATCGGTCGATCTCGGTTGCCAGCATCGTGACCACCTCGGTGCCGGAATTCGCCTCGGGTGTCTTCCTGCAGACCATATTCGTGATTTGGCTCGGCCTGCTGCCCGGCACCTCGCCGCTCGATGCCAGTGGTGGTTGGTCCATCGCTTCCCAGCTCGTCCTGCCGGTTTCGGTCATGGTGCTCTACGATCTGGGCTATGTCGTGCGCATGGTCCGGGCCTCGATGGTCGAGACCATGACACGGCCCTATATCCGGACCGCCATACTCAAGGGCCTGGCGTTCAAGGACGTCATCATGAAACACGCCATCCGCAATGCGATGATCACGCCCTTCACCGTCATTCTGCTCCAGATCAACTATCTGGTGACCGGTGTCATCGTGGTGGAGGCCGTCGTGGGGTATCCCGGTTTCGGACGCATGATGTTGGATGCCGCCCTCAACAAGGATATCGCGGTCATTGAAGCCGGATCGCTGTTTGCCGTCTTGGTGACCGTGCTGACGCAGATCGCCGGCGACTTCGGCTACATGCTGCTCAACCCGCGCATCCGCTTCTCCTAGGGCAGGGGCAGATCATGGCAGTCGAAGCGGTAAAGCAACAGGATGGGGCTCTCCGGCGCTTCTTGAAGCGCATCGCCCTGCTGAGGGAGTCGCCGGTCGGCATGATCGGGGCGACCCTGGTGCTGTTCTGGGTTCTGGTGGCGATTTTCGCCCCTGTGCTGTCGCCCTACGATCCCAACGAGAACTACGTCGACGACTACGGCAATTGGGGGCCGTCGGCGATGTATTGGCTGGGTCGCGACAATCAGGGCCGGGACATTCTTTCGCGTCTGATCTGGGGCTCGCGCATCGTGCTCACCGTCGGGCCCATCGCCACCTTCTGCGCCTATGTGGTCGGCTGTACCATGGGCCTTCTCGCCGGCTATTACCGCGGCTGGGTCGATGTGGTCGTCAGTCGGATTTCGGACATGATCCTGTCCTTCCCGGTCATCATCCTCTATCTGATAATCATCTCCGTCTTCGGCCCTTCGGCCTTCAACATCGTGCTGGCCGTCACGGTCATCGCCTCGCCCCAGGTCGCCCGCATCGTGCGCGGGCTTACCTTGGAACTGCGCGAGCGCGACTACGTGGCAGCCGCCAAGATGCGGGGCGAATCCGCCGTCTACATCATGCTGGTGGAGATTCTTCCCAATGCCCGCGGGCCGCTGATCGTCGATGCCTGCCTGCGCATGGGCTACACCACCATTGCCATTGGGGTGCTGGGATTCCTCGGCCTCGGCCTCCCACCGCCCGATCCCGATTGGGGCGGCATGGTCAAGGATACCTACGGCATGATGTCGAGCTTCCCGCATATGTCGCTGTTTCCCTGCGCGGCCATCAGCTCGCTTGTCGTGGGCTTCAATCTGCTGGCCGACGGCCTGCGCGAAATCAGCATGAGGGATTGAGCCGATGCCGCCGGTCCTCGAACTCGACAATGCGCGCATCTCCTATTTCACCCGCGCCGGTGAAATCAACGTCGTCCCCGGCGTCTCCTTCAAGCTGGAGCAGGGGGAGGCGCTGGGTCTGGTCGGTGAATCCGGCTGCGGTAAATCAACGGTCGCCTTCGCGGTCATGAACTATCTGGGCGGCGTGGGCCGCCTGATGGGCGGACGAATCCTGTTCGAAGGCCGCGACATGAGCAAGATGTCGGCCGACGAGTTGCGCAAGATCCGGGGCGGGCGCATGGCCATGGTCTATCAGGACCCCATGTCGAGCCTGAATCCGGTGATGCCGGTCGGCCGCCAGCTCACGGAAGTGCCCATTATCCATCAGGGGACGAACGAGACCGAGGCCCGGAAGCGCGCCCTGCAAATGCTGGGCGAGGTCAATCTGCCCGATCCGGAGAGCATCTTCGACCGCTATCCCCACCAGCTCTCCGGCGGCCAGCAGCAGCGCGTGGTCATCGCCATGGCATTGATGGCCGAACCCTCGTTGCTGCTGATGGACGAGCCGACCACCGGTCTCGACGTGACGGTGGAGGCCGCGGTGCTGGACCTCGTTCGGCGGCTGCGCGAGAAGCACAATTCCTCCATTGTTTTCATCAGCCATAATCTGGGCACCGTGGTGCGCATCTGCGACCGCATCGGCGTGATGTATGCGGGCGAATTGGTGGAGGAGGGGCCGATCGGCGAGGTCTTCCGCGATCCGCGCCATCCCTATACCCGCGGCCTGCTGAATTGCATTCCCGTGCTGGGCAGCAGCAAGACCTCCGCGGCCTTGGCGCCGATCCCGGGCCAAGTGCCCCCGACGTTGAACAGGCCCCAGGGCTGCATCTTCGCCTCGCGCTGCACTTATGTCGAAAAGCCGCGTTGCACGGCGGCGCCGATCGCGACGGACTATGTGCCCGACAGCGCCAAGCATCGCGTGAAATGCCTGCGCAGTCGGGAATTGCCGCCGCGCGAGCGGCCGAAGGCCTCTGTCGATGCGCTGGTGGCCAAGGGCAACAAGGAAGAGATTCTGAACGTCGATCGCCTGCAGAAGTATTATCGCCAGTCTCCCGGCATCTTCGGCGGCGGCGAAGTCTATGACGTCAAGGCGCTGAACGATATTGATATGACCGCCAAGCGCGGCATGACACTCGCCATCGTCGGCGAATCGGGTTGCGGCAAGTCGACATTCGCCAAGGTGCTGACCGGCATCGAACAGGCAACCGGCGGCAAGGTCCTACTGGAAGGCGACGACATCGGCCAGATGTCCATCGAAAAGCGGCCGGACGGGCTGAAGCGCAAGCTGCAGATGGTGTTCCAGAATCCCGACGGCACGCTGAACCCCAGCTACTCCGTCGGTTATATCGTCGAACGGGCCTTGCGCCGCCTGAAAGGCGTGGCCGGCAAGTCGGCACGGGGCGAAGCGCGCAGGCTGATGGAGACCGTGAAATTGCCGGCGGATTTCGTCAACCGTAAACCGCGCCAGCTTTCCGGCGGCCAGAAGCAGCGCGTCGCCATCGCCCGCGCGCTGGCTGGCGATCCCGATCTGGTGGTGGCGGACG
>WNFS01008762.1_pt1 | contig 13184 bp, 10 predicted proteins | sample 5400141 | NCBI WGS metagenome assembly WNFS01 (sample SAMN13153358, study PRJNA577476) | soil metagenome | isolation source: 60 cm saprolite under Madrone tree | place: USA:California | collected 2016-06-14
CGGCGGCCGATCACGCCAGCGATGTCCTTGAAGGGCACGCCCTCGTCGCCAATGGCGTGGTAGCTCGCTCCGGCGGAACCCTTCTCCAGTACGAGCCTGTAGAGATGAGCAGCATCGAGCCGGTGCACGGCGGGCCAGCGGTTAAGACCGTCACCGACGTACGCTGAATTCCCCTTCTCACGCGCCAGCTTGATGAGAGCCGGAACGAAGCCATGATCGCCGTCCCCATGGACCGATGGAGGAAGACGCAGCAAGGAGACGCGCACGCCACGCGAGGCCATCGCCGCTGCTGCCTGTTCCGACTTGCGCGGAAAGCTAGGAATGGCCGCATCCTCTTCCGTTGCAAGCGGGCCTCGGCGCTGAAGGAGCAAAGTCCCGGAAGTGACGACCAACGGGCGCTCCGAACCCGCAAGGGCGGCTCCCAGTGTCTCGATAGCGCGCCTATCCGTCTCGGCGGCAGGCGCGTAGTTCGAGAAGTCGTGGATAAAGGCCGTGTGGATCACCGCGTCCGCAGCGACCGCTCCGCTGCGCAAGCTCTCGAGATCTTCGAGCGAACCGCGATGTACATGGGCTCCCGCGGCGGCAATGGACGCGGCAGCCGCATCCGAGCGAGCCAAGCCGAGCACCTTATGTCCCGCCCGAATTAATTCCTCAAGAATCGCTGAACCGATAAACCCTGTAGCACCTGTAACAAAAGCACGCATTACGATTTCTCCTTTCCTTCACTTCATGACGACGGCCAACTTCTTATTCCTGAGCTCGTATCCGGCGTCTAAAAAGACTCTCCAACCATTTCTTCACTCTTCTTCCAAAGGGCTTCGGCGTTGGTTGGGTCCAACGCATAGCCGCGGATGCCCTCGCTGATGGCGCTGATGGTTACGTTGTCAGCAACGATTTTTCCGACGTGGCAATTCTCGCAATAACGGCCGCCGCGGGAGCAACCACGCCGGCCCATACCGAAGTTGCGGCTCCTTGAGGAATCGTCTTCCATTGGAACGGCCCCTTACCCTCCGCTGCAAGCTGCTGATTCATCTGGTCAACCATCTTTTGGATTTGGCTTGGGTCTATGTAGCGGCCAAGTTCGGTATGTATGCCTCCGGGATGCACGGCTGCAGCGCGTATGCCACGCGCCCGGTGCCGCCGGTCGAAGGCAACGGCAAAGAGGATGTTCGCCGTTTTCGATCGGCCGTAAGAAACGAAGGGTTCATAGGGCGTACGTTCAAAGTTGGGATCCTGAAGGTCAACGTTTGAGAAGCGGTGACCGGAAGAAGACAAGTTGATCAACCGACCTCCGGCGTGGATCAGCGATGCAATCCGGTTCACGAGGACGAAGTGGCCCAAGTGATTGGTGCCGAACTGCGTTTCAAAGCCGTCCAACGTGTTGCCAAACGGTGTGGCCATGACGCCCGCGTTGGCGATGACCACATCGAAGGGTTCAGCCTTTTTGAGGAGTTGATCGGCGCAAGCTCGCACGCTCTTCAAACTGGCAAGATCAAGCGCAACGAGCTCGAACCTTCCACCATTGGCTTCAGCGTCTTTCCGCACCTCAGCGGTTGCCGCTTCGGCTTTCTTTAAATCCCGTGCGGCGCCCACAACATATGCGCCATGCGCGGCGAGTGAGCGCGCCGTCTCTACACCGAGTCCAGCCGAAACGCCGGTAACAAAAATCCGCTTGCCGCGAAGACTAATCCCAGACAAAACATCTTCTGTTGTTGAGGTTGCCCCAAATACGTCCACCATTGTGTTCCTCCTTGCACTGGCCCGTTCGAGTTCCGTGGCTACGCCACCGGTATTGACGGGCCGCCGCGATTTCGATAAAACGGAGAGTGTCTCCGAATGCTTAGATATTCGGAGGCTGTCTCCGGTTACATGGATTTTTACCATGCCTATGAAACATTCCCAAGCTGCCGGGCGAAAGCCGCGCAGTGACGCGCAGCAGAATCGCGACCGCATTCTGGAAGTGGCCAAGACGGCATTCACCCGGTCAGGTGCACATGCCAGCTTGGACGACATTGCGAAACAGGCGGGTGTGGGGCCGGGAACTTTATACCGCCATTTCCCGACGCGCGATGCCCTGATCGAGGCCGTTTATCACACTGAGGTGGAAAAGCTGGGGGCAGCACAGCGGGAACTATCGGCAAACCTGCCTCCGATCGAGGCGTTGCGGGCCTGGATGATGCTTTTCATTGACTACATTGCTACAAAGCAGATCATCGCCTCGGCGCTGAATAGCGTCGTCGGGGGTCCTTCGAGGCTGTACGATTCTTCCCGCGTTCAGGTTTCGGGAGCGATCGATGCCCTTGTGAGGACCGCCATGAAGAGCGGCGACATACGCAAAGACCTCGAGCCATTCGACCTGCTTCGCGCGCTGATTGGCGTCTCCAACGTAGCCACTGGCCCCGACTGGCAGGAAAGCGCCAGAAGACTCGTTGACATCCTGATCAAAGGTTCGCGGCCAATAAAGTAGAGCCCCGGCGACCTAACTCCCGGATGGCCGTGCCCCAGCAAGGTCCTGGGTGGTATGACACTGAAATGGCGATCCGGTGGCAGTTCGTTATGGAGTCAACATTCTTTAAAGTTTTCTAATAGTTCTCCTCCTGGATGCGAGTGTGGCCGGTTCCTGCCTGCTGCAGCCAACACGCGGTTTGCTCCCAGATTCCTCAGAATTGGACACAAATAGCTTGTTTATTGGCAGTGAGTGCTAAGCAAATGGGTTAGCGATCAGCTTAGGCAGCCTAATTGCACGTATCCTGAGAGGCGGGATGCGTTTGGACGATGGGGACAGATGAGTAAGATTTTGGATCAAAACGAAATAGACGCGCTCTTCAGCAAAGCGCAAGCGTCGCGAAATGCCGCGGGCAGCGGCGCACCTAAGAGAGTCGTTCCTTGTGATCTCCGGCGTGCAAATCAACTGACAGAGGATCAAATCGTCTCCGTCACGAAGCTCCACGAGTCATTCGCGAGCCTGTTGAGCAGTTCTTTGGGAGCCCATCTTCGCGTTGCATTCGAGATGAATCTGGCTTCTGTCGAGCAAATGACCTATAAGGAATTTCTCAGCCGCTTGCCGGATCTTACCTATCTTGCTTCGCTGCGTGTCATGCCAATTGACGCGCGTGCGGCCATTCAGATTGATATCGGACTGGCCTATCCAATCATTGACTTAGTACTTGGGGGCTCCGGCGCGGGCACAATTGATGCGAGAGAATTGACGGAAATCGAGGAGCAGGTTCTTGAGACGATTGTGTGGGTAGTAGCCCAGGCGCTGCAGACGTCCTGGGCTCCGGCTCTCGATCTTGCCTTCCAGTGTGAACAACGCCAGCGCAGCATTCAGATGGCGAGCACGATGCTCCTCGAGGAGAGGACTCTTTGTCTCCGCTTCGACATGCGCCTAGCAGAGGTAAACGGGACTCTCTCGTTGGTTTTTCCTGCTGTGATTTCCAACGTGCTCTTGCGCAAACTTTCTGCCAGATGGTCCTACTCCGATCGACTGCCATCCCGCGATTCGCGGCGGCATGTGCGTGAGCGCTTGCAGGAAAGCCGGTTCATGGCTGATCTTAGCTTGCCGGGCAGCCGGCTTTCCATCCGGCAATTCATCAATCTCGAGCCGGGACAGGTTCTCATGCTGCCCAAGAGTTCGCGAGAGCCCATTCATCTGAACATCGCCGGACAACCAATGTTTCTGGCTTATCCAGTCCGACAAGGCGCTCGGCGCAGCGCCAGAATCGAGAAGCGTCTCTCCATTGCTTCTTCTACTAAAAAGGGATAAGCCGGATCGGGAACCGCCGGATATTGCGCTTCACCGCTCTGCCTTGCCGCTCCCCGCCGTCAATCGGCGATCTCTCGTCACCAGGGAGATCCTATTTGTCTTGCTAGAGATCCGATTTCAGTTGGGAAAAAGTTATAGCGCGGAAGAGACAGAGGTGCCGGTGGCGGCAAAAACCGTGGCCATCTCGGCTTGCGCAAAGGAAACAAAGCACCGCACTACGGCGGGATCGAATTGCGTGCCGCTCGATTCAATGAGGCGCCGAACGGCTTCCTCGTGGGGAAGTCCGACGCGGTAGGGGCGCGAAGAAACCATGGCGTCGAAGGCGTCGATGACGGAGACGATGCGAGAGACGACGGGGATCTCCAGTTCTTTCAATCCCGCTGGATAGCCTTTTCCATCGAAGTTTTCATGGTGGTGAAGAATGTCGAGCGCGGCGCGTTCAAATCCCGGCAGCATGCGCAGCACCGCCCATCCATATTCGGGATGCTTTTTCATCAGCGCGTATTCCTCAGCGTCCAGGCGTCCAGGTTTTTTCAAAATGGCGTCCGGAATGCCGACTTTGCCGATATCGTGGAGGAGCGCGGCAACTTCCAGGTTTTGGAGCTCCTCTTCCTCCAGGCCGAGTTCCTGCCCAACGCGCATGCCCCACTCCGCCAGGCGCGTGCTGTGAACGCCGGTATTAAGATCTTTCAGGTCCAGCAGTTGGTTGAAGGCGCAGATCACCGAGCTTCGTAGCGCGGTGACCTGCTCTTCGACTAGTTTGACGCGCAGGGGGTCTGGCGTCTGAAGCGCATTAGGATTAGGAGATGGGGAGAGCATGGCTGCGCGCTCCTTCATCACTGCTGTTACCGGCAGAACAAAAAGCACGAACCGCCGCCACCGGAGCCGGAGCTGCTGTTTACCCAGGCAGAAACCGCCTGGTAGACATCGAGACGGCCGTTGTGGAGGTCTGGAGTGAGTTTGATAGCATGGGACAGCGCGCTGGACGCCGATGCCTGGTTCAGGGAAGGTTTGGCGCTCAACATCAAAGCCGCAGTTCCAGCGACTATCGGAGAGCTGAAGGAAGTCCCGGAAGCGCTGGCGTAGGTGCCGCCCGGGAAGGTGCTGATGACGTATTCGCCGGGGGCTGCAATCCAAACGTCCGTGTTTCCGTAGTTAGAGAAGGTAGAGCGCGCGTCCCAGTTCGTGGTCGAAGCAATCCCCATTACATTTGCATTGAGCGCTGCGGGGTACACGGGAGCACTTGTGTTCTCGTTTCCGGCAGCGGCGACCAGAACCACGCCCTTCTGGTTGGCATAGGAAACTGCTTGACTCAGGGCAGCAGAGGATGTCGGCACGTCGAAGCTCATGTTGACCACATTCGCCTGATGCTGCACGGCGTAGTAGAGAGCCGCGACGATGTTGGAAAGATATCCCGTGCCGTTGGAGGTAAAAGCCTTGAGAGGGAGAATCTTGGATTTCGGCGCCACGAGGTGAACTAGTCCGGTGGTCATCGTACCGTGACCAAATGCGGTGTACGGTCCTCCGTCAAGTACCGCAACTGAAGATTGATCAAGGACGGCGACACTGGACTGCTGCACGACTACAGGACCTTCATTGTCCGGGACAGCGCTTCCGCCATTTTGCAACTGTGGGACATCCAGCCATTCGGAAGCGCCCGGCTGATTGCGCGTGAAGTCGTAGCCAGGCAGAAGAACAGGCTGGAGAACCGGGTGGGAGGTATCCACGCCGGTATCGATCACGGCCACGATGCCGGTACCACCAATGTTGAAACCATTTTGCGCATCGGTTAGGCGAATGATCTGTGCGGCGGGTTGCGCGGCATAGCCATGCCAGACAGCAGGTTGACAACACCGTTGAGAAGATTCGAGATCAAATTTCCAGTACTCGTGACCAGGAAGGTCTGACCCACTTGACCATCCAAAGAGCCTTGCACCTGACAGCCGGCAGAGAGGCAAAGATTGAGGACGGAAGTCAGTCCACCGGTCGTGCGGACGATGTAGCGATTCTGGGCCGCGGCGGGCTTAACACCCGCGGTTACCAGGACGAAGAGGACTGCCAGAATGAGAATGCTACGTTTCATTGTATAGATCCCTTTCAGGGGACTACTGTTTCAGTTTCACTCCACCATTGGCAGAGAGGGATACCCCGCAAGTCTTGCGGAATCTGCCTCTTGGGCCAATGGTACGAGTGTGATGGCTGTCAAAATCATTCGAACTATCCGTTTTTGGTACGTTCGTACCATCAGGCAAATACCTGAAAATCCCTATGGGGCATTCACCTGTCATGATTTGGCTTTCCCTGGCAAGTGTCCCAGTGCGTTGCGGAGCGAAATCACGATGGATTTTTCACCCTGGCCAGGAAAGGCAAGCTCCAAGTCACCAGTGTTTTCAACTTCACCGCGGAACTCGCCAAACTGATTCGTGACCGTGTGGATGAGATTCCCTCGATGATTCGAGAGCGTGATTTTCACGTCCCTCCCGACAACACCTGGCGAACTTACGTCCAAAAGCTGGCCTGTAACCATCAGGCGATTGCCCTCGGGCTTCGCTTCAATTTGGATATCGATCTGATAGGGGTCAGCGCGGTAGAGCATTTGCCTGGTTCCCAATCCGCTGAACCGCGCGCCCGCCAGCATCGGATGCAAGAGACTGTCGAACATCACTTCGACGAGGCTGCTCTTTTTGTTGCGATGCGCACCCGCCCCTGCGGCGGCAAACGCTGCTTTGGCGAGTCGAACGTCCGCCTGAGGAGGCTGATACATGGCCTCCATTGCGGCCGTTTTGTGCAGTTTTTGCCATAGCGCTACTGATTCCATGCATTGCTTGCAACCGGTACCCAGGTGCTTCTTCATGGCTTCCTGTTGCTTTGGAGAGGTCACTCGGTTCACGAAATCGATCCACTCCTCAGTCGTAAAATGCTTCATCTTCGTTCCCCCCATCAGCCTTTCTCTGAACTTCCGCTCCCCAGCGGATGAGAGCCAGTACTGCTCTCGTGGAATAAGGGTGCGGGGGAAGCCGAAAAATATAGGGAGGAAAGGAGTTAGCTAACTTCTTTAGTTTCAGCTAGTTTTCCGATCAATACGAAGGGGGCCCAGAAGTATGGGTGGGGGTGCTGTTGGCGGAGTTGCTTCATAGCGGATTGCAGTGCGCCAGCCATGTTCCCTGCTTTAATGTAATTCTTGTAGAACTCCTGCATGAGTGCGGAGGTGCTCTCGTCGTGAACGTCCCAGAGGGAGAGGAGCAAAGTCGTCGCGCCCGCGCAGAACAAGCCGCGCTGCAGGCCCAGGAGTTCGTCCCCCGCGGAAACGAAGTTCATGCCGGTGGCGCAACCGCTGAGAGTGACAAGTCTAGCCGGCAGGCGAATCTGGTAGAGGTCGTATAGGTTCAGGTAGCCATCTCCGAGCCGGATGCCGGAAAACATTGGGTTGTCCTGACGATAGTTGCCGTGGGTCGCAATGTGTAAGAGGCTGCTCGCTGAGCCGCGCTCCCGGAGAACCGTTGCGGTCGCCTGCGGGCCAAGGAAAAGCTCGGGATGCGGCAAGAGCTCTGCGAGGGATTGCACCTCATGCAGGATGTGTGGGGCACGGTCATCGGGGATTCCCATCACCAGGGAGTTGCGCATCTCGCCGTCCGTTTTTTCCTGGCAAAGGGCAAAGACGGTGGCGCTAGGCGCGTAGGAGATGGTGTGCGTGTCGCAGAGGTATTCCTCTCCATCTCGCAAGGCATGAAATGGAAGAAAGTGCAGCGCGCCATGTGGCACGAAGATCAAATGCTGGGCTTGGAGGTGCTCTCGGATGGGAGCAATAAGTTCTGTGTAGAGCGCCGCCAGGTGCCCCTGAGTCGCAGCGAGCAACGGCTGCTCAAAACGGTGCGCATACGCGGTCCCCATGCGAAATTTCGAAAGCTGAAAGCGCAGCAAATGAAGAAAATGGACGACTCGGGAAACCACACTGACCGCGGTGATTTTGATCGATTCTCGCGTAACCACAGCGGCGATCAGACGATCCCCCGTCGAGTAATATTCGACCAGCGCTGTGCCTGAGGGCAAAGCGGCTTGCAGGCGTGCCAGCGAGAAGTCCGCGGGAGCCTCAAGGGTGGCGTATTCTCTTTCGTTCGCGGGCAGCTCCCGAAGGGTTCTCAAGAGCTCGTTTTCGTGAGACACCGCTTTTTCATGCAACTGTTGCAGGCGTTTGGACGAACTTTCTTCGGGGCGCAGTTGCTCCAACTCGATCCGGTGGTAATACCAGTTCAGCTCTTCGCGCAAATCGCGAATTCTCCGCACCAGTTCGCTCTGCCCGGCAGCCCCCATTGGGAGGCTCTGGCCGCTCTGAAAAATCATTTCGGTCATGCTGCGCGATTTTGCGGCTTCGATACAGTTAAAAGCCTCGGCAGCAGCGGCTTCGCCAGGCTCGCCGCTCAGGTGCAAATCCACCAGCGCCTCATAGACTTGAAGGCGGTTTTTCACGAATGAAATCTTCAGCTCTTCGGAATGCAGCCGGCTGCGCAGAGTTTCAAGCGCGTTGCGCGCCTCGCCATAGGCAGAAAGAGCCGCTGGGCGATCGCCACGATTCTGAGCAAGCTGCCCGCGCAAAAAGTGCGCCTGGTAGGCGAGCACCGGCGTCTGCAAGCGCTCAATCCTGGCGGCGGCAGCCTCCGTTTCCAATTCCGCAACGGCGGGCTCTCCGACATGCAGTGCGATGCGCGCCAGTAGAAGGTGTGCGAGAACAGATTTTCCGGAGAGCAAGGTTTGATCGAAAAATCCGGCGGCGCCGGCGCAAAGCCTTCGCGCCTCAAAGTAGCGTCCTTCATGGAAGAGCAGCAATCCCTGGTACAAATCCAGAAGCCACGGCCACACCAGATTCTTTTCGCGCGCAAACATTTCTCGCGCCTTCGTAAATCTTTCGAGGGCTTGAACTGTTTTCCCTTGTTGTCCGTAAGCAATCGCCCGGTTTGCCAGCGTCTTCGCCGCTTCATAGCCCATGCCTAGTTTTTCGAATCGTGAGAAACCTTCATCGGCCATTTCCCCGGCTTCTTCGCTTAAGTTCAGCTCCAGGTATATGTCTGAAAGATCGAGATAGCAGAGAGCCAGATGATAAGCGTCGCCGGTGGCCTCGCAGGCGCGCCGCGCCGCATAGAGCATCTCGATGGCCTGGCCATATTCGCCCCGGAAATAGTGGAGGTAAGCGATATTGTAATCGGCCTGCGCGACCAGCAGTGGCATGCCGTTTTGTTTGCACAGCTCGCGAGCCTTCTGATAACAATCCAGCGACCTCGCAAAATCGTTCAAATTGATCAGGCACATCGCCAAGTTGCTGAAGATGGCGGCCATGCCTTCCCCGTCTTTGTAGGGCATCAACCCAACGTAGGCACGCTCGTAATGGGCGATCGATTCCTCGAATCGGTCTTGACGGTGATAGATGTTGCCCACGTTTATTTCCAGACGGGCCAAACGCCAGGAATCATCGAGACGCGTAAAGATCACCCGGGCACGCTCCGCAGCATGAAACGCCCGGTCGTATTCACCGAGGAGGATCAGGGGCTGGATCGAGCTACTGAGCGTTCGTGCGGCTTCATTCTCATTTTTCAGCGCTTCGTAAAGCTCGAAAGCCTTTTCGTGGTGCTCGACCGCCCCGGCGTTGTTTCCGCAGGCATAGAGGGCGTTTGCCTTGGCCCGCAGCCCGAGAGCCAGGCTTTCCTTGCCCCGCAGTTTCTTCCCGATCAAAACGGCTGCTTCCGCGAGGTGCAGCGCCTCGCGCGTGTCCACGCGTACTCGCTCAACGACCAGTTTTGCCAGCCGCTCGACAACTTCGCCGCGTGCAAGGGCCGCGTAACGAGCGAGAAACTTCCGACGCGCCGAATCTGTCTCGAGCTTTGCGAGTTGCGAAAAGAGTTCTTCCGGCGGCGCTTTCTTGACCATTGTGGGCATCAGTGGAATCCCAGCTCGTCCAGATTTCGCCGCAAGCGCTCAATGCATTTCTGGCGCGTAAACCCAATCGACCCCAGGGCCAGCCCCAGTTGCGCGGCAACCTCGGTATAAGGCCGCGGCGGAGTTTCAAAAAAGAGCAGCTCCACGAGCCTGCGGCACTGCGGTGTTAGCGTCTGCATCGCATCCCGCAGCATCTGTTCTTCTTGCGTCTGTTGCACCAGGGTTTCTGCGATGGCCGGAGTTTCCGGCTCCGGCAAGTCCACGTCGGCATCGCGGCTGACCAGGCGCTGCGCCTGGCGCTTCTGTCGATAGCACTGGTGATGCGCTACCTGCATCAGCCATTTCGGAAGCGCCTTCGGCTCTCGCAATTCCGGCAGCCGCGTCAGCAGCTCCACACAGGTGGACTGGAATACGTCGGCGGCTTCGTGAGGCGGCAAGCCGTACTTGACGGGAATGGAGTAAATGAGCGCTTTGTACTTGTCAATCAGCTGGGACCACGCTTCTTCGTTTCCGTCTAGACACTCCTTGACCAATCGCGTGTCATCCCAACTGCTTCGAATTTTCTTTCCAGGCTTGGCAAGGACCGGATTCATGGGCGGACATTACCTGAGGCATCTTTGAAGTAGAGCTGTTCTGCATTCCACAGGACATACGGTTCCAGAACGGCGGGATGAAAATTGCCGATGGAATTCTTCGCCCCCACTAGAATATCCGGGCTGGCTAGAAAGATCATTGGCTGATTCTCAGCAAGGAGCTCCTGAACGCGGTCAAACCACTTTTTCCTTTGCTCGTAGCTTGGTCCGGCAAGTTGTTGCTCCATCAGTTTGTCGATCTCCGCTTCCCAGGCGGTTGCGGGATGCGCCTGCGATGGGTTCCAGAGATGCGTTCCGCCGCTTGAAAGCCACACATTAGAATCGGCCGTGGGATCAGCGTCAAAACTAACCAGCCCCAAAATGCAAGCCTCGTATTCTCTCGTCTGCGTGACGCGATCGATTAAGGAGCGAAACTCCGTCGGCACGATTTGAACGCGGACTCCGAGTTGTTTCAGGTCGTCCTGAATCAGCGTGGCCATCTTGGTGCGGTCCGCATTCGTGGAACTGGTCAGGATGGAGAACTCGACGGACTTCGCGTCTGAATCCACGAGCGCAGGCTCCCCGTTGGGCCCGGTGATCCAGGTAAAACCTGCTTCCTTCAGCAGCGCCCGCGCCTTCTCCACCGACCTTGCAGGATGAGGAATCGCGGAATTCCCCCAGCGATGATTGCCCGGCGTGACCGGTCCCCAAAGCGGGGCTCCGCGCCCCTGGTAGACCAACCGGACAATCGCCTCCCGGTCAATCGCCGCGGAGATGGCTTGCCGGAATTTGACTTCGCGAAACCATTTCATTTTCCGCGCCAGGTCAGGCGGAGTTTTTTCCCCCGGCTCATTTAGATTGAAGAACAGGAAATTGTATTCGAGCCCGGGCCCGGCGTCGGACATCGTATAGCTGCTCTGCTGGCGGCTCAGCACCGAGAAATTCTCCGCGCCCAGCCGGCTGATTAAATCCGTTTCTCCGGACTGGAACCGTAAGACCTGCGCGTCCGCATTGGGCACAAAAAGGAAAACCAATTCTTCCAGGTATGGCAGCCGGTTGCCTTTCGCATCTTGTTTCCAGTAGTAGGGATTGCGCTCGAGCACCAGTTTTTGCCCGGCGACATATTCTTTCAACCGAAAAGGTCCGAGTCCCGCCCACTGACTCGCAGGCGTAGCAAGCGTCCAGCTTTGCGCAAGCTTCCCATCGTTATAGGGTTTCTCGAGCAAATGGCGCGGCAAGATGGCAAGGCCGTCGAAAAGCCTTTCGCCGGCACCATAGGTTTTTGCCAATTGGAACACCACCGTTTGTGCATCCAATTTGCGAACAGCGATTGGTTTGCCCCCGACAATCAGCAGGTCGCGCTGCGTGGCGTGAACCTTTTCGTCAAGACAAACCCGAAAGGTGAATAGGATATCGTCCGCATCGACGGGCTCGCCGTCGGAAAACCGCAATCCCTTGCGAAGCGTCAGTGTGTACTGCAATCCATCCGTGGAAACCTTCCAGGATTTCGCCAGCGCGGGTTCCGTGAGCTGCGTCGCACGATTGATGTGAATCAGGTCCGCTTGCATGGCGCCGAGAATCACTTCGCGCGACGGTGCATCCGCGGCGGTCAACGGATTCAGAGTTTTTGGTTCAGCACGCAAAGAAACGACGATTCGTCCGCCCTGTTTTCCAATTTCGCCGGGAAGTGTGAGCAGTTCTTCGGAAGAACTCGTTTGTGGTGGATTTCCGAAAGCGGGCGGCGATACAATCTCGGCGCCGGCCAGGAGCAGACCGCAGCTAAACCATTTGCCAAAGGTGGAGAGTCTTGCCATGCTCACCATCTGCCCCCGCTAGTTACCTTCTCTATCTTCCCGGCGCCAGCGTCCTCCTGCAATGCACTCGCGAGTCCTAAGTATCCTAGAAAGAACGGCACGATTGCCAACGCCGGCATGTACATCCACCAGTATGACACCAGGACGCTGTACTGCTGAAGGCTGGCCAGGAGGCTGCCCCAGCTCGCCACCGGCTCCGGGACTCCCAGCCCCAGAAAGGAAAGTGTCATCTCTGCGAGCACGAATTGCGGCACGAGGATCGCCGCTTGCGTCAGAATCACGCTTGCAGTTTGCGGTAAAATATGACGCTGCAGGAGATAATTATTCTTCGCCCCGAATCCCCGCGCCGCGCGCACATAATCGCGCTCTTTCGCGCTCAGAACCACTCCGCGCACCAGCCGCGCCGGCCGCGCCCAACCCACTGCTCCGACAACAACGATAATCAGAAAAAATGCCCGCAGCGGGCTGACCGACAACGGCAAGAAGGCCCGCAGCGCCAGCAGCAAATACAACCAAGGCAGCGCCACAAACAATTCAGCCACGCGCATCAATAATCCATCTCGCCAGCCGCCGTAGAAGCCCGCGGCCGCTCCAATGAGCACGCCCAAAAACAAGGTAAGGCCCGCTCCGAGCAATCCGGCGAGCAGTGAGATTTGGCCGCCAAGCAGAATCCGAGAGAGCTGGTCACGTCCGTAAGCATCGCTCCCCAATAAATAAATTCGGCTCCCCGACGCGCCGAAGAAATGTAGACGAGACGGCACCAGCCCCAGCAATCGGTATCGCGCGCCGCTCACCAAGAATTGCAATGGCAGGACCTGATCGGCGCGCTCCTCGAATTGATCGAAGGAGCCGGCGCGCAGCTGCACGGCATAGAAAAAAGGGCGAAAATGAAAGTGCCCCGCTGTATCCATCATATGAATTCGCATCGGCGGCACGTAGGGCCGCTCGCGGTCCTGCTCGGCTGGATCGTACGGCGCAAAAAAACCTGCGCACCCGATGATTCCGTGCAGCACCACGAGCGCTACGAACCATCGCTTCCAACCACGAGGTGGGATCATCGCGCAGGCGCCCCGCTGCGAATTCTGGGATCGGCCCAGTAAATCA
>WNFS01016482.1_pt1 | contig 13182 bp, 13 predicted proteins | sample 5400141 | NCBI WGS metagenome assembly WNFS01 (sample SAMN13153358, study PRJNA577476) | soil metagenome | isolation source: 60 cm saprolite under Madrone tree | place: USA:California | collected 2016-06-14
CCTAAGCTTTTCACGTCTCTTTGCGCTAGAACATCGGTTGCTACTGCGGAGCTCGCAGCGGTCCGGATGGCAGTCAAGGTCTCGCCCGGAATCTCAGCAAGCAAAACCCCGCTCCGAGAATCGTACACAAGGATATCAGACATTACGGTTGGAAGAGAACGCGCGGCGTTATCCGGATTCACTCTAGCAATCTTTACTGATACAGTCCTTTGTCCAAAGACATGCGCCGGCATAAAGAACATAGAAACCGCGCCCGGAACAGCGAGCAAGATACGCTCAGGATTTACTGCCTCTCCCTTGGCTAGTTTCACATATGCTTCTCTAGCAAGCTCAACCGCCTTTGAAAAGGGGAGGAGATTTCTTACGTCAGCTTCCGTGACGCGGAGCAAATCGTCTGGTCTCGACTATGACGGGACATTCTGGCCGTTTACCTTCAGACTGAAGATCATTCGGCGTCGTAGTTCTTCGAATTTGTTTCCCAGTTCAAGAGAAGTTAGAGTCAATTTGAATCAGCAACGATGCATCGACTAGGACTCGTCCGAGTCCGGCTTGTTTCCTAGAACGTCGTCTATCCGTTCCATGATTCCCGAGTCCAGCTTACCCACGACATCAATTGCTTTCATGTTCTCGACCACTTGCTCCGGCCTACTGGCTCCTGTCATTACGGTGCTTACGTGTGAGTTTTTCAGACACCAGGCCAGTCCCAACTGTGCAAGACTGCATCCGAGGTCTTTGGCTATCGGCTCTAGCTGACTGACCTTAGCAATATTCTCCGATGTTATCAGACTCTCACGCAACCAACCATACCCTTCCAATGTAGCTCGTGACCCTGATGGGATACCGTTCTTGTATTTTCCAGTGAGCAGTCCAGAAGCAAGCGGACTCCAGATGGTTGTTCCAAGTCCGATCTCCCGGTACAGGGGTAGATACTCGACCTCAACTCGTTCTCGGTGCAGCATGTTGTACTGTGGCTGTTCCATTGTTGGAGGCGTCATATCGAGCTCTCGTGCTATTCCGTGGGCCCGCATGATGTCGGCGGCGCTCCATTCAGATGTGCCCCAGTAGAGAATCAGACCCTCGTGAACGAGATCGTCCATGGCTCGGACAGTCTCTTCGATCGGCGTGTTCGGATCAGGACGATGGCAGAAGAACAGATCGAGATAGTTTAGCTGCAATCTTCGAAGAGAGTTTCGGCATGCTTCATAGACATGCTTCTTGGATAATCCCTTATCGTTGGGTCCATCTCCACCCCAGAAGACCTTGCTAGAGACGACGATACCCTCTCTTTTCCAGCCTAAGCGTTTGATCGCGTTCCCCATGACAGTCTCGGCATTGCCGTGAGCATAGGCTTCGGCGTTATCGAAGAAGTTCACTCCAGCATCATGGGCGGCGGACATGCACTTGACGGCGACTTCCTCGCCGACCTGGCCTCCGTACGTAACCCACGCACCTAGGGATAACTCGCTTAGTTTTAGCCCGGAACTGCCCAACCTGCGATAGTTCAATCCTCAGATTCTCCATCCTCACGGGATTTCCGCCGGTTAATATCCGCTCGTGCGAAACCAATATTCCATAGACCGAGCGTTGGAACGGGCGAGCTAAACCCCATGGATCCGGCTTGTGACGAGACGGGTAAGATTAGTCGAGAATTCGACGGGGATGCTTGCGACTTCTGCGAGCGGTACAAAAACAACGGCTTGTCTCGAAGCAGCAAGCTACTGCTGAAGTTCATCTTAGACGGCAACGCGCAAGACAAGGCGGTTCTTGATCTAGGATGCGGGGCTGGCGGGTTGTCCATGGAGCTACTGAAGCACGGAGCCCAAAGTGCCGTCGGTTTTGACCTGTCTCCAAGAATGATAAATGCTGCCACCGATTTGGCCCTAGCCACCGGCTTCGAAAGCAGAGCGAAGTTTCAGGAAGGAAACGCAGCAACGGCAGCACTCCCAAGATCGGACATTGTGGTCATGGACAAGGTGCTCTGTTGCTATTCGGAATGGAGGCCTCTGCTGAACAACGCGATGGAGGCCAGCGATGTCATGGTTGGGTTCACCGTTCCGCGGGACGAGGGAATCCCCAAATTGCCTTTTCGAATTGCGCTGAGAATTGCAAATTACTTCCAGAAACGACGAGGAGGGGTACTGTTCTATTTGCATCCGCTGGGCACTGTTGACAAGACCCTGCGAGATTCGGGATTCAAACGTCTCAGAAAACAGGGTTCGCGATTCTGGCTGGTTTTTCTATACTCACGTGTCTAGTGACACAACAACAAGCCTTACGGTCGACCATAATCTTCCCGGTCAATCTTACATAATTCGAGTGTTCAGACACCCTCTGATATGTTGAAGCTTCACAAAGCAGCCGCGAAAGACATTCCGCTAATATTATCGTTCATACGAGAATTGGCCGAATACGAACGGGCACCGAACGCAGTCGCCTGCACAGAGGAAGATCTGCGCCGCGACGGATTCGGACTCAGCCCAAAGTTTCACGTGATCATTGCAGAATGGAATGGAGAACCTGCTGGCATGGCATTCTTCCTCTATAACTATTCGACATGGCAAGGACGACCCGGAATCTTCATCGAAGATCTGTTCGTCCGACCACACTTTCGAGGCAAAGACATCGGCCGGGCCCTAATTGCGAATCTTGCGCAGACGGCGATTGCCGAGCAATGTTACGGATTACGATGGGAAGTACTTGATTGGAACAAACTGGCGATAGATGTGTATCAACATCTGGGCTCAAAGTTCCGAGAAGGGTGGCGGATCATGCAGATCACGGGCCCAGAACTGAGAGAGCTAGCAAAAAGCGCCTCGTGAATCGTTGTATGGGTCTCGAAGTACTTTTGAGACTCGATTCTTCAACGCGGGGTGCCTCGGCAGTAAGTGACCATGTCTAACAGACCAGATTCGGCGGTGGACTACAAGCCAATCAGCGATTACGGAGTCATCGGAGACATGCACACTGCTGCCCTAGTGGGGCTCGATGGCTCTATCGACTGGTACTGTGCTCCAAGGTTCGACTCTCCGAGCGTATTCGCGGCTATACTTGATGCACGGAAGGGCGGAAGATTCCAGTTGTCCCCCGTTGAAAGTTTCACGACCAAGCAGAGCTACGAAGGTGACTCGAACGTCCTAACAACCGTTTTCGAGACTAAGCGAGGAAAGATCAAGCTCACAGACTTCATGCCCTGCTTCATGGAGCAGGGTGAACTCAAGGGGTTCGATGAACTTCACAGAATTGTAGAATGCAGCGAGGGCGAAGTTGAACTACGAATCACCTTCCAACCCCGCCTGGACTACGCGCGAGGACAGACAATCCTACAAGAAACCAAGGAAGGGTACATGGCGAAATGCGAAGCGCATCAGGTCAATCTCGCATCATCCGTAAAACTCCAGGTGCCGGACAAGGACACTCTTACAACTGAGTTCAGTCTATCCAAGGGACAGAGAGCTATCTTCATCATCAAGTGGGGAAAGAGCTCAGCAACTTCTGTGGCAAAATACGATACCGGTAGGAAACTTACGAGGACCCTAGCGTATTGGAAACGGTGGGTCGGCCATGTGAAGTATCAAGGACCTTACCGGGCCCAAGTGGTCCGATCGTGTCTCGTGTTGAAACTGTTGCAATACGCACCGACAGGAGCAATGGTTGCGGCAGTTACGACCTCGCTCCCGGAGAGCGTAGGCACTTTGAGGAATTGGGATTACCGATATTCTTGGATTAGGGACAATGCTCTCTCGGTCCTTGCATTGAGCGAAGCGGGAGCGAGCAGAGAAGCACTAGACTACGCGAGGTGGCTCATCAACCTCCGCACGCATTCCAAAGAGGAATTGCAAATCATGATGAGCATTAGCGGCGAGAAGGAAATTCCTGAAACCACCCTTGACCATCTTGAAGGATATCGTCGCTCGAGCCCTGTCCGAATCGGCAATGCAGCATCGAAGCAACTACAGCTAGACATCTATGGAATACTAGCAGATTACATCTACTTCCTCCACACGCTAGGATGGACGACGAGGCAGGTCTACGAAAACCTCGTGCGCTACTCAGCCGACCAGGCGATGAAAGAGTGGCAGAATTCTGATAGTGGAATATGGGAGATGAGACAACCAAGGCTGTTTGTAGAGTCGACAATGTGGTGCTATGTTGCCCTAGACCGGGCGATCAAAATGGCCAGGGAGCTCGGATATGATGAGGACTGGCAAAGGTGGGAGCCGGTTCGGAAGAAGGTCAAGAGTCACATCCTCTCGGAAGGATGGTCGGAGAAGAAGAGAGCCTTCACCATGGTTTTCGGTGGAGAGGACCTGGACGCTGCAAACCTTCTCATGCCTCTCGTCGGGTTTCTACCCGCAAAGGACCCAAAGATGACCTCGACCATTCAACGGATTCGGGAAGAACTGTCCAGAGACGATCTGGTTTACAGATACAAGATAGATGATGGCCAGCTCGGAAAGGAGGGCGCCTTCACTGTCTGCAGTTTCTGGATGGTCGACTGTCTAACAAGACTCGGAAAGCTACGCGAGGCTGAGGGACTCTTGAACCAGTTGACTAAACGGAGTAACCATCTAGGACTGTACTCGGAAGAGATTGATCCCGAGACCGGCGAAGCATTGGGTAATTTCCCCCAAGCCTACACTCACATGGGACTGATAACCGCGAGCGTGCATCTTGAAGAGGCACGCCGAAAGACCGGATTGAGCCGTTACGCCAAGGCGCTATCGAACAGGCTCAGCGGCCGATAATCGAAGGCTGGGTCTCAGGACTTGACCGTCTTAGCGAGATCTGTGAGTAGTTGAACGACTTCGCGGTGGTTTTTCAGGTTGAATTTGGCGTAGGACTTTGCCAGTCCTACTTTGATCGAATACGCTTTTTCGGGAAGAACTTTGAAGAGTTCTTCGTCAGCCAGATCGTCCCCCACGGCGAGAACGAAGTCGAATGTCTTCTCAGAGAGCAGTAGCTTCGCAGCCATTCCCTTATCGATTCCGACGTTTCTCACTTCGATCGACTTGCTGTCTTGAAGAACCTGGGCCGAACCTTCTCCTTCCAGTTGCTCTCTACTTTTATGGCTGGCAGCCAGTCTTTGTCCTTCTCTCTAATCCATGCTCCATGCTCCGCAACAATTCCGATACTTAGAGGGCCAAACCACTTGTGTAGGAGATCTCTATGACGACCGCTAACGATCACTAGGTTGTTTCGGGGATCTTCCGCGAGCGCGTTCAGAGTGGCGAGGAGAATCGCGCCAGGTACCGCGGTCTCTGGGCGCTCCTTGAAGGGCGACAACGTCCCGTCGTAATCTAGGAGTAGAATCCTATTCTCAGAATTCGTGTATTCTCTGATCAGCCTTTCTCTTGTTGGTTTGTCCATTAATCGTGCACTGAACTTCCTCTGCTGGTCCTTAACAGAGTGTAACTTCCCCGTGAAATCCTGGCCCCATCGGATGACGTCGTAACGTCCTAGCCTGCTCTGCATTACCTGGTTCCGTCGGACTTGTTCCTCTTCGGACATTTCCAAAGCAGTCTTGAGCGCGTCCACGATTTCGGATTCGTCGTTGGGATTAATGATGAGAGCCTCCCCCAGCTCTCGCGAGGCTCCCGCCATCTCGCTAAGAATGAGAACCCCCCTCTGATCGGCCCGAGACGCGACATACTCTTTCGCAATCAGGTTCATTCCGTCTCTGAGAGGCGTTACCAGAGCCACATCGCACATAGCCAAGAGGCTCAACAATTGGTGATACGGCAAGAAACGGTATCGATAGACTATGGGACTCCAATCGATAGCCCCGAATCTTCCGTTAATCCTACCAACTAGCTTGTCGATCTCCTCTTTCATTTGCTCGTAATGTTCTGACCCGAGCCTTGAAGGGACGACTGAAAGCATGAGGACTACTCTTCGTAGCCATTGAGGATATCGCTCGAGAAACGTCGCGTAAGCCTCAAGACGATGCTTGATTCCTTTCGTGTAGTCAAGCCTATCAAGGGAGAGAACGATCTTGGGGTTGCCTAGCTTAGCGCGCTGCGCCTGGGTTTCTTGCTGTACAGCGTCACTCTTGACACTGTCGCGAATCTGTCCGTAATTGACGCCCATAGGGAAGGTGGCAACCTTCACCGCTCTCTCACCGTCGATTAGCACCTGGCCAAAATTGTGTTCTATTCCCAAGATGCGTAGTATGCATCTGAGGAAGTGTTGTGTATAGTCGATTGTATGAAATCCGACAAGGTCAGCTCCCAGAATACCTTCCAGTATCGCCCTGCGCCATCTCGTAGGGAGTGTACGGAACACGTCGTAGGAGGGGAAGGGGGTGTGGAGAAAGAATCCGATCGGCAGGTCAGGCATTTTCTCTCGCAGCAGCTGCGGGAGAAGCATGAGATGATAGTCGTGGACCCAGATGGTGTCGTTGGGTTGGACGATCTTGATCAGTGAGTCTCTGAAGGCCTCATTTACTTTGACATATTGGGACCAGTCGTTCTCGTCGAACTTGGCATATGTGGGAAAATAGTGGAATAGCGGCCAGATCGTATTATTGCAGAATCCGTGGTAGAATCCTTCCATAGTCTTGGTATCTAGAAAAACTGGGGAGGCGTGTTGCTTGGCTGCTTTCGATCTCAGTTTCTCCTGAGACTCTTCACCGACCTCGATGCCGGGCCAGCCGACCCACAAGTAATCCCGATTAGAAGGGGATTGTGTGTACGATTCCAAGTACGCAGATAGTCCTGAGACGAGCCCGCCCGGGCTTGCGTGAAAGACGAGCCTCCCGTCCTTGGTGGCGGCTGTGAACGGTAGCCTGTTCGATACCACCACTAGTCTCAAGGCTGACTGATCCCCCAGATTATTCACGCTCCGCCCTCTCCTGATGGTTTAGAATGATAGTAACCCTGCCATAAACTACCCGAGTATAGGCTCCAATCCGTCATTATCCCTCGAACCATGGAGAGTCCATTGACTGGTCCGTAGGAGGATGCCATGCTCTCCAAAGCCGTCAGGTTTAAGGTCACGGTGAGAGCTCGAAATAGTGAATCTCCGTTGGTCTATTGCTGGAAATGCGGGAGCGAGCTTCGAGAAGACACAGGCTTCTGCCCCAAATGTGGCGCGTCCGTTCGGGGCACCATGGGCGTCCAGTCGCCCACAGGCTTCGAACTGTTAAGGGATGACAAGGCGGTCCAGAACCACTGGGCCCGGAGACTAATCGCACTCATCATCGACGCGGCCATAGTCACGGTTGCACTGGTAATCATTGCAGTCGTCGTATCGATTCCCTTCCTCGTCGGTCTGAGCCTCTCATCCACAACCGTTGGGGCATTCCCAGCCTGGTGGGGAGCGTGGTGGGGCTTTTGGTTCGGTGGAGTAGGATCGCTGATACTCTTCCTCTACTTCTTCCTGGCTGAAGGACTATACGGAAGAACTATCGGCAAGGAAATCATGGGTCTCCGAGTCCAGCGAGTCGACGGAAAGCCAATGGACATGCGAAGCAGTCTAGTCCGCAACATTAGCAAGATCTACTGGGTCCTGCTCCTTATCGACGTGGCCGTCGGACTAGGGACGCATGGTGAGATGAGCCAGAAGTGGAGCGACCGTTTCATCGGGACTAAAGTGGAAGAGAAGACGCGCATGACAATCATTCCTTGAGACTCGAACTTCGAACAGATCACATCACTTAAGCTCCTGTACATTTGTTGGCTCGACTCTCGGGACAGCGGACAGTCGTCGCGCTTGTCGCGGCTCGAATTGTCTATGCTATCAACTGGTTGAACATTGGCGCGATTTTCTATCTGATGAACGCCGACCTCCATAGCGGCGTCTCGGGCCTCGGAACTCTCACCTCAAGCTTCTACCTTGGCGTAGGAATCATGCAAGTGCCAGGCGGTGTACTTGCGGCAAAATGGGGTCCCAAAAGAACCGTTTCAATCGGAATCCTTGTTTCGTCTCTTGCAGTGCTCGGTACTTCGATATCCTCAGCCATTCTTCAGGTTGCAATCCTGCGTTTCATCGTAGGCGCAGGAATGGCACTCGTATTCGCTCCGTCAGTAGTGATAATGACCAGATTTCTCGGCGGAAAATCCGGCACCGGAGTCGGACTCATTAATTCCGCGTTCGACATAGGAGGTCTCCTAGGGCTCTTTGGATGGATTCTACTCGCGTCAGTGACAGGCTGGCGGTCTACTCTCGTGCTAAGCGGAAGTCTCGGACTGATCACGGGACTGCTGGTAGTTGCTCTCGTCCCAAGAGATGAGAAGAATCTTCAGTTCAGATTTGTCACGAGCAAACTGGCCAAGATTCTCAGTGACAGGAACTTGATTGTATTAGGGCTCGGGTCCCTTGGATCCAACCTCGGAAGCGTCTTGATCTCAAGCTTCATGGCCTACTACCTCCAAGCAAGTCTCGGAGAAACCGGAGCAATAGCGGGAATAGTCGCCGCGATGATTGTTGTCGTACCCATCTACACATCTCTCTGGGGTGGAAGAATCTACGATCGTTCGAAAAAACCCAGACGATTGCTCATTCTTTCAGGTCTCGGAATGACTGCGGCAATGCTGGTGACCGCAGCACCGATCCTGCCCGCCGCCGCTGCGGGAGCGGCGCTGGGCGGAATAGCAGTTGGACCCGCATCCACTATCAACTTCGCGGCCGCCAAGGACCTAAGCAGGGTCGAGAAAGAGTATGAGGGCCTCACGATAAGCTGGGTGAACAGCATTTCACTAACCGGGTCTTTCTGGCCTCCACTGATTTTCTCCTACTTCGCAAAATCATTCAACTACTCGGCTGCTTGGCTTGCAGGCGCGGCCATGTGCTTCTTCCTCCTTGTTCCTCTATTCTTCCTTAGAGAGGACCCGTCAAGGTTTGCCAAGGGGAGTTAGTGAGTATCACGAAGGACGAGGGTGCAGCACTCAATCGCTTGTACGATAACTACTGGGAATTTATTCTCAAAGAGAATCCGACCTACGCGACATATCTCGGGGATCACCGCTATGATAACTGGCTAGAGGACGCCTCTGCAGAAGCTTACGAAAAACGCGTTCAACAGCTCAAAAAATTTCTGGCGGACCTCAAGAGTCTCAAGAAACCCTCTGGCGGGGAGGATCGGCTCAATCATGATCTCTTCAAACGAGAACTAGCACTACAGATCGAAGGCGCAAATTATCACCCGTATATCTTGCCTATAACCCAGCAGACTGGCCCACACATCGATCTGCCTCAACTCGTAACCTACCATCCGTTCAAGACTCTCCAAGACTACGTGAACTACGTTAGTCGACTGACACAGTTTCGGAGAGTCTTCGACCAGATAATCACAAATCTCAAGATCGGATTAGAGAAGAAAACCGTTCAGCCTCACAGTGTTGTCGAAAAGATAATACCACAGCTAGAAGCTCAGATCGTATCCTTACCGGATAAGAGTGAACTTCACAAGCCAGTCGAAAAGCTCCCGTCTGAAATTTCAAAAGACGCAGCCCAGAGAATAACAGCAGATGTAGACGAGGCGATAACGAACTATGTCGTCCCCGCCTACGCTAAGCTCCTGAATTTTGTCAGAGGAGAATACCTCCCGAACTCCCGAACTCATCCGGGGATCTGGTCCATTCCGAATGGTCGCGCGATTTACGCTTACAATATCCGTCTCTACACGACCACTGATCTCACACCCGGCCAGATCCACAGGCTTGGCAAACGGGAGCTTGCCCGGATCAGTAAAGAGATCGGTGTGATCCTCAGAAGAGTCCAGTTCAAGGGCACGCTTCAACAGTACAACGACTCGTTGCGCAAAGACAAGTCGAATTTCTACGCGACGGGCCAAGAACTCTTGAAAGGTTTCAAAGAAATCCTCCGACAAATGGACGTGAGACTATCCGAGTTCTTCGGCCGACTCCCCCAAGCGAATTATGACTTCAGGGAAATCGAGGAGTGGCGGGCGGACGCTGCTCCCGCCGCCTACTACTACGCCCCTCCTGAGGACCGTTCTCGACCTGGATACTTCTACGTCAACACCTACAAGCCCGAAACTCGACCAAAGTACATGATGGAGGCTCTCGCATACCACGAAGCGGTTCCAGGCCACCACCTACAAATCTCAATCCAGCAAGAACTAACGAACCTACCAAAATTCCGACGCCACGGAGGGTACACCGCCTTTGTCGAAGGCTGGGCCCTCTATGCAGAATTACTGAGCAAGCAGATGGGTTTCTACAAGGATCTCCTCGCAGATTACGGCAGGCTTACAGCGGAAGCATGGAGAGCATCACGACTCGTAGTCGATACGGGAATTCATAGTCTGAAATGGACTCGCGATCACGCCATCAGATTCATGAAGAATAATAGTGCCAGCTCTGAGCAGGATATCGTGTCGGAAGTAGACCGTTATATCGCCTGGCCGGGACAGGCGCTCGCCTACAAGATCGGTGAGCTGAAAATCCGAGAACTACGAGCCAGAGCGGAGAAGAGGCTCAAGCGACGATTTGACATTCGAAAATTCCACGACGAACTCTTGAACGATGGAGCCTTACCCTTGGACGTTCTCAAGGCAAAGATGAGGGGCTGGACGACTCAAACAATGAGAACTGGGTCCTAACGGTTCGTTCAGGCGAGGACCTTAAGAGAGCGAGATACCCACTTCTACAATAGCTTCCTCAACGGAGAGTAAATGCGTGTCTGACGAAGACCCCGAGCTCCAGCCGACGCTACCTTCTCATCCGAGATCTCAAAATATCCAGTGTTAGTCGTAGATTTTTGGGCTGCATGGTGCGGTCCCTGTCGATTGGTCGCCCCCATCATTGAACAACTCGCGAAAGAATATTCGGGCAGGGTAGCATTCGGCAAGCTGAACGTAGACGAGAACCCTCTGACCTCGGGTGAATTCCAAGTCCAGAGTATTCCCACAGTCCTAATTTTCAAAGACGGTGAACCTGTAGACGGCATTATTGGAGCGGTCCCGAAGCATCAGATCGAATCGAAGATCGAAGCCCATCTCGGCAACTAGAAGAATCAGTAACTCGCGTCGCGCAAATCTCGGAAGAATAGATATCCCACTGTGCAAGCTAGGACGATCAGTCCGCCGAAGATTTCGAACGTCCCTCCTATCGAGATTGAAGTTGCCAAACCTCCCGCTAGGGCAGACGAAATCGGAGATGCGATAGTAAGAAGGACCACCAGGGAGGTGAATACCCTTCCGAGCATGTCTCCCGGTACCTTGGCTTGAACGAGGACCGTCATTGGGACATTCACCATTGTCTGCAGGACTCCTATAGCGAAGCTGAGAGCTAAAGCCAGGAAGAGTACCGCCGTGAAGCCGATTCCAACAATCACAAGTCCCTGTACTATGACGCCCGCGAACAGCATTTTCCCAACATAGTTTCTGAGCTGGAGCTTTCCGACGAGAACGCTGCCGATCACAGCTCCCACTGAGTACGTTGTAAGTATGGCGCCATAGGTGCCAGCATTCCCGCCAATGACATTCTTGGCGTAGGGTGCGAGAAGGGCGAAGACTCCGGCTCCGAAAAAGTTCACGACGAGCCCCACAATGACTAGCTGGATGAGAAACTTGGAACCGCGAATAAATCTCAAGCCCTGCACGAACTTCTCCCTAAAGGAGACAGGACTAGTGCTCGGGGGCGATTCGCTAACGCCTTTTGGAATCGCTCCGAGTGACCGACTGATGAGCGACAGCATCACCGCTGCGAACAGGAAAGTCAAGCTGTCGTAGTAGAAGGGAACCGCCACACCTAGTGCGAGGACTATGATACCGCTATGCCATAGCCCGCGACCTGGTTGACAGATGTGCTGAGGGAGAAGAGGCTGCTAGCAGTGGAAAGATCCTCCTTCTCCGTGATTCCAGGAATAATTGCCTGAACCGCAGGTCGGACGAACTGTGCTCCCGAGTTCAGAACGAACAGCATCACAAGTAAGACCAAGAAGCTTAGCGAGCCGAAAGAATACAGGACCCTGATCATTCCAACAACAGCTGCTTGAACAAGGTTGCTGGCAAGCATCACGTCTCTCCGATTGAACCGGTCCAGATAGACGCCGGCGATGGGTCCAATGAAAATTGCAGGAAGAAGAATGGTCGCTACCGTGAGTCCCACCTTGAAGGGGTCGCCGGTAAGCTGGAGGACATACCATATTGCTGCTACGTCGAAGATGAAGTCGCCTGACTGAGAGACTAGCTGGCCGGCCCAGAGGAGCGAGAAGGGACGATTAGAGAGTACCCGTCGAAAACTGGGTTTGGCGGAGAGAGTTAGGGTCAGAAGTGGCCACGACTGGGCCTATCATTCATTCTCGGTCTCGCTAAAATCGGTTCCGATTAGGGCTCCCTACGCTTCATCTATCACAAGCTTGGGCCCTGAGTGAACGGCTCCGCACACGGGACACTCATACCATTCCAAAACCCAAGGCTCCACCCTTGTCCACCTGTGCTTACGTAGTTCCATCTTCCCCTGACAACCCTTTTTCGGGCAGTCAGGAGGGACCGTCTTACGAGTCAGACATTGTACACCAAGAGTCTTAGCGGCCTTTTCATAGAAAAAGCGGCAGATATCGTAGGATACTTCCGCTCCTTTTGCAATCTCGATTCTGGCGGAAGCCCTTAGTCCAGCAATAAAAGCGAACTGTCTGGAACCAATATTCTCATTTCCAGATATTATCGAGACTCGACATTATCGAAGAATGATACAATAGATCCATTGAACCAAATTGACCCTTAACTTTGTGGGCTCTCGTCGAACAAGGAGCGATACTGAATGCCAAATGCAGATGTCCGAGGAGCGCAGTGTTCAAGTTCTTGAGTTAAGTACCAGACAGAGTCGAACACGAGAGGATTCCAATGACAACAAATACATCACTGCGGTCCATAGCGCGCTTGCTTCTGATAATCGGTGGAATAATACTGATTCTTGAGGCAATTCTCCAGCTAGGCGTGGACCTTAGAGGTCTCTTGGACTTCGCACCCCGGGTCCCGTCGCTAGACATCTTTACCAGCGCAATCGTAAGCATCGTCGTCGGGATCCTAGCTCTAATAGGCGCGGGACAAACCCGCAACCCCGCCTGGAGCATTATCCTACTTGTCCTAGGATTCCTGTTAATTGGAAGCCTCGGCGGAATACTCGTTTTCATCGGCGCCCTGATTGCTCTGGTAGCGACTTTCGTCAAACTGTAGGTTCGAAACAGACAATCGGGCAGCTCCGCGACCCCTCT
>WNFS01010331.1_pt1 | contig 13180 bp, 10 predicted proteins | sample 5400141 | NCBI WGS metagenome assembly WNFS01 (sample SAMN13153358, study PRJNA577476) | soil metagenome | isolation source: 60 cm saprolite under Madrone tree | place: USA:California | collected 2016-06-14
CTTCGCGGCTCTTAGCACGATGGCACTGAAGATTCTGCTCACGGTACCGCGCCCTCTCTTTCCGCCCGACACAGGAGGGAAGATACGATCGCTCAACATCTTGGCACGCTTGGCGCTCCGAGCTGAGATTCATGCCGTTTCTTTTGCGGACCCGATTCGCGATGCCGTGGCCATGGACAGAATGAGGAGCACATTCGAAAGCTATACGCCCGTTTTCTGGCGAGAAGCCACGAAGGGATCACTGCGATTCTACCGAGAGGTCCTCACCAATCAATGCCGTGCTCTACCGTACTTCCTGGCCAAGTTCCATCAGCCGCGATTTCGTTCGACGGTAGAAGCCTTGGCAGCTCGCAGGCAATTTGACTTGATTTTTTGTGATTTCCTGCACACCGCTGCGCCCCTGGTGGAGTCTACGTTAAGGCCGCGGTTGGTGTTCGAGCACAACGTTGAATTTTCACTGAGAAAGCGGAAATGGGAAGTGGAAAAACATCCTCTGCGAAAGCCCGTCTTGGGTTCGGAGTGGAAGAAAACGCGAACCATCGAGGCCCAAGTGTGCCGCTCGTTTGACCATGTTATTGCGGTATCGCAGCAGGATCAGGAAACCTTGGCTGACGAATTTGGCGTTAAGAACGTGTCCACGCTTCCGACCGGCGTTGATACGGATTTCTTCTATCCTTCTGATGATCAACCGCAGAAAGAATGCTTAGTCTTTGTAGGGTCCATGGATTGGGATCCGAACGAGGATGGAATCCTTTGGTTCTTGCGTGACGTGTATCCACGGATCCGACAGGCAGTGCCGAATGCCAGCCTCTCTGTTGTCGGCCGCAATCCTTCCTCGAAGTTGCGGGGCGTCGCCGGGAGAGAGTCCGGCGTGAAACTCACCGAATGGGTTGCGGATGTGCGCCCGTATCTTGCCCAGGCGGAAGTGGTGGTGGTTCCATTGCGCGTGGGCGGAGGGACCCGGATCAAAATCCCTGAAGCCATGGCCATGGGGAAGTCTGTAGTTGCAACTCCAGTCGGCGCCGAAGGCCTGCCTTTTTCCGACGGTCGTGAAATTCGCATCGCGGAGCACCCCGAACAATTCGCTCAAGCAGTGGTTGAGCTTCTCCGTAATCCATCTTTGCGAAATTCGATTGGAACGCATGCCCGCAAGCGAGTAGCCAGCGACTACAGCTGGGATGCAGTTGTGGATAGGCTCGAAGAAATTCTAGAACAAGTAACGCGGTCCCGAACCCTGGCAGTCGTCGCCTAGTGACGCCGTTACCTAGCTCAGGTGAATTGTGAATGATGCAGAATTACTTTCGGTCGATAAGGGGAACTGGCAACAGAGCTTTGTCGGTACGGAATTTAGTGAGCACGGCGATAAACGGACTTTTCTCTTCATCTGGCTTTTCACCGTTGCCGTTTTTGGACGTCCGGAGGACATCTTTCCGTTTCTCGCTCCTCTTCATCTCACGTTCGTTTTTGGCGCTTGCGCAGGATTGACATATGTTACTGCCCTTCTGTCAGGCCGCACTAATTTGCGGTGGACGCGGGAACTCAAAATCGTCCTGCTGCTCACCGGTTGGTATATCGCTGGTGTGCCCTTTGCTTTATGGAGGGGCGGCAGCTTTCAAACGCTGACCGATGTGTGGTTGAAGACGTTTTTGATATTTTTCCTGCTTACGCAGGTGCTTGTAACTGTGGAACGAATTCAAAAGCTGCTTTGGGCCATTATCCTTAGCGAACTTGTGGTGACCGGCATCTCGATCTTCCAGTCATCCCAGGCCATCTGGGTCGGGGAACGCCTGCTGGGTTTCAATCTCGGGATACTCGGGTGGAACTTCCTAGGAATAGCTGAGGCTGTGACGATCCCTTACATAGCCGCAATCTTTGTCGTCCGACGCTCCATTCTTGAAGCAAGCCTGCTGGGTGCGGCGCTTGTGTCCATGACGTGGATGCTCGTGCTGACCGCCTCCCGCAGTGGTTTCCTGGACGTTGTGTTTTCGGCAGTATTGACGTCGCTTCTAGTGTTACGTGGCAGGTCACGCGGCAGGGTCATTGGGCTGGCGATGGCCCTAGCGCTCGTTGTTGCCATGAGCCTGGCGCCCCAAGTCTTCTGGGAGCGGCTGGGAACTATGTGGGGCGGGGACGACACTCCTACCAATGAGGTTGCGGCGTCGGCACAAGAGTCTGGAGAAAACCATCTGGCTGTATTGATCCAGTCGCTCCAATACACTGTCGAGCACCCGGTGTTCGGTTTGGGCCTGGGGAATTTCATAATTGCCAATGGGACCGACCTCGGCGTGTCCGGCGCATGGGTCGGGACACATAACACATTCACGGAGCTCTCTTCGGAAGCGGGAGCGCCGGCGCTATTGTTGTTCGTCGGTCTGCTGGTCACGGCTTTGCGCAACATCAAAAAAGTAGTCAAGACATCGCCTAACAATCCGGAAGGTCGCGAGTTAAACCTCATCGCGCGGGCCACACAGGCCAGCCTTTTGTCATTTGCATTTGGAGCGTTTTTTGCCCACCTCGCTTACGAATACTACTTCTTCTATCTGGTGGGAATTGGTGTCGGGATTCAACATATCGCTGGGACCATGCAGGCCATATCACCCGTGCCCGCTGGCGATTTACCTTCAACACTGGATATGGTGGCCGCAAATTGAGCCTCACAAGCACACAAGCAATGGAATTAGCTCTATGGATGTGTTTCTCGCTAGTTGCGTTTCATTATGTTGGTTATCCGTTGTTGCTTTTCGTCTTTTCAGCATTCTCCAAGGCCAAGTCAGACTTCATTTATTTAGTTGGTCGAGGCGACCGCCGTTGTCCCTTTCCGGCGGACTACGCTCCAACGGTTGCGGTCCTGATGTCCGTATATAACGAAGAAGCAGTCGTTCGAGCGAAAGTGAAGAATCTGCTTGAAACCGATTATCCGTCCGATCGGCTGGAGTTCTTGCTCGGACTTGATGCGCCCGCCGATTCCACCGCTGAACTTCTAGCTCAGACCCCATCAAGTCAGCTTCGTGTTTTCTCCTTTGAAACTCGGCGCGGAAAACTGCCGGTGTTGTGTGACTTGGCCAGGCGCACCTCTGCAGAAATCCTGGTGTTTACGGACGCCAACACCATGCTTGAGAAGAATTGCATTCGCAATCTCGTGCGTCACTTCGCTGATGGGCGAGTGGGTGTCGTCAGTGGGGAGGAGATTCGCGTCGCAACTCCAGGCACTGACGCAGCAGGGGAATCTGTCTATTGGCGGTATGAATCAGCCTTGAAAATCCTGGAAAGCCGCCTTGACTCCTCGCTTGGAGGAAACGGCGCTGCGCTTGCCATCCGCCGTTCTCTCTTTCGCCCGAGAAAGCAGTCGATTGTCGAAGACTTCCAAATTCCACTGGAAATCCGATTCAAGGGTTACCGCGTTGTTTATGATCCGGAGGCAGTTGCAGTCGAGGAAATTGCGCCAACCTTCTCGGCTCAATTTGCGCGTCGCGTTCGCATTAGTGCAGGTAATTACCAAACGTTGTTCGCAAATCCGGAATGCCTCAACCCAATGAAAGGCTTAGTTACATTCTGCTTCTTCTCACATAGAGTCCTGCGCTGGTTCGTGCCGGTCCTCCTGCTAGGTGCATTCTTCTGCAGTATTTTGCTGGCCACCCAGCCTGAATATGCTGTTTTACTCGCAGCGCAGTCTGCTTTTTACTTGGCCGCCGGCCTGGGATACCGGTTAAAAAAGAGCGGAAAACCGGCACGGTTGTTCTCTTTGCCTTTGTCTTTCTGCTCCATGAATCTCGCTCTCCTTCTCGGATTCGTCAGATATCTGAGCGGTCGCCAAACCCTCACCTGGAAGCCGACGCTTCGCCAAAGCAGGCCCGAGATGCTCTTGGATAAAGGGTCAGACAGTCGGTGAAATCGCGTACCGAGGTTCTGAGTGATGTTGGTTCCTCCGATCCCGGCGGACCAGCTTGCAGCTCTGCTGCAGATGCAGAGATGTGTCCCGCCGATAGCCTTCGACCCAGGTTTTCGCATTGCAAAATAAGAAAAGAGAGCTGAGCCTCGACGACCCCCTGCTCAGAAGGAGATCCGCCATATGCTAAACCCGAAGCCGGTCCTCACGATAACACGCCGCCCGGAAATCGCTGACTCTCACAGCTATTTTGAGAACTACAGCCGCGTTGTGGCGGAACTCCCTTACGCACGGATCGAACAAGTTGCCGATGCACTCTATCGAGCGTACCAGCAAGAGCGACGGGTGTTTCTGTTTGGAAACGGTGGAAGCGCCGCCTTGGCTTCGCACTTTGCGTGCGACCTCGGCAAAGGAACTACGGTTCCCGGCAACCACCATAAGCGGTTCCGGGTCTTGTCGCTAACTGACAACATCCCGCTCATTACCGCCTGGGCGAATGACCTTTCCTACGACCAGGTGTTTGCGGAGCAGCTGCGCAACTTCATTCAACCCGGGGATATTGCGTTTGGGATAAGCGGGAGCGGATGCTCGCCCAATGTTTTGTTAGCCCTTCAGGCGGCACGCGAATCGAATGCTTTCAACATCGGGTTGACGGGCTTTAATGGGGGCAAGATGCCCGGGCTCTGCGACATCTGCGTCATCATTCCGTCGTACAACATGCAGATCATCGAGGACTTCCAGCTCAGTATTACGCACGCCTTGTTTACCATGGTTCGTCATCGAATCAACGAAGCAGGCAGGGACTCTGCCTGGGTTCAAGAGGCTAGCTGCATACCTACCGTAAATGCGGTGGGTTCTCGCGAGCAGAATGATTTTCACCCTGCCCAATAATTTCCCCGGGCTCAATCATCGCCGCGGTGTAACACGGAGACCCTTTGATGCTCACTTCCGAACGCGTATTTGAAAGCTATCCCGGTACTAAGCATCTCCCCAAATCGGGGAACCTGCACCTGCAGCATTTCGTCAAGCGCTGCCTTGACGTGTTTGGCGCCGGGATTCTAATCGTTGCGCTCTTTCCAGTTTTCATCGTCATCGGCCTGCTTGTCATTCTTGACGATGGTTTGCCCGTCATTTACCGAAGGCGCGTTCTCGGCACCACAGGTGAGTTTGATGCTTTCAAGTTCCGCAGCATGATGCGAAATGCGGATTCTATTCTGGCCGCGAATCCTGCTCTAAAGGCTGAGTTTGAGCGCAACTTCAAACTCAAGGACGATCTCCGGATCACAAGAGTGGGAACTTTCCTGAGAAAATTCAGCTTGGACGAGCTACCTCAACTCTTCAACGTGCTGCGAGGGCAGATGAGTCTGGTCGGCCCGCGCATGATCACGGCTGCCGAACTCCACAAATACACCCCCTACGAACAACTCCTGCTCTCGGTAAAGCCTGGCTTGACGGGTTATTGGCAGGTCCGCGGCCGTCAGAACGTGTCTTACGAGGAGCGGGTCCGTATGGACCTTCATTACCTCGGAACTTGGAGCCTGAGCTTGGATATGAAAATCCTCTTCGAGACCCCTGTGAAGGCCCTTAAGAGGGAAGGAGCTTTTTAATGGATCGCATCTTGGTAACAGGCGGTGCTGGGTACGTAGGCTCGGTCTGCTGTGCCCAGCTTTTGTCCAGAGGGTTCTCCGTCGAGGTCGTGGACGATTTGTCGACCGGACACCTTGAGGCCGTTCCGCAAGGTGCGACCCTGCACCGATTTGATATAGGCAACCGGACCGCGCTTGAAAATCTGCTCGCTCATCAGAAGTTCGATGCGGTGTTTCATTTTGCTGCGAAGGCGCTGATTCCCGAGTCCGTGATCAATCCTGGGCCTTTTTTCGATGCCAATGTCGCTTCCGGAATAGCGATGCTGGAAATTCTTCGGAGGCATGGCATTCGCAAATTCGTCTTTTCCTCTACGGCCGCCGTGTACGGATCGCCCAAAGTAACTCCCATTCCTGAAGAGCATGTTAAAGAGCCAGTCAATGCGTATGGCGAAAGCAAACTTGTATTCGAACACATTTTGAAATGGTACGCCGCGTCCTATGGCTGGAGCGTGGTTGTATTTCGCTACTTCAATGCTTGCGGAGGTCAGCGACATTGGGGCGAACGACACGACCCAGAAACGCACATCATTCCGTTGCTGTTGCAAACGGCTTCCGGTAGGAGGGAACACTTCGAAATCTACGGAACGGATTATCCGACACCGGACGGTACCTGTTTGCGCGATTACGTGCACGTACTGGATATCGCCGAGGCACACCTGCTTGCCTTGCAGAAAATGGAGCTGCCGGGGTTCCACGCCTATAACATCGGCACGGGCAAGAGCCACTCGGTAAAAGAGGTTTGGCAAATGGCGGAGAAGCTGACGCCGATGAGCATCCGAGTGCATCAGGCCTCAAGGCGGCCAGGTGACCCCGCGGTTCTGTGCGCCAGTCCCACGAAACTTATGCAAGAGTTCGGTTGGGAGCCGCGCCACTCTGACCTGGAGGAGATCATCGGGGGAGCTTGGGAATGGGAACAAACGCAATGCGAATCGATGCTTGCCAAGCAAGCCATCGCTTGATCGGAGATCGGGGTCTATGAACCAGAAGCTGAGGTATTCGATTCTAGCTGCTGATCTGTTATGGATTGCCGCGGCGTCCGCGGCGGCACACCTGCTGCAAAACGGCCTCACCGTGAGCAGGGCGGAATTGCCGAGAACTCTTCATGCGCCGGAGATTCTTCTAATAGCTTCGATTTGGACCGTCCTCTACTCCAGACAAAGATTGGAAGGCTTCGGGGGGGGACGATGGTTCCCAAGCGTCCTTGCTCAAGTAACAACCGCGGTCATCTATCTCCTCGGCGCGCTGTTAGTCTTTGCATTCCTCTGGAACAACGACGATTCGCGGTTGGAGCTGGTCTACATCGGAACGCTGCTGCCATTGGGTTTCATCGCCATCCGTTGCTTGGCGTGGTGGCTGGTTACGTCACGGCTTCGCGGCGCGTCGAGGCGGCGCGTGGTTATTCTCGGCAGCGGTCAGCTCGTCCACGACTTGGCGAGCAAAATTTCCAGGCATCCGGAAATGACGCTGGAAGTGACGGGCGTCCTGTTCCCCAGCGATACCGAACCTTCCAACCGAGTCGCTACCCTGCCCGCAGGAACAATCTCGATACGGACTCTTGGTATTCTCGGGCTGATGCAAGAAAAAAAGGCGCAGGAACTTATTCTTGTCGAGCCGCTGCCGACAGGCGTGGAAAGCGAGAAACTCATCTCCCATTGCCGAAAGGCCGGGATGAGAGTGCACCTTGTGCCTCAGCGGTATGAACTTTATCTCTCGAAAGCCAAATTGACGGAAATCGAGGATGTTCCCCTGCTCTCAAGAAGGTCGTCGACTTCCTAGGTGCACTATTTCTGCTCGTCTTCAGTGCTCCTTTGCTGGCGCTTTCGGCAGGCGCGTTGCGCTCGCGCAAGGACAAGGTGCTGACGAAAGAGCTTCGCTGCGGAAAAAATGGACGCCCATTTTGCATGTACCGCTTGAATGTCGATCGTTGGGCACCAGATTTGTCAGCATGCGAATGGATTCTAGCGCGGTTCAGTATGACTGAGCTACCGCAGCTCTGGAATGTATTGAAAGGTGACATGAGCCTGGTGGGTCCTCGACCGGAATCACCCGAACGGGTCAAACATTATTCCATGTGGCAGCGTCAACGGTTGAGTGTGACGCCGGGTTTGACGGGGCTCGCGCAAGTAAACGGGCTGCGGGAAAATCATACTTCTGAGGAAAAAGCTCACTTCGATCTCCAGTACATCTTTCATTGGTCTCTATTCCTCGATTTTTCCCTGCTGCTGCAGACGATATTTACGCTCGTCGCGCGATTGACTGAGGGAGATTTGGCCGTGCGCGTTGGAGAACCGAAGGGCAATCCCATGTTTGGCATCCCTAAGGTCTTGAATGCTGATCGTACGTAGTCCAGTGCGTATTAGTTTTGGCGGCGGCGGAACCGACCTGCCTGCGTATTACGAAAAGTTTGGCGGAGCCGTCCTGAATGCGTCCATTAACAAATACTTCTACACGATCCTGCAGAAAAGAAGCGACGGCAAAATCCAGATTATTTCTTCCGACCTGCGTGTTGTAGAAAACTGGCGAGACATCTCCCGGATGGACATCAAATGCAGCGCGCTGGAAATACCCCTGGCAGTGATAAAAGAGCTGGGATGCGATCTCTCGATTGACCTCTTCCTGGCTTCGGAGATTATCGCCGGCAGTGGATTAGGTTCCTCCGCCAGCGTTTGTGTCGGGGTCTTAAAGACATTGGCAAATTACCTTGATCTGTCATTGTCCAAGTACGAGCTAGCTGAACGATCGTTCCACATTGCGCGAAACATTCTTGGGAAACCAGTGGGGAAACAGGACGAATACGCGGCCGCCTTTGGAGGATTGAATTTCATAACTTTCCGTCCTGACGGGAGCACCGATGTGGAGCCCATCGTGCTACGAGCTGATCATCTTCGCGAATTCGAAAGCAATTTGATGTTGTTCTTCACTGGAGCAGCACATAACTCCTGGGAACTCCTTAAGCACCAAGAGCAATCGACCAAAAGCGGAGCCCCCTCCACGGTCGATTCGCTGCGTGAGATCCGCGAACTGGCTGACCGTCTGCGCGCCGCACTGTTGAAAGGCGACCTATCGACGTTTGGTGCTCTTCTGCACGAGGGCTGGGAAGCCAAAAAGAGAATCTCTTCTCATATTTCGAATCCGCTCATCGATCAAGCGTACGCCCTGGCGCGCAAGAATGGGGCTCTGGGCGGAAAGATCACCGGAGCAGGTGGTGGTGGTTTTCTTTTGATCTTCTGCGAAGAAAGGCACCAGGAAAAGGTCCGTGATGCGATGGCGCAGCTAGGTCTGCGCGAAGTAGCGTTTGGACTTGATTTCCAAGGAGCTCACGCAGTGGCCAATGATCCGTTCATCGACGGCGACGAGAAATGCGGGATGCGCTGGACCTTTGTTCCCGGTCTTGGATTCAGCTCCGGCGAGCTTCGTTCGAGCAGATTGTCCCAGCTTCATGAGTAAAACCACGGTATGAAAGCTTTCATCCTAGCAGCAGGCAAGGGCGAACGTTTGAGGCCGCTAACTGAGACGGTTCCCAAGTGCCTGCTTCCCATTCAAGGCATACCCGTTCTGGGGGTGTGGCTGGAACTCTGCCGCCGGCACGGTATTGACGAGCTTCTCGTAAATACACATTCTCACGCGGACACCGTAAAGGGCTATCTCCAACATCATCGCGAGGAAGTCAGGCTGCACATCACTGAGGAGGAAAGCTTGCTCGGGAGTGCGGGAACTGTGCTGGCACACCGTTCTTGGGTTGGCTCCGACCCCGAATTCTGGATCTTCTATGCTGATGTTCTGACGAATACTAACCTCACAGATATGTTGGACTTCCACCGTCGCCAGAAGCAGGTAGCAACGCTGGGAGTTAATAGAGTCGCGAACCCGCAGCAGTGCGGGATCGTGACGGTCGACGAGGAGGGCGTCGTTCAGCAATTTGTGGAAAAGCCGGCAAAACCTTCAAGCGACTTAGCCTTCTCCGGAATTCTGCTGGCGACTCCAGCCATTTTTGATGCGATCCCGACGCACATTCCTGCAGACATCGGCTTTGACGTGTTGCCCAACCTCGTCAGAAGAATGGCCGCCTACCCTATTTCTGACTATCTCGTGGATATAGGAACTTCGGCCAGCTATCAATACGCGCAAGAGACCTGGCCCGGCTTGGCGGTTCTAGCGTCGTAAGACGTTCCGCATGCTAAAGGGCGTCATCTTCGACCTGGATGGCGTAATAGTAGACAGCCATCCAGCGCACATGCGCGCCTGGAACAAATTTCTTCTGTCGGTCGGCAAGTCGGTAACCGAAGCGGAGCTCGAATTTGTTCGCGATGGCAGAAAGAAAGAAGACATCTTGCGGCATTTTCTTGGAGACGTCGACGGGCGCGAAATTCACGCATATAGCCACAAGAAGGATGTGTTCTTCAACGAAGAAGTGAAGGGCGTAAATCCAGTCGCTGGTATCGGAGAGCTGTTGAACGAACTCAACCGCGCTGGCGTGCCCGCGGCCGTAGCGTCGTCTGGCAGCAGCGAACGAGTCCATTACATTTTGGATCTCCTAGGACTCCGAAAGTATTTAGCGGCAGTGGTGACCGGAGATGAGGTTGCCAAGGGAAAGCCCGATCCCGCCGTTTTCTGCAAAGCGGCTGAAAAGTTGCGGGTCGCACCAAGCGATTCGCTCGCTTTCGAGGACTCTGTTTCGGGAGTTCTAGCGGCAAGAGCCGCCGGCATGAAGTGTCTTGGAATTGCAACACCACCTCGGGCACGGAGCCTGGTCGAAGCCGGCGCGCAAGATGTGCTAGTCGATTTTGTCGGTACGTCAGTGAGTCAGATTCGCCAACTCTTTCTTTCGTGTGGAGCGAAGACTAGCTGAGGTAAACATGAAGAACGATCTTTCAGCAGGCATGCCACACAGGACACCGAATTGAATCGGCAGCCACGCCAAGTAGCTTGTTCGATCGAGCAGAAGTCATGGTCAGCCGTTCTGGCTGGGATTGATGCCTGTTTCCGCCCATTTCAATGGGAAACGCATGCGATCGATTGAACCCCTAGAGGTGCCAGTGCCTCCTCTGCGGCACGGTGAACAGATGGTGCGAAGGACAGACAGCGAGCAGCGTTCGACTCGGCCTGCTTTTGCCGTTGCCACACGCGCGAAGCACAAAGGCTTGATTCAGGGCTTTTTGGAATCCGCGGAGCGATTCCCGTCTCGTGACGCGCTGGTTGAAGACAACACGAGCCTAAGCTATTGCGAGCCTCGAAAACCCGCCGCGGCCACTCATGCGAGAGGAATCCCGAGCAGCTTGCCTAGCATTCAGTCGGAGGTGCCGGTTGTGGTGGTAGCCGGGACACTCAACGCTCTGGGAGTGGTCCGCAGCCTGGCATTCGGCCGTATGCCGATTTACGTTGTGTCAACTTCGCGATACTGCGCGGCAGGTTGGTCCCGGTTCTGCAATTTTGTTCGCATTCCGAGCCTTGACGGACGCAGCCTGATTGATAGCCTGATGGAGCTCGGAATGCGGCTCGGGCATCGCCCAGTCCTAATTCTGACTGCCGATCAATGCGTCAATGCGGTTTCGGCTCACGGCGATGAGATCGAGAGACTCTACCGCATAAGCTTGCCATCCGGTGAGGTGGTGCGCGCGCTATCTGACAAGATTCTGTTTCAGGACCTAGCCGAACGGGAAGGATTTGCGGTGCCTCGCGGCGTTGCACTGGAGTCCGAGGCTGATCTCGCGTTGATGGAGCGCCTCATACCGCCGCTTATCATCAAGCCCGCGGATAAGACACTTGTGCTCAACGGGGTCGCCGAACGCGCCGTACGCGCGAACACGCTGGCCGAGGCGCGGACCTCTGTCAAACGAATGTTAATGGAAGCGCCGAGACTGATCGTTCAAGAGTGGATTCATGGGTCGGATTCACAAATCTTCTTTAGCCTGTTTAGCTGTGATCGCGACAGCAGTTTGATTGGAATGTTTTCCGGGCGAAAATTGGTATGTTCCCCGCCCGAAATCGGGACCACGGCACTTTGCGTGGCAGCGCCTGAGGCAACTGCTGAGCTGCGGGCGCTGGTGTTAAATTTTATTGCCCGTGTTGGATACCGTGGTTTGGGCAGCCTCGAAGTCAAACGCGACAGCGCAACAGGGCGTTTCATCATCATTGAACCAACGGTGGGCCGGACGGATTGGCAGGAAGAAATTGCCACGCTCTGCGGAATCAATTTGCCCCTTATCACATATTGGGCTGAGCTTGGCTGCCCGACGGCGATGAACTCAGGAGCGATTGGCTCAGTCGCTTGGAGGGCGAGCGTTGAGCATCGCGTGCCGCCAGGGGCTTTGCTGCCTGGAACTCGTGTGATCGACGGTTTTTTTCGGTGGTCCGATCCACTGCCGGCTTTCCATCACTACGCCGTGGAGCGTTTTGCGGCGCGGCTCTTGCGTCGTGCGGAACGATTCTTTCCATCGCGTCACTGAGGCGGGACGCGGAGGCAGATGGCCGATCTGGACACAACCATTGTCGGAGCAGGACCTTACGGGCTTTCCATTGCCGCGCATCTGCGCGCTGCACAAATACCTTTTCAAATGTTCGGGTTGCCGATGGAAAGTTGGCGACGTTACATGCCGGAGGGCATGATCCTGAAGTCCGAACGATTCGCCTCGAACCTGTGGGATCCAAATCGCCGGTTCACTTTGAAGCGTTATTGCTTAGAAAAGGGCCTGCCATACCAGCCCGTGGGCGATCCGCTCAGCCTTGCATCTTTTCTGAAGTACGCGGAATGGTTTCGCCAGCATGCAGCGGGCGAATCGCGTGATGTTCGAATCGTCCGGATTCGCCGCGACACGAACAGCTTTTCCGTGGAACTGGTTGACGGTACGAGCTTCACTAGCCGGCGCGTCATACTGGCGACGGGACACATGCCTTTTCGCGCAATTCCGCCACAGCTGAGCCACCTTCCGGAGCCCTTGCTTCTCCATACTACAGGCATCGGAGACGTGAACGCTTTTGCAGGGCGCGATGTGACGATCATCGGAGCGGGACAATCGACGCTCGAAACCGCGGCCCTCCTGCATGAAGCAGGAGCTCGAGTACGGATACTTGTGCGAGGCAGCCGAGTCGAGTGGAATTCAACGTCAAGACCGCGGTCTCTATTGGCAAGAATCCTCGCTCCTGACGCTGGAATTGGAGCTGGGTGGAAATCCTGGGCAATCTCCGAGCTGCCTCGAGTGTTTCGCTGGTATTTCCCTGCCGATAAACGACACCGTTTCGTTGAGCGCGCCTATGGTCCTAGCGGCGCATGGTGGCTTCGCGACAGAGTGGATCGCCGGATTGAGTTGCATCTGAATTGCGTGGTGGAAACTGCAACAGCCCAGAACGGCAACGTACGGGTCGCCGCGCGTGGGCCTCAGGGCCAAATAGAATTCGTGACCGATCACATCATCGCCGGCACAGGTTTCAAAGTGGATATAGAAAAGTTCGACTACCTCGATGCCGGACTGCGTCAGTCGATCGCGCGAGAAAACGCCGGGATTCCATCGCTCGGCTCGCACTTCGAGACTTCCGTGCAGGGCTTGTTCATCGTAGGCGTGGCGACCGCGCCGGTCTTCGGCCCGATCATGCGCTTCATGTATGGCGCCAAACGTGTCGCGCCGATGTTGGCCAGACGCCTTAAGTCGAC
>WNFS01002808.1_pt1 | contig 13173 bp, 12 predicted proteins | sample 5400141 | NCBI WGS metagenome assembly WNFS01 (sample SAMN13153358, study PRJNA577476) | soil metagenome | isolation source: 60 cm saprolite under Madrone tree | place: USA:California | collected 2016-06-14
GAGATCGGTGTCCGCCTTGGCGGCGAGAAACTTGAGCTGGGCCACGTCCGGGGCGACGCGTTGGACGCGCTTGCGACGGTCGTTCTGGAGCGCGGCCCACTTGCGCAGCGGGTTGACGCCGTCCAGTTCGAGCTCAACACCGGAAACGGTCTCGGGACGCGAGCGGATGAATTTCTTGAGGTTGAACAGATAGTCTTGTTTCAGTTTCTCGTATTTCTCAGGATGTTCCGTCTTGTCAGCTTTCGTATATTTTGGTTTTGGTAGGCCGTTGGTTACGCCGCCGCTGTTGGAGCGCTGGTAGGCCAGCAGGAATTCCGGAACGTTGAGGATGTCATCCGGAGTAAGGAGCTTGTCGAGGTCCGGCTCCGTAAGGTCGAGAGTGTCATGGCCCTTGAGCCAAGCACGCAGCTCGGGAGATACCTTGAGGCCATCGATAAACTGATCGCGTGCCGGGATGGGGTCTTTTTCTTCTACTTCTTTGACGATCTCCGAGTAGCTCTTGGTGAGTATGTAAAACGTGAATTGGCGCACGGGCTCCGGGCGCGCCCCCGTCGGCGTGATGCGGGCCATGATCTCGATGGCGCCGGCGTCCTTCTGTGCCCGCGCCTCGCTCCCAAAGGAAAGAGCGCACAGTGCGATGCCGAGGCTAAGAATGGCCATTTTTCTCATGGCCGAATCGTAGCAGATTGCGGCAAGGTGTGGCTCGCGAACGAGAAGCTCGTTTCTTGGCCTAGAGTCCGGGGCTTTACGGCCCTACGGGTAAGCGGATGGGCGGCGGGAAGAACCAACAGCGCCGAAAAAAAGCGGCACCCAGGATAGAGGTTGCAGGGACAAGCGACCGACCGAATGGCGAGGTCCGCTGGTCAATATTGACGCCCCCAGCCCCGCGTATTCTATACGCTCATTCTGAAGGGCTGATGTAGGCATCAAAATTGCGCACGCTGAATGTTTTTCCTACGTCTGTATTTTTCGCGCAAACAACGCGTGAAGTGGCAGAAGCCCAAAGGTCTTCGTGGCTGAGCCCGCGTGTTTTTCGGAAGGACTCCGTGAACACTCTATGCCTGGAAGCGGAGGTCGAAGGGGTCTTCGGAGAAGGAGCGCAAGCTGAAGCGCACGGCGCTCTTCCCCGATTTGATTGGATGATGCGGTGATGGAGACGAATGAGGCGTGGGCGGCCGAGTTTCGGCGCGCGCGGCGCCTGGGGGATTTCCGGAAGTGCCCGGATCACGGCGAATATCAGCTAGCGTTGGGGTGCGGGATGCGGGATTTGAAGGGCGAAAGCAAGATGGCGGAGGAAAGTCGCCGCGGCATGAAAGGATGAAGTGGCTGTGCCACAAGGGCGGTGATATAAGAAGGATGCCTAGAGGCACTGGGAGGTGGCCATGCGTGCCGATCAAGTGGAAGTTTCCTGGGATGCGGGCAAGGCCAAGTGGCTGGTTCGCATTGTGAATGGGGAAGAGGTGATTCGGCGCTATTGCAAATTGCCGAAGGATGCGGACGAACAAGCGATTGGCGCAGCGGCGCAGAAGACCGTGCAGGATGAGGGTTATGAAGCCGATCCTGCACTGGTCAGCGTGCGCCGGTAGCGCGGAGTGCGGGAACGAGCGGGAAGAAGGACGGGTCTCTCTCCCGACCGAGTCCAATCGGTTTGCTCAGGGCAGGGTCCTTCGGCCGGCTGGGGACAAGTTCCGACGGGCCTATCCACCCTTGGCTCTGTTCTTCAGGAGCTTGGCGAGCTTTTCAATTTCTTCGGTTTTCTTGACCATGCGCACGGAGAACACCTCGGTGGTCGTGGTTTTCTGGAGTTCTTCGCGAAGTTCGCCGGTAAGTTGGTAAAGCCGCTCCACACCTTCGCGAAATTCCTTCTCGTTTTGCTGTAACCAGGCTCGTTTTGCGGCGGCAGTGGCTTGCGGGTTTGAATGAATTTCCGCAGGGTTCGGAGTCTCCGCGGGTCGCGGCGGCGGCGGCGGAGTTGGCGGATATTGGGCGAATAGCCAGCCATCCTCCGCCGCAAGAAAGCCGGCCGCCGCGGCCATCGCCAAGACAAACACGCGCCTGGTTTCAATCATATCGGTCTCCGGATTGGATGGGAATCGAACCGATCGACTCGCGGTTGCCGTGAAGCAAGTTGTCGCCGACCGGATTTTGTGCGAGCCGAGGATGCCGTCGGAAGCGTTCGGATAACTGATGTGCAGGCTCGGGAAGCAGTTGTACTGCGGATTGAACCAATCCAATTAGCAAGAGCCCGGTGGCACTTGTTCGTCGCCAAAGCGGCAGCGGGAACAGGAGCAGTAGGGCGATTCTTGCCGTGTTCATTACTCGTTCAGCGTTTGGCGAGTAGCTGGAGAAGAATCGCGGCGGCGAGCCCGGCGAGCAGCAATGCGGCAGCCATCAGCCAGAACAAGCTTGTGGGCGCGGCAGGGATTGGGCCGGGCGGCCTCTTGGGAGGAAACGGCGGATCCAAAACGCCGATCCCGGTTCGTTTGTGCGGAGGACCGCCGCCGCGGGTAGAGGAGGCCTGCGGGTCAAGTTCATATTCGTTTTCGGCGAACTCGTAGGGCACGGTAGAAAATGCTCCTCCGTTGCTGCAAGAGTGTCTAGAACAGGCGGAAGACAGCTTCGACGACGACCCAGGCCGGAACCACGCGGCGCGCGGCGTCATGCGCCGGCACAAATTTCCAGCCGCGAATGGCCTGCGCAGCGCGTTCATCCAGCCCCAACCCGATGCCCTGAACGATACGGATTTGCGCGGCGCGCCCGTCGGCGCCAACCAAAACTTGCAGCGTGACCTTTCCCTGTAGCTTGGCCTCGCGGGCCTCGTCGGTGTATTGGGGATCGGGGCAATAGACGCAGCTAGGACGTGTCACCCCGGCACGGTATCTCGATGGGGACTCACTCTGCCCGCCCGGTCCGTCGCGCGGCCCATCTCCCATCGTGTGCCCGGGACCGCTGCCGACGGTGTCGGAATCACCCGGCCCTGGCGAGTTGGACTCTTCCTTCATCCACGGGAGGCCGATTTTGTCGACTGGAGTCAACACTGGCGCTGCGGCCGCATCGAATATCGTCGGCGGTACCGGCATGTGTACGTCTTGTTTGGGAGGAAGCGACGGCCGGACCAACTGAATCGAAGCAAGCGGCAACAGGTTCCCAGCAGTCGTGGGAATCCGCACCCGGCCACCTCCGCTGCCTGCTCCGGGATCCGGTGCGGCGCTGGTGCTCGAGGAGAAGAAGTGCGACGGAAACCTAAGTCTTTCTAGGACTCTCGCCGCGGCAGTGTCTGGAGTTTTCGCAGTCTTAAAAGGATGCATGGCCATCAGCGCTAGTGCCGCGATCACAGCCGCATGCGTCAGGAAAGATATAGCCTGTGCGCGGCTCGACTGCCGCGCCCTATCGAAACGCAAGAGATGCAACGGCGCACCGTTCGCGGAACTCATCTGCCATTTCTCTGCAGTCAAGGCGACAGCAAAGTTTCCGCGGATGCGTTTAATGAAACCGCCTCCTGAGCTTGCTGAGGAAAACAAGGAACGCAGGAAGGATTGGCGCATGGGCAGGCCTCCGCGCCCACCTCAGATTTGAGCCACGCTCCTCGACGAGACGGGCGGCGAACGGGTGGTGAGAAGCGGAGCACGGCAGATTGGTTGCCCGCAAAAGGTGCGGTTGGGGAACACGAGAAGGCTCACGCCCCAGGCGCGGCGAAAACTTTTCAACGCTATTTGCGGGACAGCGCGCTAGTAGCTAGTAGAGGTGGAAAGTGACTTCGATTTGCACGCGGCAATTTACCGGCTTGCCGCTGGGACCAAGGGCGGGGCGCATCTTCCAATTCTTCACTTGGGAGAGGGCCTTTTCTTCCAAGCCGAGGCCGGGGCCTTTGATAACGTTCGGACTAATCACGCGCCCATCAGCGGTAACCGTCACGTCGAGCAACACGGTGCCCTGATATTTGGCCTTACGCGCTTCGTCGGAGTACTCCGGCTGCGGGCAGTAGATGCATTGCGGCGAACCGACGCCGTTCAGGCCGGCGCGGAAAAGTCCGCCGCCCGTGCCCCCGCCTTCGCCGGGGCCAAGACCTCCGCCGGAACCGCTTCCGATACCCGTGCCATTGCCATTTCCGAGAGAATCGGTGACGCTTTTGGCCAGAGGATCACCGAAGTTTGCCATATTGGGACTGGGGACTTTCAGGTCGGGCGGACCCAGCAGGGAGGGGTCCATTGCCAGCTTGGGATTCAGATTCTGAATCTTCGCCTGAGGCGGCGTGAACTGCGTCCACTGGAACTTGGGGAGCTTCCCCTTTGAGGTGGGAGTCAGGGTATGGTTATTTCCGCCGCCGCCGCCGCCAGCTTTGTTCGCGCCCGAAGGTAGCTTTGCCATGTAAGGCGAAATGTCGAGCGGTATAACGCCGACCAGCTTGTTCTTTGCTTCCGTGGAGGCGGGCAGGACATTCGTAAAAATGGGAATGACCAGCAGTGCGATCACCGCCACGTGCAGGCCAACCGCGATCACTTGACTCCAGCCGAAGTTTTCATCCTTGGACCAGATGTCCTTCACTTTGATCGGCTTGACGGCGAAGGGCAAGGGCGCCTGCTTCGGCGGCGAGAAAAATTCCTTGATGCGGGTGCCGAAGCCGCCAAAATTCGATCCCCACGCCACCGCCAGTTTGCTATTCACCGGTCCCTTGGCGGCCGGGCGGGAGCTGAAAAAATCCTTCAGGTTATCGCCGACGCCGGTACCGAAGGATGTCTGCGTGAAGGGCGCATCCTTGCGCTCGCGCACCCTGACAGGGCGCTCCGTGAGGAATTGCCTCAGGTTGGACCAAAAATTATCGGGGATGAGAATGTCTGGTCGATCGAATTTGGGTACAGCCGAGGCGGGTACCGGAACTGCCGACTCACGGCCGGCTGCAGACACTTTCGGTTTTGTGATTTCAGGGGACAGAAGATTGATAATTTTGTCCGGCACCGGTTACCTCTTCAATTAGACGCAGATTCCCTACGTTCGGTGTACCCAGCCAATAAGATTCGCTCTGGCTGGGAAAGGTTGCGCGCCCCGAGCGGCTGACACCGACCGCCATTCATTGTAACATACGTGCTTACACTGCTTTCCGATGTTTCCCGCCGTATACCTGTACACAAGGACGGACGGCATAGAAGGGGTTTACAAACGCTTTAATCATGGCCGAACCACTCGAACTGAAGAAGACACTGAACTTGCCGAAAACGGATTTTCCGATGAAGGCCGGCCTGCCGCAGAACGAGCCGAAGCAGCTCGAAGCCTGGCATGGAGGAAACCTCTACGAGCGCATTCTGGAGACTCGGAAAGGCAAACCGCTCTTTGTCTTGCACGACGGACCGCCATACCCTACCGGTGAAATTCATCTGGGCACAGGCCTGAACAAAATCCTCAAGGATCTAGTCGTCAAGACCAAGAGCATGGCCGGGCATTACGCGCCTTACGTGCCGGGGTGGGATTGCCATGGTCTGCCGATCGAAACGCAAGTGGAAAAAGAGCTGGGCGGAAAAGGAAAGGTGCCGCCAGCGGAATTTCGTAAACTGTGCCGCCAATTCGCAGTGCGTTACGTCGAGCAGCACAAGAAAGATTTCAAGCGGTTGGGCATTTTCGGGCGATGGTCCGATCCTTATCTGACGATGAGCCATGAGTACGAAGCCACCATCGCGGGCGCGTTTCTGGATTTCATGGAGAAAGGCTACGTCTACCGAGGGCGCAAGCCGGTCTACTGGTGCATCTACGACAGCACCGCACTGGCGGAAGCGGAAGTGGAGTATGAAGATCACTCGAGCCCATCGATCTGGGTGAAATTTGGAGTTGTGGGCGGCGGCAAGGGGGATGCGGCGGGCACCGGCAAGGTGCCACTGGAGCAAAAGATTGGGAGCGCTGTCAGCGCGGTGATATGGACGACCACGCCCTGGACGATTCCTCACAATCGCGCGCTCGCGTTTCATCCGGATTTCGAATATGCCGTCGTCGAAACCGAAAAGGGCGCGCTGCTGCTGGCCGCCGACCGCGTCGCCGCTTTCAAAGCCGAGTGCGGCATCAAGGAAGCTCGCGTGCGCGCCACGTTTAAGGGACGCGATTTCGAGGGGATGATATTTCAGCACCCCTTCGTGCCGATTCAGGTGCCAGGCATTCTCGCCGATTATGTCACGCTCGATCAGGGTAGCGGCATCGTGCACACGGCTCCGGGACATGGCGCCGACGATTTTTATTCCGGGCAGAAATATGGATTGGAGATTTACGCGCCGATCGACGACAAGGGCGTCTATCTTGAGGGGTTGCCGGAATACCGTGGCAAGGATGTTTTCACGGCGAATCCGATCATCGTGAAATTGCTCGGCGATCGCGGCGCGCTGCTGGGTCACCACGAGTACAAGCACAGCTACCCGCACTGCTGGCGCTGCCACAATCCGGTGATCTTCCGCGCCACGGAGCAGTGGTTCATCAAGATGGACCAGGCCGCGCATGGAAGAGAGAAAACGCTGCGACAAGAAGCGCTCCAAGAGATTCACCAGGTAAAATGGTTTCCCGCCTGGGGCGAAGACCGCATGTACGAAATGATCGAGAAACGCCCAGACTGGTGTGTCTCGCGTCAGCGGTTCTGGGGCGTGCCCATCATTGTTTTCTATTGCCAGGGTTGCGGAAAGCGGCTGGAGGATTTCAAGGCCCTGCGCAATGTCGTGAAGTGGTTCGAACGGGAAGGCGCGGACGCGTGGTACCAACACACCCCCGAAGAATTGCTGCCCGCCGATACCAAGTGCGTGTGCGGAGGTTCGAGGTGGCGCAAGGAAAACGACATTCTGGACGTGTGGTTCGATTCAGGCTCTTCGAATCTGTCGGTGCTCAAGGGCGCGGAGTGGCCGGCGGATGTTTACCTCGAGGGGCCCGATCAATATCGCGGCTGGTTCCACAGTTCGTTGCTTGTTGCGACGGGCGTGCGCGACGCTTCGCCCTACCGAGGGGTTGTCACGCACGGCTGGACGCTCGACGAACAGGGCCGGCCGATGTCCAAGTCGCTGGGCAACGCGCTGTATCCCATCGAAATTTGCGAGAAGTGGGGAGCGGATTTGCTTCGCCTCTGGGTTGGCTCGGTGGAATACCAGGCGGACGTAAAAATGAGCGAGCGCGTGATGACGCAGCTCAGCGAAGCGTACCGGAAAATTCGCAACACCTTTCGCTTCGCCCTGGGCAACCTCGGTGATTTCGATCCGTCACGCGACGTGCTTTCGAACGAGCAACTCGAGGAAATCGATCGCTGGATGCTCGACCGCACCGCCGAGCTCCTCAAGAAATGCCGTGAATGGTACGCGAATTACGAATTCCACCGCGTCTACCATGCTATCCACGATTACTGCGTCGTGGATCTCAGCGCTTTCTATTTCGATGTTCTGAAGGATCGCCTGTACACCAAGGCGCCCAGAAATGAATCGCGGCGCTCGGCGCAAACCGCGGTGTGGAAGATCAGCAGCGCCCTGGTTCGCCTGGCCGCACCCATCCTTGTTTTTACGGCCGAGGAGATCTGGAAGCATTTGCCGAAGGCGCAAAGCGAGTGCGAAAGCGTGCACATGACGTTGTTTCCGGAAGCGGACGCGCTTGCTTGCGGAATCGCCAAAGACGCGGCGGAAAAGTGGGAACGGCTCGCGCAGGTGCGCTCCGCCGTGCTGGTGGCCCTCGAGCAAGCCCGTGTTGCGAAGACTATCGGCGGCGGCCTCGAAGCGAAAGTACAACTTCACGCGGGGCCCCAAGCGGCGGGCCTGCAGAGGCTGCTCGAGGAAAAACAGGCTGTACTACCAGCGCTTTTCATCGTTTCTCAGGTCGCCGTCCAGCCATCCGCCATCGCCGGATCTATTCCAGCCGAAACGTTTCCTGGCCTGGCGATCAAGATCGAACGGGCCGACGGCTCGAAATGCGTGCGCTGTTGGAACTATTCCGAGCGCGTCGGCGAAAATTCCCGCTATCCGACCGTCTGCGAGCGCTGTTCCGAAGCCCTCGCCGAAATCGAGGGTTCCATGGGCCAGGCATCTAGCAGCGCCTAGCCACCAGAGGCACAGCCTTTAAGCGCCTTTGCGATCCAGGGTGGTCAGTAAATTCCGAGCTGCACGAGTAGGAGAGCAACCCTTGACGGTCCCCGCAAGACTGCGCTGGCTTTGGCTCACGCTAGCCATCGTTCTCCTCGACCGCGCCACCAAAGCCTGGTTCGAAACGCAAACACTGGAAGGCTGGCGACACGAGTTGATCCACAACTTTGTTTATCTTGTACACAGCCGCAATCCCGGTCTCGCTTTCGGCATCCTGTCGGATTCCGCCTCCGCGGGCACGCGCATCGTTTTGATTCTGGGGTCCATCGCGGTCATCGCCGTACTTGCCTGGCTGCTAGTCACGAGCCAGAGTAGCGGGTCTCTTGCCGTCGCCGGTCTCGCTCTCTTGCTCGGTGGCGCGACCGGCAACGTAACTGATCGGATCGTTTACGGCGCGGTGACGGATTTCTTCGAAGTGTGGTTTGGCACCTACCGCTACCCCGCCTTCAACGTCGCCGACTCTGCCATCGCCATTGGCGCCGCCCTCATCCTTCTTGACATATTATCTGGACGGCGGCCGGAAACACCCCACTCGCGTTCTCGAACGCCGTAGCTGAGGAAGAAGTACGTGGGCGGATGGAATAGCTTCAATCGCCGTGAATTTCTCTCCACCGCTCTGGACGCCGCTGCATATTTTTCCGCCCTCCCTCCCGGCCATCACCTCATCGGCGAACTTCTCGAGCCCCAGTCGCGTTTCGCCCCCTTACAGTCTCTTGCAGTGCTCGACGGAACGCTCGCCGTCTGGTGGGGCTGGATGTGAAGAGCCCAGGCAAACTTGCCAGCTCATCACTTCCTTGGGAACACATTTCGAAGCCACGGAACGCCGCGTTCCCGTTGCTATGCTACATTGGCGCTCAGAGGCGGATAAGTATTCGACTCGCTACGCTGCCTCCGAGCGAGGCCCAGCCTTGGCGTCTGCCGAACAACTCGTTGCGCGGCTGACCAGCAACCGGGAAAAGATCCTTCGCTATGCGTGGATCCCCCAATTGCTGACGGGCCTATTTCTTCTGAGCCTTTCCTATTTCATGGGCCACGCGCACTTTCATCTGATCCGTCAGGGGGTCAGGGCACCCGGAAGAATCATCGGCTATGAGCAGGAGAATTTCCGCCGCTCCTCGGAATCGTTTTCGGCGACTGGCTATATGCCCATCGTCGAATTCCACACCAACGGACGCTTCGTCCAATTTCAGGATTGGCTGGGAAGCAAAATCGCAGGAAGCAAAAATGTTCCCGTGATTGTCTTGTACGACCCTGGCAATCCCACGCGGGCAATGATTGATCGGCCTGTCTGGAATTGGATCCCCTGGGCCCCCATCTTCGGGGTCGCGCTCCTCTTGGTTCTTTCGGCCATCAACGGTTTTTTTCGGTCCCGGCGCTCCGCAGAAACCTCATGACTCTCTTTGCCGCGGGTCTGAATTTGTCCCGAGCGCAACGGAAGGAGACAAACAAAGAATGGGCGAGGGTTGCATCACTTGGCCGCACTCGCCAGCGATTTCAGCCGTTCCTTGTTGATCTTCAGCACCATCCCCGCGTTGCGGTCCGCCACTTCGCTCACCTTGTATTCCGCGGATGTGCCCAGCACCTGCGCCACCTCCGACGGAGTCAATTTGTACTCATCCGCCAACCACTCTGCCATGTTCGCCGTCGCACCGCGGAACGCATCATCCAACGACCCGCTCAGCCCCATCGCCATGATGTGCGTCGGCGACTCCACACGCGGCCCCATGATGCGTTTCCCCGGAATCACGTCGACCGTGAACTCCACATCCATGGACGTTTCCAGCGCGTCTCCATTGAGCTCCCCATCGCCCTGCAGCGCGTGTCCATCGCCCACATACAGCAGCGCGCCAGGCACACTCACTGGCAGATAGACTGTCGCCCCCTCCACGATCTCATTGAAGTCCATGTTGCCGCCGTAGCGCCCGGAGTCTCCCGTCCCCGGAGCCGCTTGCGCCACGTTGGGCGCCACCGCCACGCATCCGAGCATCGGCCGCAGCGGCACCGAGTATTTCGTCAAGTGCTCCGCAGGCTTTTCCGGCGTCGCCACGCCGTGTGGCGCGTCCAGATGCCAGCGCACCGTCTTCCCGGCGTCCTTCATCTTCACGGCAAGGTCACTGTCCAGCGCGCGGCCCACGACAAAGTCATCGCTTTCCGCCCAGTCGCGATTCAGCCGCAGCCGCGTCAAGTGCACCACCAGCGTGTCTCCTGGCGCGGCCGTCTCCACATAAAAAGGCCCCGTCTCCGGATTGCCGCCAAGAACCCGCGCCACGCTCTTTTCATCCCTTCCGCCTGCATCCACAGTGGTCGTGTGCACGCTGTCGCCCGGTGCAATCGTCAGCACCGGTTTGTTGGCCGCCGAAAATTGGCGGTAAAAAGTGACGGGCACAAATTCATGCCGCTGCGGCGTTCCCGTGCGTCGCGCCGGAACGAGTTCTGCCGTAAACTTGTGCGTCTGCGGATGCGCGGCATCGTCTGCGTGGGTAAACACAATGGTCCCGGTGATGGTCGCGCCTTCTACGGTACCCTTGCCTTCATCCGTCCCGCCCTGCTCGTCCTTGGCCAGGAGATAGATTGAGTTGCCTTGGAGTGTTCCCTCCAGCTTGTCCCCATCAAAATTTCCACTCAGCTTTTCTCCCTCCTGCTTCAGCTCCATCCGAAAGTAAATCGTTGAGCCGTAAAAATCCGTATTCACCACCCATCGTCCGGAAACGCCTGTGTTCGCAGGACGCGCCGGTTCTTGACCGCTCGGTGCCGGCAAAACCACCGGAACAAACAACAGCAAACACAAAACTCTGCGCATGATTCTCTCCTCGCCGCCACATTCTAGACGACCGCACATGGCCTTAGTTAGCTTCTTCTTCGAGACCCTCCCTCCCCAACTTGCCCGCCGCTCCTCCCAACATTATTGTAGCTGTGCGGCTGGGACCGAGAAGTCCAGAACGGGAAATGAGCACATCAGAGAAAATGGAACAAAAGTCCGCTACCGAGGTTGGCCACCCTTCTCTGCCAATCGGCGTCAGAGTTTCCAGTAGGATTTGATCTATGAAAGCCGTTTCTTCTCGAAGAAGGCTGTTTGCTATAATGCTGGTTGCTGGCTCCGCCCTCGCTCAAGCACGGCAAACGGCCAGGCAAGAAACTCCTGCTGTCCGCACACCACAGCCACCACCACCCGCCGCCCAACAAAGCGAAGTCCGAACCAAAATCAGCGTCAATTCCGATCTGGTCGTGCTCCCGGTCATCGCTAAAGATCGTCAAGGCAATCTTGTGCCTGACCTACGGAAAGACGAGTTCCGGATCTTCGACGATAACGTCGAACAAGAGACAGAAGTGTTCACTGCCGAAGCCTTTCCGCTCTCGCTGGTCGTGCTCATCGACGACGATCTGAAATCGAAGGACGCCGCGCAGATGGCTCCCACTCTGCGAGCCATCACCGCAGGAATCAGTCCGAGCGACGAGGCGCTCATCTGCCGCTTTGACCTATCGTTCTATCCCGGCGAGAGATTCTCTAGCGATCTAAACCAGCTATGGGCTGACCTGAAGGAAGCCCAGGACCACAGTGGCCCTTCGACCGCCGGCCCGGTTCCTTACGTTTCCTCGCCGTCGAGCCATTCACTCGGAGTGGGCGAACCGCCCCTGGCGGCGCCGACTGACCTTGGGTCCAGCCCAACCAAAGCCCTTGACGATGCCGTGCATTCCGCCGCTGAGTTGCTTCATGATCGTGGAGCGAGTCGCCGCAAGGTCATCCTTCTGATCTCCGATGGTCTCAACGGACCCCAATTCAACCACCATACGTATGCCGACACTCTCGAGGCTCTGCTACACGACAACATATCCGTATACAGCTTGGCTGTCGGCCACTCCTTAAAGCGAAAGTTCTCTCGCCTACTCAACTACGCAAATGACTCCGGCGGCGATATTTACTACGCCGTCCAAAGCGCAGCCATAGAAAGGCTCTATTCGCGGATAACCGAGGAAGCTCGCCACGAGTACACCCTGGCCTACGTGCCTCATGGCAACAACCGCAACGCTGGCTATCACACGGTGGAAGTCCGTACCACGCGCGAAGGCGTCACCATCAAGACCCGGCAAGGCTACTACACTGGTCCTCGCGGCATTCCTCATAAGCAGTAGTGGGTGGACTCAATACTGCGTCGATTCCTTCCATCCTGCAGAGTCCCAACGCCCCATGGTCCAAGGTTCAACCTGGATATCTTTCGACTGTCGCAACCCTAAACGATTGCACTCCTTGATCTTCCCCCGACATTTCCCTTGCGGAGCTGCCCCTCGGCGCAGCCTGCTACAATCGGCTCGTGCCGGCTGGAGCCCAACCCGAGATCCATGAACTTCTGGCGGGACCTACAGACGCCGGTACGCGGCTCGACCGGTTCGTGGCCGCCCATTGCCCGGAACTTTCGCGCTCGCGCGTGCAAGAACTCATCGACGGCGGTCTCGTCCTCGTCAATGGCAAACCCACGAAATCTTCCCAGAAACTTCGCGGTGGGATGCTCATCACCGTGCGCGCCCATCCGCGGCCGGCGATCCGTGCCGAAGCCGAAAGCATTCCGCTCGATGTCCTTTACGAAGACGACGACGTCATCGCCATCAACAAGGCTGCGGGGATGACTGTTCATGCCGGCGCGGGAAACGTCTCCGGCACGCTCGTCAACGCGCTTCTGGGGCGCGGGCAATTGCTTTCCCGGGCCGCCGATCAGCTGCGGCCGGGAATCGTCCACCGCCTGGACAAGGAAACGTCGGGCGTGATTCTCGTGGCCAAGAACGACGCAGCGCACGCGAAACTTGGCGAAGCCTTTCGTCAGCGAGCCATCAAGAAAACGTATATCGCGCTGGTGCAGGGCATTCTCGCGGAGAGGAGCGGCCGAATCGAGCTGGCCATTGGGCGCGACCCCGTCCATCGCACGCGCATGACGACCGAAGGCAAGTCCTGGCATGGCGGGACAATCGCGAATCCGCGCGAAGCCCGCACGGATTGGAAGGCTCTGGCAAAGATCGACGGCACGACGCTGGTGGAAGTCCAACTCCACACCGGGCGCACGCATCAGATTCGAGTGCACTTCTCCGCGCTGAA
>WNFS01006961.1_pt1 | contig 13159 bp, 12 predicted proteins | sample 5400141 | NCBI WGS metagenome assembly WNFS01 (sample SAMN13153358, study PRJNA577476) | soil metagenome | isolation source: 60 cm saprolite under Madrone tree | place: USA:California | collected 2016-06-14
GAGGCGAACGCCGGCAACAGGCGCGTGCCGAGGTCCTGGGCGAGCTTCAGCAGCCGCTCATCGCCGCTCAACTGGTAGCCCGACAGCAGGCCACCGAGCAGCCGGATCACGATCTCGAAGTGCCTGACGTCGATGTCCTTATCGAACGACAGCCCGGTCGCGATCAGTTCGCGCGTCTGCCGGGCCTGCTCATCCAGCCCCATCAGGATCATGGTGTCGAGCGCATCGACCGGCGTCATCAGCAGCGATTGCCGGTACCAGTCCCGCGGGGTCCTGCTCAGCGGCCTGAGCGCATCGTGCCCCCACGCGTACTGGCGGTAACCGCTCCAGGCATGCAGGAACTCCGTCCGCACGCGTTCGGCCAGGCGCGCGGCTTCGGCGTCGTCGACGGCTTCCATGACCGGTGCGGGGCTCTGAGGTGCTGCGGCCGCGACGGGTAGCGCGGCCGCCAGCATCGATGCGGCCAGCCCGGCGCGCGGCTGCGCCGGCTTCAACATGGCGCCAGCGCACGCTGCCGCGATCCCTGCAGCGCATACCAGGCGATGTAGGCGTAGCACAGCAGGGGCAGCATGAAGGCGAGCTGCACGCCGATGCGGTCCGCGAGCACGCCCTGCAGCAGCGGGATCACCGCGCCGCCGACGATCGCCATCACCAGCAGGCTCGAAGCCTTCGGCGTCATCGGCCCCAGGCCCTCGATGCCAAGGGTGAAGATGGTCGGGAACATGATGGAGTTGAACGCACCCGTCCCGATCACACTCCACATCGCCAGCGCGCCGCTGCTGACGATGGTGGTCGTCAGCAATGCGATCGCAACCAGCGCGAACACACCCAACAGCACGCGCGGCGCGATCCGGCGCAGCAACGCCGAGCCGATGAAGCGCCCGGTCATCGCGGCGCCCCAGTAGTACGAAACATAGTGCGCGGCGCTGCCGGCATCGATGTTGCCGATGCGCGGAGCCGCGATGTAACTGATCAGGAAGCTGCCGATGGTCACTTCGGCGCCGACGTAAACGAAGATGCCGATCACACCCAGGCGCAGATGCCGGTACCGCAGCGCCTCGGCGAACGTGTGGCGGTGCGGATCGGCCTGTTCGGTGGCCTCGGTCAGCGGCGGCAGGCGGAACAGGTACACACAGCTCGCCAGCAGCAACAAGCCGCCGGCGACGGCGAGATACGGCAGCTGCACCGATTCGGCCTGCGCGATTCGATAGGCCTCCTGCCGCGCTCCCGGCAGCTGCGCGAGTTCGGCGCTGCCGAGCACGGCGACCGAGAGGATCAGCGGTCCGATGAGCGCCGGCGAGAGAGTGTGACCGAGCGAATTCAGCGCCTGCGCCAGCGTGAGCCGGCTGGAGGCGCCGCGCGGCTCGCCCAGCAGGCTGATGTACGGGTTCGCCGAGACCTGCAGCAGCGTGATGCCGCTGGCGAGCACGAACAGCGCCAGCAGGAACAGCGGATACGAGGGCACCTTGGCCGCCGGATAGAACGCCAGTGCGCCGAGGGCGGCGATGATCAGCCCGATGACCATGCTCGGCCGGTAGCCGACGCGCGCCATGACGCGTCCCGCGGGCAGCGACATCACCAGGTAGGTGCTGAAGAAGGTGAACTGGATCAGCATCGTGCGCGCGTAGTTCATCTCGAACACCGCCTTCAGATGCGGAATCAGCACGTCGTTGAGGCTGGTGAGGCCGCCCCAGGTGAAGAAGATGACGGAGAGGACCGCGATCGCCGCGTTGGAGGACAGGTTGCGGCGACTCACGGCGCTTTAGCCCACCCGGCCGTAGCGCTCGCCCGCGCCGATCCAGCGGGCGGCGAGCGCGGCGATGTTGTCCGGGTACGATGCCAGCAGCAGCTCGGCGGTCTGCTGCACGCGCGGCAGCAGGTCCGCATCGCGCATCAGATCGGCGACGCGCAGTTGCGCCAGGCCCGTCTGACGCGTGCCGAGCAGCTCCCCGGGTCCGCGCAGCTCGAGGTCGCGGCGCGCGATCTCGAAGCCATCGCTGCTGCGGCGGATCACCCTGAGGCGCTCGCGCGCCAGCGCCGACAGCGGCGCGCGGTACAGCAGCACGCAGGTGCTCGCCTCGGAGCCGCGCCCGACGCGCCCGCGCAGCTGATGCAACTGCGCAAGTCCCATGCGCTCGGCGTTGTCGATCACCATGAGCGTCGCGTTGGGCACGTCCACCCCCACTTCGATGACGGTGGTGGCGATGAGCAGCTGGATCTTCCCCGCCTTGAAAGCGAGCATGGCGTGATCCTTGGCGGCGCCCGGCATGCGCCCGTGCACCAGCCCCACGCGCACGGCCGGAAGCGCCTCGCTCAAGCGCGCGGCGGTCTCTTCCGCGGCCTGCGCGCGCAATTCGTCCGATTCGCCGATCAGCGGGCAGACCCAGTACGCCTGCCGCCCGGCGCCGCAGGCCTGCGCGATGCGCGCCACAACCTCGCCGCGCCGCTGCTCCGGCACCACGACCGTTCGCACCGGCGTGCGCCCCGGCGGCAGCTCGTCGATGACGGAGATATCCAGATCGGCGTAGGCGGTCATGGCGAGCGTGCGCGGAATGGGCGTCGCCGTCATGATCAGCTGGTGCGGCAGGCGCCCCTGCTTCTGTCCCTTTTCCGAGAGCTTGAGACGCTGCTGCACGCCGAAGCGGTGCTGCTCGTCGACGATGACCAGCGCGAGGGCGGCAAAATCGATGCCCTCCTGGAACAGCGCATGCGTGCCGACCACCACGCGCACCTCCCCGCCGGCGATCGCCTCGAGCGCGCTGCGCCGGGTGCGCGGCGGCAGCCCACCCGACACCAGGGCGACGGTCTCGCCGAGCGGTGCAAACCAGTCGCGCAAGGTGCGCCAGTGCTGCTCGGCCAGCAGCTCCGTGGGCGCCATCAGGGCCGCCTGCAGGCCGCTGCCTGCGGCCCGCGCGGCGGCGGCCGCGGCCACCACGGTCTTGCCGCAGCCGACATCACCCTGCAGCAGCCGCACCATCGGCACGCTCGTGGCGAGATCCTCCTGCGCATCGCGCAGCGCGCGCGACTGGGCGCGCGTGAGGGCGAACGGCAGCGCCTCCAGGAACCGGCGCGCGAGCCCCTCGCCATCGGCGAGCGCCCAGGCGGGGTCGGTTTTCAGCGCGCGCTTCCTCAGCCCGAGCGTCAGGTGGTGCGCCAGCAGTTCCTCGAACGCGAGTCGCCGCTGCGCCGGGTGACGGCCGGCGGCGAGCTCGGCGAGCTGCGCCTCGCGCGGCGGCCGGTGCAGGTAGTGGAGCGCTTCGCGGAGCGAGGGCAGGCCCGGCGGCAGGACGGCCTCACGGGGCAGCCAGTCGCGCAGCACCGCTTTGTCCAGCTCGCGCAGCGACTCGCCGATGAGCGCGCGCAGCCGGCCCTGGGGCACGCCCTCGGTCAGCGGATAAATCGGCGTGAGCGTGTCTTCGAGCGGCGCGGCTTCCCCGCTGAGGCGGCGGTATTCCGGGTGCACCATCTCGAGCCCGAGTGCGCCGCGGCGCACCTCGCCGAAGCAGCGCAGCCGGGTGCCCCGCGCCAGGCCTTGGCTCTGGCTCGCCGAGAAATGGAAGAACCTCAGGGTCAGCATCCCCGAGCCGTCGGAGATCCGGCACAGGAGCTGGCGCCGGCCGCGGTAGGCGATCTCGGTGAGCTGGACTTCGCCTTCCACCGCGGCCCGCACGCCCGGCAGCAGCGAGCCGATGGCCGACACCCGCGTGCGGTCCTCGTAGCGCAACGGCAGCACGAACAGCAGATCGGAAACGCGCGTCACGCCGAGGCGCGCGAGGCGCGCGGCGAGCGCCGCGCCCACCCCGCGCAGCGCGGTCACCGGGCGCTGCTCGGCGCGCTCCCCCGGGGAGGGGCCGGCGGCGGCGGCGGCGAGAGACCTGCGGCTCAGTCCAGGTGCAGGACGCACTCGATCTCGACCTGCGCGCCACGCGGCAGCTGGGCGACGCCGACTACCGCGCGCGCCGGGTAGGGCTTGCTGCAGTAACTCGCCATGATCTCGTTCACCTTGCCGAAGTGCGCCAGGTCGGTGAGGTAGACGTTCATCTTGACCGTGTGGGCGAGGGAGCCACCGGCGGCTTCCGCCACCGCCTTGAGGTTTTCGAACACGCGGCGGATCTGCACCTCGATGTCGCCGCTCACCAGCTCCATGGTCGCCGGATCGAGGGGCACCTGGCCGGACAGGTAGACGGTGTCGCCGGCGCGCACCGCCTGCGAGTAGGTGCCGATCGCCTGCGGGGCGCGCTCGGTGTGAATGGTCTGGCGGCTCATCGGTTCCTCCTCCTTAGCTGCGCGGCATTCACCCGCCGCTGTCGCTGTCGGCTTCGTTGTCGACTTCGCTGTCGAGCGCGTGCTCCGGGCGCGCGCGCGCGGCAATGGTGCGCGTCACGCGCGTGACATCGGCCATGCGGCGGATGACGCGCACCAGGCGCGCGAGATGCCGGCGGTCGCGCACCCGCAGCTCGAAAGTCAGCACCGCGGTGTCGCTGTCCTGCTCGTCGATGGACACGTGGTCGATGTTGGTTTCCGTGCTGGCGATCGCCGCGGCGACCGCGGCCAGCACGCCGGTGCGGTTCACCACGTAGGCGCGGATCTCGGAAGAGAACAGACGATCCGGAGCGGTCTGCCAGCTGACCGGCAGCCAGTTCTCCGGATGCTTGCGGTAGTCCTCGACGTTGACGCAATTCTCGCGGTGGATCACCACGCCGCGGCCCGCCGACAGGAACGCGAAGATCGGGTCGTACGGAATTCTCGTACAGCTCGTCGAGATCCTTCATGCCGAGCTCACCCAACGCGGCGCGCTGCACCTCGGGTAACACATCCTCGAGCGACACGCTGAATTCCGCCAGCGCCTGCGTCAGGAGCTTGGAGCCGAGCGCGATCGCTTCCGTGCGCCGCAGACCCTTGAGGTAGTGGCGGATAGCGCTGCGCGCCTTCGCCGTCGCCACGAAGTTGACCCACGAGGGGTTGGGAGTCGCGCCCTTGGCGGTGATGATCTCGACCGTCTGGCCGTTGCGCAGCACGGTGCGCAGCGGCGTGAGACGCCGGTCGAGCTTGGCGGCGACGCAGCGGTTGCCGACGTCGGTGTGCACCGCGTAGGCGAAATCCACCACCGTGGCACCTGACGGCAGACGCAGGATCTGCCCCTTGGGCGTGAACACGTACACCTTGTCGGGGAACAGGTCGACCTTGACGCTCTCGAGGAATTCCTCGGACGAGCCTGCTTCCTGCAGCGACACGAGATTCGACAGCCACTCGCGCGTGCGCTCGCGCTGCGTGGAGTCGGCGTCAGCGCCGGTCTTGTACTTCCAGTGCGCGGCAATGCCCGCCTCGGCCACGCGGTGCATGTCGCCGGTGCGGATCTGCACCTCGATCGGCACACCGTTGGGGCCGAACAGGGTGGTGTGCAGCGACTGGTAGCCGTTCACCCGCGGGATGGCGATGTAGTCCTTGAAGCGTGCCGGCATCGGCTTGAACACCGAGTGCACGGCGCCGAGCGCGCGGTAGCAGGTGTCGGGGGTGTCGACCACGATGCGGATGCCGTAGACGTCCACGATGTCGTTGAGCATGGCGCGCTTGCGGCGCATCTTGCTGTAGATGCTGTACAGGTGCTTCTCGCGCGCCACCACGTGCGCCTGAATGTTGCTCTTCAGCAGCCCGGCGTTCAGCTGCTGCTCGATCTTCTTGAGAAATTCCTTCTGGTTGCCGCGCGCGCGGCGCAGCGCGTGCTCCAGCACCTGGTAACGGCGCGGATACAGCGCCTCGAACCCCAGGTCCTCGAGCTCGAGCTTGATGTTGTAGAGCCCGAGTCGTTCGGCGATCGGCGCGTAGATATCGAGAGTCTCGCGGGCGATCGCCCGGCGCCGCGCCGGCGCCATGGCCCCGATGGTGCGCATGTTGTGCATGCGGTCGGCGAGCTTCACCAGGATGACGCGCAGGTCGCGCACCATCGCCAGCAGCATCTTGCGGAACGACTCCGCCTGCGCCTCCTCGCGGCTCTTGAACTTGATCCGGTCGAGCTTGGTGACGCCGTCGACCAGCTCGGCCACGTCCGCGCCGAACCGCGCCGCCAGCTGATCCTTGGGCGTCGGGGTGTCTTCGATGACGTCGTGCAGGATCGCCGCCACGATGGTGTCGGCGTCCAGGCGCAGATCCGCGAGGATGGCCGCGGCCGCCACCGGGTGCGCGATGAACGGTTCGCCCGAGAGGCGTTTCTGCCCGCGGTGCGCCGAGGTGCCGAACTCGGCTGCCTCGCGGATGCGCGCGACCTGCTCGGGCGGCAGGTAAGTGCCGACCGACGCCAGCAGTTCCTTCAGTCCCGGAGTGCGTCTTCCGCCGGGCAGCAGTCCCAGGAGCGAAGACGCATAGTCCATGGGTGAACGCTTATCCGTCAGTCTCCGAGGCCGAACTGCGGAGCGCGGAAGCTGGACTGATTGTCGGCCTCGGGCGCCACGGTCTCCGGCAGCGGGTCCGGCTCGCGCAGCATCTCCGCGGTCACGTTGCCGGCTGCGATCTCGCGCAGGGCGAGGACGGTCGGCTTGTCGTTCTCCAGAGGCAGCGTCGGCTCGGCTCCGTTGGCGAGCCGGCGGGCGCGTTGCGCCGCCAACAGCACCAGCTGGAACAGGTTGTCGACGTTGTTCAGGCAATCTTCTACGGTGATTCGGGCCATGGGGTTGCTTGACGGGTGAGGCGCCCCGAAAGAGGGGCGCAAGACCTCGCAGTATAAGCCGAGAGCTGTGTGTCAGGCCAGTGCGGCGGGCTACACCGGTGGCGTCTCCCCGTCATTCCCGCCTCAGGAACAGGATGACGCCGAGGTGCCCGGCGTGATCGGTGAATTGCAGGCCGCCGCTGCGGACGCCGCAGTCTTGCGCCAGGAACAGCACCCGGTTCAGGTCGTAGGGGTACATCAGCATCTGTGGATCGCCGCGGGTGATCTGGCGGCGGATTCGCGTCACAGGACGGCTGATGAAGCGCGCCACGCGTGAGGCGCGTGGCCGCACGCCCAGGTTGCGGCGGTGCTTGGTGTGCGCATAGGTCATGTGCAGCGCGGCGACCCCGCCGGGGTCGAGGCGTGACAGCAGCGCGCTGATGATGCTTAAGCCCCGTCGCGGGTCGAGGTGTTGCAGGACCATGTGCGAGTGAATGAAGCTGAAGCCAGCGCCGTTTCCCGGGTCGATCTCCTCCAGGGTCCGGGCCAGGCGCACGTTGTGACGGTTGTATTTGACGCAGTTGAGCGCTGCTTCCTGGAGCATCGCGCCGGCGATATCGACGCCGACGCAGACCTCGGAGACTTCGGCCAGCGGGATCAGCAGCCGGCCGACGCCGCAGCCAAAGTCGAGCGATCGTCGCGTGGAAATGTCACCGAAGTGGCTGCGGCAGGCGGCGAGAATTTCCTCGATATGGCTCCTGCCGGTGCGGAAGAACTCCTGCAGCGATTCCGCGCTGAGCTTGCCCCGGCGATAGCGCTCATCGGTCAGAACCCCGAAGTATGGATCCTTTTCTCCCCAGGCTTGCCACTCAGTATCGCTGGCCATCGCAAGGCGCCGCAGGTGGATGCGGGCACTGTATCAAAGGCCTGCCGGTGCGGCGACAAGAGGGGCGCGCGCCGCGTTTTCTACGTCGGCGCCAGCAGTTCGCCGAGCAACGCCGCCAGCTCCGGCCGCGCGCTCGTCAGATCCTCGCCGCGCCCGGCAACGATGCGCCGCAGGTCGCTGACCGCCTGGGCGAAGTCGTCGTTGACGATGACGTAGTCGAACTCGCGGTAGTGGGACATGTCGGCCGCGGCATCGCGCAGGCGCCGCGCGATGATCTCCGCGGAGTCGGTCGCGCGCCGCGCCAGCCGTTCGGCGAGCGCGCGGCGCGAGGGCGGCAGAATGAATACGCTCACGGCCTGCGGCATGGCGCGGCGCACCTGCTGCGCGCCCTGCCAGTCGATTTCCAGGATCGCGTCGTGTCCCTGCCGCAGCTGTTCTTCGACGAAGCCGCGCGCGGTGCCGTAGAAGTTGTCGAACACCCGCGCGTGCTCCAGGAACTCCCCGCGCGCCACCAGGCGCTCGAACTGCGGCACCGTGACGAAGTGGTATTCGCGCCCGTCTTCCTCGGTCGGGCGCCGCTTGCGCGTGGTGTGCGAGACCGACAGGCGCAGGCGCGGCTCGCTCGCCAGCAGCGCCTTGACCAGCGAGGTCTTGCCCGTCCCGGAGGGGGCGGCGATGACGAACAGTCTGCCGTGCTTCATGGGACGGAAATATAGCTGGCCGACCCGAGCATCGCGACGAGAGCGCGCAGCGCCTGTGCGCGGTGGCTGAGCGCGTTCTTTTCGCGCGGCTCGAGCTCGGCGGCGCTGCGCCGCTCCCCAAGGGGCACGAACACCGGGTCGTAGCCGAAGCCGCCGCCGCCGCGCGGCGCCGTGGCGATGTGACCCTCCCAGCTGCCGCGCGCGATCAGCGGCTGCGCATCCTCGGCGCTGCGCACCAGGACGATGACGCACTGATAGCGCCCCTGGCGCCGCGGCTGCGGGACGTCGCGCAGTTCGGCGAGCAGGTGCTGCAGATTGTCGCCATCGCTTGCGCCTTCGCCCGCGAAGCGCGCCGAGCGCACGCCCGGCCGCCCGCCGAGCGCATCGACCTCGAGCCCGGAATCATCCGCGAGCGCCGGGAGCTGCGCGCACTGCGCGGCGTGGCGCGCCTTCAGGAGCGCGTTCGCGAGGAAGGTCGCGCCGCTCTCGGGCACGGCAGCGATGCCGAGCGCGGCCTGCGGGATGAGCGTCCGCGACAGCGGCGCGAGCAGCGCCGCCAGCTCGCGCAGCTTGCCGGGATTGCTGCTGGCGAGAACGACGCGCGTCACGGCCCCTTGAGCGCCTGCGCCTGCAGCGCGAACAGCTCGCCGATGCCGTGCGCCGCGAGATTCAGCAGCGCATCGAGCTCGTGGCGGCGGAACGCGTGGCCCTCGGCGGTCCCCTGGATCTCCACGAACGCGCCGCCATTGTTCATGACCACGTTCATGTCGGTTTCCGCCTGGGAGTCTTCGGCGTAGTCGAGATCGAGCACCGGGACGCCGCCGACGATGCCGACCGACACCGCCGCCACCTGCCCGTGCAGCGGGCTCGCGGCGATGAGGCGGCGCTGCACCAGCTGCTCGCAGGCCTCGGCCAGCGCCACGAAGCCGCCCGTGACGGAGGCGGTGCGCGTGCCGCCATCGGCCTGCAGCACGTCGCAGTCGATGGTGACTGTGCGATCCCCCAGTGCCTTCAGGTCCGCGACCGCTCGCAGCGAGCGGCCGATGAGGCGCTGGATCTCCTGGGTGCGGCCGCTCTGCTTGCCGCGCGCCGCCTCGCGCGCCGTGCGCGTATGCGTGGCGCGCGGCAGCATGCCGTACTCGGCGGTGATCCAGCCCTGGCCCTTGCCGCGCAGGAACGGCGGCACCGTGTCCTCGACGCTGGCGGTGCACAGCACCTGCGTGTCGCCGAACTCCACCAGCACCGAGCCCTCGGCGTGCCTGGCGTGACGGCGCACGAAGCTTACGCGCCGCAGCTCATCTGGGGCGCGTCCGGAAGGTCTGGTCATGAGTGCGTTCCTAATCCCCGAGCCAGCGCAGCGCGGCCGCGGAAGTGTTGTCGCTGCCACCGCCGGCGCGCTGCACGGCGCGCGTGCCGAGCTCCAGCAGCTTCGCGCGCAGCTCGCCGGGCGTGCCGAGCTCGGCCGCGATCTCGGGGTCGGTGAGCGGGCCCCACAGCCCGTCGGTGCACGCCAGCAGCACGTCGTTCGGCTCGAGCGGGCGGCGCCGCGTAAGCGACATGTCCGGCAGGATCGGGTCCCCGCCGAGGCAACATTCGACGAAGTTGCGCATCGGGTGGTTCTGCGCCTGCTCGGCGCTGATGAGCCCCTCGCGCAGCAGCAGCTCCACGTGACTGTGGTCGCGGCTGCGCGCCACGAGCGCGCCGTGCCGCACGTGATACAGGCGGCTGTCGCCGACGTGCGCCCACCAGCTGGCCTGCTGCTGGATGAGGCACACGGCACAGGTGGCGCGCGGCCGCTGCTCGAGCGGCAGCTGCACGCCGAGCTTCACCACCTCCTCGTGCGCGCGCCCGAGCGTCATGTGTAGAAAGCCCAGCGGATCGAACAGCGGTTGCGGCGCGTGCCAGAAGGCTTCCACGACCACCTGCTGCGTGACCTGAGCCGCGCGTGCGCCGTGGGCGTGCCCACCCATGCCGTCGACCACCAGCAGCAGGGCGGCTTGCTCCGCCACGGCGACTGCCACCCGGTCCTGGTTCTCCTCGCGCCCGCCGAGCAGGCTGATGTCCGTGTATTCGACCCGCAAGAAGAATTCCATGCATCTGTTAGACTTATCGATGCTTTATATCACCTGTGCGGTGAACGGGCGTAGCGAGGCGACTTAAGCACCCGCACCCCGCGCGACCGCCTCTCTATCGCGGGACTGCCAGGCGGATCAACGGTACATGATCGCGAGCATGACCGGCTTCGCGCGCCGGGAAACCAGCGGAGAGTGGGGCACGCTCGTGTGTGAGCTGCGCGGCGTGAATCACCGCTTCCTGGAAGCGGGCTTTCGCCTGCCGGACGAGCTGCGCGCGGCCGAGGGGGAGCTGCGCGCGCGTCTCACGCGTCAACTGCGCCGCGGCAAAGTCGACTGCACCATCACCTATCGGCGCCCGCAGGGCGCGGGCAGCGCGCTGGAGGTGGATCCGGTGGCCCTCGAGCGCGTGCTGGCCGTCGTGCACGTCGTGGCGCACACGCTGCGCGAGCCCGCCGCCGCGGTGAACGCACTGGACGTGTTGCGCTGGCCGGGCGTGCTGCGCGAGGACGGCGGCAGCGGCGAGCAGCTGCTGGCGGCGGCGTATGCCGTGTTCGGCGCGACGCTCGAGGAGCTGATCGCGGCGCGCGCGCGCGAAGGGGCGCGGCTGCGCGAGCTGCTCGAGCAGCGCTGCACCGCGCTCGAGGCGCTGGTCGTGGGCGTGCGCGCGCGGCTGCCGGAGGTGCAGGCGCGGATGCGCACGCGCCTCAACGAGCGGCTTGCGGAGCTGACCGCGAGTGTCGACCCGGAGCGGCTCGAGCAGGAGCTGGCGCTGCTGTTGCAGCGGCTCGACGTGGACGAGGAGCTCGAGCGCCTCGCGGGCCACATCAGCGAAGTGCGCCGCGTCATCGGCGCCAGCGAGCCCGCCGGCCGCCGGCTCGACTTCCTCATGCAGGAGCTCAACCGCGAAGCCAATACCCTGTCTTCGAAGTCCCAGGATCTGCAGACCACGCGCAGCGCCGTGGACATGAAGGTCCTGATCGAGCAGATGCGCGAACAGGTGCAGAACGCGGAGTAGGCGGCAGCACTGCCGCTTCGCCCAATGCGACGGCTATCTCGTATGACAGGGGTTTCCGGCGTTATCGTAGCGTCATGTCCCGTCTCCTGGTTCCACCGCTGTCGCTTTACGTGCACTTTCCCTGGTGCGTGCGCAAATGCCCGTACTGCGATTTCAACTCCTACACGTTGAACGGCGAGCTGCCGCATGGCCCGTACCTGCAGCGGCTGATACGCGATCTCGAGGCACAGGCGCCGCAGGTCGCCGGGCGCGAAGTGCACAGCATCTTCCTCGGTGGCGGCACGCCGAGCCTGTTTGCGCCGCAGGCGATCGGTGAGTTGCTCACCGCGGCGCGCGCGCAGCTCACCCTCGCGGAGCACCTCGAGGTGACTCTGGAGGCGAACCCTGGGGCCATCGAACGCGGCGCGTTTCGGGAATACCGGGCGGCCGGCGTGACGCGCGTATCGCTCGGCGCGCAGAGCTTCGATCAGGAGAGGCTCACCGCCCTGGGGCGCATTCATTCGCCTGCCGAGACGCGCCTCGCGGCCGCGGAGTTGCACGCTGCCGGCCTGGCCAATTTCAATCTCGACCTGATGTACGCGCTGCCGGGACAGGACCTGCCCGCCGCGGTGCGTGACGTGGAGGAGGCGCTCAGCCTCGCGCCCGCGCACCTGTCGCATTACCAGCTCACGCTCGAGCCGGGTACGGTGTTTGCGGCGCAGCCGCCGCCGCTGCCGGATGATGACATCGCCGCGGCGATGCTCGATGAGTGCGCCGCGCTCCTGGAGGAGGCGGGCTTCGCACAATACGAGGTGTCGGCGTACGCGCGCGCGGGGCGGCAATGCCGCCACAACCTCAACTACTGGACTTTCGGCGACTATCTCGGCATCGGCGCCGGCGCGCACGGCAAGCTGACGTTCCCGCAGGCTGGCCAGATCGTGCGCACCGTGCAGCCGCGCGAGCCGCGGCGCTATCTGGCGGCCTGCGACGCTGAGCTCACGCGCCGCGTGATTCCCGCGCGCGAGCTGCCGTTCGAATTCATGCTGAACGCGCTGCGTCTGACCGGCGGATTCGATGCGGCCACGTTCGCCGAGCGCACCGGGCTTGCCTGGCAGGAAATTGCGGCGCCGATGGATACCGCGATCACGCGGGGCCTGATTCTGGGCACCGCGACGGGCTACCGGCCGAGCGAGCTGGGGCTGCGATTCCTCAACGACGTGCTGCTCGGGTTCATGCCGGAAAGCCCGAAATTGCCCGAGCCATCTGCGTTGTCAATCGGGGTTTCCGGCGCCCGGGCAGGAAACTCCGGGCCTTTATTCACAGCCCCTGGGGGCGTTGTCGGAGAATGAGTAAATTACAGGGTAAACCCACCAAGCCGCTGGACATGATGCCCGTAACCCCTTGAGGAAACAGGTTAAAAAGGAATGCTCATTTTTTGATCAAGGTAACAAATATGCAATCTGACTGCGTGATCGCAGCCTCGCGGTGGGCTCCGTCCACAGAGTTATCCACAGCTTCTGTGGATAAGGAACCGCCGTGAAACGGCGGGGTCGTTCAAGAAGCTTGAGGACGCGCGACACTGCCGCTAAACTCCCGCGCCCTTTAACTCGTGTGCCCGACGCCCCATTGAGTGGTGAGGGGCTTCCGAAACTCCGTGAGCACGCCATGAAAGCCGCCATCCATCGCGAGTCCAAAGAGATCACCGTCACCTGCACGTGCGGCAACACGTTCAAGACGAGTTCGACGCTCGGACATGATCTGCAGGTCGAGGTGTGCTCGAACTGCCATCCTTTCTATACCGGCAAGCAGAAGATCGTCGACACCGCGGGCCGCGTGGACAAGTTCCGCAAGAAGTACGCC
>WNFS01002813.1_pt1 | contig 13147 bp, 9 predicted proteins | sample 5400141 | NCBI WGS metagenome assembly WNFS01 (sample SAMN13153358, study PRJNA577476) | soil metagenome | isolation source: 60 cm saprolite under Madrone tree | place: USA:California | collected 2016-06-14
GGTGGATTTCGCCACCGACGGCATTCGCGTCAATGCCATTGCGCCCGGCGCGATCGACACGCCCATGCTCCGTCGCAGTTTCGCCCGTCACGCCGATCCGGAGCCGGTTCGTGAAGCGTCACGCGACCGCCATGCCATGAAGCGGTTCGGCAAGGCCGAGGAAGTCGCCGAGACCGCGCTGCACCTTGCCAGCGATGCATCCTCGTTCACGACCGGGACCGTCATGGTCGTGGATGGCGGTTGGCTTGCGGCATGAGCAGTGCTCTGATCGCCCTCGAGGCTCAGGTCCGAGCCGATCTTGCCAAGACGGCGCACCCGGACGCTGCTTGGCTGACGCCGACGCCGGGCCCCGATGCCAGGCCGGCGCTCGACGTGCTCATCGTTGGCGCCGGTCAATCCGGTATCGCTACCGCATTCGGGCTGATGCGCTCCCAGGTCACCAACATCCTCACCATCGACAAGGCCGAGGAGGGGCAGGAGGGCCCGTGGCTTGCCTATGCCCGCATGCATACGCTGCGCAGTCCGAAGCATTTCACCGGGCCCGATCTCGATATTCCCTGTCTCACCTACCAGTCCTGGCACGAAGCGCGCTTCGGCAAAGAGCATTGGCAGAATCTTGGCCTGATCCCGCGCAACCTTTGGGCCGAGTATCTGCTCTGGCTGCGGCGCGTTGTGGGCGTGGCAGTGCGCAACGGCTGCGAGCTATTGGAGCTTGCAGCCGCGGCGGATGGACTGCTCGCTGCCACGGTGACGTGTGCGGGCGTCGTTGAAACGCTTTACGCGCGCAAGATCGTGTTGGCGACCGGTCAGGAAGCCATGGGCAACTGGACCGTCCCGGAGCCCCTGCGCCATCTGCCGGCCAGCATATTGGCGCGCGCATCGGAGCCCATCGACTTCGAAGCACTGCGTGACAGGAAGGTAGCCGTGATCGGCGCCGGTGCGACCGCCTTCGACAACGCGGCGACGGCCCTGGAGGCCGGCGCGGCTGGCGTTCACCTGCTCTGTCGTCGTGCGGAGATCCAGTTGGTCCAGCCCTACCGCTGGCTCACCTTCCGCGGTTTTCTGCGACATTTTAGCGATCTGGACGACGCCTGGCGCTGGCGTTTCATGCGCGCCATCCTCGACATGCGGGAGGGATTTCCGCAGGCGACCTACGACCGCTGCGCGCGCTTCGCCAATTTCCACCTGCATGAGGGCATGCCGGTCGAGGCCGCTCGAGAGCTAGGCAACACGGTCGAATTGCAGACGCCACGCGGCATCGTCGCGGCGGACTTCGTCATCTGCGGCACAGGCACCGACATCGATTTTGCCGAGCGAAGCGAACTCAAAAACTGTGCCGGCAACATCGCGACCTGGGCCGACCGTTACCAGCCGCCGGAAGACGAGCGCAGCGCGCGGCTGGGCCGTTTCCCCTATCTCGCCGATGATTACGCTTTCACCGAGCGTGTGCCGGGACAGACGCCCTGGATTTCCAACATTCACCTGTTTGCATTTGCTTCCACCCTGAGTTTCGGTCCGTCCGGTTCATCAATCAACGCGATGACTACCGCCATACCCAAGCTGGTGCATGGTCTGACCCGCGGGTTGTTCCGCGCTGACGTTGAGCGGCACTGGAGTTCTTTCAAGGCATATCACGTGCCGCAGGCGACCATCGTGCGGCAGACACAAGCCGTTGAGGAACAGGGATAATCGGAGCCGGCATCAAAGGCGCGAGAATGATCCGGCGCCAGCACTTGAACTGGCCATTGGCGCCTCGGTTGGCGCGTTACTTGCTTGAGATTACACACTTAAGACTACACACTTAAGATTACACACTCAAGATTTCCGCACGATCCTTGAGACTCTGCCCGGTCAGGCTTCCTTGCTGAATTCAGGGGATTAAAAATGCGAGTTATGTGTTGCAGGCCTATGTTCAGCGCGGTCGCTGGCCTTGCCTTTTTGCTCGCCGCAGCGCCGGTCTCGGCGCAAACTCGCGCCGAGACACTGCGATATGTCACCGGCGCGTCGGTCAACACGCTTGATCCGAATGTGCCAGGCACAACCCGCGAGGCTTTCGCGATCAGTCTTAGTACATACGACCGACTGGTTTCATTTGGCCGCAAGCAACTCAACGGAAAGTGGGTGTTCGATCTCGACAAAATCACCGGTGAACTGGCGGAATCCTATGAAGTCAGCCCCGACGCCATGAAAATCACATTTCATTTGCGCAAGGATGCCAGGTTTCAGGACGGCACGCCGGTCACCGCGGAAGACGTCAAGTGGTCGCTCGACCGCGCCGTGACCGCGCCGGTGCTCGGCAAGGCTCAGCTCCTCACGGGGTCGATGACGAGCGCCGACCAGTTCAAGGTGATCGATCCCTTGACCTTCGAGGTGACGCTGCCGAAACCCGACAAGCTCGCTCTGCCCAATCTCGCCACCGTCTATCCGATCATCATCAACTCCAAGGTTGCGAAGGCGAATGCGACGGCCGAAGATCCCTGGGCGATCGCCTGGCTCAAGGAGCACACGGCCGGCAGCGGCGCCTACATGATCGAGAGCTTCAAGCCTGGCGAGCAGGTGATCATGAAGCGCAACGAGGCCTGGAATCGCGGCTCGCCGGAAAAATCCGCTTTCTTCAAGCGGGTCATCGTGCAATCGGTACCTGAGCCAGCGACCCGCGCCAACCTGGTCGAGCGCGGCGATGCCGATCTGGTGATCGATCTGCAGGCCAGCGACGTCCAGTCACTGGAAGCCAAGGGGACTCTCAAGGTGATCTCGACGCCGCAATACAATGCCGTGACCTTCATTTCGATGAACAACCAGATTCCACCCCTCGACAACATCAACGTACGCCGCGCCATCGCCTATGCGCTGCCTTACGATGACATGTTCAAGGCGGCTCTGTTCGGCCGCGGCACGCCGTTGTTCGGTGCGATGTGGGCAGATGGCAAACCGACAACCAGCGCTTATCCCTTCCCGCAGCCGGTGAAGCTCGACCTCGACAAGGCGAAGGAATATCTCAGGGCGGCAGGCATGCCCGACGGTTTCTCGACCACGTTCAGTTTCAACGTCGGCCAGGCCTCGACAGCCGAACCGATGTCGGCGCTGGTCAAGGAATCCCTCGCCAAGATCGGCATCAAGGTCGATATTCAGAAATTACCCGATGCGCAGATGTCGACGCAGATCAACGAGAAGAAGCTGCCTTTCTTCACCGAAGGCATTGTCGCCTGGCTGCCCTCGACCGACTATTTCTACCGCAATTTCTATACCGGCGAGCAGCGCTGGAATTACAGCAGCATCAAAAATACAGAGCTGACGGCCATCGCGCAGCAAGCTCGCTTCGAACCCGACAAGGCCAAGTACGACGAATACGGCAAGAAGCTCAACGCGATCCATTTCGCCGAGATGCCGCAGATTCCGCTTTGGCAGCCCAATCAGGACGCGGTGATGGCGACGTCGATCGACGGCTACACCTATCAGTTTCACCGCATGGTCGATTATCGCGACCTCCACCGCAAGTAACCGGCCGGGCCTCATGAAGAGCTTCGGCGCAACGATGATGTGGGTGGGGAGGCGGTTCCTGTCTTCCCTGCCTGCACTGTTCGGTGTGCTGGTGTTTACCTTCCTGCTGATGCGGGTGCTGCCAGGTGATCCTGCGGTGTTCTTTGCCTCCGGTCCAAATGCCGGCAAGGAGGAAATTGCGGTCATTCGCAAGCAAATGGGATTGGACAAGCCGGTACCAAACCAATTGCTGCTTTATCTCTATGATGTCGGTCGCGGCAATCTCGGCCGGTCGATCATGACCGGACAGCCGGTCACGACGGATCTCCGCAATCGGTTGCCGGCCTCGCTGGAGCTTACCCTCTCCGCACTGCTGATTGCGCTTGTATCGGCGATCCCTCTCGGCGTGCTGGCGGCGTTGAAGCCTGGCTCCGTCATAGACCATGGCGTGCGATTGTTCTGTGCGCTGGGCGTCTGCGTCCCAACCTTTGTTTCGGGTCTCTTGCTGATTTACGTCTTCTACTACCTGCTCGGTATCGCACCCGATCCGACCGGACGTCTCGACGTCTTTACCTCGTTGCCGCCATCGCGAACCGGTTTCCTGATGATCGACTTCGCGTTGGCGGGGGACATCGATGGCTGGTGGGCGGCTTTCCGACAGCTGATCATGCCGGCAGTGACCATGGCCTTGTTCGTGATTGCGCCGCTGGCGCGAATTACGCGCGCGTCGATGCTGGTCTCGCTCGGCAGCGATTTCGTGCGCACCGCGCGCTCGGCCGGGCTTTCCTGGTGGCGCATTGTCGTGACCTATGCGTTGCGCAACGCTATCCTGCCGGTCATCACCATCGCAGGCATCGTATTCTCGACCATGCTCGGAGCCAATGTGCTGGTGGAGAAGGTCTATTCCTGGCCAGGCGTCGCCTCCTATGCGCTGGATGCGCTGCTGTCGTCCGACTATGCGCCGGTCCAGGGCTTTGTGTTGCTGATGGCCAGTGTATTTGTGGTGGTCAATCTGCTCGTGGATATTCTCTACGGGATCGCCGATCCGCGGGTGTCGATCGGATGACCGGCACGACGCTTCGTCACGCGGCCTGGATCCTGCGCGGCAACCCTTTGACCGCAATCGCCGCGGCCGGTGTCGTCCTTCTGGTCGTTATCGCCGTGTTTGGGCCGCAGATCGTACCCTACGATCCGATCGCCTCGAATGTGTCGCAGGCGCTGATGCCGCCAAGCGCGGCGCATCTCGCCGGCACCGACCAGCTCGGCCGCGATACGTTCAGCCGGCTGATCGTTGCGACACGATTGGATCTCGTCATCGCCGTTTCGGCCGTGGGCATCTCCTTCGTGCTTGGGGCCGTCATTGGCGCGTTCTGCGGCTATTCCGGCGGTGGGCTGGATCGCACCGTCGGCCGTTTCGTCGACGTGATGATGGCCTTCCCGCTATTCGTGCTGGCCATGGCGATGGTCGCGGCGCTCGGCAATCGGGTGGAGAACATCGTCATCGCGACTGCCGTGATCAATCTGCCGTTCTACATCCGCTTTGCGCGCGCGGAGGTGAACATCCGCCGCAATGTCGGCTGGGTCGAGGCGGCGCGTGCCAGCGGCGAAAGCCATATCTCGGTGGTGCTGCGTTTCCTGCTGCCCAATGTGCTTCCGGCCATGGCCGTACAGATGTCGCTCAACCTTGGTTGGGCCATTCTCAACGCTGCCGGGCTCTCCTTTATCGGCCTCGGCGTCAAGCCTCCGACCCCGGAGTGGGGCATCATGGTCGCGGAGGGCGCACGCTTCATTTCGACCGGCAGATGGTGGCTGGTCGCATTTCCGGGACTGGCGCTGATGCTGGCCGTGCTGTGCTTCAATTTGCTCGGCGATGGGATGCGGGACATTCTCGATCCCCGCATGCGGACATGACTGAGCCGCTGCTGCGAATAGAGGACCTGCACGTCACGTTCTCGACACGCCGCGGCCTTGTCGAAGCGGTGCGCGGAGTGACGCTTTCGCTCGATGCGGGTGAAATGCTCGGGCTCGTCGGCGAGAGCGGTTCCGGGAAATCCGTCACCGGATTTGCGACCACGCGGCTGCTTGACGCGGCCGGGCGGGTGACGGCTGGCAGGATTCTATTTCGCGGGCAGGACATCACTAAAATACCGGATGGCGACTTCCGCATGCTGCATGGCGCCGCCATCTCGATGATCTTTCAGAATCCGCGCGCCGCGCTCAACCCGATCCGCGCCATCGGCCAGCAGATCGCCGATGCGATCCTGAGCCACAAGCGGATGTCCAGGGAACAAGCGGCCGGCGAAGCGCTGGAGCTCTTGCGCGCGGTTCAAATCCGCGATCCCGAAAAGCGAATGGCAGCCTACCCGCACGAGCTCTCCGGCGGAATGTGTCAGCGGGTGATGATCGCAATCGCGATTTCCTGCGCCCCGATGCTGCTGATCGCGGACGAGCCGACGACCGGCCTCGACGTCACCACGCAGAAGGTGGTGATGGACCTGCTGGCCGGGATTGCGGCACAACGCGGGATGGCGACGATCCTGATCACGCATGATCTCGGCCTCGCGGCTCGCTATTGTCGCCGCGTCGTGGTGATGGAACAGGGCCGCCTCGTCGAGGAAGCGCCGCCGCAGGCCCTTTTCCGCAACCCGCGGCATGTCTACACCAAGCGCCTGGTGGCCGCTTCGCCGACGGCAACCTCGCGTATCGAGGACCTGGTGACGGACGAGGAGAAAAGTCAGTACCTCGCCATGCTCGCCGCGTGCAAACCCCGGCCGGCGCCGCCGCCGGGCACGCCGCTTCTGCTGGATGTGCAGAGCCTTGCCAAGCGCTATGATCAAGGCTCGCCGGCGGTGACCGACTTTTCCATGACCATGGCCGCCGGCGAGAGCGTCGGGCTGGTCGGCGAATCCGGTTCCGGGAAGACCACGACGTCGCGCATGATTTGCCGGCTGATCGACCCCAGCGAAGGCGTCATTCTGTTCGACGGGCAATCGATCGGCGATCTGGCCGCGCGGGATTTCCACCGCTCTCCGGTACGAAAGGAAATCCAGCTCGTCTTTCAGGATCCTAACGACAGCCTGAACCCGCGTTTCACCGCCTTTGATTGCATCGCCCATCCGCTGCTGCGACTTGCGGGCATGCGCCCGGGCGACGCGTTGCGACAGCGGGTTGAGGAGTGCGCGCAACGGGTGGGATTGCCATTGGGGCTGCTGCCGCGCTTCCCGCATCAACTCTCGGGCGGCCAGAAGGCCCGCATCGGCATCGCCCGCGCCATCGCCTGCCGGCCGCGCCTGTTGGTGCTGGATGAGCCGACGGCCGCGCTCGACGTCTCGGTGCAGGCGGTGGTGCTGCAACTGCTGGATAGGTTGAGGCGCGAGGATAACCTTGCCTTCCTCTTTGTCAGTCACGACCTCAACGTGGTTCGCATGATGTGCGATCACACCATCGTTCTGCGCAACGGCTGCATCGTCGAGCAGGGCGAGAGCCGGGCGGTGTTCGGCAACCCACAGACCGCTTACACACGCGAACTGGTCGAAGCTGTGCCTCTTATCCAGAAGGAGCCGGCTGCAGCCGGGACTTGATATTTTACGTCTACGAGCTTGGGTGACCGTGCCGTCGTTGAATGTCGCGATCCGCGGCGCGGGCGCAGGTGAGCAGCGTCTCCGCGGCGGGCGTCATGCAAGCTTGCGGGGTGCTGATGGCCGGGTGAGGCGAAGCCTGCCGTGGGTGCGCGGCAGAAATTGAGCTCCCTTGTTGCTGAGAAAGTCGAGCATGGCCTGCGCGGGGGGCAGCAGCACCTTGTCCTTGCGGGAAAGCACAAACCATTGCCGGACCACCGGGAGACCAACGACGTCCAGCGTCACCAGCCGTCGCTCGTCGAGTTCGGTTGCGACCGTATGCGCTGAAATAAAGGCAATGCCCAAACCGGCAATCACCGCCTGTTTGATGGTCTCGTTGCTGCTCATCGCCATGCCGATTTTCGGCCGAACATCGGCCTGTTCGAACAGTTGCTCCATCAAGCCGCGTGTTCCGGATCCGGGCTCGCGTGTCAGGAATGTTTCATCGGAAAGGGCACTCAGCGACAGACGCGCTTTCCGCGCCAGGCGATGCGCGGTCGGCGCGATGATGACATGTGGGTGATCGCCGATCAGATGAACGTTCATGGGGATATCCACCGGTGGGCGGCCCATGATGGCGATATCCAGATCGTAGCCTCGCAACGCTGTGCCGATTTCCTGCCGGTTGCCGATCGAGAGCGCGACATCGACGTTCGGATACGCCTGCGAAAATCCGGAGATCGCGAACGGCACGAAATATTTCGCCGTACTGACGGCGCCGATGGAAATACGCCCGGCGGTCTTTCCCGCGATCATATCGAGCGAGGTTTCGCAGGACGCAATTGCCGCTTCGATCCGCTCGGAAAGCGCCAGCACTTCACGGCCGGCATCCGTCAGCAGCATGCCATCACTGGTACGCTGGATCAGCGGGAGTCCCGCCAACGCCTGCAAGTTCCGAAGCTGAAGGGTGACCGCGGGCTGGGTGAGATGAAGTTGCTTGGCTGCCGCGGTCACCGACCGATGTTTTTGAACGGCCGCCAATGCCCGCAACTGGCGGATGGTCAATTCCCGCAAAAACCGGCCCGGCATCGCAACCACCCTTATAAGAAAAACTTTGCTCCTTCCAAAGATAACAAAATTTCACTAATCTGGCAAATTGCGCTTCTCTGAATGGGCGGACCGCCGAACGGCGAAACGCAGTGCGAGCACCCCGAAGAGGGCGCAGGGAGACGGCCATGCACGAGCGCGCGACCTTGCGTTCGCATCTCGATCGGTCCACCTCGCAAACGCCGCATGGCGTGGCGGTGGGCGAGGCGATCGCGGCCATTGCTGCCGCCGCGGTCGACCTTGCCGCCCTCATCGCGGACGGGCCGCTGGCGGGCATCACCGGCGAGAACGGCGGCACCAATGCCGATGGCGATCAGCAAAAGGATATCGATGTCGCAGCCGACGAAATGATGCGTCGCGCGCTGCGGGGGGCCCCGGTCGCTGCGATTCTTTCCGAAGAGGCGGCGCTACCGGAAATCATCAATTCCGCGGCGCCGCTCTGCGTCGCCATCGATCCGCTCGACGGATCGGCCAACCTTGAAAACAACATCTCGGTCGGCACCATTTTCTCGATCCGCCCCAGGGGCAACGACATCCTCTCGACCTTCTTTGAACCGGGCACGGCGCAGTGCGCGGCAGGTTTCGTCGTCTACGGTCCGCAAACCACGCTCGTGCTCGCGCTCAACGCGCGCGTCGATATCTTCATTCTCGACAGGCGTACGCGGGAATTCCGGTTGATCACCCAGGGCGTCCGCGTCGCACCGGATACGCCGGAATTCGCCATCAACGCCTCCAACCGAAGGCACTGGCACGGGCCGGTTCGGGCCTACATCGACGAATGCCTTGCCGGGACCAACGGCGGCGGCGAGGCGGATTTCAATATGCGGTGGATCGGGTCGCTGGTCGCAGAATCGCTGCGCATCCTGGTGCGCGGCGGCGTGTTTCTTTATCCGGCCGATGCCCGCCCCGGATATCGCGAAGGCAGGCTTCGGCTTCTGTATGAAGCGCATCCCATGGCGCTGGTGATGGAGTGGGCGGGAGGCGCTGCGACGACGGGGCGCCGGCGAATTCTGGAACTCGGAGCGAAAACGCCGCATCAGCGGGTGCCGCTGATTATGGGATCACTGCGTGGCGTTCGCGACGTCACCACCATTCACGAAGGTGTCGAACCGATGTTCGACAATAGCGACGCACCGCTGTTTGCGCGGCGCGGTCTGTTTCTCTGAGCTGGACAGGTCCGATGTCGCGCAGCCATCCCATCATATCGATCACGGGTTCATCGGGCGCCGGCACGACGTCGGTCAAAAAAACGTTCGAAAATATCTTCCGACGCGAAAAGGTATCCGCGGCCTATATCGAAGGCGACGCTTTCCATCGCTACAATCGCGCCGAAATGCGCACGAAAATGGCGGAGGAAGGGGAGCGCGGAAACAAGCATTTCAGCCATTTCAGCCCCGAAACCAATTTGTTCGAAGAGCTCGAGAGGCTGTTTCGCGACTACGGTGAATCCGGCACCGGAACGACCCGTCATTACGTCCACGACGACGACGAGGCCAAGCTGTACGGCGCAGCGCCGGGCACTTTTACCGAATGGGCCCCGCTGCCGGAAAAGTCCGATCTGCTGTTTTATGAAGGCCTGCATGGCGCGGTGGTGACCGACAAGGTCAATATCCCGCAACATGCGGATCTCAAGATCGGCGTTGTGCCCGTCATCAATCTGGAGTGGATCCAGAAGCTGCACCGCGACCGGAGCGACCGCGGCTACACCCAGGAGGCGGTGACCGACACGATCCTGCGGCGGATGCCGGACTACGTGAATTACATCTGTCCACAGTTCGCCGAGACCGACATCAATTTCCAGCGCGTGCCGACGGTCGATACCTCAAACCCGTTCATCGCGCGCTGGATTCCGACGCCGGACGAATCGATGGTGGTGATCCGGCTCAGGAACCCGCGTGGCATAGATTTTCCCTATCTGTTGTCGATGATTCCGAACAGCTTCATGTCGCGCGCCAATTCGATCGTGATTCACGGATCGAAACTCGATCTGGCGATGCAGCTCATTCTCACCCCGCTGATTCTGCAACTGATGGAACGCAAGAGGCGCACCGTATGAGTATTCATGCTCTTTCTTCATTCGCCGGTCGTTCGGATGGCTCGCATCAAGAATTGGCAAATGCGATTCGCTTTCTGGCGATCGATGCGGTCGAAAAAGCGAAGTCGGGTCATCCGGGTATGCCGATGGGCATGGCTGACGTAGCCACAGTGCTGTTTTCGCGTTTCCTCAAATTCGACCCTGCCGATCCGGAGTGGCCGGATCGCGACCGGTTTGTGCTTTCTGCCGGTCACGGCTCGATGCTGCTGTATGCGCTGTTACACCTGACGGGATACGAGGGTGTTACATCAGACGAGCTCAAGGCGTTCAGGCAGTGGGGATCGAAGACGCCCGGTCATCCCGAGTATGGCCATACCCCGGGCGTTGAGACCACCACCGGCCCCCTGGGGCAGGGCATCGCCACGGCAGTCGGCATGGCGCTGGCAGAGCGCTTGTTGAACGCGCGGTTCGGCGACGATCTCGTCGATCACTATACATATGTGATCGCCGGTGATGGTTGCCTGATGGAAGGCCTCAGCCACGAAGCAATTTCGCTGGCCGGGCATCTCGGGCTTGGCAAGCTGATCGTGCTGTTCGACGACAACCAGATTTCGATCGACGGATCGACATCGCTGTCCTGTTCGGATGACCAGCTTGCGCGCTTCAAGGCATCGGGCTGGTCGGCTGACCGTATCGATGGGCACGATCCGCAAGCCATTGCAACAGCGATCGAACGCGCCCGGAGCAATGACCTTCCATCGTTGATCGCGTGCCGGACGGTCATCGGCTTCGGCGCACCGAACCGCCAGGGCACCGAAAAAGCCCACGGCGCGCCATTCGGTGCCGAGGAGGTCGCAAAGACACGCGTTGCGCTGGACTGGCCATACGAACCTTTCCAGCTTCCAGAACACATCGTCGCGCAATGGCACAAGATTGGCGCAAGGGGGCAGGCCGCCCGCCTGAGCTGGATGGGGCGGACAAGGCGTCTCAATTCGGTCCCGCGCTCGCCGCTCCATGACGCGCTGAACCGGAAACTACCCTGTGAATACGCTGATGCGATTGATCAGATCTGCACCCGTTTCGGCGCTGAGCGTCCCACCATAGCCACCCGGCAAGCGTCCCAGCTGGTAATCGACGCGATCGCGGAAGCCTTGCCGAATTTATTGGGGGGCTCGGCTGATCTAACCCACTCCAACCTGACGCGCGCCAAGACACAGCGTCCGGTGCGGGCCGATTCCTTCGAAGGCAACTATATCCACTATGGCGTCCGCGAACATGCCATGGCGGCGGCAATGAATGGCATCGCGTTGCATGGCGGCTTCATTCCCTACGGCGGCACGTTTCTTACCTTCGCCGATTACAGCCGCCCGGCGATCCGGCTGGCCGCCCTGATGGGCATCAGGGTCGTCCACGTGATGACGCACGACTCCATCGGATTGGGCGAAGACGGCCCGACCCATCAGCCGGTCGAGCATCTCGCCTCGCTGCGGGCGATTCCCAATCTGCTGGTGTTCCGGCCCGGCGACGCTGTCGAAACTGCCGAGGCGTGGGACTGTGCGCTACGGTCGGAAGCCAGTCCTTCGGTGCTGTGCCTGTCGCGGCAGGCGCTGCCGGCGTTTCGTGACGCTGCGGGCGGCGCCAATCTGGTCGCGCTGGGCGCCTATGTCGTCATCGAGCCCGCCGGTGGCCGCGACGTCACGCTGATCGCAACGGGCTCGGAGGTATCGATCGCGCTTGAGGCTGCAAAACTGCTCGCGAAAGATAGCGTACGCGCCGCGGTCGTGTCCGCGCCATGCTTCGATCTGTTTCGTAATCAATCGACTGAGTATCGGGCCGAAGTCCTTGGAAGCGCCCCGAGGATCGGCGTCGAGGCCGCGGTCGAAGGCGACTGGGCGCGCTGGCTCGGCGACAGCGGCGAATTCGTCGGCATGACCGGCTTCGGTGCATCCGCTCCGGCGGAGGTGCTGTATCGCGAATTCGGCATCACCACGGAGGCTGTCGCGAAGGCCGCCCAGCGCAGCATCGCGCGATCGAGGGTGGCGGCAACAAACGCATGACGCTTACACCGGACAAAGAATGACACGGAGACGACGATGGCACGAATCACGCTGAGGCAATTGCTGGACCATGCCGCCGAATGCGGCTACGGCGTGCCGGCTTTCAATATCAACAACATGGAGCAGGGCCTTGCGATCATGGAGGCGGCCGCGGCGGTCGATGCGCCCGTCATCCTCCAGGCCTCGCGCGGCGCGCGCTCCTACGCCAACGACATCATGCTGTCGAAGATGATCGATGCGCTGGAGGAGATGTATCCGCAGATTCCGCTCTGCATGCATCAGGACCACGGCAACGAGGAAGCCACCTGCGCCACCGCGCTTCAATACGGTTTCACGTCGGTCATGATGGACGGCTCGCTCAAGGCCGACGGCAAAGCACCGGCGGATTATGACTACAATGTCGATATCACCCGCCGCGTGGTCGAGATGGCGCACTGGATCGGTGCTTCCGTGGAAGGCGAGCTGGGGGTGCTCGGCTCGCTCGAACATGGCGGCGGCGAACAGGAAGATGGCCATGGCGTCGAAGGCAAGGTTAGTCACGATCAGCTGCTGACGGATCCGGATCAGGCGGTCGATTTCGTCCGCGCCACCAAGGTCGACGCGCTTGCGATCGCGATGGGCACCTCGCACGGCGCCTACAAGTTCTCGCGCCAACCGGACGGTGAGATTCTTGCGATGAAGGTGGTCGAGGAAATCCACCGCCGGCTGCCGAACACGCATCTGGTGATGCACGGTTCGTCGTCGGTGCCGCAGCCTTTGCAAGACGCCTTCAACGAGTTCGGCGGCGAGATGCCGCAGACCTGGGGCGTGCCGGTCGAGGAGATCGTTCGCGGCATCCGGCATGGCGTCCGCAAGGTCAATATCGATACCGACTGCCGGCTGGCGATGACCGCTGCATTCCGAAAAGTGGC
>WNFS01012754.1_pt1 | contig 13144 bp, 6 predicted proteins | sample 5400141 | NCBI WGS metagenome assembly WNFS01 (sample SAMN13153358, study PRJNA577476) | soil metagenome | isolation source: 60 cm saprolite under Madrone tree | place: USA:California | collected 2016-06-14
GTAACTTCGTGTCGTTGACCCTCATGATGCCGGGCGCGGCGGTCGCGGAGAATTTCGACCCCAAGAACAAGGGACTTCTTGCCGGCGTGGATATTTCATTCAGCGGAGCTCCAGCGAACGCCAACCAGTGGCGCGTGGATGGGGCCAATAATAATGACATCGGCTCGCAGCGCACGATCCTTATTTATCCCTCCATCGACGCCATTGAGGAATTCAAGATTCTTCGCAACAGCTACGGACCGGAATTCGGCGGCGCGGGCGGCGCGCAGGTCAACATCGTCACTCGTGGCGGCGGCAACGATTTCCATGGCAACGTATTCTATTTTGGCCGCAACGACGCACTGATTGCCAAGAATGCCCTGCTCGGACCACAAGACCATAAACAACTGCTGCGCCGAAATGACTATGGCTATACCATTGGCGGTCCCGTTAAGAAGGACAAAGTATTTTTCTTCTGGTCGGAAGAATGGAACAAAGAGAAGCGCGCCCGGGTTCGCGACGTGCAATTCCCCACATTGGCTGAGAGGGGAAATCCAGCAACCAACACACCTGCGGACTACACGGATATGATTACGGCCGGTTGCCCCGGTCAGATACCGAAGGATCCTTTTAACAACAATGCCCAATTAACGACGATCCCTGTCGCTCGCATAAGCCCCGCTGGCTGGGCTTACCTTTCGCAGCTTCCTGCCCCCAACCGGTCAAACCCTTGCACGCAAAACTGGGTTCAAGGTGTAACAATCCCAGTTAATTGGCGCGAGGAGAATGTTCGCGGAGACGTGAACATTACCAAGAGCACCGTGCTGACACTCCGCTACACTCAAGACGCATGGGACAATCCCCTGCACTCGGACGCCGAAGGCGGTCTCTGGGGCGAGCAGGCCGCCCCCTCGATTAGCGATGCGTGGGACCAGCCAGGCAAGGTGGCCATCGCGAAATTGACCACCACGATTGGCAGTTCCGCGACCAATGATTTCGCATTTTCCTGGTCCGCGAACCGGATTAATCTCTCTCTTGCTGGAGATACTCCGGCGCTGAACGCTACCATCAAGGCTGTCTTTCCGACGGTATTCCCGCAGAGCGGAAAACTGCACGGCGCCGGTACGGCCGAGCCGCTTTGCTGGTGCGGCGGCCCTAGCAACTTCATTGGGCACTTTGGACCTTGGAACAACGGGGAAGACCTCTTTACCTGGAAGGATGACTATTCCAAAGTGAGGGGCAAGCACGTCTGGAAAGCTGGCGTTTATTACAGCAAGAACAAGAAAGATGAGGAGACCGGCAGCGACAATGGCGGCTTTTGGGGCGCTACGGGGCACGGGGCAGCCAATAATTGGGGCGCCACAGGCAATGAATACGGCAACTATTTGCTCCGGGGCATCAACTGGGGCTACGGCGAGAACGTCAGAAATGGCAAGGCGCGGGCTCGCTGGAGCGACCTCGAGTTTTATGTCGGAGACAGTTGGAAAGCGCGCCCTCACTTGACCCTGGAATATGGGTTCCGGTGGTCGTTCACTCCTCCGGTCTACGATGCCATAAACAATTATTCGAGTTTCCGCCCCGACCTCTATGTTCCGGCGCTAGGGGGCGCTGCTTGTAACGGAATCCTTCTGCCCAGCGGTTCCACGAACACATGTCCGCCAAATTCGGGCGGCACGATTGGCTCCAATCGCTCGCTGGCGCCCAGCAACTATCACCTTATTGCTCCACGTCTCGGCTTCGCTTGGGACGTCTTCGGCACCGGCAAATTCGCTTTGCGCGCCGGTGTCGGACAGTTCTTCTCTCGCGATCCGGTCGGTATTCTTGTGAGAGTTGAATCAAACAACGCTCCCGAAGCGATCGCTCCGGGTGGCGAGCGCGCGTTGGATGGTCCATTGACCCCCGGTGTGTCACTGTTTGATTTTGCAGCTGGCGGCGGTCCAAAACAGGGCATCGAATACAACAACCACGTTGCGAATAACTGGCAATGGAACCTCACAACTGAAACTCAGCTGTGGAGGAACTCGAAGCTGGAAGTCGGCTGGGTGGCCTTGCGCGGCATCCATCTGCAATCCTCTGAATTTCTCAACGAAATTAAGCCCGCGGACCGCCTTACCTATATCAACGATGGGGTTGCGGGGGACAAAGCGGCGCAAAACGCTTTATTTCCCTTCAGCGCGCTCCCTGGAAACCCTACTTTGACCCAGTGGAATCATCGAGGGGATTCCATCTATCACTCATTACAGGCGACATTCCAGACCAGGATTTCGCATAACTCGCAATTTCAAGCGAGCTATACCTGGTCGAAGAATATTGGCGACACCACTCTTGCCTATGTGGACACCAACACGGGTATAGTCGACCGTTATAATCCGCGGGCCGGTCGCGGTCCTGTGGACTTCGATCGCCGCAACATCTTCAATGCCAGCCTTATCTATAATCTGCCCGCCTTGGAACATCAGAACGGCCTTGTAAAGGGTGTCGCGGGTGGTTGGGAAGCCAGCACGATCGTGAATGTCTTCAACGGCGCGGCATTGAGGATCTTCGAGAGCGGCTTGAATGCTGTCTGCGACCTCGACGTTGTCACTAATGCTTCGGGGACCACCAATGACTGTGCGGCGGGGACTGGCAGGTTCTCGAACGGATTTGGCGGCAATCCGTGGGGTATCGGCAGTCAAGCCAGGTACGCCTCTTCTCCCAACCGCAATTTCAGTCAGCCATGCCATATCTCCAGCGGTGACCGGACGGCGTGGCTAAATCCGAAGGCCTACACTTACGATGGCTTCCACCTGGGTGGCTATCCCAACGCCGGACCTGGCGTATGCACAGGGCCAGGAGTCGCGGACGTGGATTTCTCCGTCGACAAGAACTGGAATCTGCCGTTCCACAACAAAGTGTTCGGCGAGAAATCCAAAATCCAATTCCGTATGGAGTTCTTCAATCTGTTCAATCACCCGATGTTCCGAAATTCAAACACGAACTTCAACACTAGCGGAGGAATAGTTCAGAACGGCGTATACCATTGTGCAGCCAACGGAGTTGCAGGCGCCACTGACTGTTCCGGTCCCGGACGTCCAGAAGTGACCAACCCCCTCTTTGGCGTGGCCAACACGGCAAGCAACATCGGCAACCGGGAGATTCAGTACGCTCTCAAGGTCATCTTCTAAAATCCGACTACCTGCAGAGATAGTTTGGCGGGGCTTGACAACAGTCAGGCCCCGCCTTTCTACTTAATATGTTCGATTGAGGCTTCCGTGAACCATCACCGGGGTTCCCATTGCGCCGTGTGTCTCAGGCGCTTGTCTGTCTCCATTCTCCCCATTTTCCTTTTCTTCGTGCCTCTTGCAGGAGAGGCGCAGGAGAAGCCCAAGCCAAGACCAACTACGCCGCACAAACAGAACCAGAAGCAGCCCGCGCTGGCGCCGCAATCACAGAAGGACCCCGTCGAGGAACACTACCGCGCGGCCGAGACATTTCAATTGGCAGGTGACTTAAAGGCCGCCGGAAGTGAGTATCGCCGAGTCATTTCGCTCTCCCTTCAGCGGTTGGCGGTCATTCGCCTCCTGGCGCAAGACGAGCAACAGGCGCTCACTTTGCTGCAGGCCGCGACCGCGGGTGATCCCTCGGATGTGGAGGCTCAAATGAGCCTCGCGTCTATCTACTTCCGCTCTGGCGAGCTGGCGCGCGCGAAAGCAATGCTTGTTGCTATCCTGGCTAAAGATGAGCAGCGGTTCTCCGCAAAGAGCCTCTTGGGGAAAATTCTCTTTATGGAGGGAGATTACGAGGGGGCGGCCAAGCAGCTTCAAGCCGCACTCCCGGAAACTTCTGACATCGACGTAGCCTACAGCCTGGCACTCACCTATCTGAAGCTGAATCAGCTGGCGAACGCGACAAATGTTTTTGACGAGATGCTTGTTTCGCTTGGATCTTCCGCGGAACTCCACGTGCTCATAGGACGCGCCTATCAGGAGGCCGGGCAATTTGACGTTGCCGCCGCCGAGTATCGCAAGGCGCTCGAGCTCAATCCGAAGGCGGCTCGCGCGCACTCCTATCTGGGCACGACTTATCTGCTTGAGAGAGGTGCCGCGGCGTTGACGGACGCGCGCCGCGAATTCGAATCTGAAATTGTGCGCGATCCCGGCGACTATTCGAGCCACTTTAATCTGGGAGTGATTCACTTTAAACAACGCGAATTCGGCCCGGCGGAGCGCGAATTCTCCGAAGCTGTCAAGCTCAGGCCCGAAAGCCCCGACGCGCATTTCTACTTGGGCCAGGCGCAAATGGAGAGCGGCAACACCCAGGCATCTGTTGCGCAGCTCAAGAAATCCATCGAACTCTATGGAAGCGCTCCAGAGGCGCAGCCTGCACACCAGGCTCTGGCCAAAGCCCTAGAAAACCTTGGAAGGCCTGCTGAGGCCCAACAGGAAGCGAACATCGCCCGCAAGCTGGCGCAGCCCGGACAGCCAAGTCCTGCAGCCTTGCCAGCCGATTCCAGTTCAGGCAAGGAAATGCGCGCGATGCTTTTGCCGGACGCTCCCAAGGACAAGGACAGCGCGCAGAAAATTCCTCCCGAATACGTGGCAGGATTGAAAGAAGCGCTTGGCAATGCTTACCACAACTTGGGCGTAATACTTGCGCAGCGCAGTCAGTATGCGGAAGCCGCGAATCTTTTCGCGGAAGCAGCGAAGTGGAGCACGGACATCAAAACGCTCGATAAAAACTGGGGGACCGCCAGTTTTCGAGCCAACCAGTACAGCATTGCAATCGTTCCCCTGGAGCGGCACGTGCTTGCCGATCCCCAGGATTCGAATGCGCGGCGGATGCTGGCGCTCAGCTACTTCATGACCGAAAACTTTTCCAAAGCAGCAGAAACGTTTCGGCCCATTCTGGCGGCCTTAAATGATAATCCCAGCCTGCTTTATGCGGCTGGCGTATCGCTGGCCAAGAGCGGCGATTCCAAAGGCGCAAGCGAGATTTTCCGCCAGATGTTGGTGCAAAACCCCAACGCTGCCGAGGTCCACCTTTTTTTGGGACAGGCCCATAGCGCGCTAAAAGAGGACACTGAAGCGCTACAGGAGTTTTCGCGTGCTCTCGAGTTGAATCCCAAATTGCCGGAGGCAAATTATGGTGCCGGCATGATCCATCTGCGCCAGGGCAATAGGGAACAGGCGGAAAAAGATTTTCGGGCTGAACTTGCGGTAAATGCGGGCGATGCCTCGGCGGAGTACCGCCTGGGGTATATTCTGCTGGCCCAGCAGAAGCAGGTGGAGGCCATTGATATGCTCGCCGACGTGGTCCGGCAAAAACCGAATGACGCGGATGCTCACTACGGGCTGGGAAAAGCTCTTCTGGAAAAAGGCGATCTGACGCCGGCAATCGCGCGCCTGGAAACGGCCGTTCGCCTGAATCCCGATCAGCCCTATGCTTATTACCAGTTGAGTCTCGCCTACCGCCGCCAGGGCCGTGCACAAGAGGCCGAAACAACCCTAAGGCAATATGAGAAGCTCAAACAAAAGAACTCACGAGCTACGATTGAGAGCGAATCTGGCAAACCCGACTAATACCGGCGCCACCAAATGCTTAAGTCGAATTGTGTTGGGCCTTACCCTGATGGCGGCTGCAATCGCGTTCCCTGCGACGGCGTTTGCGGTTCCCCAAGCAACCACGAGCGCGCAAAGCATAAAGCGGATCCAAAGAGGTTTCCAGAAGCGGAGGCCCTCTTCAAGCGCGTTCTGGCCATCAAGCCTGATTTTGTCCCTGCAAATCGTAGCCTCGGGCAGCTTTATGCGTTGCAGGGGCGGCGTGAGGACGCCAAAACCGCGTACCAGAAGGCGCTCGAACTGGAGCCGCGGGACGCAAAGACGGCGCTTGCCTTGGGGACCCTCTGTGAGGAAACCAACGAGTTCGAGCGGTCTATCGAAACCATTAACAGTATCCCCGCAAGATTGCGCCCGCCTGCGTCCTTGCCGGTCTTGGCTTCCGACTACTTCGCCCTGAAGCAACCGGACAAAGTAGCGGCTTTAACTCCGCTGTTGCGCCGCGGCGCGGCATCCGATCCCTCCGTGGTCCCGCGATTCGCGCGCGTGCTCGTTGATAACGGATTCGTAGACGACGCCCAGGAGCTCCTGCAGGCGGCGGCTCCACATGAGAAGTTAACTACCGAGTATTTGATGGCGCTGGCTCGTGTCCAGGAGGCGCAGGGGAACCTCGTGCTTGCCGGTCGCACACTGGCACGTGTGACCAAGCTGGATCCACATTCGTTCGATGCGCTGTTCCAGTCGGCCCGGCTCGCGTCGCAGGCGAAAGAATACAAAAAAGAGGCGGCTTTGTTAGACAAGCCGCTCGAGATTCAGCCCGACGATCTCGAGGCTCTTCGTCACCTGGTGCTTGCCCTGATGCGATCTGGCGACGCTGTGAAGGCCGTGGCGGCTGCCCGGCAGCTCTACTCATTAAAGCCGGCGGACCCTGACACGCTGTATCTGCTGGGAGCTGCCTTGGCCAATCATGCTGAATGGCACGAAGCCCGGCCGATTATGGAAAAGCTGGTGTCCGCGCGCGATGACGCAACTGCGCATGTGATGTTGGGGATGACCCTGATGAATGACGGCGACATCGAAGGAGCGTCGCAACAGATTGAACGCGCGTTGCAACAGAATGCCAATGAAATTGAAGCGCACTACTACAAAGGTGGGGATCTTGAACGCGCGCGCCAAGCCTTTGAACAAGCCGTGTCAATCAGTCCTGAAATACCTGAAAACCACTACCAATTGGCCCTTGCGTACAGGCGTCTTGGCTTTCCGGATAAAGCCCGAGTCCAAATGGCGGAATTTCAGAAACTCAAAAACGCTGCCGACCATGCCAAGGCCAACGGCGCCGCTTCCAGCGATCCTCCCGCAGAAAACAAGCCGCCTTCCGCGCCCCTTTAAATAGTGAAGAATGTTTCGCAGCACTCAGCAATTCCGAAGATTATTCAAGCAAGCAACTCATCTGTGGTTGGATACTTCTGGTTTAGCCGGGTTGGTCGACACGGCCGCAGCAGCCGGCGGAGGTAGCTGTTGGGTGTTGGTGATATCTTGACCTTCCGTAATTGTATAAATAGCGTCGGCAGCGATGTTGCGCAGCATTTCTACGTCACCGCTGGGCCAGCTGACCTTTACTGTGTCTATGATCTTGCTCTCGCCCAGCCCAAAATGAACTCGAAGGTCGTTCTGAGATAGGTAGCTTCCGCCACCGCGAACTTCATTGAACTGCGTCATGCCTCCGCTGGTGATGGCGACACGCGCGCCGATCGCGGCACGGTTCGAGCGTGTCCCGATGAGCCGAAACAACACTCTATGCCTCGGACTTGGCACGTCTTGCATGAACAGTGACGGAGGTTCGCCAACGTTCAGAACGAGAATATCTATGTTGCCGTCGTTCCTCACATCGCCGAAAGCAGCTCCCCGCCGGCAAGCCAACGGAACCGAGGCAAGTCCCGACGCGCTGGTGATATCTTCAAACGTGCGGTTGCCCTTATTCCGGAACAAGAACATCGGCTGCCTGTACTTTGAGCTGTTGTTGACGATGGTGTCCACTTGGGGATAGACGTGGCCGCTGGCGGTGAACACGTCCAGCCATCCATCGTTATCAAAATCCACGAAGCCCGTGCCCCATTTCACAAAGGGATAAACAGCTTGGCTCATCTTGGAGCTCCAACCTAGGTCCACGAATCCTTGCTTCGATCCTTCGTTGTGATATAAGTCGTCTTCTTGTTCGGCGAAGTTTGTAGCGGTAATGTCCAGAAGGCCGTCGTGATCGAAGTCACCAAAGTCCACGCCCATGGAGCCTAGCTCCTGCCCCTCGCCACTGAGCGCTACACCGGAGAGAAGACCCACCTCTTCGAAAGTGCCATCGTGTTTGTTGTGATAGAGAAAATTTGGACCGGCATCATTGGCCACGTATAGGTCGGGCCATCCGTCATTATCGTAGTCGCCCCAAACGGCGCCCATTCCATAACGTTTACCAGGGTCGCTGACGCCGGCCTTCTTTGAAACGTCTTCAAAGGTTCCATCGCCGCGATTGTGGAATAAGAAATCAGTTTCGCCTTCCATTCCCCAGGGCCCACATTGCACCAGGAGGCCCTTGTAGCGGCAGTTGTGCTGGTCGCTGCCAGGCTCAGGAAGTTTGTTGATGTCCACATGAACATAACGCGCGACGAACAAGTCGACATGACCGTCTCGATCGTAATCGGCCCACGCCGCGCCAGTTGTGAACCCGTCTACCTTCACTCCTGCGCGCTCGGTCACATCTTCGAATTTGCAGTTCCCCAGGTTGTGATATAGGGCCGTCCCTCCGTACCCCGTCACAAAAAGATCCAATCGTCCGTCATTATCGAAGTCGGCAACCGCTACGCCCATACCCCAGCCTTTACGAGTTAATCCTGCCTGCTGCGTGATGTCGGTGAAGTGCATATCCGCATCCTGGTGATAGAGCGTGACCAGTGGGTCCCCGCCTTGCCGGAACCGATCTACCGTGGATCCATTCACGACCACGATGTCCAGCTTGCCGTCATTGTCACAATCAAACAGGCCGACACCACCGCTCATGGATTCGAGAATGTAACGTTTCTCACCGGAAATATGGGAAACAGTCAGGCCAGACTGACGTGCAACATCATGAAAATGCGGGTAAGCATTCTGGGAAACAGAGGGTATACAAAAGAGGAGCGCTACGCCGAACCAGCCGAGCCAGAAAAAACGTATAAGGGACCTAGCCACTCCCAAATTATATTATACGAAGGCAGGACAATCGAATCATTGTTTGCCGAATTGGCGGCTCTGCCCACCCGGGCTTAAGCTGTCCGCGCGGGGATTTCTTCTCATGAAACGGGCGCCGTAGTATCCTTCCGAAACGTGCCGCGTCCGATGTATCGTTAAGGTGATCCCACAGAGGGGTTCGCAACCGCCATGGACAAATTGCGCATCTTAGTTTCCCTGACGACAGACGACAACGATTATCAAATTGAACAGGCGCAATCCGCGGAGCAGATGGCCCACAAACTGGGCGTGGAAATCCAGATCGTTTACGCCGATAACGATGCCATTACCCAAAGCACGCAGATCCTCAAAGCCATCCAGTCTGACAAGAATCAGCGGCCGAACGCCATCGTGTTTGAGCCTGTCGGTGGCACTGCTTTGCCGCAAGTCGCCCGGGCGGCCGCTTCGGCCGGTATTGGATGGGCGGTACTGAATCGCGATGCCAACTACATTCCGGAACTGCGCAAGTCGTCGACCGCACCCTTTTTCGGCGTAAGTTCCGACCATCTCGAAATTGGCCGGATCCAGGGCCGTCAGTTTGCCGCCCTGCTGCCCCATGGCGGCGCCATCCTTTATATTCAGGGACCGGCGGAGAATTCCGCAGCCAAGGAGCGCGCCGTGGGCATGCAGGAGACGAAACCGTCGAATATTCACGTGACCGTGCTCCGGGCGCAATGGACCGAGGAGAGCGCTCAGCGAGCCGTGCGTTCCTGGCTGAAATTAAGCACCTCGCAGAGAGCCGCCATTGACCTGATTGCCGCTCAGGATGATTCAATGGCCATCGGTGCCAGGAAAGCGTTTGAAGAATTGACGAACGAATCGGACAGGGAGCGTTGGCTGAAACTTCCCTTTACCGGCTGTGACGGTTTGCCTAAGACCGGCGAAGCTTGGGTCCGCAGCGGACTGTTGGCAGCGACTGTCTTTGTTCCTCCCAACACAGGCATGGCCATCGAGATGCTCCTTGATGCCATTCAGAAAGGCAAGAAGCCCCCCGACCGCGCCTTGACCGTACCTGTCTCCATACCCCCTTTGGATCGGTTGAAAGTGCGCTAGGCCTGATCTCGCGCTCACTTTTTTTGCCGCCCGCCCATCTTCATTTCCGTCTTTAATTCAATAGAAAAACGATTTTCGAGGCTTGTTTGCGCCTCACACTGACGTATAATGCGGCGGAAAGATTGGTGCTCACTGCAGTGCTGCGTTCTTCGAGGCCACGCGCATGAAGAAACTACCCAAGAGCTCCGGGATCGGACGGAGAGAGTTTCTCGCTGCGACAAGCGGCTTGCTGGCGGCTGCCGTTCCCGGGAGTGAAGTGCTCACCCATGCGGCAAGTCCCGAAGCACCGCTTCCAAGCGTTCCCGCGCCCGGGCCCGCCGGTAACTTGCGCAAGATTCCAATCGGGGTGTTCGATCCGGTGTACGAACATCTTTCTCTTGACGCGATGCTGGACAAAGTCACCGCGCTTGGTCTGGAAGCCATGGAAATCGGCACCGGAGGCTATCCAAATAATCACCATTGTCCCCTCGACGACCTCGTCAATGACCGCGCTAAAGCGAAAGCTTGGCTGAAAAAGTTTGAAGACCGCGGGATTCGCGTCGCCACTCTCAGTTGCCATGGCAACCCCATTCATCCGGATCCCCAGCATGCCCAGAAAGACATCGATACGTTCCGCAAAACCGTCCGTCTTGCAGAAATCCTGGATGTAAAAGTGATCGTCGGTTTTTCCGGCTGTCCGGGCGGCACTCCGCAGGATACTCAGCCGAACTGGATCACTTATCGCTGGCCCCCTGAATACGCCAAAATGCAGGACTGGCAGTGGAAAGAGAAAATCATTCCGTACTGGAAGGATGCCGCGAAATTCGCCCGCGAACACGGCGTTAAGCGGCTCGCCCTCGAAATGCATCCCAATTTCGCCGTTTATAACCCTCGCACTTTAATGAAACTCCGTGAAGCCGTCGGCGAAGAGATTGGCGCCAATTGCGATTTGAGCCATCTCTTCTGGCAGGGCTGCGATCCTGTCGAAGTCATCCACTTTCTGGGGAAACAGGGAGCGCTTTTCCACGCGCACATGAAGGACACCGTTTTCTTTCCCGAGAACGTCAATAAATATGGAGTGCTGAACTTTGCCTTCGAAACTAACGAACTTGATTCGGCTTCAGAGACTTTTCGCGCTGTCGGCTATGGCCACAGCGCCAGCCTCTGGAAGTCCATCATTAAGGCCTACATGGACGTGGGCTTCGAAGGCATTCTCAGCATCGAGAATGAGGACCCCATTCTCGCGGGAGAAGTCGGAGTCGAGCGCGCTGCTTATGTCTTGAAAAACGTGCGCAAGGAACTTTTGGGTGAATGATTCGCTCTGCCGCGCGCGGCGGACCTGATTTTGCGCCGCCGGGAGCGAAAAAAAATCTGCGCGAAAAAGGCCGGGGGAGGAACTATGCAACGGCGTGAAGCATTAAAATTGCTGTTTGCGGGCGGCGTCTTGCCTGCGCTGCCCACCGATCTTTTTGGCTTTTTCCGTGATTCCCACCCTGCTGCCGGCTATGCGCTGCGAGCTTTCGATGCTCATCAGAATGATACGGTCGTCGCGATGATTGATCAGATTATCCCCGCAACCGAAACTCCCGGCGCCAAGGGCGCGCGTGTCAACGAATTCATTGACGTCATCCTCACCGAATGGGCCAACGATGAAGAGCGCCGCAATTTTTTGAGCGGCCTCGCCGATGTGGACAAGCAAAGCAACACGCTCTTCGGCAAAAACTTCGCGGATTCATCCCCTGACCAACAGGTTGCGCTTTTGCGCTCTCTCGATGAATCCGCCGCCGTCGCTCGCTCGGCCCGGGAGGCCCGCGAGGCTCCTCCGCCGATCTGGGAGCCCGCAGGCCGCGACAGGCAGATGCAAGACGATTTCTTCACCGTCTTTAAGAAAATGACCGTCCACGGTTACTACACTTCGGAAATCGGCTTCACTCAGGAACTCAAGTTACAAATCATCCCAGGAGCGCAGCATGGCTGCATCAAGGCCGGCCCCGGGGCTGGAGATGCGGGAGACTAGAGGCAACCATGGCAACCACGACCTACGATGCAATCGTTGTCGGTTCAGGAATCACCGGCGGCTGGGCCGCCAAGGAACTCACGGAAAAGGGCCTCAACACGCTCGTTCTCGAAGCCGGCCGCAGCATCGTTCCCGAGCGCGATTACGTCGAACACGTTCCCGTGTGGGAACTCAAGCATCGCGGCTGGGACAACCGCGCTGAGCGCGAGCGAACTCAGCCCATTCAGCGCGAGTGCTACTACGCTTGCGACGAATACTCGCACCAATTTTTCGTCAACGACCAGGAAAATCCGTACTCCTTCACGCCCGGAAAACATTTTTCCTGGATTCGCGGACGCCAGGTCGGCGGAAAGTCCATCCTTTGGGGCCGTCAAAGTTACCGCTGGAGCGATCTCGATTTTGAGGCCAACTCAAAAGAGGGAATCGCCATCGATTGGCCCATCCGCTACGCGGACATTGCCCCCTGGTACGACTACGTGGAAGAATTCGCCGGCATCAGCGGGCAGCCCGAAGGCTTGCCGCAACTGCCCGACGGAAAATTCCTCCCGCCGATGGAAATGACCTGTGTTGAAATCGATTTGAAGAACGCTCTCGCCAAGAACTTTGACGATCGCATGCTGACCATCGGCCGCTCGGCGGTTCTCACGCGCGTCCACAAGGGACGCGCACCTTGCCACTACTGCGGTGTCTGCCATCGCGGCTGCATCACGAATTCTTATTTTAGCAGCCTCAGTTCGACGCTTCCCGCCGCGCAAAAAACCGGCCGCCTCACCATTCGCCCGTACAGCGTCGTCCGCAGCTTGACCTTCGATTCGAAAACGCGCCGTGTCAGCGGTGTGCAGGTCATCGATTCCCAATCCAAGAGCGCTCTCGAGTTCAAGGCGCGCATCTTTTTCATTTGCGGCTCCACTCTCGAATCCACGCGCCTGCTTCTCAATTCCGCGACTCCCGAATTTCCCAATGGCCTCGCCAACTCCAGCGGAGAACTGGGCCACAACCTCATGGATCACCACATGGGCAGCGGCGCCAGCGGCGAAATGCCCGGGCATGAAGACAAAATGCCCTTCGGCAACCGGCCCAACGGCATTTACATCCCGCGCTTTCGAAACGTGGACGCGAAGACCAAGCAAAAGGACTTTGTCCGCGGCTACGGTTACCAGGGCGGCGGCAGCCGCGAAGGCTGGTACCGCGGCATGTACAAGATGGGTCTCGGCGTTGATTTCAAGAACTCTTTGAAGATGCCCGGCCCATGGCGCATGGGAATTGGCGGTTTCGGCGAATGCTTGCCGAATCACAACAATTACGTCGAGATCGACAAGGAAAA
>WNFS01002814.1_pt1 | contig 13142 bp, 11 predicted proteins | sample 5400141 | NCBI WGS metagenome assembly WNFS01 (sample SAMN13153358, study PRJNA577476) | soil metagenome | isolation source: 60 cm saprolite under Madrone tree | place: USA:California | collected 2016-06-14
TGTTCCCTGGCCCGCGATGGCGGTGACGAAGGGATATGTCTTGCTAAGGATAGAACGCAGAATGATGAGGACCACGACATTACTCACGAGCCGAGTCGCGGCGCGGAGCCATGTCCAGTCCGGACGAACGAGGTTTACGGCGGATTGCGCCAAACCGCCAAGCGCTAGCACGATGACGGGGATATAGAACTGACGCCAAACGGGCGTTAGCCGCAAAACGGAAGCGGCGGGTCCAAAGATCAGAAAGGGATAATAAGGAACAGCGAGCAGCCAAATAATGTAAACCGTGCCTGCCACCAGGCCAAACACGGATTCGGAACGGCGAACCTGCGTGCGTTTTGCCAGGGACGGCAGCGAACGCGGATCCCAGCGGCGATTTACGCGATCGAGAAGGCGGAATTTGCCTTCCAGAAAATCGAGAACGGCAAACAGCAGAGTTACCCAACCGAAGGCGGGCAGCGCCGTCTGGCCGAAGACCAGCACGCCGCTCAAGAGCTGCTGGAGTGGCTCCCCGCTGGTCAACAGAGCGATGCTATTGAGCACGCAGACCGCGAGGGCGATCCACAGCAACATCTTTAGAACGAACCAGTAGAACGGAAAGAGGACAGGACCGATCAGGTGCTGAAAGGGAGGTTGCCGATAACGGCTTGCCACGATTAACGGGTGGCCATACTGCTTGAGAATGGCTGCCTGCTCGATTTCGTTCAGAGGCCGAGCGAGTTCGGCCTCTTTGTCTTCCATTTGCGAGCGGATGTCTTCGGAGAGTTCTTTGACGATGTCGTCTTGCTGCGCCCTAGGCAAGAGGAATTTGACGGCTTGCAAATAGCGCTGGATAAGTTCCATGGTCCTACCCTTTCACAATCCCGTTCAGGGAAGAATCGATGCTTTTCCATTCGGCGAGGAGCTGCTTGAGCATGGCTTTACCATCGGCGGACAAGACGTAAAAGCGCTTGTTGCGCTTGTCTTCCTCGCGCCATTCGCTCGCGAGCAAGCCTTGCGACTCCAGGCGGCGCAGGAGGGGATACAAAGTACTCTCTTCGATTGCCATGCCGTGCTCGGCGAGAGACTTGCGAAGGGTGTAGCCATACTGCTCGGTACGGAGCTGGGCGAGGACGGCGAGGATGAGGGAGCCGCGGCGAAGCTCGAGGCGAAGGTTCTCGAAGAGATTGGGCTCGATGGTCATACTGTGTAACAACCACTATGCGCTACACACTGTATGCCATACAGTATCAGCGGTCAAGTGTTTTTTTTAGGAAAAGCCGCAGGGCTCCGCACTGCGCTACATGTGTTGCTTGTCGAATCGACTCGTGCGCGTTTAGGCTGCTAAAGCGGCGGCAAGACCGCCGCACTACACAGGCAGCCTTCGGGTCGCGAAAAGTGGGAAGATAATTTGTCGCTTTCTGACGGGATGGACAATCTAAAAGCCCATGTCACGCATACAGACCGTGGAAGACCGCAAGCTGGACGAAGCGCGCACACGTAAGAAGCATTGGAAGCGGTGGGGGCCGTATCTTTCGGAACGGCAATGGGGAACGGTGCGCGAGGACTACAGCGCGGAAGGAACGGCTTGGGAATCGTTTCCTCATGACCACGCGCGGTCGCGCGCGTATCGCTGGGGCGAAGACGGCATCGGAGGCATAAGCGACCGGCACCAGATGATTTGCTTTTCGGTGGCGATGTGGAACGGGCGCGATCCTATTCTGAAGGAGCGGCTGTTTGGATTGACGGGCCACGAGGGCAATCACGGCGAAGACGTCAAAGAACAGTATTTCTATTTGGACTCGACGCCGACGCACAGCTACATGCGCATGCTGTACAAGTATCCGCAGGCGGAATTCCCATACACGCAATTGGTGGAGGAGAACCGAAAGCGAGGCAAGGAGCAGCCGGAATTTGAGCTGCTGGACACGGGAGTGTTTGCGGAAAATCGCTACTTCGATGTGTTTGTGGAGTACGCGAAGGCCGACGCGGAAGATATTCTGATTCGCATCACGGCGGTGAATCGCGGGCCGGATGCGGCTACCTTGCACCTGCTGCCTTCACTGTGGTTTCGCAATACATGGTCCTGGGGCCGGGACCAGCGGCGTCCGTCGGCGCGAATCGTGACGTGCGAGCCAGGGAACACCTGTGCAGAATTGCAGCACTGGCAGTATGGGAAGCGCTGGCTGGTTTGCGCGGGTCAGCCGGAGATGTTGTTCACCGAAAACGAAACAGACTATCAGCGACTGTATGGAGGGCAGAACGGTTCGTATGTGAAGGACGCCTTTCACCACTACGTGATTCGTGGTGATAAGACGGCGGTGAATCCTCAGCAGGTGGGGACGAAGATGGCGGCACTGTATCGTCAGGAGCTGGCGGCGGGCGAATCGGTGACGGTGAAACTGCGATTGACCGATATCGAGCCGTTAACCGCGGTCATGGATAATTCGGCCGCGATTGGCACGTTCAACGGACCGGTGCATGCGGAAAACGAGCAACGTGTTCCAGGCACGAACGATTTTGATGCGGGCTTTGATGATGTGTTTTCTGCGCGGAAAAAAGAGGCTGACGAATTCTACGCTTCGCGCATTCCCAAGAAATTAACGGAAGACGCGAAACAGGTGATGCGGCAGGCCTTCGCGGGGATGATGTGGTCGAAGCAGTTTTATCACTACGACGTGCGCAACTGGCTGGATGGCGATCCAGCCGGGCCAACTCCTCCGAAGGAGCGGCTGCACGGGCGCAACCATGATTGGACGCACCTGTACAACGATGACGTCGTTTCCATGCCGGACAACTGGGAATATCCATGGTATGCGGCGTGGGACTTGGCGTTTCACACGATTCCGATCGCGCTGATCGATCCGGATTTTGCGAAGGAACAGCTCATTCTGCTGCTGCGCGAGTGGTACATGCATCCGAACGGGCAATTGCCGGCGTATGAGTGGGCCTTCGGGGATGTGAATCCGCCAGTGCACGCGTGGGCGGCGTTTCGTGTGTATAAAATCGAGCGGCGGTTGCGTGGCGTGGCGGATCGGGGATTCCTGGAAAAAGTGTTTCACAAGCTGCTGCTGAATTTCACGTGGTGGGTGAACCGCAAAGATCCGGAGGGCATGAACATTTTCCAGGGCGGATTTCTTGGGCTCGACAACATCGGAGTGTTCGATCGTTCCGCGCCGCTTCCCACCGGCGGGCATCTGGAACAATCGGATGGCACGAGTTGGATGGGCATGTATTGCCTGAACATGCTGGCGATCGCGCTGGAGCTTGCTAAAGAAGATCCCGCCTACGAGGACGTGGCCAGCAAATTCTTCGAGCACTTCGTGCACATCGCGCACGCGATGAACGATATGGGCACGGATGGCCGGTCTTTGTGGGACGACGAAGACGGTTTTTATTATGACGTGCTGCATTTGCCCAGCGGCGAAGAGCATTTCCTGAAGATTCGCTCGATGGTCGGCTTGATCCCGCTGTTCGCCGTGGAAACGCTGGAGCCGGAAATAATCGAGCGATTGCCGGGATTCAAGCGGCGGATGCAGTGGTTCATCGACAACCACGCGGACATGCCGGAACACATCGACACTTCAGAGCGCTCGGCTCGCGGGGTGCGGCGGCTGCTTTCGCTGGTGAGCCGGCCGCAGTTGAAGAGAATCCTGGAGCGGATGCTGGACGAGTCGGAATTTTTGTCGCCGTACGGAATACGTGCGTTGTCGCGATTCCACGCCGATCACCCGTATGAAGTCGCCGTGAACGGTCATGTGAGCCGGGTGGACTATGAACCGGCGGAATCGAGAACTGGAACGTTCGGCGGCAATTCAAATTGGCGCGGGCCGATTTGGTTTCCCGTGAATTTTCTGCTGATCGAGGCGCTGCAGAAGTTTCATCATTATTACGGGGAGGACTTCAAGATCGAGTTCCCTACACGATCGGGAGTCGAGTCTGATTTGTGGCATGTGGCGGGCGAGATATCGAGGCGATTGATCAAGCTATTCTTGCGCGGCGAAGATGGACGGCGGCCAGCGGATGGTGGAGCGGACATTTTCCAAAGTGATCCGCATTGGAAGGACTTAGTCTTGTTTTACGAATATTTTCACGGAGACAACGGCGCGGGTATCGGCGCGAATCACCAGACGGGGTGGACGGGGCTGGTGGCAAAATTGATCGAACAGAGTGGCGAGTAGGTCGAGCTGGTCTGCGGACTTCTGTGGCCTCGTCGGTTGATGCCGAAATAGCAGGACGATGAATTCCAACGTAACAATACGATTTGGGCGCGAGATTTGCGGCAATCTCGAAGAGGCGGAGTCGCGCGAGTGGCTGGTGACTAACGGCATCGGTGGATATGCGTCGGGAACGATTGCCGGGGGGATGTCGCGGCGGTATCACGGATTGCTGATGGCCACGCTGCACCCGCCGGTTGGGCGGACGCAGCTTGTCGCATGGGTGGACGAAATTGTGCGGCATGGGGGCGCGGAGCTTGCGCTGGCTACGCATCGATGGGCTAGCGGCGCTGTTGAGCCGAAAGGATTTCAGCACATTGAGGAGTTTCGGTTGGAAGGCAGGACGCCATTCTGGACGTACGCACTGGGCGGCGCGCGGCTGGAAAAGCGTGTGTTCATGCAGCAGCGCGCTAACACGACTTACGTGCAGTACACGATGGTTGAGGGAAGCGGTTCGCTGGAGATGGAGTTGAAGGCGCTGGTGAACTACCGGGATTTTCACGGCGCGACGCATGCGGGAGAATGGCAGATGCGCGTCGAGCCGGTAGAGCGCGGCATTAGGGTCATTGCTTTTGACGGCGCTACGCCATTCTTTTTGATGAGTGGTGGCGCCGTTTGCGAAGTGCGGAACGAGTGGTATCGCGATTATTTTTTTGCGGCGGAAAAAGAGCGAGGGCTGGCTGACCGCGAGGATCATCTCTTCGCGGCATTGTTTCACGCGCAACTGCAAGTTGGCGAGAGCTTCTCGGTAGTTCTGACGACCGACGAGTCATCCGGCCTCGACGCCGGCGCTATATTGGTGCAGCGCGCGGCCGACGAATCAACGCTATTGAACGCCTCTACCGCGACGACGAAGGATACGAGCGCGATTGAGCCAGACTGGCTTTCGCAGCTCGTGCTGGCTGCTGACCAGTTTATCGTGAAGCGCGCATCGCCGGGCGAGCCGGATGGGCGAACCGTGATTGCCGGCTATCACTGGTTTGGCGATTGGGGACGCGACACGATGATTGCGCTGCCGGGATTAACGCTGGCCACCGGGCGTGCAGATGTGGCGAGGCAGATTTTGTTGGCGTTCGCGCGTTACGTTGACGGCGGGATGCTGCCGAACAATTTCCCGGACGCGGGCGGCACTCCGGCATACAACACAGTGGATGCGGCGCTCTGGTATTTCGAGGCGGTGCGGCAGTATTTCGGCGCGACGCGCGACATGCGAACGTTGCAAAAACTTTTTCCCGTGCTTGCGGGAATGATCGACGCGCACGTTAAAGGTACGCGCTATCAGATCCATGTCGATTCGACGGACGGTCTGCTGTACTCGGGCGAAGCGGGAGTGCAGCTCACCTGGATGGACGCGAAGATCGGCGATTGGGTGGTGACGCCGCGTACGGGCAAGGCGGTTGAGATCAATGCGCTCTGGATCAATGCTCTGGAAACAATGGCCGGTTTTGCGCGCCTGCTTACGAAGCCCAGCGAAACCTATGAAGTGCTCGCGCAGAAGGCGAAAGGGGGGTTCCAGCGATTTTGGAACACACAGGGCGCGTGCTGCTACGACGTAATCGACGCGCCCGGATTCGGGAATGATGCTTCGCTGCGGCCGAACCAGATTTTTGCCGTGGCGCTGCCTGTAAGTCCCCTCACCGACGCGCAGCAAAAGGCCGTAGTCGATATTTGCGCGGAGCGCTTGCTGACGCCGTATGGGTTGCGCAGCTTGGCCCAAGGACAATCTGGGTATCAGGGTCACTATCACGGCGGACCCCGCGAGCGTGACGCGGCGTATCACCAGGGCACGGTGTGGGCGTGGCTGCTCGGACCTTTTGCGCTGGCACATTTTCGCGTATACCGAGATCAGAATGCAGCCAAGGGCTTCTTTGACTCCATCGGCGCGGCGACTCGCTTCTACGGTGTCGGCTCGCTTGCGGAGATTTATGACGGGGATGCGCCTTTCGCGCCGCGAGGGTGCATCGCGCAGGCTTGGAGCGTTGGCGAAGCGCTGCGCGCTTGGACAGAGTTGAGCCGAGCGCAAAAACGTGTCGACAAAGAAACTACGATGACCGGGAAAACAGCCTTCCCTGTTTAGACGCCGCCCTTGCGCTCATAAAGCTCGATCAGGACCTTGCCCGAGACCGGCGAAGGCACCAGAAAAAAATTGACTCGCGTGCTATCCGCACCCGCGCGAGTCTCCGGATAAATTGGCTGAACGCGAAACTTTTCTTTCAGGATTTGTGTGGCGCGGTCCACATTCGTGCAGCGGAATTCCACCTGTTGTACACCTTCACCGAATTTCGCCAGGAATTTGGAAATTGCGCCCGCTTCTGCCGGGTCGCGTGTGGTCAGCACATCCAAAGAAACATCATTTGAAAAATGAAGCTCGAACTCTTCGGCGTCTTGATCGGGCGGTACGCTTGCGAGAGGCGGTGATCCATTTGCATTGCGAATGCGCACGAACGTTTCGCGTTTGACTGCAAGGCCCACGGTAACGGCCGGAGTGGCGCCGAAGAGTGCCGCGAATTCTGGATCTGTCCACCAGATGTAAACCACGCGGTCGGCGGGCGCGCGTCCGCGGCGATAGATCTCTATCGCAGCCGCCGAGCGCATGACGGGGTCGCTCGACGAGAGATCAGCGATGGCGGAGGCGAGCGGACTGGACATGGATGAATTGAAATTGTAGCGTGAGGGCTGGGCCAAAACGAAGCGCCGACGAGAAAAGTAACCTAATGGGCGCGTTTTTCATCCGAAGTGCTATGCCAAAGCCAGTGATGTTGACGGTGGATGACGATCCGGAGGTGCTGCGCGCGATCGAGCGCGATCTCCGCGGGCATTACGCGCAGAACTACCGCGTGATGCGAGCTACCTCCGGGAGCGCCGCGCTAACTACTCTTCGCGAGCTTAAGGCTCGGAATAATCCCGTAGCTCTGCTTCTGGCTGACCAGCGCATGCCTCAAATGGACGGCGTAGGCTTTCTCACCCAGGCGATGGACATTCATCCGCAGGCCAAGCGCGCGCTGCTCACCGCGTACGCGGATACGAATGCGGCCATCGACGCGATCAACGAGGCGCGCGTTCACTACTATTTGATGAAGCCGTGGGACCCGCCGGAGGAGAAGCTTTTCCCCGCGCTCGATGATTTGTTGCATGACTGGGCCGCTCAGTTTCGGCCGCCGTACGAGGGCATTCGTGTTCTGGGCACGCGGTGGTCTTCGCGTTCCTACGAGCTGCGCGATTTTCTCGGCCGCAATCAGGTGCCGTACCAGTGGATTGATATCGAAATTGCTGCCACCGATCCGGACGTGCGCCGCCTCATCGAGTCGCTCGGCCCGGAAGCGGAGACCCTGCCACTGATTCTGTTCCCCGACGGCGAGCGCCTGGCGGAACCGCCGTTTCCGGCGGTGGCCAGCAAGCTCGGCCTGCACACGAAGGCGCAAACGAATTTCTATGACCTGGCAATCATTGGCGGCGGTCCAGCGGGACTAGCCGCCGCGGTGTACGGCGCGTCGGAAGGACTGCGGACGGTGATTGTTGAACGCGAAGCGCCGGGCGGCCAAGCAGGGCTCAGCTCGCGCATTGAAAATTATTTGGGATTTCCGTCCGGCCTAAGCGGCCTGGACTTGGCGCGCCGGGCGGTGGCGCAGGCGCGGCGCTTCGAGGTGGAAATTCTTTCGCCGCAGGAGGCGCAAGGCCTTCGCGTTGATGGGCCCTATCGCCACATCAAACTCTCCGATGGCTCGGAAATCTCTTGCCACGCGTTGCTGCTTGCCATGGGTGTGCAGTGGCGCACGCTCAATGTACCGGGAATGGAGCGGCTGCAGGGCGCAGGCGTCTACTATGGCGGAGGCGCTTCGGAAGCGATCGCGTGCAAAGGCGAGACCGTTTACATCATTGGCGGAGCGAACTCCGCCGGCCAAGCGGCGATGCATTTCTCGAAGTTCGCGCAGAAGGTGATCATGCTGGTGCGCGGCGCGTCGCTGGCGAGTACCATGTCCCACTACTTGATCGAGCAGATCGAGAAGACCCCGAATGTGGAAGTACGGACGCACACCAGCGTCATTGAAGTCCACGGGGAGAGTCACCTTTCGGAGATCACGGTTCGGCGTGAGGGAACGGGCGAAACCGAGAAACTGCCGGCCAGCAGCCTTTTCATCTTTATCGGTGCGCAGCCGCGTACGGAATGGCTGGACGGTTTGATCAGACGGGATGAGCGAGGATTTATTCTATCTGGCCCGGATTTGCTAACAGAGGGCAAGCGGCCGGAGGGCTGGACGCTCGACCGCGATCCCGGACTTCTGGAAACGAATGTGCCGGGGATCTTCGTGGTCGGGGACGTGCGGCACGGCTCAGTGAAGCGAGTGGCGTCGGGAGTCGGTGAGGGCGCTGTGGTCGTGCAATTCATGCATCAATATTTGGCCAAGGTCCAGTGAGCGCGTCTCCAAGTCTGCAGGACGCACCGGAAAGGCGGCGAAACGCATGACGGAAATGCCGGATAAGGCCCGCATGGACGCGCTTATCGCGGAGCTCCGGAAGGTTCCGGCATTCTCGGACCTATCAGACGCCGACCTCGAATGGTTTATCGGACACTGTGAGGAGCGGCGAGTCGAAGCAGGCGAAGTCGTAACGCGCGAAGACTCTCCCGCGGATACGATGATTGTGATGCTCGAAGGCGAAATACGGGGACGCCGTGAAGCCGAAGCGGACGGTCCCACGTACTCTGTCCAGGCACCGGCCGTAACGGGCTTCCTGCCTTTCTCGAGAATGAAAGTTGTGCCGCTGACGACGCGCGCTGTTCGTCCGATACACGCTCTCGCGATGAACTCAAAGGATTTTCCGGAGATGTTGCATCGCATGCCGGAACTCGCTCAGCGCTTGGTTGGCGTGCTGACCGATCGCGTCCGAAGCTTCACGATGGTCAGCCAGGAGCGAGAAAAACTCGCGGCCCTGGGTAAACTTTCCGCAGGTCTGGCGCATGAGCTGAATAATCCAGCAGCGGCAGCGCGCCGCTCCGCCGCAGCGCTTCGCGATTGCCTCGCGCGCCTTCGCGATGCGGGACGCACTTCGACCATCGGCCCGGATAGTTGCGCGGAGCTGGCCAAGCGCGAGGAGGAAATTCGCGCGTCGCTGCAGCCTGCCCATTTCAAAGACGAATTCGAGCGGGTCGAACGCGAAGAAGCCATTCAGGCTTGGCTGGAAGCGCGCAAGGTTGCCGATTCCTGGAAGCTCGCGCCGCTTCTCGCTGAGGCAAACGTTACGGACGCGCATCTCGGAAGCTTTGCAACGACGGCGGGCGCTTCGCTCGGCCCGGAGCTGATGCGATTCGCGACTCTTTTGGAAATGGAGCGCATCGCCGACGAACTGGAGCATAGCACCGCACGCATCTCCGATCTCATCAAGGCCATCAAAGAATATTCGTACATGGATCAAGCCAAGCTGCAGGAAGTGGACATAACCAAGAGCTTGGAGACGACGCTGACGATCATGCATCACAAGTTAAAACGCGGTATTGCCGTGACGCGCAATTACGCGCCGGATTTACCTAAAATCATGGCCTACGGCAGCGAGCTTAATCAGGTCTGGACCAACCTGATCGACAACGCGGCCGATGCTATGGGCGAAAACGGGAAGCTGCGCATCCGCACGGCCCGCGAGAACGATTTCATACTTGTAGAGATTGCGGACAATGGCCCGGGAATTCCTCCCGAGGTCAAGTCGCGCATTTTTGAGCCGTTTTTTACCACCAAAGGCGTGGGCGATGGCACCGGGCTAGGACTCGATTTCGTTTATCGCATCATCACCGGCCTGCACGGCCAGATTTCCGTGGACTCGGTGCCGGGCGATACGCGCTTCGCGGTGCGCATCCCGATTCACGCCGCCGGGTGATTCAGGAGGGGACGTGCCGGACACTTGCACACACATCGATCAGATTCGTAACCCGAAGCCGAAAACGCCTGGTTGCGAGGAATGCCTGAAAATGGGCGACACTTGGGTACACCTGCGGCTTTGCGAGATCTGCGGACACGTGGGCTGCTGCGACTCATCGAAGAACAAACATGCCACAAAGCATTTTCACGCAACAAAGCACCCTATTGTGAAGTCCATCGAGCCGGGCGAGGACTGGTTCTGGTGCTACGTCGATGAAGTAATGTTCGAGGAAGGCTGAGCCTTGCGGGGAGAATAGTGCGTCTTGCCGAGGACTTATCTCCCATAATTTGCGGGCAATATCGCGGCGCGGGATTGATAAGACTCTGACGCGACGCTCGGAACGGTCCGCAGTTGTGCCCACGCGAACACAATGACCCCTGCCCTCGAGACACCCCGACTGCTATTGCGCCCACTCGAGCTCGCAGATGCTGAACAGATTCAGATTGTCTTCCCGCATTGGGAAATCGTACGCTACCTGGCAGCACAGGTGCCCTGGCCCTATCCGGCTGACGGGGCACTTCACTTTATTCGCGATCTGGCGCTTCCCGCAGTACAGCGAGCCGAAGCCTGGCACTGGACCCTCCGCCTGAAATCCGCTCCAGGCCAAATCATCGGCAGCATCGACCTCCGCAAAAAAGAAAATGACAATCGCGGCTTCTGGCTCAGCCCGGCTTGGCAACACCAGGGGCTCATGACCGAAGCGTGCGAAGCCGTCACCGATTTCTGGTTCAACACGCTTGGCTTCCCCGTCCTGCGCGCACCCAAAGCCGTCGGCAACGCCGCCTCTCGGCGTATCTCCGAAAAGCAGGGCATGCGCCTCGTCGCTATCGAAGACCGTGACTATGTTTCCGGCCGCTTCCCCTCTGAAATCTGGGAAATCACCGCCGAGGAATGGCGCGCCCGCGAACGCTAAATCCCGCCTCCGCGTCAAGATTTCTGACGCTTCCCTCGTTTTGCTTTCATCTAATGTTCGCGTATCATTAAGGATTGCTTCGCGACCTAGCGACGCGGCTGTAGTGGCCAGGCACTTGCCCGGCCTGCCGTGCAGACCGGACGCGACAGAATGGAGCCTCATGAAACCCGGAATCCACCCCGACTATCATCAAGTAACGGTGCATTGCGCCTGCGGCAGCACCTTTCAGACTCGCTCGACCATCAAGGGCGAGATGCTGCGCGTCGAAATCTGCTCAAGCTGCCATCCCTTTTTCACTGGCAAGCAAAAACTGGTCGACACCGCCGGCCGCGTCGAGCGCTTCACGAAGAAATACGCAGACGCCGCAGCAAAAGCCACCGCCGCGAAGAAGTAAAAACGTTCTTCGTAGGGGCGCAGCAAGCTGCGCCCCTATCACTGTAAAATTCTCCAACACCTCGGTTGCTCTCTCCTCTGTGTCCTCCGCGCCCTCGTGTGTTAAATTCTCTGCATCGTGGCCGCGCAATCCCGCATGTTTGAAAATCCGCTCCCCGGCGAGCTCGTCGAATCCGCTCCTCCCCGCGTCACGCTCCGCAACGCCTCGGCGCATCCCTTCGACTCCGCGATCGCCGCCGCGCGCACCTGCTACGCGCCGCGCCTGATCGGCCCCGAAGAAATCACGGACAAGCAGCGCCTGAATATCGGCGCCGCCACGTTCTACAGCGGCCATCACACCGTCTACCAACACGCGCATTTCGAGTTCGGCCTGGAAAATATCAGCCGTCAATTCGTCTGGTCTTTCCTACACGCGCATCCCTTTTACAATTCCGAGCAACAAAGCCAGCGCTAAGTCCGGCTCGACCGCGCGCAGGCTTACATCCCGCCTGCATCGCTCTTTTTCGACGCCGCCACCCGCACGATCTACGAACACGCCATCGCCCGCGCGTGGCAGCATTACCGCGAACTCTCCGCGCTGCTTGTCACCGACGCTCGCGAAATCCTCAGCGACATCTGGCACATCGGCCCCATGTCTCATCCCAAGCGCGTACAGAAAATCGAGCGCTCCGCCGAAAAGCGCGCTATCGAAATCGCGCGCTACGTTCTCCCGCTCGCCGCCTTCACAACCATGGTGCACACCGTTTCCGGCATCGTGCTCCATCGCCTCTGGCGCATGTGCTCTGCTTCGGACACGCCGAGCGAAGCCAGACTTGTCATTGGCGCGATGGTCGACGAAGTTAAGAAACTCGACCCACAATTTTTCGATCGCTTCGGAACCGAGCCCCTGGAAGAAATGCCCGAATGGGCCGATCGCTCTGCCGCGCGGAACGGCAACGCCGCAATCCCTGCTGGCGAAGCATTCGCGCTGGAATTTGATGCCAAGCTACAAGGAAAAACTTCCAGGCTGGTCGACTATTCTCCCAACGCGCCGCGTGTAATGGCCGAAGCCTATCGCGCCGTAATCGGCCAGACCGAACCGCAATGTAGCGACGCCGAAGCCATCGATCGCCTGCTCAACCCTGCGCGCAATCTTTATCGGCTGGAGACTCTCAACGTCGGCGTCCACGCGCCCACCATGCGCGCGCTCCAGCACGCCAATTACACTTTTGCAAAAAAAATCAGCCACACCGCGGACAGTCAGGACCAGCGCCACCGCATGGTCCCCGGTTCGCGCCCGCTCCTCACACTGGCCGACACGCGAGAGCCGGACTACATCACGCCCATGCTTCTCGAAAATAATCCGCGCGCCCGCGACCTCTACGACCGCGCCATGGCCGAAGCCTGGGCCGCAAAAAATCAGCTTCTCGATCGGGGCGTTCCGGCCGAAATCGCTCTCTACGTTCTGCCCAACGCGAAATCCATCCGCTTGGTCGAATCCGGCTCCCTCCTTCATCTTCTCCACAAATGGACCATGCGCACCTGCTTCAACGCCCAGGAAGAAATCTACCGCGCCTCGCTCGACGAAGTAGCCCAGCTCCGCGAAGTTCATCCGCAGCTAGCGCGCTACATCGGCCCGCCGTGCCATCTCCGCGCAGGAATCACCACGCCGATCTGTACCGAAGGCTCGCACTTCTGCGGAGTAAAAGTCTGGCTCGACTTCCCCAATGTCGAGCGCCGCATCTGATTTT
>WNFS01006426.1_pt1 | contig 13135 bp, 12 predicted proteins | sample 5400141 | NCBI WGS metagenome assembly WNFS01 (sample SAMN13153358, study PRJNA577476) | soil metagenome | isolation source: 60 cm saprolite under Madrone tree | place: USA:California | collected 2016-06-14
GGTCGCGGTTCGCAAGGATGCCTTGAAGGAACTGCGGACTTTTCTCGGGGAGGCGCTGCCCGCCGGAAATGGCGTGCTTCGCTTCGAGCCGCTCGCCGAAGTCCGCCATGCAGTGACCTATCGCAACGTCTCGGTTCTTCCGTTCCGAATCACCATTGCAAATATTCCGCACCTCCGCGGTGCAAAAAGCATTCGCCTGGAAGATTTCTCGACACTACCTGTCTCGAATCTTACGCGCAAAATTGCCCGCGCCGCACTTGCGGAATCGTCAGCGGCAGCCGCGAAGCCGCACGCGCCGAAACTACTCTTGAAGCCATAAACGTTAGCGTTTCGCGCTGGGTTCTCCGCAGCAGCCCGCTGTAGTGCTAGGATGAATTAGTCCCCTAATGGCCGCCTTCGCCTCAGTAACGAGTGTCCCCGCGCTCCCAGCCGAGCGTTTCTTTCGTACATCCCTCTTCCTGCTCATGGCCACTGCCGTCGCCACGCTCGTGAGCACAGGAAAACTAGATCTAGTCACGATGATCATTGCGCCGTCGGCTGTCCTCTATAAGGGAATCCGTTGGTGGCGGCGTTGTCCCGCGGAAATTCCCCAACGCATCGCCACCCGGCTGGTCGTCGCGTACTTGCTCGTTTTTCCGCTCGACGTCGTGTTTCTTTCACGGTCTTTCGTTGCCGCCTCGTCCAATCCCGCGCTCTATTCGGCGCTTCTCGGCGCCGTCCATTTTCTGCTGTTTGTAATGCTCATCCGGCTCTATAGCGCCTCCACCGATCGCGATGCGCTTTTTCTGACGATGCTCTCTTTCGCCGCGATTCTGGCCTCAGCGGTCCTCACCATTGACACTACATTCCTCGGTCTGTTCTTCCTCTTTCTTTTGTTTGGCGTGGCCACCTTCGTTGGCCTGGAAATGCGCCGTGGATCAAAAGGCGCGATCGCGCCGGAGGTTGACGCACAGCCCCAGAAAGAACGGCGCCTCGACCGCGCACTCGTCCTCGCGGCGCTCAGCGTTGCTCTGGGCTCGATGATTATCGGCGGCGCGCTGTTTTTCTTCTTTCCCCGCTTCAGCGCCGGATATCTCGGTCGGACCAGTTTGCAACCAACGCTCATGTCCGGCTTCAGCGACGACGTGGAGTTGGGCCAAATCGGCGAGATCAAGAAAAATTCCGAAGTGGTGATGCGTGTGCGCACCGGCAAACCGGTGGGGTATCCTAGCCTGCGCTGGCGCGGCATTGCGCTCTCCGCGTTTGATGGAAAACGATGGTCAACTCCAGATCATGACGCAGTCACCATTCCCGCCGGACTTAGTGGGTGGATAAATCTATCGGACCGGCCTCCGGAGCCCGATCCGACTGTGACCATCTTGCGCTACACGATTCTTCTCCAGCCAGTCGCGACCGATACGCTGTTCGCTCCGGCTAACGTTGTTTCTCTGCGCGGAAATCTTTCTGGTGAAGGATCCAACCCGGAAGTGGGCGCCCGGAGCAGTTATATCCTCCGCGATGCGACCGGCTCGCTTTTCAATCCTTTTCATAATTTCACTTCGCTGCGCTACGAAGGGTTCTCTCTTCTGCCCGCGAGGAATGTGCCCAGATTGCGTGCGGCTTCGACGGACTATCCCGAAGATATTCGCAACGTCTACCTGCAGGTACCGAAACTCGATCCGAGGATTCCGGAATTGGCAAAGGAGATCACGGCGCGCGCCGAGACGCCGTTCGACAAAACCATCACTCTAGAAAACTATTTGCGTTCGCGATTCACGTATACGCTCAACCTCACCGGAAAACCCGGCAGCGATCCACTCGCTCATTTTCTGTTTGAGACCCACGCAGGCCACTGCGAGTATTTTGCTTCCGCGATGGCCATCATGCTTCGCACGCTGGGAATTCCCACGCGGGAAGTGAATGGTTTTTTGCCAGGAGAATACAACGACCTCGGCGAGGACTACATCGTGCGCGCCAGCGACGCGCACAGTTGGGTCGAAGTCTATTTTCCAGGGACGGGCTGGCTGACTTTTGATCCCACGCCGCCGGGCGCGGAATCCGCCGGAGGGTTTTTTACGCGCCTCGGCCAGTACATGGACTGGTTCGAGCTTTCCTGGAACGAGTGGGTCATTAACTACGATTTCATTCATCAAATTTTGCTGGCGCAATCCATGCAGCGCAGCACGCGCACCTGGACAGAGATCGCGCGCGCTTGGTTCGGAAAGCAGGAAGCAAAAGGGCGAAGGTGGATGCGGTCTTGGGACAACGGGCTTCGTCTGCTGCTTCCGCTCGCCGTTGCGCTGTTCCTGCTGGCGCTACGGTTCGATTTGGTTGTCGCGTTCGCGCGGCGGTTGTGGCTTTCGTGGCAGCTTCGTTCGCCGGAGGTAGCTCGCTCCAATCCGCAGCTTGCCTCGCGGCTCTACGACGAACTTTTGTACTTGCTCGCGCGGCGCGGCTTCTTGCGCCAGCCTACGCAGACGCCGTTTGAGTTTGCTGCGGCCGTTTCACAGCCTCGTCTGGCGCCCGCCGTGCGCGAATTCACGCAGTACTATACGCAAGCGCGTTATGGCGGCGCGCCTTGCGACACAATTCGCCTTCGCGCGCTCCTTGAGCAGATCCGGTCGTCCTTCGCGTCGCGCTGAAATCCCGGCATCATGTCCAAATATTTTGCGTTTTGCGAGCCTAAGCAGTTTGGTTTAGGTCCTCCGCCGCGTGTTACAATTGAGAATTACGCAAAGGCTCAAATTTACTGCCTATGACTAAGGTCGGATTCGTCAGCCTGGGATGCCCGAAGAACCTCGTCGACAGCGAGGTGATGATGGGTATTCTCAAGCGCGAAGGCTACGAACTCACGCCGTGCGCCGATGAGGCGGAGATCCTCGTCGTCAACACGTGCAGCTTTATCGAGTCTGCGCAAAAAGAGTCCGTTGACGCGATTTTGGAGATGGCCGAGCACAAAAAATTTGGGGCGGCGCGTAAGCTGATCGTCGCTGGATGCCTTGTCGAACGCTTTCGCGACCAGATTCTCGAACAGGTTCCGGAAGTCGATGCCGTGGTGGGAACCGGCGAAGTGGAGCGCATATTAGAAGCCGTCGTCGGCGATTTGCGCGTTTTGCCCGCTGCGCCGGCGACGTTTCTCTATCACGATCTGACGCCGCGCGTCATCACCACGCCGCGCCATGCCGCGTACATCAAGATTGCCGAAGGCTGCGATCATCCATGTACATTCTGCATTATTCCTCAACTGCGCGGTGCATTTCGCAGTCGACGTTTTGAATCCGTGGTGCGCGAAGCGGAGAATCTCGCCGCCGCAGGTGCGCGCGAAATCACTTTGATCGGCCAAGACACGACTTCTTACGGCGAGGACCTCGGCCTTCGCGATGGCCTGGGGCAATTGCTCGCGCGGCTGGCACAAGTCGAAGACCTGCTGTGGGTGCGCTTCCTTTACGCTTATCCGAATCGCGTGACGCAACAATTGCTGGATACGCTCGCGGCGCATCCGCGCCTCGCGAAATACATGGATATGCCTCTGCAACACGCCAGCCGCAATGTTCTTGCGCGCATGAAGCGCGGCTCGCACGGTGACGCTTTCCTGAAACTTCTCGAACGCATCCGGAAGACGATTCCCGGCGTTTCGCTGCGCACTTCGTTTATCGCCGGCTTTCCGGGCGAAACGAAAAGGGATTTCGAGGAGCTTTGCGATTTTGTGCGCGCTGCCAATCTGGACTGGATGGGCGTGTTTGAGTATTCCGATGTGGATAACGCGAGCAGCTATGCGCTCGACGAGAAGGTTGACCCAGCAACGATTACCGATCGCCGCAACCAGCTGATGGCCATTCAAAAGAAAATTTCGCGAGACAAATTGCGCACCTGGAAAGGACGAACTGCCACGGCGCTTGTCGAAGGCCCGTCGAAGGACAATCCGCTGGTGTGGGAAGCGCGCCTCGAAGGCATGGCACCGGATATCGACGGCAAGCTCTATCTAACCGACATCGAATTGCCTAGCGGCGAAACCGCCGAGGCGGGCGACGTTACTCACGTAGAAATCATCAAGGCCGACGCGTATGACCTGATTGGGCGCGTCGTGGAGATCCTTCCGCAGCCCATCGGGGGACGCATCGCCGATGCGGCGCCCGTCCCGCGGTTTCCTCCAGCCGAAAAGCTCCATCGTATTGCTACCGGAGCGCCGCTCCGCGTCTTGGGGTAAGATTACCTCCACTATTGCTGCACGGCCCAGGTTTTGGGGCGCAGGCTCGTTGCAGGTGGACGAGCACAAAGCCGGGGCCGAGAATAGCGCCTGCGGCGAACGATTTTCATAACTCAGCTCGAAGGGTGAAGGACCCATGAAACATCGCTGCCCGATTTGTAAAGCCCCGACTGATTCAGAGATTAACGCGGACTTCCCTTTTTGCAGCGAGCGCTGCCGCGACCGGGACCTCGGCAACTGGGCCAGCGAGAAGTACGTCGTGTCCGAACCGGTATTTGATATGAGCGAGCTCGAAACGGATAGAGATTCCGGTAGCGAAAAAGCGCTGGACGAAGACGAGGATTTTGAGGGGTTCCGCAAGCCTGATGACACCATCCACTGAACTTCCCAGCGAGGCGACGGTTCGGAAAAAAAAGCCGCGGCTGGCGATTGCCATAGCGACTGCGTTCGGCGTCGGGTACATACCCAAAGCCCCGGGCACGTTTGGCTCGCTCGTGGGAGTCGCAACCGCCGTGCTCTCGGCCATATTTTTTCTGCGGCCCACATCGATTCGCGGGATCTTCTCTCTCCACCCGCTTACGGATGCCGTATTTTCCGACAACCATTTTCTGGTTCCCGGCAGTGATATTCATAATTCGACCCTAGCTCTGCCGCTGGTCTGCGCGCTCGGTCTTCTCGTGATCCTCGGCGGGATTGGCGTGTGGAGCGCCTCGCGGGCGGCGGACTTTGCGGGGATCAAGGACCCGCAGTTCGTGGTGATCGACGAAGTCGCGGGGCAGCATCTCACGTTATTGCTCCCGTTGATTCCCCTAGCTTTGCCGCATCTGACGGAACACCTCGACTTCTCTACGTATGCCATCTTCTTCACGCTGAGTCTCGTGAATTGGAAATATCTGCTACTGGGATTCCTACTTTTTCGAGTGTTCGACATTTGGAAGCCCTTTCCGGTGCGCCAACTCGAAAAACTTCCTCGCGGCTGGGGCATCATGGCGGATGACTGGATGGCGGGCATCTACGCTGCTATCCTGTTGCGAGTAGCGCTACACTTTGGGTTGCTTGGCTGGGTATGAAATTCGGATTTGGGTCTACGGCAGAAAAGAACGGCATTCCCCGGATCGACCGCGTGGCGCCTGCCGCGGCTATTCCCGGCGGGGAGATCGTCATCCACGGCAGCGGGTTCGCCTCGCGCGCTCACCCGCGTCCCGTGGTGCGTTTTGGCGAAACAGAAGCCAGCCTGGCGCTCGCGAGCGAACACCGGCTGATCGCGCGAGTCCCAGAGGGCGCGAGCGGCGGCGTGGTCCGCGTCTCTAGTGCGGCTAACGAAAGCCAGCCGCATCCCGTCTCCATCGGCGTGCTGATCGCGGACAATCTGCACCCCATCGCCAATCCCGCCGTCGACACGTATGGCAACACGTACGTCACGTTTTCAGGTAACCGGGGGCAGCGTGTTCCCGTTTCGCTCTATAAAATTACGGCGAATTACAGCGTAAAGCCTTACGTCACTTCGCTTGTGAATCCGAGCGGCCTCGCTTTGGACCGCGCGGGGAATCTTTTCGTGTCCTGCCGCAACGACGGCACCATTCACCGCATTACGCCGGAGGGACGCGCCGAGCAGTGGATCGAAGGGATGGGTGTCGCCACGGGAATTGCCTTCGACCGCAACGAAAATCTTTACGTGGGAGACCGCAGCGGAACCATTTTCAAGATTAGTCCGAGCCGCGAAATTTTTGTGTTTGCGACCATCGAACCGTCGCTCGCCGCGTATCATCTCGCGTTTCATCCGAACGGCGATTTGTACGTCACCGGGCCGACCACCTCCAGCTACGACCGGGTCTACCGCATCACGCAGGGCGGCGATGTCACTACGTTTTTTCGCGGGCTCGGACGCCCGCAGGGGCTGGCGTTTGACCGCGACAGCAATCTCTATGTCGCTGCTTCTTATGGCGGCCGCCGCGGTATCATCCGCATCACTACGCAGGCGCATGCAGAAGTCGTCCTCAGCGGCTCCGGCCTCGTTGGCATGGCTCTGCAACCGTCGGGCCGCGCGATTCTCGCCACCACCGGCGCTCTTTTCACACTTGATTGGGATGTGCGCGGCTTACCACTTCTTGGATAATTGACACGATGAAAGCAGAAATCATTGCAGTTGGTTCGGAGCTGCTCACTCCGGACCGGCTTGATACCAATTCTCTCTTCTTGACGGAAGAGCTGAATAGAATTGGGATCGAAGTAGTGCGAAAAACGGTTGTGGGCGACAACCGCGATTTGCTGAGCGAGGCGTTTCGCGGGGCGCTGAATCGTGTACCGCTGATCATTGCGTCGGGCGGGCTTGGCCCAACCGAAGACGATCTCACTCGCGAAACCGTCGCCGAACTGCTGGGGCGCAAGCTTCGCCGCAACGACGAAATTCTTCATTACATCGAGGGCCGCTTCCGTGCACTGAATCGCGAAATGCCCGAAGTGAATGTGCGACAAGCGATGGTTCCTGAAGGCGCGGAAATCCTGGAGAATCCGCGCGGCACGGCGCCTGGTCTGTGGCTGGAAGACAGTGGGCATTTCATCGTGTTGCTGCCAGGCCCGCCGCGCGAGCTGAAGCCGCTGTTCCGCGAACAGGTTCTGCCGCGGCTGGAGCGCCGAGCTTCCGGCGTGCGCATGTTTCATCGCGATATTCGCGTCACGGGGCTGGGCGAATCGCACGTCGAACAGCGCATCATGGGCATCTACAAACGCTTTCCAGAGGTGAGCACGACCGTCCTCGCGGCGCCCGGCGAGACGCAAGTCCATCTGCGCATCTGGACGGACGATGCCGAGCACGCCAAGAAAACGCTCGACGAAATTGTGAAAGGCTTTGAAATCGCGCTGACGGATCGCATTTTCAGCCAGGATGGCACGCCCCTCGAGGAAGTGATTGCGGCGGAGTTGACGCTACACAACGCCACGATTTCCTCCGCGGAAAGCTGCACCGGTGGACTGCTGGCGCAGCGGCTGACAAGCATCGCGGGCAGCTCATCCTATTTTGTTGGCGGCGTGGTTTGCTACAGCAACGAGCTCAAGACGGCGTGGGCTGGAGTTCCGGCAGAACTCATCCAGTCCAAGGGCGCGGTCAGCGCAGAAGTCGCCGTGGCCCTCGCGGAAGGAATCCGGCGCCGCGTAGGCAGCACGTTTGGAGTCGGTATCACGGGGATTGCCGGGCCGGGCGGAGGCTCGGAAGAAAAACCTGTCGGAACGGTGCACATTGCGCTGGCGCATGCTGGCGGCGTCAAAGAACGCGGCGTGCGCTTCCCGGGCGACCGCGAATCGATTCGATGGCAGGCGAGTCAGCTCGCGCTCGACATGGTCCGCATCCACTTTCTCTACAACGGCAAGCAGCCTCCGAATCGAGCCTGAACGTGCGCCTCTTCGTCGCGCTGGAGATTTGCGCCGTCGTGCGAGACAATCTGGCAGCACTCATCAAGGAATTTCGAGAATTGTCGTTGCAAGTGGCGGACAAGCGGCCGCACTGGGTGCGCTCGGAGAATCTTCACGTGACGCTTAAATTCATCGGCGAAGTGGCGGAGGCCAAAGTTGACGGGATTCGCGGAGCACTATCGACGGTCCACGCCGATAGCCAGCTTGAGCTTGGATTTTACGGATTGAGTTTTTTCCCGAATGAAAGTCGCCCAAGCGTCCCCTGGACCGGCCTGGAGGCCTCGACAAATCTTCAAACGCTCGCCGGAGACATCGATCGCGTGCTCGCAACGCAAGGCGTCGCGAGTGAAAAGCGCGCTTTCGTCCCACACCTGACGCTGGCACGGTTCGACCCGCCCAGGCTGGACGAGAAACTGCGGGCTGCAATCCAGCAGAACGGCCAACGCGATTTCGGCTCGTTCCAAGCGCGGGAATTTCACCTCATCGAAAGCAAGCTGAAGCCTTCCGGCGCGGAGTACAACACGCTGCATTCTTTTGCGTTCGCGGCTGAGGCCTAAAACCGCATGACTGCAAGATTCGTCGATATTGGTTTGGTGTCAATTCCAGCGGCCTCGTATCTACTCGGCTCGATTCCATTCGGACTTTTGCTTGGCAAACTTTTCGGAGCAACCGACGTTCGCAAGGAAGGCAGCGGCAATATCGGAGCAACCAACGTAGCGCGCGTCGCTGGGCCGCTCGCGGGGATCCTCACGCTTCTGCTGGACGCCGCAAAAGGCGCTCTCGCGGTTATTCTCGCCGCGCGTCTCTCAGACCAAAGCTCGACTTGGATGATGATCGCGGGTCTGTGCGCTCTCGTGGGTCATTGCTTCCCGATCTGGCTGGGATTTCATGGAGGTAAAGGAGTGGCCGCGGCTGCCGGCATTTTTCTGGTCTTGAGCCCGCTCGCGTTTCTAGCGGCCGCAATTCTATTTTTTCTCGTGGTTCTCTACTGGCGCTTTGTTTCGCTGGGTTCGATCTCCGCGGCGGCAGCCATGCCATTGCTCATCTATTTTTTCTGGGCGCCGCATCACGCCCCGCCATATGCGGTCACGTTGGGCTCGCTGGCCGCGGCGCTGCTGATTGTTTATAAGCATGATGCAAACATTCAGCGCTTAGTTCAGGGCGACGAGCCAAAATTCTCGTTCAGCAAGAAACAGGACGCGCCGTGAAGCGCATCGCCATACTAGGCGGCGGAAGCTGGGGCACGGCGCTGGCGATCGTACTCTCTGGCACGCACAAGCCGCATGAGATTTCCTTGTGGGTTCGCGACGAGGCGCTTGCAGAATCCATCCGCCGCGATCGCGAGAACAAACCTTACCTCCCGGGCCACAGGCTGCCGGAGACGGTCCAGGTCGCGCATGACGCAGCAGCAGTTTTGAAAGAGGCCGGAGCGGTCGGCTATCCCCGCCGCGCACGTCCGCAGCGTCTACCGACACGTCATGCCGTACCTCGCTCGCGGCATAGCGATCGTCAGCGCAACGAAAGGGCTGGAGCCCGCCACGCACGCGCGCATGAGTGAAGTCATTTCCCAGGTCGTGTCGCCGGGAATTTCTCCGCGCATTGCGGTTCTTTCCGGGCCGTCCTTCGCAGCGGAAGTTGCCGCCAGCCAACCCACGGCGGTCGTTCTGGCGTCGAGTAACGTCGCCCTTGCGAATGAACTTCAGGAGGAACTCGCCGCGCCCAGCTTTCGCTTGTACACCAACGACGACGTGCTCGGCGTCGAACTTGCCGGCGCCATGAAAAACGTGATAGCGATTGCGGCGGGTGTCTGCCAGGGGCTGGGACTCGGCTCGAATCCCCTCGCGGCGTTGATTACACGCGGCCTTGCGGAGGTGACGCGGCTGGCCGTGGCCTTGGGTGCCCGCCAGGAAACGCTGGGCGGCCTCGCGGGCCTAGGCGACCTGGTCCTCACGTGCACCGGCTCGTTGAGCCGGAACCGTCACGTAGGCGTTGAACTTGGCAAAGGCCGCGCGCTGGCCGAGATCCTGGATGGCATGAGAATGGTTGCCGAAGGCGTCGGCACCTCCGGGGCCCTTCTGGCGCTTGCCCGCGAGGCCGGGATAGAGCTCCCGATAACGCAGCAGATAGAGGCCATCCTGCACCAGGGCAGGCCGCCTCGGGAGGCCATCCGGAGCATCATGGAGCGCCCCCTCAAGCGCGAATAGGTGGCGCGAATACAGCCCTTTCCAAGCCTTTGCAGACCTGCTCCTGGGCGTTTCGGGCCTAGGAAGCGGCACTAGTACGAAGGTTCCAGTTGCAATTGCGCGACGCGGCGCCATTCGATCCCCCCGTTGCCTCTTCTATTCCCCTAAAATTGAGAGCTGAGATGCCAGAACCCGGCCTATCGCTGTGGCAACGCCTGCGCAAAGGACGCGTACGCATTTTGTGGCTCGTCCTGGGCGCGCTGCTGCTCGTCAGCGCCCTGCCCATCGGGCTTTACCATCGCCAGGTGCTCCAGCTTAGCCAGGACAAGTTGGGCGATAACGAGCGTGTCCAACAATCCGACTTGACGCGGTCCCTGGCGCAGGAAATTCAACTTTTCGAGTTTAATCAGACGCAACAACTCTATAGCGAGCGACAAATTCTAACTTTGACGGGACTCATCGACAATGTCGAAGACCCCGCCGCCGAACCCAAGGTCACGCGGCTCCTGGAGGACTTTGTCGACAGCAACCGCGACACGTTTCTTTATCTAACCGCGGTCGACAAGAACGGCAAAGGTACCAGCGCCTCTCAGGGTAATTTCCGCGCCGAGCAGGATCCGTTCGTGGCCAAAGCGCTGCTACGCGCGTTTCAGAACTGCATGCAGTCCGAAGAGCTGCATATCGTGAAGTTTCGCAGCGAGCCCCTTGCTCTGGCGCCGAACAATCAACCGGCCTTTGTGCTAGCAGTGCCGCTCAAGGACTTGCCTGGCAATTTTACCGGTATGCTCGCTGCGGTTGTCTCGCTCGAACCAATTTCCCACCGCTTGAGGGACGCCAGCGTGCGCGGCCGCAAAGTATATGTCGTGGATCACTCCGGCCGGATCGTTGCGCATCCCGATACGAAAAATTTCGTGCCGGGCGCGGAAGCCAGTGGAAAACTCGTTGACCAGATTCGCGCCTTGCCTCAGGAACTCCGCAATACGGAGACCATTCGTTTTATCGAAAAGGGGACCAAGCATCCCGTCGAGATGATTGGCACCTACAGCACATTTCCCGAGGTCAATTGGGCAGTCGTAGCGGAGCGGAGCTTGGATGACGCTCGCGCCGACGCCGGCGTCACGGAGCTAAACCGTCAGGCGCTGGCCTTCGTCACAGTGGTCGTCCTCGTAGCGATTCTCTTCGGTTATTTTTTTGCCGTGGGGATCAGCGGGCCGATTCGCGGGCTGGCGGCGTCCACGCGCGCCATCAGCCGCGGCGAATTTCACCAGCGTTCGCCGGTGGCCGGCGCTTCGGAAATCAGCGAACTCGCCGAAAACTTCAACAAAATGGCAAGCGATATCGAGGAGTACATCGAAAAGCTGAAGGAAGCCGCGGAGGAAAACCGCGAGCTCTTCATTGGCTCGATTCGCATGCTCGCCGCGGCCATCGACGAAAAAGATCCGTACACGCGCGGTCACTCCGGCCGCGTGGCGAAGTATTCAACGTTGATCGGGAGAGAACTCGGGCTTTCGCCCGAAGAGCTGGACAAACTGCGCGTCGCCGCACTGCTTCACGACGTCGGCAAAATCGGCGTTGAAGACCGCGTCTTGAAGAAGCCGGGTGCGCTGACGCCGGAAGAGTTCGATTTGATGAAACAGCACACGGTGAAAGGCGCAAACATCATGCGCCCGGTTTCGCAATTGAAAGAGATGCTGCCCGGAATCGAGTTGCACCACGAACATATCGATGGGCGGGGTTATCCGTACGGCCTGCAGGGTCAGCAAATTCCCCTGATGGCGCGCATCATCGGCGTGGCGGACACGCTCGACGCCATGACTACCAATCGTCCATATCAATCGGCTATGGACATCGAGTTCGCGCTGAACCGCATTAAGTCGCTCACCGGTTCAAAGTTTGACTCGGTTGTTGTGACCGCCCTCGAGTCCGCCATCAATGCCGGGAAGCTCCGACTCAGCGCCGTCGAAGTTACCGTTTAATCCTGCCTGAAACTCTTCTGCTTGCCCTGAAACGCCCATCGCCAGGGTCGCGGGCTCACATAGTGCGCTTCTGCTACAATTTTAGGTTGCGCTGGCTGCAATGCGCACAACCGCATGATTTCGCTCTTTGGCAAACCGGAAAAAGTCGAGCCGTCGCTGCTGGAACGGCTGAAAGCCTCGGTCAGTAAGACGAAGGCGGCACTGTCCGAGTCGGTGGAGAATATCTTTCTCGGCGAGCGCAAGATTGACCCTGCGCTGCTGAAAAAGCTTGAAGCGGCGCTGTTGTCCGCCGACCTCGGCGTGAAACCGACGCGCGAAATCCTGGATGCGGTGCGGGAAAAGCTGGATCGCAATGCGCTCTCCGACGCCAGCCACCTCAAACGCGAGATTAAGGCGCACATCATGCGCATATTGACCATGAGCGACGGCAAGGCGCTCGGCGACACGGGCGGCATGGCCACCGGCAGCACGGCGGCCACGACGACGCAGAATTTCGCAAGCTCGACAAACGGCTCCGGCCCGCGCGTAATCTTCATCATTGGCGTGAACGGCGCCGGAAAAACCACTAGCATCGGCAAACTTGCAAACCGCTTGCGCCAGGAAGGCCTCAGCGTCGTGTTGTGCGCTGCGGATACTTTCCGCGCCGCCGCTGTCGAACAGCTCGAGATCTGGGCGCAGCGTAATGGTATTGACGTGATCAAACAAAAGTCCGGCGCCGATCCAGCGGCCGTCGTTTTCGATGCGGTCACTGCCGCTAAAGCGCGTGGTGCAGACGCTGTGATTGTGGATACGGCCGGCCGCCTTCACACGAAATCGAACCTCATGGCCGAGCTGGAGAAAATGAAGCGTACCGCGGCGAAAGTCATTCCCGGTGCTCCCCACGATGTCCTGCTTGTGCTCGACGCGACGACTGGCCAGAACGGCCTTGCTCAAGCGCGCGAGTTTACTTCGACCGTCGCCGTCACAGGCATCATTCTCACGAAACTCGATGGCACGGCCAAAGGCGGCATCGTCGTCGCCATCGCTCGCGAACTCGGACTGCCTATCCGTTTTGTCGGCACCGGTGAGCAGATCAACGATATGGTGCCCTTCGACGCGGAAACCTACGCGAACTCTCTTTTCGATTAGTCTTTTTGCCTGAACAATGGACGCTCACGCCACTCGGTTCATGGAACACGCACTGGAATTGGCGCGCAAAGGCACCGGCCTTGCGAGTCCCAATCCCATGGTCGGCTGCATCCTTGTCCGCGACGGGCAAATCGTCGGCGAAGGATTTCACCAGTATGATTTGCGCGATCACGCTGAAATCGTCGCTCTGAAATCCGCCGGTGAAAAGGCGCGCGGCTCGACGATGTACGTCACGCTCGAACCATGCAATCACA
>WNFS01016049.1_pt1 | contig 13128 bp, 15 predicted proteins | sample 5400141 | NCBI WGS metagenome assembly WNFS01 (sample SAMN13153358, study PRJNA577476) | soil metagenome | isolation source: 60 cm saprolite under Madrone tree | place: USA:California | collected 2016-06-14
TGGCGCATCCGATGATCCCGCCGCCGACGACGAGGACCTTCACGCGCGCCGGCCCAGCGCCTCGAGAAAGCGACGGGTCGCGTCGGCGGGAGAGTCCGCCGCGAGGATCGCCGCGATGGCGGCCACGCCGCGGGCGCCTGCTCCCAGCACCTCGCCCACCCGTTCCGGCGTGATACCGCCGATGGCGATCACCGGGAGGCGCACGGTAGCCGCGACGCGCTCGAGCCTGGCGACACCCTGCGGCGGGCCGTAGGCACGCTTGGACGGTGTGTCGTACACGGGACCGAACACCACCCAGTCGGCGGCCTTCAGCTCGGCCTCGACCGCCTCCTCCAGCGAATGGACGGACACGCCGATCCGGAGTCGCTTGTCGGCGACGGCGCGAATGTCCTCGATCGGGAGCGACGTCGAGGTGCGCTGGACGGCGTCGGCGCCGACGGCCAGCGCGACATCGACGCGGTCGTTGACGATCAGGAGCGCCTGGTGGTCGAGCGTGAGGGCGCGCAGGCGCCGGCACACGAAGGCGAGGTCGGCGGCGCCGAGGTCCTTTTCACGCACCTGCACGGCCGGCAGCCCGGCCGCGAGGCAGTCGCCGACGACCGCGGCGAGCTCGCGGCCGCGGGTCTGGGTGCGGTCAGTGACGAGGCAGAGCCTCAGCTCGTCCAATCGGGCACGCCCTCGAGCGGCGAGGACGCGGTCGCGTAGAGCTTCTTGCCGATCCGACCGGCGCGAAACGCAAGGCGACCGGCCTCCACGCCTAGCCGCATGGCGCGCGCCATGTCGACCGGATCCTGGGCGCCCGAGATCGCCGTGTTCATCAGCACACCCTCACAGCCGAGCTCCATGGCGATGGCGGCATCCGAGGCGGTGCCCACGCCTGCGTCCACGATGACGGGTACGGTGACCGTCTCGAGAATGATCTTGATGTTGTACGGATTCCGGATCCCGAGGCCCGAGCCGATCGGGGCGCCGAGCGGCATGACCACGGCGGCGCCGGCGTCCTCGAGCTTCTTCGCCATCACCGGGTCGTCGTTGGTGTAGGGCATCACCGTGAACCCCTCGCGCGCGAGCGTCTTCGTGGCCTCGAGGAGTCCCAGGACGTCGGGGAAGAGCGTGCGCGGGTCGCCGATGACTTCGAGCTTGACCATCTCGCCGAGGCCCGCCTCGCGGGCCAGGTAGCACGTGCGGATCGCCTCGTCCGCCGTGTAGCAGCCGGCCGTGTTCGGCAAGAGCGTGTACCGCGTTGTGTCCAGGTGGTCGAGGAGCGACTCGCCGGAGGGCAGGCTGACCCGGCGCAGGGCCACCGTGATGATCTGGGCGCCCGAAGCCTCGTGAGCCTGCTTCATGACCTCCATGGACGAGTACTTGCCCGTACCGACGATCAGACGCGACGAGAACTCCTTGCCCCCGATGACCAGATTCGTGTCGCTCATGGCTCCGCCCTCCTCGGCTCTAACCCCCGCCCATCGGTCTGACGATCTCCACCCGGTCGCCGTCGTGCAGCACGGTCCCCTCGTACGCGCTCTTCGGCGTCACCTCGCGATTCACGGCCACCGCCGTGTACTGCCGCTTGACGCCCAGGTGCGTCAGAAGCCCCTCGACGCTCAGGCCGTCGGCGACCTCCAGGTCCTTGCCGTTGACCACGATCTTCATAAACAAAACGGCCGCGCCCCTTCACGGGTGCGGCCGCTCGAGTCTCTGCCGTCGTGTTCCCTTCGCTGGGATTATCCAGATCAGGTTCGAGGGGTCCCGGGCCGCACCCGGTTCTCAGGATTCCTCCCCCCACGACGCCAAGGCGGAGTATACCACCTCAGGAAAGCGTGAGCCGGCGACCGGGCTTGGCCGTCACACGCGACAGCGCGCCCTCCACCCAGCTGGCGCCGGGAGGCAGCACGACCGACGCCGAGCGCACATGGAACGACTCGGGGTCGCGCCCGGGCGCCGGCGTGCCCCGCTCGCGCAGGGCCCTGGCGGCGTTCATCAGGCGCTTGCGGACCTGGATGATGGCGGAGTCGCTGGTGCCCAGGTGCTCGAGCGCCCGGTCGACGATATCCCCCTGGCTCTCCTGGATCGCCTGGTCCTGCACGCCGAAGCCCGGGATGCCGCAGAACATGCGCGTCCGGTGCGCCTCCCAGTCCATCTCGTAGTCGTTGTCGCGGTTCGCCGCCGTCCGGATGTCGCCGTAGGGCTCGGAGGTCGCCGGCAGGTAGTCGCAGACGTGAGCGCCTTTGCCCGCGACGTTCAAGTCGATCTCCTCGCGCGTGAGCGCCCGGTCCGGATGCCACGTGACCATCCAGTTGACCACGTTGGTGTCGTCCATCGGCACCCAGATGTGCGACTGCGTGATCCTCTCGTCGAGATCGGTGGGCGGCATCGTGTAGAAGGGCATCAGGAACTGGGTGACCCGCCAGAGGTGCTGTCCGTCGGCGCGCGTGCGCCGCGCGCCGATCAGCACGCCGTAGTCGGTGTCCACCACCTCGAATCGCGGCGCCTTGTCCGCCGTCTGCACCGCGACCCCGACGCCGAAGCTCGCCCGGTCCAGCTCCCGGGTTGTGGCTCGAGTCGATGCCACCCTCCATCGCCTGGAACCAGTTGCATGTTTGAACCCGCTTGGACGCGAAGGTGTGCGCCTCGGGCAGGAGGGTCCATTCGAGATGCGGCAGGGGCGGCGGAGGGCTCGCCGGTCCCATGTACGCCCAGATCATTCCCCCCCGCTCGGCGCACGGGTAGCCGACGTGACGGATCTTCGACGCGAAGCCGGACTCCGGCGGCTCGTTCGGCATCTCGAGACACCGGCCGTCCATCCCGAACTTCCAGCCGTGGTAGATGCAGCGCATCCCGGCTTCCTCGACGCGGCCGAAGTAGAGCGACGCGAGCCGGTGCGGGCAGAACTCTCCGACGAGGCCGGGCTGGCCGTTCTTCGCGCGGAACGCGATGAGGCGCTCGCCGAGCAGCTGCACGCGCTTGACCCGGCCGCCCGCCGCGACCTCGCTCGACAGCACCACCGGAATCCAGTACTGCCGCAGGAGCGCGCCCATCGGTGTGTCCGACCCCGTCCGCGTCAAGAGCTCGTTGTCTTCCCTGCTCAGCATCGGCCTCTCACCCCTTCGGGGGAGCGCTTCATCATGACGCCTCCGTGATGGCCTTGACGGCGGTCGCGTTCTCGAGCGAGGAGAGGTCGCCCGGCTCCTTGCCCAGGTAGGTCGCGCGGATCACGCGGCGCATGATCTTGGCGCTCCGAGTCTTCGGCAAATCCTTCGTGAAGAGCACCCGTTCGGGCTTGAGCGCCTTGCCCATCTGCCGCGCGACCAGCTCGGAGAGCTCGGTGCGCAAGGGCTCGGAGGGCTCGTGGCGCGGCCTCAGGACCACGAAGCAGACGATGGCTTCACCCTTCACCTCGTGCGGCACGCCGACCACGCCCGCCTCGGCGACGGCCTCGTGCGAGACCAGCACCGACTCGACCTCCGCGGGACCGAGGCGCTTGCCCGCGATCTTCAGCGTGTCGTCGGAGCGCCCCTGGATGAACCAGAAGCCGTCCTCGTCCACGTACGCCCAGTCGCCGTGGACCCAGACGTCCGGCCATCGGGACCAGTACGTCTCCTCGTAGCGCTGCGGGTCCTTCCAGAAGCCCTGCGTCATCCCCGGCCACGGGGCCGTCACGACCAGCTCGCCGACTTGCCCGCGCACGGGCCGGCCGTCCTCGCCGAAGCAGTCGGCCGCCATGCCCGGGATCGGCCCGGTGAACGAGCACGGCTTGATCGGCGCGATCGGGAAGGAGCTGAGGATCCCGCCGGAGATCTCGGTGCCGCCCGTGTAGTTGATGATCGGCACGCGGGCTTTCCCGGCGTTCTCGAAAAGCCAGCGATAGGGCTCGGGATTCCACGGCTCGCCCGTCGAGCCGAGGATGCGAAGAGACGAGAGCTCGTGCGCGTGCACGTGCTCGGCGCCGTGCGGCATGAGCGCGCGCACGGCGGTGGGCGACAGCCCCATGACCGTGATCTTGTGGCGCTCGACGAGCTCCCAGAGGCGGTTCGGCTTCGGATGATCGGGGACACCCTCGAAGAGGACGGCCGTCCCTCCGTGGAAAAGCCCCGCGGTGATGAGCATCGGGCCCATCAGCCAGCCCAGGTCCGTCAGCCAGAACAGGCGGTCGCCCGGGCCCACGTCCATCAGGTAGCCGAAGTCGTGAGCGCACTTGACGAGGAAGCCCCCCTGCGTGAGCACCGCGCCCTTCGGGCGGCCCGTCGTCCCCGACGTGTAAATGATGAGGCACGGGCGATCGAACTCCACGGGCAGCGCGGGGCACGCGTCCGACTCCCTTCCGATCAGCTCGTGCCACCAGGAATCGCGCCCCCTGGCCCACGGGATCTCGCGCCCGAGCCGCTTGTAGACGATGACGTGCTGGATGGAGGGTGACGCGGCCACCGCCTCGTCGGCGGTCTCCTTCATCTTCACGACCTGCCCGCGGCGATAGAAGCCGTCGGCCGTGACGAGCGCCTTCGCCTCGCAATCCTGAAGGCGGGAGGCCACGGCCTGCGGGCCGTAGCCCGAAAAGCACGGCGTGTAGATCGCGCCGATCCGAACGATCGCGAGCGTGGCGATGGCCGCCTCGGGCGACATCGGCAGGAACACGCCCACACGGTCGCCCTCGCCGACGCCCAGGCGCTTCAAGGCGTTGGCGAGCTGGTTCACTTCGCGCGCAAGCTCGCGGTAGGTCAGCGTGCGGCTCCGGCCGTCGTCCCCTTCCCAGATGAGCGCGGGCTGCTCGCTCCGCCCGGCGTCGAGGTGACGGTCCACGCAGTTGTCGGCGAAGTTCATCAGACCGCCCTCGAACCAGCGCGGCCACTGGAGCCCGCGCGAGACATCGCGTACCCGCGTGTAAGGACGCGCGAAGCGCACACCGAGATCGCGCACCACCGCGTCCCAGTACCAGTCCGGGTCCGCGACGCTCCGCCGCTGCAGCTCTTCCAGCGTGCCGATGCCGAGGGAGCGCATGAAGCGCGCGAGACGCGAGCCCTCTGCGTATTCCCTGCTGGGCCGCCAGACGATCTTGCCCTGCCCGGTCTGGGTCATGAACTCCCTCCCGACAGGGCAGTTTACTCGGTGGCGGGCTACGCGGCGAACTCCATCAGCAGTCCAGGGACAGGGACGAGTCGGCGGCCGATAGGATCGGGGGCAAACCGGAGGCCTTCGAGCGTGTAGGCGCCAAGGAGCGGCGTGGCCTCCGGTCCGGCGAATACAACGAGCGTGACCACCGAACGATCGCTCACCCGGATCCAGCTGTGGCCGATGTCGCGCTCGACGCGCCGCCCGTCAGCCAGGACGAAGGTGTCGCGTGCGTGGGGCGTCACCCCGAGCCGCCGGAGCAGCTCCGCCGGCACGGTCGTGTAGGCCGCACCTGTGTCCACGAGCGCCTCAACCGTCTCCCAGCGCTCGCCCGCCGCGTCGCCGATCTCGATCGCGACTCGGAACGTGCCCATGGCCCGAGGCTACTCGCCGGCTTCACGCAACGCAATGCATTGGATTCGATACGGCCCACTTGCCGCTCCAGCGACGGCCGTCTATAGTGCCGCGAAGATGCTCTCGACGGATACCCATGTCGGAAATATCCCGGTCTAGATAACGCGGTGGGTCCGGACACCGATGCAGGGCCAGGGCCACGTCAAATCAAGACGATCGACATGCCGATCGACGATGGCCCTCTCTTGTTAGCTTGTCCGGGCGCGCTGCGTCACCAGTATTATCTAGTTCCGTATTCTTCTAGTTCGCTACCTTGAGCAGAGGACCAGCGGAGAGTAAGGTAACCGCCATGGCGCAACCCATCGTGACGTCGTCGCCGGACATCCTGAGCGGCACACCCGTCTTCGCGGGAACGCGCGTCCCGGTCCAAGCGCTCATCGACTATCTCGAGGGCGGCGAGACGATCGACGATTTCCTGGCCGGGTTTCCGACCGTCACGCGGGAGCAGATCGTCGCCTTCCTTGAGCAGGCCACGGCGCGGATGATCGCAAAGGCGTCGTGAGGGTGCTTCTCGACGAGTGCATCGATCGACGCCTCGCGGGCGACATCCACGGACACGACGTGAAAACGGTCCCAGACATCGGCTGGGCGGCGCTCAAGAACGGCGAACTCCTGGCGCGAGCGGAGCACGCGAGCACCGGTGGGCAGCGGACGTCGTCCCGCGTCTTCCCGACCTCGCACCTAGCCTTACCCGGGACGCGCTCAGCTACCCACCGACAGAGTGGCGACGAGGCCGGTGACCAGCACGGCGTACGCGAGCGCGATCAGTGTGCGCTGCCGCGGCGGCAGGGAGTCGTAGCCAGGCACGGGGTTGCGCCAGCGCTGCACGAGCGTCCAGAGCCCGACCACGAGCACGATCAGCAGGAGCGGCGACCAGGTCACCAGCAGCGCGACGATACCCAGAGCGTAGCCGATCACCCAATAGGTCCGCGTGAAGGCGCCCGCGATACGTCCGCCATCGAGCGGCGGCACCGGCACGAGGTTGAACAGGTTCAGCAGGACGGCTGTATGCCCCAGCGCCAGAAGTAGCCGCTGCTCCAGCGCGAGTCCGGCGCCGAGCACCGCCCACGCGGCCAGGGAGCCCACGACCGGGCCCGCGATCGCCACCCTGGCCTCGACGGCGGCGTCGCGAGGCTGGCCATGCATCGCGATGAAGGCGCCGACGAACGGAATGAAGACCGGGGCGCCGGCCGGAATGCCTTCGGCCCGCATGGCGATCGCGTGCCCCATCTCGTGGACGAACATCAACAGCACGAACCCGAGCGCGAACAGCCAACCCCATTCGATCGCATAGGCGCCGATCGAGAGCAGCATGGTGGCCAGAGTCTTGAACTTCAGGACGCCTGCGAGAACACCGAGGAACTTGGCCTTGCCGAGGACGAAGAGAAGGCCGGCGACGGCGACGCCCGCCGCGGCCTTGCCTCCATGCGACTGGCGCGTCCTGGCCTGAGCCTGCGGACGCTGGAGACTCTGGTAGACCGCACGCAGGTTCTCGACTTCCCGCGATCGGCGCTCGGCCTCGCTCCCGTCGGTCACGGCTGCGATAGCTTGACGGGACGCGGGATGATCCAGGCTTCGTACGCGACGATGCCAAGGAAGACGAGCTTCATGATGCCGAAGTTGAGCGCCGCGACCTTGTAGAACATGTCGAGGCTCGCCGGCGGGAACGTCACGCGCCACGACTCACCGCGCTGGACGAGCGCCTCGTTGATGAACGTCATGTTGACGAGGTAGACCGCCACCAGGAAGGAGAGCACGCCGACCGCGACCGAAACCGCCTGCAGTCCTACGCTGCGCTTGCCGCCGGCGAAGCGAGCCGTGCCCTGGCCGACGAGGAAGCCGATGACCACCGCCACGAGGCCGAAGCCGATCTTGGTGAGCACGGTGAAGCCCCACCAGGCGAGCACCCCGACGACGCCGCCCAAGACGGCCCCGAGCACCGCCCTTGGATAGTTGATGTCCTCCGACATGGTCGCCACGCCGCGCCGCAGCTCGAGCTTGAGTATGTCGTAACAGGTTCGGCAAAAGACCCGATCCTCCGCGGTGACACGATCGCTCTCGCGCAGAGCCGCTCGGCATCGGGCGCATCTGGTCTCGGTCGGCGTCGCCGTTGGCGGATTGGCGTCAGCCATGATGGTCCTCCTTCGAGCTAGATGGAATAGATCCACCATAGGTTCTCGGTCGGCGCCGGGTCAAATTATGCGCGCCTCTCGGCACTCGCGGCAAAGTGATACTGCCCATCGGGCTCGTCGACTCATCGCCTGCTGTCTATAGTGCCAGTCCACCGATCTCGCGCTTCACCACGCGGCGGACCCGACGCCGTTTGCGCCCTTGACGCCGACCGTCCGTCGCCGGTGATAGAATCCGCTCCGCCGGGCGGAAAGCTCGCGGCTCGCACGAGAGGCGATATGGCCAACGAACAGACCCGTTTCGAGGTGCCGGACAGCTGGGGCTTGGCGGGGAAAGTCGCCGTCGTGACGGGCGGGGGCGCGGCCGGCGACGGCATCGGCAACGGCCGGGCCTCCGCGATCCTCCTCTCCCGGGCCGGCACCCGTGTCGTCGTGGTCGACCGTGACGTCGCGCTCGCGAAGCGGACGGTCGAGATGATCGAGGCGGGCGGCGGCGAGGCGCTCGCCTTTCAGGCCGACGTCACACGCGCATCCGACTGCGCCGCCATGGTCGAGGCCGCGCTCGACCGCTTCGGCCACCTCGACTTCCTCGACAACAACGTCGGCATCGGCAGCCGCGGCTCCGTCGTCGACGAGAGCGAGGAGAACTGGCGCCGCGTGATGCAGGTGAACGTGGAGACGATGATGGGACATCGGGCACGCCGTGCGGTTCCTCTTGTCGGACTTCGCGCGCTACATCACCGGCCACACACTCGTGGTGGACGGCGGAACGTCACTGTCGGCGCCGGAACGCGACGCCGGCGGCTCCGGAGGTTAGTCCCGCTCCGGCTGGACGAGCGTCACCGCGAACGGCTGACATTGCGAGCCCACCCGCCCGAGAAGACGAAGCGGGGAAAGGTGATCCACTGCTCGGCGACGAAGCGGCTCACGAAGTCGGCGGGCCCGGAGAAGGGCGTCGGCCTCGCTCGTTCTCGACGGTGACCACGCCCCTGTATCACGACCGCGGCTCCGATACCCAGACTGCCAAGACCCGCCGCAGAGCCGGAACCGGTCACCACGGCGCCGACCATGACGATCGTGGCGATCTGGAACAGGGGAACCGCCACGATGTGGAGCAGCAAGTTGATCCGGTCGCGGTGCTTCGCCGAGTAGTCACTCCACTGCCACTCGAGCAGGCGCGGTCGAATCATGCTCGCCTCGAGAGCACGCTCATAGCTTGTCCCCCTGGCAGGGAGAGTTTACTCGCACGCCGTGGTGATGTACCCAGGAAGACTACATGAGCGGACCCTCGCACGACCCGCTGCTCAATGCACGGCAAACCGGATACACGCGGAGCGGCTTCGGCGCCCAGTATCACGCGTACCGGCCCCGACCTCCGGCGGCTCTCATCGACGCGCTGGTGCAGCTGGCCCGGGTCAGCCGCCCGGGCCTCGTGGTCGATCTTGGCTGCGGCACCGGCATCTCCACCGGCATCTGGGCCCCTCGCGCGGAGTGCGTGATCGGGATCGAGCCGCTCGACGAGATGCGGAAGATCGCCGAGGCCGGAAACCGGGCGTCCAACGTGCGGTTCCGACCTGGCGTCGCCCAGGAGACGGGACTTCCGGACGGCGTGGCGGACATCGTGACCTGCGCCCAGTCGCTGCACCACGCCGAGCCCGAGAGCACTCTGGCGGAGATCGGTCGGATTTTACGTGTCGGCGGCGTCTTCGCGGCCTATGACTACGACGTGCCTCCGATGGTCCACTGGGAGGCCGAGCTGGCGTTTTCAATGTTCATGGACCGGGTGCAAGAAATTCGGGAGCAGCGGGGGATCAGGAGTGAGCAACAGCGGTGGGGAAAGGACGAGCACGCCGAGCGGATGCGGAACAGCGGCGTGTTTCGCCACCTCGACGAGATCCTGGCGCACAACACCGAGCCGTGCACGGCGGAGCGCTGGATCGGATTCGCGATGACGATCGGTACCGTGCTCCCCGTGCTCGATCTCGGCCTGTCGGAGTCGGAGCTAGGGCTGACGGCCCTCCGGGAGGTCTCCGAGCGCACGCTCGGAGACAACGGGCTCCCGTGGCACGTCAGGTATCGCGTTCGCGTGGGAGTGAAGTGAATGCCGACCGTCTTCTCGCACGCGATCGCCGCGACCGCCATCGGCGCGGTGATGGTCTCCGGTCCGTCGAGAGCACGTATCTGGGCGCTGGGGGCGCTGTGCTCAATGGTGCCCGACCTCGACGTCATCCCGTTCCGGCTCGGCGTCCCGTATCATCACATGCTCGGACACCGTGGTCTCTCGCACTCGCTCCTCTTCGCGGCCGTACTCGCGTCGGTAGCGACCGCGCTGGTGCGCCGCAAGTGGTCCGCGAGCGCAAGCGGGCCCGGGTTGTGGGCGTTCTTTTTCGTGACGACGGCCTCGCACGGCGTGCTCGACGCGATGACCACCGGAGGCTTCGGGGTGGCCTTTTTCGCACCGTTCTCGGACGCGCGTTACTTCCTGCCCTGGCGCCCCATCGTCGTTTCACCGATCTCGGTCCGAAAGTTTTTCAGTCATGACGGCATGATGAGGATGTGGAGCGAGCTGGGTTGGGTCTGGCTACCTGCGATGACGGTCTTCCTGGCCGGTCTCGCGCTACATCGGCGGGGTAGCAAACCGGCTTCGCCTGTCGAAACGCGCCCTGGCCGCTGAGTCGACGACTACTTCTCGAAGACTTCCTTCAGCAGATCGGTCACGCGCGCGGCGGGATCGGTCCTGATCTTGCGCTCCTCCTCGCCAACCACGTGGAAGAGGCCGTCGAGGGCTTTGCCGACCACGTAGTGATCCAGATCGTAGTCCTCGGCTTTCAAGAAGGGGATCGCCTTCGCCCGGCCGAGCAGCTCGTTGTACTGCCGCGTCGTGCCGACCTCGTTCATCGCCTGATCCACGATGGGACGGAAGGCCAGCGTGAGCGAGGCGGAGGTCTTGGTCTTGAAGTAGTCGGTCGCCGCGGTCGGAGTGCCGCCGAGAATCCGCTGCGCGTCCTCGATGGTCATGTCCCCGATCGCGTCCCAGAAGATTCGCTTGGCCGACGGCGCCGCGCGCTCGGCCGCGCGGTTCATGCTGAGCACGAGCTGGTCCACCTCCGATCCGTAGCCGACCGTCCGCAGGCCGCGCTCGAGCGTGCGCAGGCGCTCGGGCATCAGGATCTTGATCGCCTGGTTCGTGAAGTAGCCGTCCGTGCGCCCCGTCAGTTTCACGGCGTTCTCGGTCCCGACCTGGAGCGCTTGCTTGAGCGCGGCGCCGATCTTCACGTCGCCCGGCGCTCCGGTTGCGGGCCGCGTCAGCGTGTCCAGCTCCTTGAGGAGCTGGTCGAGCTGGGCCGAGGCCGGCGCGGCGATCAGGAGGACCAGTGCTGAGACGAAGAAGACGGCGCGACGCACCGGCTCAGACCCCGTCGAGCTGCCGAGCCAGCGCCGCGCGATCGGTGACCGGAAGCTCGCAGGCGTAGTTCCGGCAGACGTAGGCGGTCGCCTTCCCGTCCACCGCTTCCCTGCCCTCGAGAAGGGGGACCCCCGCGGCGCCGGCGCCGTCGCCCGTCACCATGCCGGTCACGACGCGATTCGGGAGATATCTACTGAACACCTCGGTCACCAGGGACCCGAGCCCATCACCCCCGCCGGGAGCAACCAGCGCGATCTCGATCACCGGCCCGAGATTGAAGTCGAGCGCGCAGAGGAACCGGCCGAAGCCGCTCGCGTGCCGGGCCATGAGATCCGCCATGGGTCTCAGCGCCTTCAGCGCCGTCTCCTCATAGCGAGACTCGCCGGTCAGCACCGCCAGCCGCAAGAGCGTCTCGATGGCGACCGACGTCCCGCACGGCACGGCGTTGTCGAAGAGATTGCGCGGCCGCACGATGAGCTGCTCTCCGTCGCTGCCGGTGTCGTAGAAGCCCTCGAGTCGCTCGTCCCAGCAGAGCCTGATCATGTCGTCGGCCAGACCCCGCGCCTCGTCGAGCCAGCCCCGCTCGAACGTCGCCTCGTACACCTCGAGCAGCGCGGCCGCCACCATCGCGTAGTCTTCCAGGTAGCCCTTGAGCTTGGCTCGACCGCCCTTCCAGGTGCGGAGCAGCCGGCCTTCGGCCCGCATCGCCCCGAGGACGAACCCGGCGTTCTTGACGGCAGCGGCGATGTAGTCGGGCCGGCCGAGTGCCCGGCCCGCCTCGGCGAGCGCCCGGCAGACAAGGCCGTTCCACGACGCCAGCACTTTGTCGTCGCGGCCGGGATGGACCCGGCGCTCGCGCGCCTCGTAGAGCTTCGTCCGGATCGGGGCGACCCGCTCGGCGTCGGGCTCGCCCGCGACGTAGAGGATGCTCTTGCCCTCGAAGTTCGCGCCGCGGTCCACGCCCCAGTAGCGGCTGGCGAGCTCGGCGTCGGCGTCGCCCAACACCTCGCGAAGCTCGTCAGGCGTCCAGACGAAGAACTTTCCCTCGTGGCCCTCGGAATCCGCGTCCTGCGACGAATAAAACCCGCCGGTCGAGTCGGTCATCTCGCGCAGGACGTAGTCGAGCGTCTCCTCGCAGATCCGCCGGCACTCCGGGTCGCCGAAGGCGAGCCAGCCGTGAAGGTAGAGCGACGCGAGCTGGCCGTTGTCGTAGAGCATCTTCTCGAAGTGCGGCACGAGCCAGTGCGCGTCGACGGAGTAGCGATGAAAGCCGCCGCCGACCTGATCGTACATGCCGCCGCGGGCCATCATCGTCAGCGTCGTGTGCGCCATCTGACGGGCGCGCGCGTTCTGCGTGCGCTTCCAGTAGCGCAGGACGAACTCCCAGATCATCGGCTGCGGGAACTTCGGCGCGCCGCCGAGGCCCCCGTCGGCGTCGTCGAACTGCGCCGAGATCGCCTGGAACGCCTCGCCGAGGATCGCGGGAGTGAGGAGCTCGGACGCGGCCCGCAGGCGCTCGGACTGGCCGAGGGCCTCGCTGATCTTGCGCGACGACTCGACGACCTCTCCGCGACGCGTCGCCCAGGCGTCCGCGAGCGCGGCGAGCAGGCGCGGGAATCCGGGAAGCCCGTGCCGGTCGACCGGCGGGAAATACGTGCCGCCGTAGAACGGCGCGCCGTCGGGCGTCAAGAACACGGTCATCGGCCACCCGCCGTGACCGGTCATCGACTGGACGGCCTGCATGTAGATTTGATCGACGTCCGGGCGCTCCTCGCGGTCGACCTTCACGTTCACGAAGTGCCGGTTCATCACTTCCGCGATCTCTGGATTCTCGAACGACTCGTGCTCCATCACGTGGCACCAGTGACACGCGGAATAGCCGACCGAGAGGAGCAGCGGCTTGTCCTCGGCCCGGGCCTTCGCGAAGGCTTCGTCGCCCCACGGGTACCAGTCCACGGGATTGTGGGCGTGCTGGAGCAGGTAAGGGCTGGTCTCGCGCGCGAGGCGGTTTTCCGCCACGAGGGCCTCCGGCTACCGGGTGAACGGCAGCGCGCTGACGCTCGCCGCGACCGC
>WNFS01002822.1_pt1 | contig 13124 bp, 10 predicted proteins | sample 5400141 | NCBI WGS metagenome assembly WNFS01 (sample SAMN13153358, study PRJNA577476) | soil metagenome | isolation source: 60 cm saprolite under Madrone tree | place: USA:California | collected 2016-06-14
ACGATCAGGCGCGCGCCGGTCGCGCCGATCGGGTGACCTAGCGCGCAGGCACCGCCATTGATGTTCAGCTTCTCGCGGGGGATACCAAGATCGCGTTGCGCCGCCATCGCCACCACCGCAAACGCCTCGTTGATCTCGAACAGATCGACATCGCCGACACTCCAGCCGACCTTGTCGAGCAGCTTGCGGATCGCCGGGATCGGCGCGGTGGTGAACCATTGCGGTTCCTGGCTGTGGGTGGCGTGACCCTTGATCTCGGCCAAATAAGACAAGCCGTCGCGATCGGCGAGCGATCGCTTCGTAAGAATGAGCGCCGCGGCGCCGTCGGCATTCGCCGAAGAAGCCGCCGGCGTGATGGTGCCGTTGGCGCGGAACGCCGGCTTCAATCCCGGAATTTTGGCGGGATCGACCTTTAGCGGAATCTCGTCATTGGCGATCGTCCGTGGACCGGCTTTTTCGGTCACGGTGATCGGCACGATTTCGGCCTTGAACGCGCCGCCTTCCACCGCCTTGCGCGCACGCGTCAGGGTCTCCATGGCGTAGGCGTCCTGATCCTTGCGGGTGAACTGATAGGCCTCGGCGGTGGCTTCGCCGAAATCGCCCATTGAGCGGCCGACCTCGTAGGCGTCTTCGAGGCCGTCCATCATCATGTGGTCGATAATCCGGTCATGACCGGCGCGATAGCCGGCGCGCGCTTTTGCCAGCAAATAGGGCGCATTGGTCATGCTCTCCATACCGCCGGAGACAACGATCCCGGCGGAGCCGGCGTTGATGATGTCATGCGCCAGCATCGTGGCCTTCATGCCGGAACCGCAGACCTTGTTGATGGTGGTGGCGCCAGTCGCATCCGGCAGCTTGGCGCCGCGGGCGGCCTGCCGTGCCGGCGCCTGGCCCTGTCCGGCCGGCAGCACGCAGCCCATGAACACCTCGTCGACCCGCTTCGGCGCTAATTTTGCCCGCTCGAGCGCGGCGCCGATGACATGGGAACCGAGCTTATGCGCGCTGAAAGGGGATAGATCGCCCATAAACCGGCCGAGCGGGGTTCTTGCTGCGGAAACGATGACGACGGGATCGGAAGCTGCGGCCATGGCGGGTGGTCCTCAATTCTGCGGGCTTCGGGGACAGCGCTGATTATTTACATGATATCCATCATATGATGCGCTGCGAAATTTGCAACGGTGGGCGGGGGATAAAATGTGGGGAGCGCATGACTGTCATGCCCCGCGAAGGCGGGCGCCGTGGCATTCGTGGCAGTCGAAAGGTCAGTGTTTTACTGGATCGTCCGCTGGAGCCTGTCATCGGGCGGCGCTTCGGGCCGACCCGTTGGCGGACGATGACATCTCAAACTATCGCTTGCGATCAATAAAGCCCTGCATCAGCCGGTGCGGCTCGTCGGTCAGGAACGACCGCCCGAATACGCCGATGCTGAGGTTGACGGATTCCTTGAGCGGCAGCTCTTCCCATTGGCGGAGCAGGGCTTTCTGCGAACGCAGCGCTTCCGGACCGCACTCGAGCAGGGCTTTGACCGTGCGCTCGACCGCGGCATCGAGGCCGCCTTCAGGGGCGACCACGTCGATCAGCCCCCAGGCAAGGGCTGTAGGTGCGTCGATATTCTCGGCCGTCATCACCAGCCAGCGGGCGCGGCCCCAGCCGATCAGCCGCGGCAACAATGCCGCATGGATGACCGAGGGAATGCCGACTTTGACCTCGGGCATGCCGAATTTTGCGTCGTGCGCGGCGATCCGGAAATCGCAGGCGGCGGCGACCTCGAGGCCGCCGCCGAGGCACCAGCCTGGCATCCGCGCGATTACCGGCGAGGGAAACGCGCGCACGGCCTCGCAGAGATCGCGCAGGCCGGTGATGAATTTCTCGGCGGAGGCCTGATCGAGCCTTGCCATTTCCTTGATATCGGCGCCGCCGATCATGCTCTTTTCGCTTTGCCCGGCGATGACCAGCACGCGAATCTGCCGGTCCGCCCCGAGCCCCTCCAACCCCTGGCGGACATCGTTGATGACGGCCGATCCGAGGATGTTGAGCGAGCCGGCGTTGCAGATCGTCAAGCGAACGACACCGCGCGGGTCGCGATCGACGCCGCAATGGGAATTGAGCATTTGCATGGACGATCTCGCAGCCAGGAGCGCGCTTTGGGACGGATCGCACCACTTCCCGGGCAACCGACCGTCTTGTCAAGGGACTCGGGGAGTTTCACCCCCTGTTGCCCCGCAGTGGTCGAAGCGGCGATCGTCGCCATCGGTGCGTACCGCGAACGAAATAAGATGCAGCTTTTTGCGGCGACAGATGTTATTATATGACTGCAAACATCTTATGGAACCGGTGATGCGCTACTCGAAAGAACACAAGCTGGAAACCCGCGCGCGGATCGTGAAGAAAGCCTCGATGCGGCTTCGCGAGAGGGGCGCGCATGGCATCGGCGTCGCCGACCTGATGAAGGACGCCGGGCTTACCCATGGCGGGTTCTATGCCCATTTCGATTCGCGCGAAGCGCTGGTGATCGAGGCTTTTAGCCATGCGATGGATCGAGGGACAGAGCGCTGGCGCAAGCTTGCCGAACAGACGGCGCCGGAGAAACGGCTGGCGACGATCGTGGATTCCTATCTGACGCCGGTACACCGCGACGATCCCGGCCGTGGCTGCGCCATTCCAACGCTGGCTGCGGAAATCGCCCGCGAGAATCCCAGGACCCGCAAGGCGTTCGCGGCCAAGCTGGAGCAGATGATCGACATGCTCGCCGCGCAGATTCCGGACGTTCCGCGCAAGGCCGCGCGGAAGCAGGCGATGGCTGTTATCGCGACCATGATGGGGACGGTGGTGCTGGCCCGCGTCGCAGGCAGTGGGGAGTTTTCCGAGGAAATTCTCGGCGCCGGGCGCGAAGCCGTGCTCGGTCGGGCAGCGCCGCCGAAGCGTGCGGCGAAGAAATCCTCAGCCAGGAAGGCCTCGACGACAGCGCGGCACTGACGGGCCCGGCCGGTAATCGCATACGACATTGGTCGAATGTTCGGGAATTGCGGCAAGGGCCGCATTTTCGCAAATGCGCTGCGCATGGAAACCCTTTCCAAACGCCGCAAAGACTGCAAGATGCCGCCAAAACCTGCACCCGCGAAGGTCTTGGGAGGAACGCATGCGTACAATCGGACATTTTATCGGCGGCCGTGAGGTCAAGGGCACATCGGGGCGGACAGCGGACGTGTTTGAGCCCATGACCGGCGACGTCCAGGCCAAGGTGGATTTGGCCTCGAAGGCGGAAGTACGTGCCGCGGTCGAGAACGCCAAGGCGGCGCAAGCGGAGTGGGGTGCCACCAATCCGCAGCGCCGCGCTCGCGTGATGATGAAGTTCCTCGAACTGGCGCAGCGTGATTACGACAAGCTTGCCGATCTGTTGGCGCGCGAGCATGGCAAGACCGTTCCTGACGCCAAGGGCGACATTCAGCGCGGGCTTGAGGTGGTCGAATTTGCCTGCGGCATTCCACACCTGATGAAGGGCGAATATACCGAAGGCGCCGGCCCCGGCATCGACATCTATTCCATGCGCCAGCCCTTGGGTGTCGTCGCCGGCATTACCCCGTTCAATTTCCCCGCGATGATCCCGATGTGGAAATTCGCGCCCGCGATCGCCTGCGGCAATGCGTTCATCCTGAAACCGTCGGAGCGCGATCCCGGCGTGCCGATGGAACTCGCGAAATTGATGATTGAGGCCGGTCTGCCGCCCGGCGTCCTCAACGTCGTCAATGGCGACAAGGAAGCGGTCGACGCGATCCTCGACGATCCCGATATCCGCGCCGTCGGCTTCGTCGGTTCTTCCCCGATCGCGCAATATATCTACGAGCGCGCCGCCGCCACCGGCAAACGCGCGCAGTGTTTTGGCGGCGCCAAGAACCACGCCATCGTCATGCCGGATGCCGACATGGACCAGACCGTCGATGCCTTGATCGGCGCGGGTTATGGCTCGGCCGGCGAACGCTGCATGGCGATCTCGGTCGCGGTCCCCGTCGGCAAGACCACCGGCGACCGGCTGATGGAGAAACTCGTTCCGCGCGTCGAGAGCTTGAAAATCGGAACCTCGATCGATCCATCCGCGGATTACGGCCCGCTGGTCACGAGGGAAGCGCTTAATCGCGTCAAGAACTACGTCGAGATCGGCATCAAGGAAGGCGCGACCCTCGCGGTCGACGGCCGAAACTTCAAGATGCAGGGCTACGAGAACGGTTTTTACATGGGCGGGTGCCTGTTCGACAATGTGACGAAGGACATGCGGATCTACAAGGAAGAGATCTTCGGCCCCGTGTTGTCGGTAGTGCGCGCCCACGACTACAAGGAGGCTCTGAGCCTGCCGTCCGATCACGACTACGGCAACGGCGTTGCGATCTTTACCCGCGACGGCGATGCGGCGCGCGATTTCGCAGCCAAGGTCAATGTCGGCATGGTCGGCATCAACGTGCCGATCCCGGTACCGATTGCCTATTACACGTTTGGCGGCTGGAAGAAATCCGGCTTCGGCGACCTCAACCAGCACGGGCCGGATTCGATCCGCTTCTACACCAAGACCAAGACGGTGACCGCGCGTTGGCCCTCCGGCGTCAAGGAAGGCGCGGAATTCTCGATTCCGACCATGAATTGAGTGGGCGCATGATCTCTTAAGACTGGCGCGGGCGGTAGATGCAGTTCGCTCTCAATGAGGACCAGATTGCGGTTCGCGACATGGCGCGGGAGTTTGCCGCGGAAAAAATCGCGCCGCATGCGATCCGCTGGGACGAAGAAAAGCACTTTCCGGTCGATGTGATGCGCGAGGCGGCCAAGCTTGGCATCGGCGGCGTCTATATCCGCGATGACGTCGGCGGTTCGGCGCTGACGCGCTTCGACGCCGCGTTGATCTTCGAGGCGCTGGCGCAGGGCTGCCCGACCGTGTCGGCATTCATCTCGATCCACAATATGGCGTGCTGGATGATCGATGCCTTCGGCAACGATACGCAGCGAAAAAAATGGCTGCCAAAACTTTGCACCATGGAATTGCTGGCGAGCTACTGCCTGACCGAGCCCGGTTCCGGGTCGGACGCGGCGGCGCTGCGCACCCGCGCGGTGCGCGACGGCGACCATTATATACTCAACGGCCAAAAGCAGTTCATTTCCGGCGCCGGCAGCGGCGACGTCTATGTGGTGATGGTGCGGACCGGCAATGACGGACCCGGCGGCATCTCGACGCTCGTGATCGAGGGCGACACATCAGGCCTTTCGCTCGGCGCCAATGAGCGCAAGATGGGCTGGAACGCGCAACCGACCCGCGCGGTGATCTTTGAAAATGCGCGCGTGCCCGTTGCCAACCGGCTCGGGGATGAGGGCATCGGCTTCAAGATCGCGATGGCAGGCCTCGACGGCGGACGTATCAATATCGCGGCCTGCTCGCTCGGCGGCGCGCAGTCCGCGCTCGACAAGTCGCTCGCCTACATGAAGGAGCGCAAGGCGTTCGGAAAGCGCCTCGACGAATTCCAGGCACTGCAGTTTCGGCTTGCCGACATGGCAACTGAACTGGAGGCGGCCAGAACCTTCGTGTGGCGCGCGGCGGCGGCGCTCGACCGCAAGGATGCGGATGCCACCATGCTCTGCGCCATGGCAAAACGCTTCGGCACCGACGTCGGCTTCGAGGTCGCCAATCAGGCGCTGCAATTGCATGGCGGCTACGGCTATCTCAGCGAATACGGCATCGAAAAAATCGTGCGCGATCTGCGCGTGCATCAGATTCTCGAAGGCACCAACGAGATCATGCGGCTGATCGTTTCGCGCAAACTGATCGAGGATGCGCGATGACGGCCTCGAGAGCCGCCGTTGCGGGTCAACAGCCCGACCTGATCGCGCGGCGCGAAGGTGCTGTTGGCGTCATCCGGCTCAACCGGCCGAAGACGATCAATGCGGTGACGCTGGAGATGTTTCGCGACATCGACAAGGCGCTCGATCAATTCGAGTCTGACCCCGCGGTCGGCCTGATCCTGCTGGAAGGCGCGGGCGATCGCGGCCTATGCGCCGGCGGCGACATTCGGGCGCTGTATGAAAGTTCGAAGGTGAAAGGCGATCTCGGCAAGATCCTCTGGCGCGAGGAGTACATTCTCAACGCGCGCATTGCCAAATTCCCAAAACCCTATGTCGCCTTCATGGACGGCATCGTGATGGGCGGCGGTGTCGGACTGTCGGCGCATGGCCGTCATCGTGTTGTCACCGAGCGGACCAAGCTGGCGATGCCCGAAGTCGGCCTCGGCTTCTTTCCGGATGTCGGCGGTACCTGGCTGCTCTCGCTCTCGCCGGGAGAGATCGGTACCTATTTCGGCTTGACCGGCCAGACCATGAACGGCCCCGACGCGATTTATGCCCGCTTTGCGGACGCGGTCGTACCCTCCAGCAAACTTGCTGCCCTGCGCGCGACACTTGTCAACCTTCGCGCGGGCGTGGGCTCCGCGGAGGTGAAAACCGCGATCGATCGCTTCGCGACCGGCGAGACATCAGGACCTGTCGCGGCGCTCCAATCAGACATCGATCGCTGGTTTGCCCACGACCGGATGCAAGATATCGTCGCAGCCCTGCAGCGGGATGGTTCGGAGCTGGCGCAGGCGACACTAAAGACATTGAACGAGAAGTCGCCGCGCGGCATGGTAGTCGCTTTAGAACTGCTGCGGCTGGCGCGGGCGTCGTCCTCGCTGGAACAGTGCCTGGTGCGGGAATATCGCGCCGCGCTGGAAGTATTTGGAAGCGATGATTTCCGCGAAGGTATCCGAGCCGCCGTCATCGACAAGGACCGCGATCCCCGCTGGTCGCCGCCGCGGATCGAGGATGTCACGCCTGGGATGGTCGCGCCTTACTTCGCCGAAATCGGGGCCGACGAACTCGTGTTCGACAAGACAAAATAGGAATTGCTGAGCGGAGGGAATTGGACATGGCCAACATCGCATTCATCGGACTCGGCAACATGGGCGGGCCGATGGCCGCCAATCTGGTCAAGGCCGGCGACAAGGTGACAGGCTTCGATCTGGTGGAGGCCTCGCGCCATCAGGCCAAGGCCGACGGTGCCGGGATTGCCGACAGCGCGGTTAGTGCGGTGAAGGGCGCCGACGTCGTGATTACGATGCTGCCTGCCGGCAGGCACGTGCTTTCGGTGTGGACCGAGATACTGCCTGTTATGACCAAGCGCGCGCTGGTGGTCGATTGTTCGACGATCGACGTCGAAAGCGCGGTGCAAGCCCATGCGCTGGCCTCCGAGCACGGCGTGCTCTCGGTAGATGCGCCGGTTTCGGGTGGCACCGGCGGCGCCAAGGGCGCGACGCTGACCTTCATGTGCGGCGGCGAAGCCAATGCGTTCGCCGCGGCAAAGCCGGTGCTGGAAAAGATGGGCAAGAAGATCGTGCATTGCGGCGGCGCCGGCGCAGGGCAGGCGGCAAAAATCTGCAACAACATGATCCTCGGCGTTTCCATGATCGCGGTCAGCGAAGCCTTTGCGCTCGCCGAAAAGCTCGGCTTGTCGCATCAGGCGCTGTTCGACGTCGCCTCGACTTCTTCCGGACAATGCTGGTCGCTGACGACATATTGTCCGGTGCCGGGCCCGGTGCCGACCTCGCCTGCGAACAACGACTATAGACCGGGCTTTGCCTCGGCCTTGATGGTGAAGGACCTCACGCTGGCGCAGGATGCGGCAAGGGCGGCTGGCGCCGCCACGCCGCTCGGCAAGCACGCGCAGGAGATCTACAAGGCGTTTGACGCCGCGGGGCATGGCGGGGTCGACTTCTCCGGGATTATTCAGCATGTCCGCGCATTGGCGGGAAAATGAAGTTCGTCATCCTGAGGTGCGAGCTCTTGCGAGCCTCGAAGGATGACAAGGTCAGTGCATGCGGCCCATCCTTCGAGACGCCGCGCAAGAGCGGGGCTCCTCCCGAGTGAGCGCAAATGCGCTCATCCGGGGATGACGACGGTGAGATTGGCGGAATCTATTTGACATGACCACATTTCAGGACGCGCGCTCCTTTCTGCTCAAGTATCGCACCGACTACGATGCGGCGGTGAAGGGATTCCGCTGGCCGGATCCGGTGCCATTCAACTGGGCACTCGACTGGTTCGAAGCGGAACTGGCGCGCAATCCGGAAAGCAAGGACCAACCCGCGCTATGGATCGTTGATGCCGGCAGCAACCGCGAGACGAAACTCTCGTTCGAGGCGCTGTCACGCCGTTCCAATCAGGTCGCAAACTTCCTGCGCGCGCAGGCACTGAGACGCGGCGATCATCTTCTGCTGCTGCTCGGCAATGTCGTTCCGCTGTGGGAGACCATGCTGGCGGCAATGAAGCTCGGGGTGGTGGTGATCCCCGCGACCACGCTGCTGACACCGGACGAGCTGCGCGACCGGCTCGATCGCGGCCGCGCCAGGGTCGTGGTGGCGACCCAGGACCAGGTCGCGAAATTTTCAGGCCTCGGCAGCGATCAGCTTGTTCGCATTGTCGTGGGGGCGCCGTCGAAGCATGAGGGCTGGCTCGCCTACGAACAAGCCGCGGATTTTCCGGAAACGTTTGCGCCGGAGGGACCGACCGGCGCCGACGATCCGATGTTGCTGTATTTCACCTCGGGCACTACGGCAAAACCAAAACTCGTGCGGCATAGCCAGCGCAGCTATCCCGTCGGCGGACTGTCGACAATGTACTGGCTCGGGCTGCAGCCCGGCGATATCCATCTGAACATTTCCTCGCCGGGCTGGGCCAAGCACGCCTGGAGCTGCTTCTTCGCCCCATGGAATGCCGGCGCCACGGTGTTTGTGGTCAATCAGCCGCGCTTCGACGCCAAGGGATTGCTCGCAACCATCGGCCGCTGCGGCGTCACCACGCTATGCGCGCCGCCGACGGTATGGCGGCTGTTCATTCAGGAGAAGCTGGCAACCTTCAAAGTCTCGCTACGCGAGGTCTGCGGCGCCGGCGAGCCGCTCAATCCCGAGGTAATCGATCAGGTGCGCGCGGCATGGGGGCTGACGATCCGTGACGGTTACGGCCAAACCGAAACCACGGCGCTTGCGGGCAATTCGCCGGGACAGAAAGTGAAGGTCGGATCGATGGGCCGGCCCTTGCCCGGCTATCGCGTGCAGATCACCGACGGCGACGGGCAAGTGACAAGAGAGGGCGAGGTTACCTTGGTGCTCGGGGCCGACAGGCCGGCCGGCCTGATGCAGGGCTATCAGGGCGACGACGGCAAGCTTTCCGGCGCTGACGGCGATCTCTATCGCAGCGGCGACGTGGTGTTTGCCGACGATGAGGGTTACCTGACGTTCGTGGGCCGCTCCGATGACGTTTTCAAATCATCGGATTACCGGATCAGCCCGTTCGAACTTGAAAGCATTTTACTGGAGCATGAATCGGTCGCAGAGGCCGCGGTCGTTCCCAGTCCCGACCCGATCAGGCTGGCAATCCCCAAGGCCTATGTGCTGCTGGTGTCGGGCGCGGAGCGCTCTGCGGAAACCGCCCTGTCGATCTTCCGCCACCTGCACATGCGGCTGGCGCCGTTCAAGCGCATCCGGCGGATCGAACTGATGACCGAATTGCCGAAGACGATTTCTGGCAAAATCCGCCGGGTGCACCTGCGCCGGCTGGAGCACGAAAACGATCGCGGCGATCCGCTGCGCGGCGAGGAATTCCGCGAAGAGGATTTTCCGGAGCTGCAGAAGGTGCGGACGGCCGGGTTGGAGAACTGACGAAATGAATGAAGTCTGGAAAAAGCCGCCGATTTCGCTTTCAGCCTATCAGCAAATGGTCGGCCACGAAGTCGGCGTGTCCTCATGGCATCTCGTCAATCAAAAGCGCATCGACGTTTATGCTGATGTGATCGAAGATCATCAATTCATCCACATCGATCCCGAGCGCGCTAAACGCGAAACGCCGTTCGGCACCACCGTGGCGCACGGATTTTTGACAATGTCGTTGTTAAGCATCATGTCCTACGAAGTAATGCCGGTGATCGAGGGCACCACGATGGGAGTCAACTACGGCTTCGACAAGCTGCGTTTCATCTCGCCGGTGCGTTCGGGTTCGCGCGTCCGCGGCCGCTTTGTGCTGGCGGAAGCCAAGCTGCGCAATCCGACCGAATTGCTGTCGCGCACCAATGTGACGGTGGAAATCGAGGGCGAGGAGAAGCCCGCTCTGGTGGCCGACTGGATCGGCCTGATCTATTTTGCTTGAAATCACTCGTCATGGCCGGGCTTGTCCCGGCCATCCACGTCTTGTTTGATCCAGGAAGCAGAAAGACGTGGATGCCCCGCACAAAGGCCGGGCATGACGAAGGAACCCCAGGAATCGCAATCATGACAATCAGGTTTGATGGACGCGTCGCCATCGTCACCGGCGCGGGCAATGGTCTTGGGCGGGCGCACGCGCTGGGGCTGGCGAGCCGCGGAGCCAAAGTCGTCGTCAATGATTTCGGCGGCGCCCGCGACGGCACCGGCGGATCGCTGAACCCTGCGGAAACCGTGGTCGAGGAAATCCGCAAAGCCGGTGGCATGGCGATGGCCGACCGCGCCGATGTCTCTAATTTTGAGCAGGTCAAGGCGATGGTGGAGCGCGCGACCAAAGAATGGGGCAGCGTTGATCTGCTCTGCGCCAATGCCGGCATCTTGCGCGACAAATCGTTCGGCAAGATGGAACCGGCCGATTTCGCGAAGGTGCTGGACGTGCATCTCACGGGCACCTTCTATTGCTGCAAGGCGGTGTGGGACGGCATGCGCGAGCGCAATTACGGCCGCATCGTCGTGACCACGTCATCGTCGGGCCTGTTCGGCAATTTCGGCCAAGCCAATTACGGCGCGGCGAAAAGCGGGATGATCGGGTTGATGAACGTGCTGGCGGAGGAGGGCCGCAAGAACGACATCCGCGTCAACACCATTTCGCCGACGGCGGCGACGCGGATGACGGAAGAATTGCTGCCGCCGCAGGCGCTGGCGCTCATGAAGCCGGAAGCGATCACCCCGGCGGTGCTTTATCTGCTTGGCGAGGGCGCGCCGACCCGCACCATTATGGGCGCGGGCGCGGGTTCGTTCGCGGTGATCAAGATCATGGAAACCGAAGGCATCAATTTTCCGCCATCCGACTGGACGCCCGAGGCGGTTGCCGCGCAGTTTGCCGAGATCGGCGACGTATCAACGGCCAAGGCGCTGGAGAGCGCGTTCCAGCAGACCCAGAAATACATCGAACAGGCCGCGGCCAGGGCGGGGATCAAGCTTTAAGCTCGTCGGCGCCTTGCACTCTCTCGTCATGGCCGGGCTTGACCCGGCCATCCACGTCTTGGCCACGCACGAAGGCTTAGGCGTGGATGCCCGGGTCGAGCCCGGGCATGACGACTGTTTTTGTGGTTGGCGATCGGCCTACATTGCACGATGTCTTCGACTCAAACTCAAGTCGCCATCATCGGCGCCGGTCCGGCCGGGCTGATGGCGGCCGAGGTGCTGGGGCGAGGCGGAGCCGGCGTCACAATCTATGATGCAATGCCGTCGGCCGGCCGCAAATTTCTGATGGCGGGACGTGGCGGCCTCAATCTGACGCACAGCGAAGCCTTGCCGGACTTCTTGACGCGTTACGGTGTGGCAGCGCCGCAGCTTGCGGCTGCGATCGAGCTGTTTCCGCCTGCTGGCTTGCGCGCATGGAGCGAGGCGCTGGGGCAGCCAACCTTCATCGGCTCCAGCGGCCGGGTCTTTCCAACAGCGATGAAGGCTTCGCCGCTGCTGCGTGCATGGCTCCGGCGGCTTGATGCGATGGGCGTGCAGCTCGCACTGCGCCGCCGCTGGACCGGCTGGAATGACGACGGACATTTGCTGTTCCAAACACCGGATGGTGGGCGCGTTGTGGACGCGCGTACAACCGTCCTCGCGCTCGGCGGCGCGAGCTGGCCGCGGCTCGGCTCCAATGCCGCGTGGGTGGAAACGCTCGCCGAAAAGGGAGTAACGATATCGCCATTAAGGCCCGCTAATTGCGGCTTCACGGTCGCGTGGTCGGAGATTTTTCGCGACCGTTTTGAGGGCCAGCCGCTCAAGGGCGTCGCACTGTCGTTCGGATCGCACACCGTGCGCGGAGAAGCGTTCATTACGCGAGACGGTCTTGAGGGCGGCGCGATTTATGCGCTCTCGGCTCACTTGCGCGAGGCCATCGGCAGTTCGGGGCAGGCGAACCTGCGCATGGCGTTGCGGCCCGATCTGGTGATGTCGGATTTGATGGCACGGCTATCGAGGCCGCGAGGCCGCCAATCCCTGTCCAATTTTCTGCGCAAGGCCGCTCATCTGTCGCCCGCCGCCATCGGCCTGTTGCAGGAGACGGCGATTGCATCAGGCGTGCCGCTGTCGTCGCTGTCATCTGCCGGCCTCGCCGGATTGATCAACACTGTGCCGGTCGAACTCAACGGTGTCGCGCCAATCGCGCGCGCGATCTCGACCGCAGGCGGGATATCGTTCGGTGAGCTCGACACCGATTTCATGATCCGCGGCTTGCCGGGAGTCTTCGCCGCCGGCGAGATGCTCGACTGGGAAGCGCCGACCGGCGGCTATCTGCTGCAGGCTGCTTTTGCCACGGGAGCTGCGGCGGGGAGAGGGGCGTTGAAGTGGCTTAATCCTCATGGTGAGGAGCGCAGCAGCGCTGCGCGTCTCGAACCATGAGGCCGTGAGCAAGCACCTCATCCTTCGAGACGCGGCCAAGTGGCCGCTCCTCAGGATGAGGTTAACTAACGCAGCTTTCCCCGCGCCGCGACGGGCAGGGTGCCGATGATCTCCTCGCCGCGCACCATCACCACTTCGTCCATCATGTTCACGACCACGCAGACGTGGTTCGGCACGATCCGCACAACATCGCCGACGTTGGGGCGGGTGTTGCTGCGCGTCAGGTCGAGAAAGCCGTGCTCTTCGGCGAAGCGCGCGATTTTTGCTTCGGGGTGTTCGAGGATGAGGCCGTGGCCGTCGAGCCCGCCGCCGGTGTCCGACGTCAGGGTTTTCGATCCGGCATCGAGAATGCCGCGATCCGGGCCGGCGCGGCTCACCACGGTCGAATAGATGCTGAGCGCGCAATCGTCCCAGGTCGCGACGCCGGCTGCGACCTGCATCCGGTCATTATAGATG
>WNFS01004234.1_pt1 | contig 13122 bp, 12 predicted proteins | sample 5400141 | NCBI WGS metagenome assembly WNFS01 (sample SAMN13153358, study PRJNA577476) | soil metagenome | isolation source: 60 cm saprolite under Madrone tree | place: USA:California | collected 2016-06-14
CCTTATCGACGCCCTTGATGAATTTCGTTTTGACGAATTCATCGGGACGATTTCTCGTGTGGCCGAGGAACCTTCCTTCTTTACCAAAGCTGGCTCCCAGATCGGTATCAAAGTAACGCGCCTCTTTTTCTCCGGTCGTCTCGTCAGTAACAACCAGCACGTTGTTGTTGTGATTCTGAATGTCCCAATTATTAATCAAAGCCATCAGAACCTTCAGGCCCTGGAGCTCCTGGGTCCCGACAAACGGATTCTTTTCCCAGTCCCAACGCTGAGCCAAACGCTTTTCACCTTTGATGCGAGCTTCGAACCTCGCATTGTCGAAACTTCCTTTGCCTTCGATATCGACGTGCGGGACCAGATAGGTGGTGTCAGCAAAATATCCGGCGGCCCAGACTAGACGAACCGCGGCCGTTTCTGACTGCGCCTCCGGACCGAGCTTCACGACCCATTCAGTTCCGGCGCCATCACGCACGCGATACTTCTTGGAAAAGCTGCTCGTCTCGTCGGCCACGAATGTGACCTTAGAGAGATCGGGCTTCATCGCCTCGCCTCCCTGCCCCCAATACAGATCGCGCGAAGCGATATCCGACGGCGCACGCCAGAGCACCGGTTTTGCATCGCTCGGAATTGGCTTGGCAGTCTTGGGGTGACTCTTCTTCTGGTCCTGCCCCTGGCTCGGAGCAGTGAACAACATGGCTAAGCTAAGCGCTACCAGGGCCAGCCGCCTAAGAATATTTGGTGTAAACATTTCTTCCACTCCTGTTTGATTCATCCACTAAAATCTGAGGGGTTTTACCTTCTTGGTCCCATAGCGAGGCGATTCGTCGAGTTTTGCAATTCTCTGATTCGTTGTCGCACTCCATGGCTCATCAGGCGAACCTCTTCGGGACTATAGTTAGCTGCGCGAAAAGCGTCAGCGAGCTGCCGATCACTCAGACGCGACAACCACCCGCTGATCCACTGGGCCTGATCGACGGTTATGTTTTTGAATAAATCCTTTCTCTTTAATTTGTAGTGAAAGTCCACCCGGTCATCTTTCACCTTATTGATCAGACGGGTCTTCGCATATGCTTTCGGATTGTTTCGGTCCGGCTTGAAATATAAGAACCGCGGGATGTGACTGACCTTGCCGAAGCTCCCGCCCAGATCAGAAACGAAGTAGCGCAACTCCTTATCCGCAATCTTGTCATTCTTAACAACGGCTACCTTGTTATTTGAATCCTTAATGTCCCAGTTGTTTAGCACGGCCATCATCACCTTCATGCCCTGAAACTCGCGCGAACCGACGAAAGGGTTTTTCTTCCATTGCCAGCCATCGACTCGTTTGACGTCCTTTGGTCTCAGTCCGAAGCGAACATTCTCGAGGTCCTTATCAAGACCCTTGACGTGCACTCGCGGTACCAAATAATTTACGTCAGGGAAATACCCGACCGCCCACATCAAACGCGAGGCGGCGGTTTCGCCCTTGGCTTCTTTGCCGACTTTCGCGACCCACTCATGGCCTGAGGCGTCCCGCACCCGATACTTGGTTGAATATCCACCCGGCTCTTTTTTGATCAGAGTGACTTCTCTAAGATCAGGTCGCATCGCTTTGCCGCCCTGCCCCCAATATAGATCGCGCTTCGAGATGTCGGACGGCGCGCGCCACAGCACCGGAATCCCGTTCGGTAGATCTTCCTGGTTCTTCTTTTTCTTATGCTTCTGGCCAGGGAAAATCGTGGCCGGTATCAGCAACGCCACGGCAACCACCAGGAGAGTCCATCGACGCCAGGTATTTTGTGCAAACATTTCTTCCATACTCCTGAAATTAGGTAATCTTCAGGGGGGCATTCACAAACGGGGGCAAGAAAGAGAGTCAGAGCGACTCGCCTTCAAAGCACATTTGACTATCAAATCGCTCTTCACCTGCCATGACCGGCACGCGCTCGTACGAGCCGTCCGGCTGCAACTCACGCGCATTGACGTTGTCGCGCAGATAGGCCTGCAGAACTTCATCCCGCAAATAGCTCCGCAGCCTGGGATCGTTAACCGGGCAAATGACTTCGATACGGCGATTGAGGTTACGCGGCATCCAGTCGGCGCTGCCGACATAGACTTCTTCGTTGCCATCGTTGGCGAAATAAAAGACTCGACTGTGCTCGAGAAAGCGCCCAATGATGCTGCGCACTCGAATGTTCTGCGAAAGTCCGGGCACGCCCGGACGCAGCATGCAGATGCCCCGGACGATTAGATCGATCTCCACACCTGCTGCCGATGCCTCGTACAAGAGCTGAATGATATTGGGATCGGCCAACCGGTTTAGCTTCGCGATGATGCGCGACGTCCGGCCCGCTTTGGCATTGGCCGTTTCACGTTCGATCAGCGACGTTAACTTCTCACGTAAGTTAACCGGCGAGATTAAAAGCCGGCGATAGTTCTGTTGTTGAGAATAACCGGTTAGGTAATTGAAAAACTCGGTCGCATCCTCCCCGATCTCCTTATCAGCCGTGAACAGTCCGAGATCGGTGTAAGTCGACGACGACGTCGGCGTGTAGTTTCCGGTCGCAATGTGAACGTACCTCTTCAGCGCGCCGTTCTCGCGACGTATGACCAGCGACAGTTTGCAGTGAGTTTTCAATCCGACGAACCCGTAGACAACGTGGACTCCGGCGCGTTCGAGCCGCTGCGCCCATTCAATGTTGTTTTCTTCGTCAAATCGGGCCTTGAGTTCAATCAGCGCCGTTATTTGTTTTCCCTGTTCGCCGGCCGCGATCAATGTCTCCGCAATCGCGGATTGTTGCCCGGTCCGATACAGACAGATTTTGATCGCCAACACGTCGGGATCGTTCGCGGCCGCGCGGATGAAATCAGTCACTGTCGAGTACGCGATGTACGGATGATGCAGCAGCAGATCCTGTTCTTTGATTACGTCAAAGATCGGCCGGCCGGCCCGGAGCACTTCAGGGACAGACGTACGCAGCGGCCGGAATTTCAAGTTCGGTCGATTGAGTTCACAAAGCTCTAATAAGTCTGCGACATTCAGCGGCCCATCGATCGGATAAATATCGTCCGATTCAAGCCCCAGCGAGTTCGTCAGATAATCGAGCATGGCATCCGGCATGTCGGCGGCAACTTCAAGTCTGACCGGCGTGCCGAAGCGACGCTTTCTCAGTTCCACCTGCAAAGCGCGCAACAAATCCTCTGCTTCGTCCTCACGTATATCGATATCCGCGTCACGCGTCACTCGAAATGCATACGCCGGGCCAGAGTGCATGCCGGGAAACAGCGCGCCGAGGTTGGCCGCGATCACTTCGCTCAACAAAACAAATTTGGATTCCTTCTCAATCGGAATCAGACCAGGCAGCACCGGCGGAACTTTCAGTCGCACGAAACGCGCTTCGCTCTTGTCGACCGATTTAACCTTATCCGGCGATTCGACCATCACTGCGAGATTGAGGCTCAACCCTGAAATGTACGGGAAGGGATGCGCCGGATCGACGGCCAACGGCGTCAGCACCGGAAGCACACGATCCTGAAAATACTCATCAAGTTCCGCGCGCTGTTCGTGCGACAACGACTGATAGGGGGCGACTACAATTCCCTGCTCGGCGAGTTGCGGCAGAATTTCTTCCTTCAGACACCGCATTTGTTCGACCATCATCGGACGCAAACGGTGTCTTATCTCTCGCAGCTGCTCATCGGCAGTCATGCCGTCGGGTGAAGGATGGGGCCAGCCATGTTCGACCTCTTCTTTAAGGCCCGAGACACGCACCATGAAAAACTCGTCGATGATGTTCGAAAAAATAGTCAGGAACCGCAGCCGTTCCAGCAGCGGATTTTCTGCCTCGAGTCCTTCTTCCAAGACCTGGCGAAAAAACTCGACGAGGCTCAGCTCGCGATTGAACAGCAATTTTTCCGGCGCCGGTAACGGCGACGCTAATGCCAGTTTCGCCCTCGCGTTGGGCGCGACCCCGATTTGTTCATTAATTTGTAGGTTAGTATTCATTTCTTAAAACACCATTCGGACGGACGACTTAATGCACCATGAATCCGTACACTAGTCCTTAAAGAGATGTCTTCGACGTAATTAGTCTGCAACTCGTATTCCTTAGAGTTATTATTTGAAGTCCCAGCTGTAAGATCCGTTGGTTCAGCCCAATCGTTGCGAGCAGAAATAAGTGGTCCGCAAACTCGGCGCAATTGAATCGTACTAATTCATTTCGTTGAGTCGGGTTGGCGTGTGGTAAACCTACTCTGGATGGAAGAATTGAGACACGATTAGGTTAACCGTTTGATGTGGCATGCGCATCCTGCGCATGATTCACGGGCGGGACCCTTGCCACTTCAGACTCGCTAACGGCGACCGGAAGGAACGTACGCACGACGTGCGGGTACGCTGACAAACTGATTCAATTCGATGATGTAACTCGTCAAGCGTCCCCCGTAGACGCAACCGGTATCCAGACCCATGGCGCGCGGCGCCAGGCGAGGCGTCTTCGCCGGCCAGTGACCAAAGAGGACGATCCTTCGTCCGCGATATACCTGGTACCAGGGTAGACCTCTGCGACTGGGAGGATTCGCACCCATCGTCCGCATCTCGGTCAAGTCGCTGGCCATTTGCCGCCTCAGTGGTACGCCTGGGCGGATTCCGGCGTGCACGACCAAATGAGATCCAAGATTTATGGTGAAGGGTAATGCGCGCAGATACTCAGAGTAATGCTCTCTTTGCAGTTCCAGCTGTGCCGCTGCAGCCGTCTGCTCCTTGGTGAGCCGCCGGGGCTCGCCTCGCCAATACTGCCTCAATGCTCGATCGTGGTTTCCGATTACTGATGAGAACCTGTCGTCTTCGATAAACCGGTCCAGTACTTCCCGATTCCGCGGTCCTTTAACGATTAGATCACCGACCGCAATCACGCGATCGTCTGTACGGAGTTCGACCACTCTGAGCAAATCCTGCAGCTCGTCAAAACAGCCGTGTATGTCTCCAATTACGATGGTACGCCCCATGGTGATGCCGATTAGTCAAACAAATGATGTACCGCGGCGGGGGTCCAGTCAGAGAGATGAGACGTAACAACATCTGCCAGCGCAGCGCGCAATTGGCTTTCGGGAACGGTATTAGTAACGCCGAGAGTGCGCATGCCCGTTGCGCGCGCGGCCTCAATCCCCGGCGGCGCGTCCTCAATAGCGAGACATTCATTTGGCACCAGCGGCAACTTGCGCGATGACCGCCGCTTTTCATTCAGCAACTCCAGCGCGCGTTGATAACAATCGGGAGCGGGCTTATGTTTCAAGCCCGGCCCGGCACTCACCAAAACTGAAAAGACCTGATCCAGCCCGGCCAGACCCAGGACATAGTCTATTTCGTTGTGCTCGGCCATGCTGACAACCCCAAGCTCAAAATGTCGCGCCGCTGCTTTGATGAAAGTAACCACACCACTCGGGACCGGCAAATCGTTCGTGATGAACTCGCGATGTAATGCATGTTCGCGCCTGATGAGCGCGTTCATTACTTCGTCATTCAACGGTAGGTCGGCGCGCGCGTAGGCAGCGCGCACGAAAGCCGCATCGTCCATCCCCAGCGAGGCGAAATAGTCTTCGTCAGTCAGCGGAACATTTTCGCCGAGCAGAACTTCGCGATAAGCTTTCAAATGGATGCGCTCGTCATCGATGATGACGCCGTTGAAGTCAAAAAAGATTGCCTGGATCATTTATGGATGCGGGCCATGCGAGATGGAAAAGGGCGTTCGATGTGTTCGTAATCTCGAGTGACTGCTGATAAAACAACAACCCACGAAACCACATTAAAAACGGCGCGACCCACAGGTTCTGTTCGAGTTGTTTCGTGTGAATTCGTGAATCGCTTTTCGGAAGTAATGAGCAATCTCGTTCCTTGAACCCTTGTGCGGCAACCTCCTATTGGGCGCCTTTAGTCGAAGCGATTGAGTCCAGCGATTTCACTTCCGTGATCAGCGCGTTTTGCTCTGCAAACAACACCGGCAGACGCTCACTTTCGAGCACGTCGAGCCGGCGCAGCACCTCAGTCAACGATAGTTCATTTTTCAGATTCACCGCATAGTCCAGATCGGCTCGCAGGCGATCTTTCTCCGACTGCCGGTTCTGAGACATCATAATGATGGGGGCCTGCAATCCCGTGATCATTCCCAGCACCAGATTGAGCAACACATAGGGGAAAGGATCAAAGCCTTTCCCTTGCAGCAGCCAGGTATTGAGCAGCACCCAGAAAATCAGGAAACCGATCGCGGCCCCGATGAACTTCCAACTGCCCCCGAACTCCGCGATCAGGTCCGCAGCGCGATCGGCTATCGTCATTCGCTTTTTCTGTTCTTCATTGACGTTGCGCGATACCCGCTGCTGCAACATCCGGTCAGTGGTTCGCAGGCGCGAGAAGGTAGCGCTCAACATTTCCAGGGCGACCATCGGGGTGTTTCGAATGAAGCGCAGAAAATTTTCACGCGACAATACCGCCAGACGCGCATCCTCGATGATCACGGCATCGGCTGAGCGCTTCTTGCCATCGATAATTGCCATCTCGCCAAAAAAATCGCCGCGAGCCAGCTCCGCCAGCACGATCTCGTTTTTGTCTTCGTCGGTCACGACTATCCGTACGCGGCCGCTTTCAATCAGGTACATCGCATCGCCGTCGTCGCCGGCCCGAAACAGGGCGGTGCCGGTTGCGACATCGCGCGTGCGCAGCAAATTCCGTAATTCTCCCGCCGCCGAGTCGTCCAGCGAAGCAAAGAGCGGCACCGAACGAAGCGCGTCCAGCGTCATCTCCTGGGGGGTTGGTGTTGACATCGCGTTACCTCTAGTCGTGGTCAGGGTTGTAATAGGTCAGATAGGACCCCAGAAGACCTATCACGATCTTAACTACTGACTACCTTTCCATCCTTCATCATGATGATTCGATCGGCGAAGCTACTCGCCAGTTCGTGATCGTGGGTTACGAGCAGGACCGTCAAGCCCTCCCGTTCGACCATCTCGTGTAACAAAGCGAGCAGCTCGCGCGCGCGTGTTGAGTCTAAATTCCCAGTCGGCTCGTCGGCAAGCAAAACCCGGGGCCGGTTGGCCAACGCCCGGGCGATGGCTACACGTTGCTGCTCACCGCCGGACAATTCCAGAGGCCGATGTTCAGTGCGCCCAGCCAGGCCAACTCGCCCGAGTAACTCTCCGGCGCGCTGACGCCGTTCGGCCCCGCGCACTCCGCCGAAGGCCAGGGCGAGCCGCACGTTCTCGGCCGCCGTCATCGTGGTAATCAAATTAAAGTTTTGAAAAATCATTCCGACCGAGTCGCGGCGATAGCGGGCCATCTGTTTTTTCGTCAGCGGCCCCAACGGAGACGAGTCAAACAGCACTTCACCGCTGGTCGGACGATCGAGCCCGCCCACCAAATTCAGCAAAGTCGATTTGCCCGAGCCCGAGGTCCCCTGAATGGCAACAAATTCTCCCTCGCTCAGGCTCACGTTGACGTGGTCCAAAGCGGTCACCAGATTGGCGCCCATTTGATAGACACGCGTGACTTCCTGAGTTTCAATCAAAGGCATAGGGGGTTAACATTCCAAAGAGATAGATCAGATAGGACTGCAGGCCCTATTCTTCCGGCGTTCTAAGCGCCGACGTTCTTCACCTTAGTAACTCGCCAAAGCTCGAACCGTTCTTCAAATCCTTTCAGCGGCATTTCAAACCTGGTGGCCGAAAAGCGCTCGTCCGGATCGCCCAGAAGATCGCGCACTTGCGGATCGGAATAAACCGCGCTCGAGATAACTACGTCGTCGCCGGTGGATTGCCCTTCCAGACGCGCGGCCATATTCACCGTGGATCCAAAATAATCGAGCCGATCGTTTAGCGTTACCGCGATACAGGGTCCCGTGTGCAGGCCGGCTTTGAGGCTGAGCGGCTGCATTCCTTCCGGAGGAGAAGCTAGCTGGGCCTGCACATCCAGCATCGCACGCACGGCCCTCGCCGGGCAACGAAAGACCGCCATGACGGCGTCGCCGATGGTCTTCACCAGCGCGCCGTCCTCTTCGGCGATCACCTGTTTCAAAATATCGAAATGATTCATTACCCGGCCAAACGCCGTGGCGTCGCCAATCTCGCGATACATGCGGGTAGAGTCTTTCAAGTCCGTAAAGAGGACCGTTAATGTGCCGACTGAAATCTGTTCGCCGGGTCGCAGGGCTTCGCTCGCAAATAGATCGCGAAAGACCTGTAAGGCCGTCACCTCGGCAGCCGTCGCCGCGTCATCGCTCCAGGCGGTGCGTTCCAGGATGAACAACTGTTCGTCTCCGGTGGCGTTTTCAAAATTGAGTTTTGCGTCTTTGGCTAACTGCAATTCTTCACTCGCCCAGCCGTCTGCTGTGGCTCGCAAGGTCATGGCGCGCTCGCCAGTCTCACTCGCGCGCAGATGTTGCCAGCCGGGAATGCTCATGGTGCGCAGACGATAACGCCCGGCATCGAGAGACAATTCGATCGCGCGGGTTGCATGCGGCGCGAGCAGTTGTTGGGCCACAACGTGCGGCACCACCTGCGGCCCGCCAGTGCAAAAAGTTTCAACGTCGGTGTTGCGTATCGATGGATTCGGTCGAAAAGTCAGCTCGACGGACTGCTCGAAGTTTATTGCGAAATCTATGTTACAGCCGGGACAATGAACCGTGGACTCGAGGTCTCTCAATGAATCCGTCCCCGCACCGCCGCGACACAATGGGCAGATCAAGTTCCATTGCAAGTCCAGGATGCCGGCGCGCGTGGCGCAGAGACAAACTTCCAGGGCCGTCCGGCGTGGGCAGTTCCACTCACGCGCCAGTTCGTAGGGCCTGATTCGCGACAGCGCAAACTCGTCGGCGTTTTCAAGGTAGTCAACCAGCAACGCCACCAGTTCGCTCTCGGTCCCCGCGGCCGCCATCTTTTCGCTCAACGCCAGCAAACGCGCCCGGCCACCGGAAACAAACTCAGCCCTGGTTGTAAGATTCGCCGCCGTCCGCCCCTGCTTAGCCAGATGGTCGTACTCCCTCAGCGTGCGCGCAAAGCTGCGAGCGCTCAGGATTCCGATTTGAATCGGAATGGCGATCAGGCCGATCACGTTCCTGGGCTTGGCCCAAACCTGATAGGTCAGCTTCGTGCCCACCGGTTGATGGGCCCCCACTGGGAGATCGTTTGGCTGGGTGCGCGGGTTAAGATCAACGACTACCCGCAACTCGGCAATCGGTCCCTTGCTATAACGGCGCACCACGCCGAACCGCACCGGCCGAATCCACTCAAACGGTTGTTCTTCCCATTCGACCGGAATGCCAAAGGCCGAGAGCCGCAGACGGCGGCGCGCGTTCTTCAGACCCTTCCCTTCACTCTCCACCATCTGCACCGAAGGGACCCCAGTATCACGATTGAAGCGATTGGTGTCCGCTACCAGCGGCCACAGTTGTTCGGGCGACGAATCGAGATCGAATTCCCAGCGGTAATGGAAATCTTTATAAGGCATGGGATTCCAGAGGTCAGAGATCAGAGATCGGAAGTCACAAAAGGAGATCGGGACATTAGCGGTCGAGAATCAGGAAGGAACCAGAATTCTTGATCATGCTGCCGAGCATGCGGCCGATTTCCTGGCAGAGAGCAGCGAGCTCGGTATGCTCTTCCGATGTGATGTAACGACAGTCTTCGGCAAAGTCCAGCGAAGAATCGGTTTCACTGTTTTCGCCGTCGCAATCCGTCAACTTGTTGATGAAGTGCGCTTCATATCTTCGCTTTGCCCAGGCCTCTCGCAAGTTCAAACATACAGATCGAGACGAGCGCCGAATCTGACTTGTTAATGCGAACCTCTCCTCGGCGGGAAACCGCTTGCTTAACTCAAAAACTCTCATCGCTAATTCATAAGCCGATTTGTACACCTTCAAGTCTGTCGCGGAGTTGATTTGCATGGGGGCTCTCCCGCTCGCAATTAACTGACGACCAACATCTGACCTCTGATCTCTGACTTCTGACCTCTGACTTCTGCAGCTACACTTCCTTGTATTCAGAATCGACATCTTCATCAGAAAACGCTACGCGATAATTCTTTGACTGGATTTGTTTAGTAATCAGCAGGTCGTCTTTTCTCTTTAGCAGGTCGGCGCGGTTGTAAACCGACAACTCAAAGTTGTACCCATGCGTGATGGCGTCTTTCGGACAAGCTTCAACGCAATATCCGCAAAAGATGCAGCGTCCGTAATCAATGTTGTAGATCTTTGCATAGCGCTCATCGACGCCAATGCGTTCCTCGGCCGGGCGCGGGTCGTCCGCCGCCTCGATGTAGATGCACTCAGACGGACAAGCAGCCGCGCAGAGAAAACACGCGACACATTTCTCACGGCCCAATTCATCAACGTGCAGCAAGTGCTGGCCGCGATAACGCGGCTGGACCGTGACGGGCTCCTCAGGATACTGAACCGTCTGCTTGCGCTTGGGCAGGTACGACAGGGTCACACTCATTCCCTGGATGATGGCTTTGGTTGACTCGATTACTTCTGTGATTATTGACATAGTCCGTATTTCGGATTTTGAATTGCGAATTGCGAATTGTCAGGCCCTAACGGCTTTCGCAGTCCTCCCCGCACTTGTAAAGATTGCTAAGAGTTCTCCGGACTCCTGCAGTAACCATTTTCTCTTGGTAGCGTCACCAAAACTTGCCTCGTCGCAAATCTCTAACCAATATTGACTCTCTGAAGCTTCCTTTTCGACGTCGCAATCTTATGAATAAAGTCATTTCTGGATTCGGCTCGATTCGCTTCGCGATAGTTCGCTCCCACTGATGTTCCAGCCTTAACCATTTGGTATCGGATCACGTCGCCAATTCTTCCGATTGGCAAGGTCGCTGCAAACGCAATAATTCTCAGCGCGAAGACTTTAGTTCTCTTTTCTAACTCAACCTTGTCCACTGCCAATTCGCAATCCGCAATTCGAGCGGTGATCCCTCCACACAAACGTGTCGGTGAAGTCGTGGACCTCGGTTCCGCTTGTCCTCTCATCTGTCAGAGTGCCCTGGACAGTTGCTCGGTCGCCGTCCTGCTCGACCGTCAGGTCTTTCAGCTCCCACGATTTGATCGTGTCGTCGGGAGTCAACGAGTCGATGTATTCCCGCTTCGTATGGCTGTTGGTTCCGCCAACGTATTCGTCCGCCAGAATTTTTTCGAGCGCCTGCTTATCTCCTTTGACGTTCGCTCGCATCCATTCGTCTTCCAGCTTGCTGAGCTGGGCCAGCACCTCGTCCTCGTCGTCCGGCACGTCGTCCGTCTCTGTAGCAGGCAGGACGCTGGGCGTTGGTCTGGGCGTGGACTCAGGACGAGTCGGCGTGGGTTGAGCGCGATTGTCATTGCGCGAAGCGCGCAGCATCGGAGGAATTACGACGGCCGCGATCACTATTCCGCCAATCACTATTAAGAGAATGGCCAGAATGGCAACCACCCAGGGCCACGTCCGGCGTTGCTTTGGCGGAGGAGTGAATGCTTGCGCCGGGGGAACCTCGAACTGCGAGACGTTCACCGTTGCTTTGCCGGACAGATGTTCGTAGGCTTGCGTGAGAGGCAAATCGCTGATGGTCTCTGGCCGCGGCAACGATGGCGAAGGCGACACCAGCGTCTCCTGTGAATCGGCGCGGCCGAAGGCATCGCGGACCAAAGGTGTGCCGTCGTCCAGACAGAAACTTAACGTCTCGTCGTCGAAAGTCCGGTTACACGTAGGACAGCGCTTCACGATAACTTCGTTCCGAATTAACTCGCGAGGAATCGATGGCGGGCTACTTTACGCCTTGCATGAAGATAGCCACGCCATAAATCAAAATGAAAAGCGCCAGACCCAGAAAGTAGAGCGCGCCGGTGACGATCCCAGTGATCGCGAAAGGCTTGCCGGTGAATTTGTCCGGAAAGTTCTTAATCTGGATCAGCGAGTAAATACCCAACCCAATCGCGACTGGCCCGGTGATCACGCCGAGATAGCAACACCAGCCAATCGTCACGGTAAAGATTCCACAGCAGAGTGCGGCCACGGCCGTGCCTTGCTTGGGACCGGTAGAGTAAGCCGGCGGAGGCGGAGGCTGCCACACATTCTGCATCGGCTGTGGCGGTTGAAATTGTCCCGAGCCGATTCCGCCGGACGGCGTGCTCCAACCTGCGGGTTGATTCTGATTTGAAAGCGCGGGCGGCGGGGGCGCCATCATCGTCGCCATCGGGTCACTTTGCGGCGCCGGTTCCTCGATCAAAGTAGTGCCGTCTTGAGTACAAAAACTCAACCAGCCTTCAGAGAATGTTTGGTTACAAGTTGGGCAGCGTTTCATTTTGGGGAAGATGTCCTTTGTCAGTAGTCAGTTGTTGGTTGTTAGTAGTTAGTAGTTCCGAACAGAAAATGATAATTGCAACTAACCAATGACTACTAACCACTGACGGTCTTCAAACTATCTCAAGTCGATTAAAGAAATACGCAATCTCGATGGCCGCATTCTCATCAGAGTCTGAGCCGTGGGTAGCATTTTCTCCGACTGATGCCCCGAACTCTTTGCGAATGGTTCCATTGTCGGCTTTCGCGGGATCTGTTGCGCCCATCAGGTCGCGCCAGGCCTTCACCGCCCCATCCTTCTCGAGCACCATCACTACGCACGGCGCGCTCGACATGAATTCAGTCAAGCCTTCGTAGAACGGCTTGCCGCGATGTACATCGTAAAAACCTTCCGCTTGTGCGCGCGACTGTTGAATCATTTTCATGGCGCGGACCCGAAACCCGCCTGAAATAATCCGGTCGATTATTTTTCCCGTGTACCCGGCGCGCACGGCGTCGGGCTTGATGATTGCGAATGTTAGGTTACCTGCTTGGGCTGCCATTGTTCCTCGCTAGAATTTTTATTCAGCAATACCTTTGAGATCTCTGGTTTTTCGCAGTGACGAGGTCAGTACCGGGAGCGGGTAGCGACCGGGTACGTTCTCTCGCGTTCTCGTATCGTTGCACATTGGGACGCGCTCGCCACCGCTCCATGTACTGCCCTCAATTTCTCACCGCCGCGATGCAGCACTCGTGCGGGACTCTTTGGGTGACAGCGGACAACAAATAGCACATTCCCGGGTCGCTGGGATTGTACGCGCCGGGCCGGATCCATGCCAGGCC
>WNFS01008379.1_pt1 | contig 13122 bp, 12 predicted proteins | sample 5400141 | NCBI WGS metagenome assembly WNFS01 (sample SAMN13153358, study PRJNA577476) | soil metagenome | isolation source: 60 cm saprolite under Madrone tree | place: USA:California | collected 2016-06-14
AACCGCACGTTTGAGCTCCGGTGTTGCCGGCTTCAACCAGTTGTCCGTGATTCGCGTGAGTACGCCCGATTTGCGGCCGAGCCACGCATCCCGGAACTCTTTCCAAGTGCTTTCATCCCGTGCTGCGATAGATTTTGCGTCAAAGCGCTGGCGGATCTCAGCGAAGAGCGAAGAGACTTCCTCTGTGCGCGAGACGCCAAGCTCAGCGAGCGTTTTTCCGGTTTTGTCTTCTTCAGAATTCATGAGCGCCAGTATAAGCTCAATTGGAAAGGCACCATGGTTCGTGCCCCCACGGGACAATACACCGGCAAGATGCCGGCGCTACGAGCGTGGAAGCTAGGCTTTTTTGGTTTGCGGCGGGGCGGCAGCCTTGGCCTTTTCCGCAAGCTGCGTAAACGCCGCGGCGTCCTTCACCGCGATGTCCGCCAGCACTTTGCGGTCCAGCACGACGCCCGCGGCCTTCAGCCCGTGAATCAACTGACCGTAGGTCAGGCCATTTTGCCGCGCGGCCGCGCCGATGCGCTGAATCCACAGCCGACGATACTGCCGCTTCTTCGCGCGGCGGTCGCGGAAGGCATAGCGGTCCGCGCGATTCGCCGCTTCCTGCGCCGATTGGTAAAGCTTGCTCTTCGTGAGGAAAAAGCCTTTGGTCCTCTTGAGGTACTTCTTGCGCCGTGCACGGCGCTTGGTGCCACGTTTTACGCGTGCCATGGGGGTTTTTCTCCTTAAATGTGGGAGACAAACAGGATGCGCGGACGCGCGGAAAAACACGCCTTGCGCAACGGGTTTGTCTCCGGTTGGATCCTCGTAGCAGTCGCCCGAAGGCGAGCATTCCTCCGAGCAACCATTCTCTGCGCTCGGGAGATGGCGGAATAAATCCGCCGCTACATGTCGCAAACCTTGCGGTTCGCAACTTGTCGGCCGGCAGGCACCCGTGAAGCGCTGCCTGGCTCGACGTCACAGGGCTTGCGCCCAGTGAAAAACATCAACTGCTCCGGCAACTGCACGAAACAACTTCGCTCACAAACGTGTCATCCTGAACGCATCCGATAAGGATGTGTGAAGGATCTCAGCGTAGCCCTCAACTCCGGTGTCTCTGAAGCTGAAATTCGTAGCTTCGCTCAGAATGACGGCAAAAACAAAATCGTCTAGGCGTAGGGAAGTAGTTGCTTCACGCTTGCTACGTCCGCGGGACTCACGAGCGTAAGCTTCTTGAGCTTGCGCATCCTACCCTGAGCCTTCGTTCCCGTGAAGTGCCGCTTGCCCGAATGCATGCGCACAATCTTGCCCGTCGCGGTCACCTTGAAGCGCTTCGCCGCGCCGCGGTGGGTTTTCAGCTTCATCTTCGGCTTCGATTTGTTTCTTGGCATCGGCCAAATCCTCTTCTGCGCTTGGTGCGCCGCCTTGACGAGCGCGGACCAAATTCACCCCTGTAAAAATCAATACTACTGCTGCGACGCGCCGGACTGTGGTGCCTGCTGTTGCGCCGCTGGCTTTGCTGCGGGGGCGCCTTTTTTCGGAGCGAGCAGCGCCACCAGAACGTTGCCTTCCATGCGCGGCATGGTCTCGATCTGACCGTGTTCGCCAATCTCATTCAGCAGGCGCGTCATCTTCGCGCGGCCCACTTCCTGGTGCGCCATTTCTCGCCCGCGATGAAAAATCATCGCGCGCACTTTGTGACCTTCGCCGAGGAACCTGATGATCTGGTTCTTGCGAACCTGATAGTCATGTTCTGCGGTCGCCGGCCGGAACTTCACCTCTTTTAACTGCGAGCCGCGGCTGCTCTTGCGCTGCTCGTGTGCCTTCTTGTTCAACTGATAGAGATATTTGCCGTAGTCGGTGATCTTGCAGACCGGCGGGTCTGCTGTCGGCGAGATTTCCACCAGGTCGAGTCCCCGCTCGCGCGCCATCTTCACGGCTTCAAACGGCTGCATGACGCCAAGCTGCGCCCCTTCTTCATCGATCACCCGAATCTCGCGGGCCCGAATCCGCTCGTTGACACGGACTCGGTCGCTCTGCCGGAAGTTGCGTTCTGCGATAATTCCCCCTTACCAACCGTAGGGCGACTATTTTCCCCAGTCTCCTCGGGACGGCCCCGATTCACCACTCGTTCGTAGGCCCAGCCGAGTCGGGGTTAACATCCTAACCCAACCCCCACGGCGGAAAAACGCCGGGGGACGAGCTTCAAAGTATAGCATGTGAAAAGGTTCATCCGGCAAGAGGGACACCTCACTGCGAAAGAGCTAGCTGGTGGCAGAAAGTTCGCCTTTCGGACCGGCGAGGGTGGCGCGCAGCTGCGGCTTGACGCCTTTCGCGACGGGTATGTCCAGTAAAAGTAGCGCCGCCGTTTTTGCCAGCTTGTCCGGTTCCGGAGTCACCGCCTCAAAACGAATCAGGCGGCAGCCGGCAGGAGCGTCAGCCGAAGGATGGAGGGAATCGGCGCTCCATTCGATGAAGAACGGCAGCAGCCAGGAGGGATTGTCTTTCAGCGTAAGAGTTTGCCATTGGAGGACGCGGCCGTCAGCACGCTTGCGTGACCCGGGCGAAGGACCTTCAAAGGCCACGCCGGCGTCACGAAGCTTTTTGGCAAAGGAGCCAAGGTCGCCGGGGTGAGCGGCCCAGCCAACAATCTGCGGATCCGAAAGTTTCCCGAGATGAAGAGCGAGTGGATCCTTGACATCCGGTTGGGCTGGATCGGGCGCAATGATTTCCAGGTAGCGCCGCTCTCCGAGCGAGAGCAAAGCATTCCGTGTGCCACGGCCTGGATGCTCGCCGCCGAACGCAGCCCGCACTCCCGTATGGTCTTCGACGAACGCGATGCCGCGATCGAGATCGTTGCAGCCGAGAAGAATGTGGTCCAGCAACTCGGGCACTTCACTTGCAGCCAAAGAGATAGTCGGCGCGATCAGCGCGCCTCCCGTCACCGCAACAAACGATCGGCGCGATATTATCCGTCGCATCCCGCAAACCCTCAAGCTTCCGCAGTGGTCGGATCGATCATGCGGCGGATGGCGGAGATGCGATTCGCAGGGAAGCCGCCTTGACTCGCATGGTCGCGGACGGCCTTTTCATTGGGCGCGATATAAACGCAGTAGATCTTGTCATCGGTGACGTAGCTTTCCACCCATTGCACTTGAGGCATGGTGCGTAGCACGCCACAAGACTTTTGCGAAACACCCTGCAACTCCGCAGACTTTTGCGAAACACCCTGCAACTCCGCCGGTGTGAGCTTGCCCGCACCGGGAATTTCCCGCTCGATAAGAAACTTCGGCATGGTGCGCCTCCTAATCGACGATTTAGTGGGCCGACCTGGACTCAACTTCCTTTTGCAGCGTCTCGACAATCTCGGCCAACGGCTTGGGGCCGAGATCCCCTTTGCTGCGATGGCGGACGGAAACCGTGCCGGCTTCGGCTTCTTTGGCCCCCACAACGAACATGAAAGGAATCTTCTGTAGTTGCGCGTCGCGGATTTTTGCGGGCAGTTTTTCGTTCCGGTCGTCGAGGTGCACGCGCAAGCCATGACGCTGGAGCGTCTGCGTGACATGCTTGGCGTAATCCGCTACTTTTTCGCTGACCGGGCAGATTTCGATCTGCACCGGTGCGAGCCACAGCGGAAATGCGCCCGCGTAATGCTCGATCAGGATGCCGAAGAAGCGCTCAACCGACCCGAGCAGTGCGCGGTGCACCATCAGGGGCTGATGCTTCGCCCCGTCTTCGGCGATGTATTGCAGGCCGAAGCGCGCCGGCAAATTGAAATCGAATTGCACGGTCGTGAGCTGCCACGGGCGGCCAATGGCGTCGATGAGCTTGATGTCAATCTTTGGTCCGTAAAATGCTGCTTCGCCTTCCATTTTCTTGTATGGAATGTTCATCCGCTTCATCGTGTCGGCGAGCGCGGCGGTGGCGCGGTTCCAATCCTCGGGTTTGCCCGCGTAATTTTCGGGATGCGAAGCGTCCCAATCGGAAAGCTCGACTTCGAATTTCTCGAAGCCGAAATTTCTCATAACCGCCAAGGCGAAATCGACGCAATCCTCGACTTCCTTTTCGATTTGCGAGGGCGTGCAGAAAATGTGGGCATCGTCCTGAGTGAAGCCGCGCACGCGGAGCAAACCGTGCAGCACGCCGCTGCGTTCGTAACGATAGACTGTTCCGAGTTCCGCGAGCCGCACGGGCAGGTCGCGATAGCTGTGCAGCTTCGATTTGTAGATCAAAATGTGGCCGGGGCAGTTCATCGGCTTCAGTTGATAGTCCGCCTTCTCGACTTCGATCGCGCCAAACATGCTGTCCCGGTAAAAATCCGTGTGCCCGCTCGTTTTCCAGAGATCGAGCCGCATGATGTGCGGCGTGTAAACTAGATCGTAGCCGCGGCGCAGCAGCTCTTCGCGCAGCCAATCTTCGACAATCTTGCGGATCAACCCGCCCTTGGGATGCCAGAAGATCAAGCCCGGCCCCGCCTCTTCCTGGATGCTGAAGAGATCCAGCTCGGCGCCGAGCTTGCGGTGGTCGCGGCGCTTGGCCTCCTCGAGCCGGTGCAGATATTCGTCCAGCTCCTTCTGCGTGAAAAAGCACGCCCCGTAAATGCGCTGGAGCTGAGGATTGCCTTCCTGCCCCTTCCAGTACGCCCCCGCGACGTTCATAAGTTTGAACGCGGTAATTCGTTTGGTCGAAGGAATGTGTGGGCCACGGCAGAAATCAATAAATTTTCCGGTGGTGTAAAACGAGACCATCGGCTCCACGGCCTTTTCTTCCACCAGCTCGCATTTGAAGATTTGATTGTTCTTTTTGTAGAGCTCGATCGCCTCCGGTTTGGGAATGAGCTTGCGTTCATTGGGCAAGTCGCGCGCCGCCAACTCGTGCATCTTCGCTTCGATCTTGGCGAGATCGTCCGGCGTGAAAGGTTCTTCACGGAGAAATTCGTAGAAAAACCCTGTGTCGATCGGCGGTCCGATGCCAAGCTTCACATTGGGATAGAGCTCGAGCACCGCGGCGGCAAGGAGATGTGCCGCCGAATGCCGGAACACGAAGAGAGCGTCGGGATCTCTTTCGGTGAGGATCTGCAGTTTGACATCGTGGTCAAGCGGGCGCCGCAGATCGATGAGCGTGCCTTCCCCGTCATTTGGTTCCGCGACGCGCGCGACCAGCGCCGCGTCCGCCAGCCGCGGCGAAATTTTTTGCGCGATGTCCGCCGGTGTAGTGCCCTTCGGCACTTCCTGGACTTTGCCGTCAGGCAACGTGACGTGAATCTGCTCCATGGTTTCCCTGCTCATCCAGTAAGAGAAATCCTAGCTTATCGGCGGCTTCTATCGCGGTCAAGGTGTGCAGCGGCGGAGGATCCGCGTTTCGTCTTCCGTTGAGCGCAGGGTAAACTCATCTGTCTCTGTGGCTGATGGGGGAATTACCCGAGGGCGATTCATGAAACGATTCGCAAGAAATGCTTTTGTTTTGCTGGCAGCTCTGTCCCCGCTTGGCTTGATCGCGCAGGAGCCAAAAATTCTTCCCCAACCGGATGAGCGATACAAGGCGGACATCCTGCTGGTTGTTGCACATCCGGACGATGAAGGCGCGGTCACTCCATATCTGGCTCGGGCGATCGATGAAAACAAGCGCGTCGCTGTGGTCTATGGCACGCGCGGAAGCAGCGGCGCGAACGAAGCCGGAGCGGAGCAAGCTGCAGCGCTCGGCGCGATTCGCGAAATCGAAGCGCGGCGGGCCCTCAATACGCTGGGCATCACGAACGTATGGTTCTTGGGCGGACATGACACACCCTCGCAAAATGTTTTGCAATCGCTCGCCAACTGGGGACACGGCGCGGTGCTCCAGCAACTCGTACGCATCGTCCGGCTCACGCGCCCGGAGGTGATCCTCACTTTCTTGCCCGGTACGTTCATTGGCGAAGATCATGGCGACCATCAAGCGAGCGGTGTCCTGGCCACGGAAGCTTTCGACCTTGCTGGCGATCCCGCCGCGTTTGCTGAGCAGCTCGCCGCCCCCATGCGCCGCCTCGAGCCTTTTCTCGAAAACCTGCGCCCCTGGCAGCCCAAGAAAATTTATTACTTTCCCGACGCGAACCGGGAAGACATCTTCCGTGGGAAAGGCCCCGAGTATTCCGTGAAGGAAATTTCGAAGTCCGGGAAACAAGCGTACTGGCGCATGGCGCTCGAATCGTTCCGCGCGCATCAAACACAGGCGAAGGCCTACCTCGATTCAATTGCCAGGATGGATGAAGCGCAGATCGAGAAAATGGCTTTGTCAGATGACGGCTGGGCCGAAACGCAACGCCTTGTTCTGGGCAAATCACTCGTCGGTGGCAGCGTCACCGGGGATATTTTCGAAAATATCACGCCTGGCGCGATCCCCTTTGCGCGCCTCGATGTTCCTCCGGAGCCTGCGAAGCCGGAAGTGGCTGTGGAGCTTGCTGGCCCATGGAGTTTCTATCTCGAATTTCGCCGCGCGCACGGACTAATGCACTTGGCGCATCCGGAGCCTCCAGAGATCGCCTTGCAAGAAGGAAGCACGCTGGTTATTCCTCTATGGGTTCGTAATCTGAGCCCAGCGAGTCGAGAGGTCACGCTCTCGGTCGAATTGCCCGCAGGTTGGGCCGTGCAGAGTGGCGCGGGGGAATTTGCGGTGGCAGCCAGGCAGGTGGCCGCCGCACGCGTCGAGATTAATCTGCCCGCGCTCGGAAATGCCGCGCCGAAGAAGCCAGAGGTACAGGAGATCACCGTTCGAGCTCAATCGAACGGGCAGAGCATCGGCGTCGTAAAACTCCGCGTCGAATTGCGCAAGCGCGCGCTGCCGCAGTAACAGGCTTCAGGATTTTTTCGCGCGCGCGGATTCCATCGCTTCCCACGCCGCTTCCGGCAGCATCAACAGATCATTGAATTCGCCGGCGCCGCGCAGCCATTGGCCGCCGTCGATCACCACGCACTCTCCGTTGATGTATTCCGCCATGTCGCTCAGAAGAAACGAGGCAAGGTTCGCGAGCTCCTCATGCCGCCCGAAGCGCTTCATGGGGTGTTTTTCCTTCCCGTGCTCTTCGAATTGCTTCGAAGGCATCAATCGCGACCACGCCCCTTCCGTTGGAAACGGCCCCGGCGCGATGGCGTTCAGACGAATGTGATACTTCGCCCACTCCACCGCCAGCGACGTTGTCATCGCCAGTACGCCCGCCTTTGCGCATGCCGAGGGCACGACGAATCCCGAACCGCAATTGGCTGCCGCATAGGTGGTCACGATGTTCAAGATGTTTCCGCCCTGTTTTTTTTCGACCCAGCGCTTCCCGAAAACTTGCGTACAGTGGAACGTGCCGTTGAGCACGATGCCGACCACGGCGTTGAAGGCGTTGGGCGTGAGCTTCTCCGTCCGCGCGATGAAGTTGCCCGCGGCATTGTTGACCAGCGTGTCGATCTCGCCAAATTGCTGCTCGGCAGCTTTGGCTGCAGCCTCCACCGCGGCGTAATCGCGCACGTCGCAGCTGGCATAGGCCGCCGCGCCCCCGGAGCGATGGATCTCCTCACAGACTTCTCGCAAAGGCTCTTCGCGTCTGCCCACGAGGAACATGCGCGCTCCGAGCTCTGCAAAGCGCAGCGCCATGGAACGCCCCAGGCCCGTGCCGCCGCCGGTCAGGAAAATCGCCCGCCTCTTCAACATGTCTTGTTGGAACACGCACCACCGCCTTATATGGAAATCCCCGTCCCGCCGCTACGAGAAACAAGCGCGATTCTAGTGCATCAGCGTCTCCGCGGAAGTTATTTTCGCAGGAACCTTCAATCGGCAAGCTCCGCGGCGGAAATCAAGAGGCGAAACTTGGCGAGCGGTTTGCGAATCCCGGGCGCCTCTGGGTATAGTGACATTCAGTTTTTCTGTCGGATTTCTTGTGCGAGGGGGATTTCAGCGATTCAAGGCCCGATCTCTGCTGGAATCGGCCGGCCCATGGCTTTCGCGTATTCCGTGGCGAAGAGCGGGCTCGCGGGAAATTCCTCGCTCAATTCGCTTAGCAGCTTTTGCGCCAGCCCGTTCTGCTTTTCCCTGCGGGCAGCCAGTGCGAGCAGAATCTTCGCGAAGGGCTTGAGGTAGCGCCCGTTTTCCGCGGTTTTTCCCACCTGCTCCATGCCGAGTTTTTTGTCGCCGTGCACTCCACCGAACCACAGGAGCGCGCGGTACCCTGAGGAGAGGCTGCCGATGATGTAGTTCGCGGAACCCAGGGCCACGTAGGCGTCGCCTGCATCCGGCCGTTGTGACAACAGCAGTTTCGCGTGCGCGTTGGCTTCCTTCATTCGCTTAAGGCCGTCGAGATGCTTTTTCTCCAGAATGCTGTCGACGTTCGATTCCATGCCCGCAGCGAGCGTCAAGGCAAAGAGAGCCTCCTGGTCTTTTGGATTATTCTTGAGCCGCGCCTTTGCAAGTTCGCGCGCGCGCCCGGTCGCTTCAAGAAAACTTTTCATGCTCTCGGGATCCGGTTTGCCCTTGATGCCCTTGAGAAACTTGTTGTCGTCCAGAAAGAAATCGCTGGTCAGCACCCCTTGCCGGTAAAATTCCTCGAAAAGATAGCTGGCTGCCTCGGCGACATATCCGAAGGGGTCGTCCGGATTCTTTGAAATCCATTCGATAAACTTCTCACGCCCCTCGGAGAATTTCTGTTCGTAGAGCAGTCGGAAGCCGGCGGTAAGTTCCGGCACGTCCTTGAGCGCAGCGGCGTCGCTCTCCATGCTCGTCCGTGGTTTGTTCCCAACAGGCATGAGCAGAACAAATAGAGTGAATATCGCAATCGGTCGAGGCATTTGTTGTCGCTTCTTCAGAACAGACCCGGCAAGAACCGCGGTTTGCCCGCCATTGCTGCGCGGTAGTCCGGGTTCGCGAACAGCACGCGCTCTTCGGTCGAGAGGCGCTGTGACAGCACGCCGATATGCGCCAGCGAGCCGGCCAGCGCCGTGATCCACGCCGTATGAATTAGCGGCAGCGAGAGCATCTCGGCAAACACCGCTGCATAGTTCGGATGCCGAACAAAACGAAAAGGTCCCGAAGTAACCACTCCCAGCCGCGTGGAGTCCATCACTTGCACGTTCCAGTGATCCCCGAGAGTGCGGATGACCCACCAGCGCACGGCATTGGCCGCGAGGAAAATGCCAAACATCGCGGCCGCGAGCACGGGGAAAAAAGGTCGCCGCAGAATGACTACCTCAATGGCCGCCCCGGACAACACAGCGGTGTGGAGCAGGACCATCCAGCGAAATTTGGGCTCATCCACTTTCGCGGCGCCACGCGCGATCATCTGCTCCTGATGCCGCCGCGAAATGCGCAGTTCCACCAGCCGCTGCGCCGCCACTGCCAGCAACAGACCGAGATAGGCAATGACGCTCAGGCCCATTGCAGTAGCAGAAATTCCGCGCTGAAACCCGGGCCGAACGCCGCCGCGAGAGCGTAGTCACCCGCCTTGAGCGGGCGCTTTTCGAGCCATTCCTGCAAAATGAAAAGGATCGTCGCGCTCGAGAGATTCCCTACGTTGCCCAGAATGTCCCACGACGGCTGAGTGTCGCACTTCGTCAAGCCCAGCGCCGCTTCCACGTTGCCCAGTAGCCGCGCTCCGCCGGGATGCAGGATCCATCCTTTGATCTCTTCGCGCTTCCGGCCGTTCCGCTTCAGGAAATCTTCCACCAATCCGCGGATTTTTCCGCCGATCATTTCCGGAACATCTTTGGCCAGCAAAATGTGAAATCCCGAATCGCGCAGGTCGAACCCCATCGCGCCCAGCGAATCCGGAAACGTATAGGTTTCCGAAACGAGGATCTTCGGGCCGGGGTGGCCGTTTCCGCTGACCAGCACCGCCGCTGCACCGTCGCCGAAGAGGATTGAGGAGATCAAGTTTGCCTGGGTGACGTCCTTGCGCTGAAACGTGAGTGACGGCAGCTCCACCGCGATGATCAAAACGTTTCCGCCCGCGCGTGCCTGCAGAAAGTCCGCCGCGCGGCCCAGGGCCATGGCTCCCGCCGCGCAGCCCAGCTCGGTGAACGGCATCCGCCGCACATTGGGGCGGAAGCCCATCAAGTTGATCAGATGCGCATCCAGCGAGGGGATCATAAAGCCCGTACACGATACGGTGATGAGCAGATCTACCTCGTCCGGCCGCACTCCGCCGCGCTCCAGGCATTCTTCCGCCGCTTGGCGTCCGAGCTTTACCGAGTGTTCGATGTATTCATTGTTGGTCTTCGAGAGCGCGCGCGGCTCGATGGTGTAATCGAGCGGAAAAATCGCGTGGCGCTTGTGCACCTGCGCGTTGTCCACGATCGTCATCATCGCTTCCAGCCGCCTTTCCGGAATATCGAACACACGCCCCATGTAGTACTTCACATCCTCACGGGTGATCGTGTGGGGCGGCAGCGCCGTGGCCGTGGCGGCAATAGTGCAAGGAGACACCGATGATATTTCGTTGCTCGCTCGAGTGCTCAAATGTTTCCCCTGTCTCTTCGGTGCGGATTCTTCGTCCCTGCGCGCAGAACAATGGAAAACTCGTTTCGATGCATTGTGCCCCTGATGCCCTGGGTGCGAACGAATGACTTTATATCATTCTTTGCGAAGAGGGGAGAGCTTTGCAACTGTCCCACTGACGCCCCCGCAACCTGACTATTTACCGGCGATTCAACCGCAGTTCGCAACTCTATAATAATCCTGTTCAGTCCTGCGGTATTCTTTCTTATGCTATGAATACACACCCCGCGTCTCGCGAATTTTTCCTTCCCCGGTTCGCTTTCCTGTTTCTTCTTCTTGGAAATTTTTTTCCTGGTGCGCTTGCTTACGCACAAGAAAAACCCGCGCCCATTCTCCTGATGATCTCCATCGACGGCCTCCGTCCGGACTACGTCACCTCGGCGGATGCGCATGGGGCGAAAGTACCAAACCTCCGCCGCTTCCTCAAGGACGGCACCTACGCTGAAGGTGTCATCGGCGTGGTGCCCACGGTGACCTACCCAAGCCACACCACGCTGATCACGGGTGTCTGGCCCGCGAAGCACGGCATTTTTGCCAACACCACCTTCGACTCTCTGCAGAAGAATTTCCAGGGTTGGTATTGGTATGCCGAAGATATTCGCGTCCCCACCCTCTGGGATGTCGCCGCCCAGGCGGGCCGCACCACCGCGAGCATTCAGTGGCCGGTCACCGTGGGCGCGCGTGTCACGTGGAACATACCTGAATTCTGGCGCGCCGGCACGCCCGATGACGCGAAACTTCTCCGCGCCGTTTCGACGCCCGGCCTCCTGGCCGAGGCCCAGGCCGAAATCGGGGAATACCGCGGCGGGATTGACAACGCGCCCGAGAGCGACGAAATCCGCGGCCGCTACGCGCAGTGGATCCTCGAAAAAAAGCATCCGGGCCTTCTGCTCTTGCACCTCGCCGCCCTCGATCATATCCAACACGAGACCGGCCCGTTTAGCGCTGAGGCCGCCGTGATTTTCGAGCGGCTGGATGCCGTGATCGGGAGTCTGCGCGATACCGCCGAACGCCTCGCGCCAGGCCGTGCCCTCGTCGCCATCGTCTCCGACCACGGCTTTGTAAGAACCAATGCCCAATTGAATTTATTCCCGGCGTTTCGCGCTGCCGGGCTGTTCAGCGTGGATGAGAAAGGGAAGATCGCGGATTGGAAGGCCATGCCTTGGCAGACCGGCGGCTCCGCCGCAGTCGTCTTCAAAGACCCAAATGATTCCGCAACTCTCGCTCAGGTGCGCGAACTGCTCGCGAAGCTTGCCCATGACCCCGCGAACGGCATTGACCGCATCCTGGAAGCCGATGAGCTGCATCAGCGCGGCGGATATCCCACCGCCCAGTTTTTTGTAGGCCTGAAACCTGGATGGAAAACGGGCTCGACACTCGAGGGCCCAATCCTCTCCAAAATCAAAACGGGGGGCACGCACGGCGGCCTTCCGGATCTTCCCGAACTCCGTGCATCCTTCTTTCTCGTGGGTCCCGGCGTGCCCACTGGCCGCTCGCTCGGGATTATGGATATGCGTGACGTTGCGCCCACACTGGCTCATGCGGCCGGTCTTTCGCTCCCCACAGCCGAAGGCAAAAACTTACTGCCTTAGCCTCGTCAAACGCGCAAAGCCATCATTTTCTCCTCAGTGCAATCCCACATAGCCTCGCACGGAATCAATCAATTTCGCCGAGTCGTAACCCACGCCATCTTTGAAAACAATTTCCACTTTCTCGATATCCTTGATGTTCGCGGATGGAGCGCCGTGGATCACGGCAATGTCCGCCGCTTTTCCGGCAGCGAGCGTTCCGATTTTGTCCAGTTCGCCCAGGAACTCTGCGCCGTTCGACGTCGCGATGTGAATCGCCTCCACCGGGGTGAATCCTGCTTCCACGAGCAACTCTACCTCGCGCTGGTCGCCGAACCCCGCAATTACGCCCCCATAACCCGTTGGATCGAGCCCCGCCAGCAGCAGCCCGCCCTGCTTCGCAAATTCGTGCTCGAAATCCATTTCCTTCTTGAACAGCGCCGCCCAATCGGACTTGGCCGCGTTATCGGAGATCCCGGCGCGTCTCCGCAGATAGGAAATTCGCGCCTCAGGCAGCATCACGTCCAGCACCCGCCCATCGAGCGGCGCGCGCCCCGGCACAAACGTCTCAAATACCGGCAACGTCGAAGTGACCGCCACATGATGCGCCACCAGGTCCCGGATCATGTCTTCGATGGGCTTGCCCGTGATCTCTTGTCCGAGCAGCGCTTTCGTCCCCGATGCCGCGCCGGGGCACACGCCCGGCTTCTTGCCTTCCGCAAATTCCGTGTCCACCACCAGGCCGTGCTCTAAATCATCAATTCCCAGCGCCGCCGCTTCCCGGAAACCGATCGAGCAGAGGTGCCCGGTCACCTTGATTCCGTGGGCGTGCGCCGCCTTCACCGCCGCTGCCAGCTCCTCGGGCGTGATGTTCATGTACGCCTTGAAGGACGTCGTGCCCTCCGCGATCCAGTATTCCACCGTCCGCCGCGCGTCCTCGGCATCTTTCAGTTGATGCATCTGCAGCGTGAAGGAGCCCTCCCCCTCCAGATACGGTCCGGTGACGTGCATTTTCGGCCCGGCCGTCTTTCCTTCATCAATCGCGCGCTTCAGTTCCAGGTCCGTGTAC
>WNFS01008914.1_pt1 | contig 13121 bp, 17 predicted proteins | sample 5400141 | NCBI WGS metagenome assembly WNFS01 (sample SAMN13153358, study PRJNA577476) | soil metagenome | isolation source: 60 cm saprolite under Madrone tree | place: USA:California | collected 2016-06-14
CGATCGACAGGATCTGACAGCGGATGAAATCTGGCGCACCTATATTCTGCTCACTCGAGTGGAAGATGCCTTCCGCGACATTAAAAGTCCGCTCATGGAGCGGCCGATTTTCCATCATCTGCAGGATCGGACACAGACCCACATCTTCCTTTGCGTGCTGGCTTACCATCTACTCGCCGCCATCGAGCACCGGTTCTTGCAGGCCGGGACTCACACCTCCTGGTGGACCATTCGCCAACAACTCAGCACGCACCAGGTCATCACTATCGTTCTGCCCGAAAATGAACACGGCCGAATTCTAAAAATCCGTAAAGCCACCACTCCCGAACCGGAGCACCGCCAAATCTACGCCACCCTTCGTATTCCGGCCGAGGTTCTGCAACCCATCAAAACTTGGAACCAGGCAGAATGTAGTGACGAAAAAAAACTTAAACTATAGAAAATACAGCATCAGACCCTGAAAACTGTGGAAGTTGGGTTAGCCGCGGATTATTCGCGTAATCCGCGGCTGAAAGTCTTTCTTTCTGACGGATCCGCTACGGGGCGATCCGGACCGCTGTGTAACTGCCATTCGGCAACATGTCGATGTTGTGTGCTTTGACAATAAGCCTCGTCTGGGCGTTCTGCTCCTGTTTCGTCACCACCTGGTCAAACTCGGGATCATCGTGCGCCGCTTTCAGCCGTTTATCCCGCTCCTCCCTGGACGGATAGGCCCGGATGTAGATAAATGTATTCTCAGCGCTGATGCCCAGCTCTGAATCGCTTTGCTGTGGAATCCAATAACCGACGTTTGTGATTCCGTGCCTCCCGTAAATCGCAGCTGTCCGGCTCGCGAAGCGGGCTGCCAGCGCGTCTCTCTTCCCCGGTAGAGCCGTGTAGATCCGCAGCTCGTAGAACCCCGCCGCCTTCTGTTGCTGCGCGAATCCCCAGCCGATTCCTGCCGCTCCAAACGACAACCCAAGCAGCGTGAAAATCTTCCATTTCAACATATCGATTCTCCTTCCGAACGGATCTGCAGCAAGTCGCTAAGGAGGATAGCCTGGGCGTTTGTGTTAGTCACTCTTCGCTTTTCTATCCGTTTCGATAGGTGGACGCGCCGGCCCGCAATTCATTCTCAACAGGTTAGCTTCGATATCCTTCTGGCCCCAGCCTTGCCATTGTTGGCGTAGGAGTTTTCCATGAGTCTTTCAATAAGCATCAGGCGAGTGGATCGTATCGTCGTGTTGGAGCTCGCTGGACGTTTGTCGGTGCACGAAAGGAATTTGCTGCACATCGCGGGGAACCTGATCGAGAGCGGGGAGCGCATTTTCCTGATCAGCCTGGCAAACCTGTCTTATTTGGACAATTCCGGATTGGGACAGTTGTGCTGGGTTTACAGCGCCCTTCAAAACTGCGGAGGTGACATGAAGCTGCTCCAGATTCCCGCCCGGTTCAGAGAAATGCTGAAAGTCACGAAGCTGGATACGGTCTTTCAGTCCTTTGAGCGCGAGGCCGACGCGATCGCGGCAATCGGACCGATTGGATTAGCCCTCCCGGCGTAAGCTCGACCGGATAAAAAAACCTGCAGAGCGGTTTAGACTGAAGGCAGGGGGATTTATGCGGACTGAGAGCCATTATAAATTCGCAATCGGAGATGCCATCCTGGTGGTCGGAACGCGCGACGATGGAAAGGTCGGCACGATCATCCGCCTGGCGGATAACCTGCAATATGTGGTCGCACTCGAGGATGGAACGGAGGTCCTGCTTCGCGCCGAAGACATGACTCTGCGGCGCTAAGCAGGTCGCATCAAATTCTCATGATGAGAATTCTCGAATCAGCGCAGGTTGAAACTGACTTCTATTTTTACAGTTCTGTCGATCGGGGTTCCATCCAGCAGTGCGGGAGCAAAGCGCCAGCGGCTCACGGCATCAATCGCCGAAGCGTCCAGACCGTAGCCGACGCTGCGTACGACGCGCTGGATATCCGGCGTTCCATCACCTCTTATTAAAACTTCCAGCAAAACCGTTCCCATGACCCCTTGCTTCCGGGCTTCGGGCGGGTACTCGGGATCCTCACGATGGATCAAACGCGGCGGTACGGGCTGCCGGCCAGGAAAGGCATCTCCGGGCACGGTATCTGTGCCTGGAGCCGGGAGGTTGAAATTCAATTCGACATTCAGGGAGATGTCGAGCGGAACGTTATCCCGCGTTCCAGGCCGAAAGCGCCAGCGGCGCATCGCCAGGATGGCATTTTCATCCAATCCGTAGCCCAATCCGCGCCGCACCCGGATCATGCCTGGGCTTCCATCCGTTCGCACCGTGACTTCAAGAACGACGGTGCCCTGGATACCGATTTCCCGCGCCGTGTCGGAATATTGGGGTGGAAACTGGGAAATCACGGTCGGAGCGGTCGGAGGTATAGCCCGCTGAGTCGCCAGTGGCACAGCCACGATGAAAATGGCGGGGAAAATCCAGGTCTTTTTCATAGCCAATCCACGAAGTTGGTGGATTAAATGGGTTATGCGTCAGTGTAAACCCTTGCCTATCAGGAAGTAAAGGAATGGCTGCGGGATTGCCATAAAACGGGCCGAGGAGGATCCATGAGAACGAAGTTTTGTGATCTCATTGTCATTTCGCCGGTCAGTCCCAAAATTTGGAAGGTCAAGGTGACGCCCCAGGCGGTGATCATTCTCGCGGTGGCGTTTCTGATTTCTTTCAGTTCTGCTGCGGCGGTCACCTACACCTTGGCACCCCAGAAACTCGACCCCGCGTATCATTCGCGGCTCGAGGCCGAGAATCACGCATTGAGGGTCGAAAATAAGAACACCGACCTCCAAAATCGCAGGCTCGAGAACAAGCTATCCAACCTGGAAGGCATGTCCAACCGGATCTCCGTCCTCATGGAAACCGACTAATAGACTTCACGCGTATGGTATGGGAGGCCACGATCGTCCTTTGCGGCGAGCCCATACCATACAATACCTCTATGAAGGTCATGCTGGTCATCCCGCATGTATCCGATGGAGGGGGCGAAAAGATCCTTTCCGATCTGTCCTGCAATCTCAAGGCTGAAATCGTGCTGGTCGTGTTCCAGCAGAAGTTCAGCTATCCATTCACAGGCAAGCTGATATCGCTCGATTTGCCGATCGACCGAGAGTCGATCTGGAGCCGGTTGCGCGGCTTCATTCAAAGGAGCTACCGATTCCGGCGGGTACTGCGGCAGGAACGCCCGGACGCGGTGATCAGCTTCATGGGAGAGGCAAACCTGATCAATGCCCTTATGTCGCCGCGCCCCATCGTCACAGTGCACAATCACCTTTCCAGTCTCGCGGAACTGAGGCAGGTGGCCGCGGCGAGCCGGATACTGAAAGCCCGAACGTGGTTTGAAGCCGCCGTGAGCAAGGCTTTGATGGGCATCTTGTACAGGCGGGCCACTGTTGTTGCCGTTGCCGAGGCGGTTAAGCGGGAATTAATCGAACAATTTCGAGTACCGGAAGAGCAAATTGTCGTTATTCCCAATGCGGTAAACAACCGCGAGATTCAGGAAAGCACCTCGGCGCCGGCGACCCGCCCATGGGCTTCCGGCATTCCCGTGGTCATCACCGCCGGCCGGCTGACGTTGCAAAAAGGACAATGGCATCTGATTCGCGCTTTCGCCGAGGTTCGCAAGCGCATCGCCTGTCAACTCGCGATTCTCGGCGCCGGCGAGCTTGAAGACCACCTGCGAGGCATTGCCAGGGAACTGGGAGTCGAAAGGGACGTTTTTTTTCTCGGCTGGCAGAAGAATCCATTCCAGTTCATGACGGGCGCCGATCTGTTCGTGCTGCCTTCCATCACCGAAGGTTTCGGACTGGTGCTGCTGGAGGCGATGGCTTGCGGAGTACCGGTGGTCTCAACGGACTGTCCGGGCGAACCGAGGGAGATCCTGGCGCCAGGAACCACAGGCCGGGCCGTGTTGAGCCAGCCCGAGTACGCTCCCTTTGGTGTCCTGGTTCCGGTCTTCGATAAGCAAATGCACGACGGCCACGATCCATGCACGGTGGAAGAACTGCAGCTCGCCGACGTGATTGTTCGTGTTCTTCAGGACAAAGAAATGTCGGCGCGGTACGTGAGCGCCGGATTATCCAGGGTGAGGGACTTCGATCACGCGGTGTTTCTGGAAAGATACCAGCGCCTCATTGAGAAGACCTAGCTACACGCGCCGGCCGTGCGGGCCGACCATACCTGGCGCATTCCGGGCCCGGATGCGGACCGGGATTCTTCTCAGGAGCCAGAGCAGGTCGCCCTGCCACGCATACCAGAGTGTCCTTTGAAACCTCGACAGCGTGCGGACGCAGGTGGCCCGAAACGAGTCGTAGGGGAAGGGCAGGTGCTGGTTCCGCAGCCGTTGCAGGTCCCGCCGGCAGATAATTTCGTCGTTCGACGATTTGGAGGCCGGATGAATTCGAAATGACGCGAGAAACTTGTTCACGAACCGGAATCGAGCGCCGCAGGCGATGAATCGGAAGAACAAATCCGTGTCGAAAGCAAAGCCGAATGACGCATCCATGCCGCCGCATTTCCGGTAGAGATCGCTTTTCCAGAACGTGGACTGCTGTTGCAGCGTCGAGCCACCGTACAGATACCCCATGGACATGAACGGTGTCTGCCTTTGTTCTGCGATCAACTCGCCCCTTTGATCGATCCAGTAGGTATTTCCATATGCGACGTCGACCGTGGGATCCTGCATGGTTTCGGCGACAGCGCGCAGCGCACCGGGAACATAGAGATCATCCGAATTGAGGTAAGCGAAGATCTCTCCCGTGGCCTTCGAAAAACCTTTTCCGATCGCGTCCGCGGCCCCGTTGTCTTTCTCCGAGACCCAGTACGCGAGGTGTTTTTCGTATCGTCGAATGACGTCAACGGCGCCATCCGTCGAGCCGCCGTCGATGATGATGTATTCCAGATTGGGGTAGTCCTGATCGAGCACCGATTGAATCGTGCGCTCGATAAAACCCACCTGGTTATAGGAGGGCGTGACGATGCTGATGCGAGGCCAGATCATACATACGCCTTGACGGAACTCATGCTGCTGGTGACTGCTTCAGCGGCCTTTTTCCCGCTCAGGATGGAGTCTTCCATCGAGAAATACTCCCAGCGGCCGTAACGGCCGGCGGTGTAGATGTCCCGAGACTCGAGGTAGTCGATGAGACTTTGCACATGAGCCTGCCGGTGGTCGTCAAAGACGACGTACGCATACCTGATGTCGAGAACATGGCGAGTGAGAATGCGGTCACCCGGGTGCAGAAGTCCGCATTTCTGGAGATCCTGAATGGAACGCTCGTAGGCCTCTTCGACGTTCGGGCTTTCGTTAGCCGGATGCGTGATCTCGATGTAAATCGAGCTGGTCCCCTCAGGAGCCACGGATTTCGAAAAATTCATCGGGAAACCAACGCGTGAGAAGACGTACTGGTCTTCCGGAAAATAGATCCAATGCTGATCACTCACGTGCGGCCGGTCGATGCCGATGTTTATATTCAAGATCGAAATTGCGTTCAGCCTTTGGGCGTCGAACTTCAGATCATCCGGTGTGTCCTTCAGCATCCGGTACGCCAGCGGCAGCGGTAACGTGGAAATCAGAAAGTCGTAGGGTTCTTCCATGCCGCTCGCCAGCCGGACGTATTTCTTCTTCGGATCGATGTATTCGACGGTTTGATTCGTGTACACCTTTTTTACAGGCCGCGCCAGTGCCTGAGGGAGGCAATCGATACCGCCATTCCTGGGGTAAATGAACTTCGGGTTATACCCCATTCCTTTGTTCGTGAGCCCCAAAGCGCCGTTGACCACTTCTTCGAGCGTCGGCTTGGGGATCGACCAGCTCACCCAGTCCGATGTGATGTTCCGCAGGTCCTGCTTCCAGAATTTTTCATTGTAGGGAAGCATGAAGTGCTTCGCGATGCCTGTTCCAAACGTCCTGAGCACCCAGTCATGAAAATTCTTCGGACTGCCATTGCCGTTGGCTTGCATGCTTTCGACAAAGCCCACGACACATTCCTTGATGACTTCGGGCGGCAGGCCGTACGTATTCGCCTGAAACGGGTAAGGAGTCACCGTGGATTTCGAATAGATTGCAGCAAGCCGTTCGTGCGCATCGAAAGCATTGGGCAGAAGGCGGGCGATGAGATCTTTGGTGTACTGATTCTTCAAGTGAATCAGGTGGCCTGTGCAGTCGAACGTGAAGCCATCCTGCGTAAAAGAACGGCAGAGACCGCCAATGGCAGATTCTTTTTCCAGAACGACAGGTTCGTATTCGAGGAGGTGATGGCCGGCGCTCACGCCCGCAAGGCCGCCACCGATGATGACAACTCGTTTCACGATCGCATATCCACTTTCATCAACAGATAGGCCGACAGACACGCAAGCGACACCGTTCCGCTCATCGTGGCGATGGCCCATACCAGCGGGATCTGGCTGATCACGAGGGCGGCGCCCGAAAGCAGCAGCCCGATCACGTAAGTCGTAACGGCTGTTTCACGCACCGAAAGCTTGCACCGGCGCAGGCGCAGCGCAAAATGGTCCGGGCTCCCTTTAGTGACGGGGTGGCCGCTCCGCCATCGAATGAACATCACGAGTGCAAGATCGAATAACGGGATACCCAGAATCAGCACGGGGCTGATCACCGCAAGTAAATTGACTCGGGTATAGCCTGCGTTCATCGAGAGAGCGGCAAGCATGAATCCGATGAACATGCTGCCGGCGTCTCCAAGAAAGATCTTGGCCGGATGGAAGTTATGGCGCAGAAAACCCAGTGTGGCGCCCGCGAGAACCAGGGAAAGAAACGCCACCGAATCGCGGCCGGACATGAAATTTGCGATCGCAATCGAGATCGCTGCGATGATGGCGACTCCGGAAGCGAGTCCGTCGAGAATATCGATGATGTTCATCGCATTCGTGACGGCGAGTATCCACAGAACTGTCAGGAAAATGGCCAGCCACTCCGGGAGAAACACAAGCTTGATGTACGTTCCGGACTTTACCAGCACCAGTGCGGCGAGCATTTGACCCAGCAGTTTCTGGGTTGGTGTCAGAACGCCGAAATCATCGATCAGCCCAACCATCAAGGCGATGCTTCCGGCAAGAAGCAGGCCGAGCGTTTCCTGGCCGAAATCGGTGAAAACGCCCACAGTGAGCAGAAACGCGATGTATACGGCCAGGCCACCAAAATAGGGCACGGTCTCGCCGTGAGTTTTCAATTTTCCGTCAGGCTGGTCCACAATCCCCAACTGCAACGCCGCTTTGCGCATGACCGGCGTCCAGTAAAGAGAGAAAACGAAACTCAATATGAACGCGGCTCCATATTCGATCATAAAACCTTCAAACATCCAGACGCCGCCTAAAGCCGGCGACTACATTGCCCTGCGGCCTCGTTTCTTAATGTAGTCGCGGGCTTTAGCCCGCGTTTCCAAATTCTGCCGTTAACCCGTTTTGCCGAGGCAGTCTCGATAGGCGGCTTCAAGTGTTGCAACTGAAGTGCCGATGTCGAACTCCATCACGCGGCTCTTGCCTCGATGGCCCATTTTACGGCAAAGGTCCTGGTCTTCGACGAGCCGCAGGACGGACTCGGCCATGCCATCGACATCGTGGGGCTCGTGCAGGTAGCCGTTATCGGCATCGATGATGGCCTCCCGGGCACCGTCCACGTTGGTGGCGATGATCGGCAGCTCAGCGGCCATCGCCTCCGAAAAGACGCAAGGTAAACCTTCCCACAGGGACGTCAACACGACAATATCCAGGTTCCTATAGACCTCGGGCATGTCGTTNNNAGCCGAGCAGCGTGATGTGCCCGCCTATACCGTGCTTGCGAATGCGCTCCTCGACCGACGGGCGCAACTCCCCGTCACCGGCCATCACGAAGTGCGCGCGGTGTGTCTTCTTCAGAACGCGGGCGGCCACTTCCACAAAATCCTCGGGCGATTTCTGTGGTTTGAAACAGGCCACCATTCCCACGATGACCTTATCGTCCGGAATGCCCCAGGTCCGCAGCTGCCGGCGCCTGGGTTTCGGCTCGATGAACTCCTCAACAGAGATCGAGTCCCGGCAGAGGATCCAGTCACCACGGCGAAACACGCCGCTTTGCTCGCCCTTGTCGGCATTCGCGTACGACACGACCACGAGCTTGGTCGTAATTTTCGTGGTGATGCGCTCCAACCACACATAGGCCTTGCGGACGATGGGGCGCTGGAAGTCATTGAAGCCGAAGCCATGAGCGGTATGAAAAATGACCGGGACTCCAGCCAGCCAGGCGGCCCAGCGCCCGAGAATGCCGGCCTTCGAGCTATGCGTATGAACCACTTGCGGCCGTTCGCGGCGAAACAGCCACCACAGCTTCACAAATGCCAGTAAGTCCTTTATCGGCCTGACTTCACGGACAAGTGACGGAATCCAGACGCGGCTGAGATCGGGAATCCGGTTGGCCCAGTCCACCAGCAGGCCCTCCGGCCCGGTCGCCAGCCCTACCTGGTACCGGTCCCGGGGCAACCGCTCCAGGGTCATTAAAGTCACCTTCTGGGCGCCGCCAAGCTCGAGCTTGGTGATCACATGAAAGACTTTTGATCGCATCGGCTTCAGGGAATGATACCGAGGGAGCATTTCAGAAGAAAGTGGGTACTCGGGCGCTAAATACTGTAGCGGCGGTCTATGACCGCCGGTATTTCGTTGATTCCAGGAAAGACCGGCGCTCACAGAGCGCCGCTACAGTGGGATACAACCTCCATTACAAACCGAGCCGCCGCCGGAGGCGATATATCGATTTGGGATGCAGTCCGATCAGTTGCGCGGCCCGGCGTTCGCTTCCGCCCGTTGCGGCAAGGGCGGTGACGACAAGCTGCCGGGCCGTTTGTTCCATGATCGCGTAATAGTTTCCGACGCCGGACCGGTGTGGACTCGCGGGTGTTAAAAGCAAGTCCTCGGGCAGGTCCTCGATGGCCACGGTGTCCGTCTCGCTCCGTACGACCGCGGAGTGAATGACGTTCTCGAGCTCGCGGACATTGCCGGGCCAATGATGCCGTTGAAGCGCGGCGATGACTTCAAGGGAAACGTGCGTGACCCGGCGTGAAGACCCGCTTCCGTACTTCAATGCAAAATGACGGGCGAGCAAGGGAATGTCGTCGCGCCGTTCGCGCAGTGTGGGAGTTCGAATGGAAAATACTTTCAGGCGATAGTAGAGATCCTGTCGAAATCTTCCTGCAGCGACTTCGTTGGCCAGGTCGCGATTGGTGGCCGCGATCACCCGAATGTCGACCGGCACCGGTTCGGTTCCCCCGACGCGGTCCACTTCTCGATTCTGCAGCGCCCGCAGGAGCTTTACCTGACAGGCAGGACTGACTTCGCCGATCTCGTCGAGAAACAACGTGCCTCGATGCGCAAGCTCGAATTTGCCTTTCTTCTGCTGGTCCGCTCCGGTGAAAGCTCCTCTCTCATGTCCGAACAACTCGCTTTCCAGAATGTTCTCGTTCAGCGCACCGCAATTGACCGCCACGAAAGGGCCGGCGGCCCGCCCGCCGTTCTGGTGAATGGCGCGCGCCACCAGCTCTTTTCCGGTGCCGCTTTCGCCGGCAATCAACACGTCCACGTCCGCGCCCGCCGCCTTCTCGATGGCCCGATGGAGCGCCTTCATGGATCTGCTGTCGCCGACCAGGGAGAACATTATTTTTTCCTCTTCGCGTCGAGCGCATCGATTTGTTTCTGCAGTGCGCACGCTGCAGCGTAATTGGCCATCCGGATATAGATCCAGAGGGCCACCAGACCAAGGAACGCGACGAAGCGCATTTCGACACGTAACCAATCCACATTGGGACTCAAAGCCGCTCCAAGGAGCGGCAGGCCCAGCAGAACAAACGAAAACATTTCGACAGCGACAAACTCTATGCCGCTCCAGAGGCCGTCCTTCGTTCGAACGAGTTCCCTGCGTTCGTGATCTTCGTCGGGCTGAGAAGGGACAGGGATTTTTAGACCCGGCAATCCGAATACGTCGTTTTTCTGAAGCCGGAACGCCAGCGCGAAAACCACGATCGGCACGAAAGCCAGAAAGAAATCCTGGTGAGGAATCAGTTCGGGCATCGCGCCTGTGTCGGTCCATAAGTAGGTCAGGGCCGCAATCACCCACATGAAGTTCGCGCGCTGAATCGTGCCGGCCTCATGCAGCGGCGGCAGCCGCAGCCCATCCGGTGTCCGGCGGAACAACAGGCGGAAAGCCGATATCATCACGAGACTGATGGCGCCGCCGCGGACAAGGACAGCCGCCGGCAAGGCCAGTTGCGGAGCGGCAATGCGAAGGACCGCCTGCGACAGGACAACAACGACAGCGGCAGCGATCGCGTCCACCGCGGCCTCCTTCGGTGTGCCTTCGGAAGGATGGCAATACGCGTCGCAGAGGGTCAGTACGGCCAGCACAACCGCCGTGAGAACCAGTAAAGACGCGACCGGCGAAGCGCTGCCAAAAGCGAGGATGAGCGCGCTCACTTCCGCCGCGAACAACATCCGATTGAAGGAGCGCCGGATGTGCTTGAAGATCTTGAGCGGCAGGTGAATGCACGCCAGCATCAAATATTGCGGAGTGCTGACATACCACTCGCACAGATCTCCGAGGAGCTCCACCCGGCATGCGGGTGGCGTCAGGAATTCGATCACCGCCTCGATGCTCCGAGGCGGACCATCAACTAAGCGCGGCTGGGTTTCCATTTTCCGAATCCTTTAACGGCGTCGTAGACCCGCCCGGCGGTGGCGGCCGATTCGTTTAACACGCGATCGCCGGCAGGCGTCAGCCGATAAATGCGTTTAGCTCTGCCGCCACGCTCCGGCGTGGGATCGGAGAGCCGTGACGAGAGATATCCTTTCTCTTCCAATCGGTCCAGCGTGACGTACACCGCCGGGAGTTTTACGGGCCTGTCCGCAAGCTCGACCACCGTGGCGTGAACCGCCATTCCGTATGCCTGATCGCGAAGTATCAGCACCGCGGTCAGGACCACCTGTTCCAACTGCCCGAGCGGATCTGTCTTTTTCATTTGTGCAATAGTTTTAAACTAAACAATCGTTTGGGTGCAAGAAAATTCTTTTAGAGAAATCTCAGCTGTCGCGGCGGTCTTCTCTTGATGCTGCGCGCTAACGCGCTTGCGCTTCGCGGACCGCCGAAAAGGGAGCCGTTTGACGGAAAGTCCGTCATTTGACTCCCTGCAATTTTCCCCGGTCGCTCCCGCCGCATTGCCTAAACCACTGACGATGCGCAGCGGTCCTATCGCGTCCGGTTTTGGTTCGGCGCGTGCAAATACGCGAGCCGTGAAAGACAGAAGACAAGGGCGCTCACAAAAAATGGCTGCGCCTTTCGCAAAATCGGCAGCGGGCCGGTGAATTATCGCCGGGGGAAATGCAAAATCGCCTCCGCGAGCTGTTCAGTTGCTAGCGTGAGGTGTTCAGTTGCCGGCGCGAGCTGTCGAGTTGCTTCGGGAAATGTGAAAGCGCCTCCGTCAGTTGTTCAGTCACGAGTGCGGGCTGTGAAATCGCGATTGTGGGCGTTCAAACCAAAACAACCAACTTTGAAAGGAGATCGTTATGAACAGTTTTAACAAGCGTGTTTACGAAATGCTGGTGCGCGTCCTGGCTTTCTGGACGACGTACCGCGATCTGATCGGAAAGGATTCGCTGGCCGATCAATTGTTCCAACAACTCGACGCGGCGTGTCAGAAGCTGGCGAAGCATGGGACGTTGCAGGCGTCGGGCAAGGCGGCGGTTCGCCTGTCGGCGGGAGAACGGGCGGCAGCGCGGCAGTCGCTGGTCAACCAACTGGAGACCATCTGCCGGACCGCTGTGGGCATGGGACTGAAGCAATTCTGGATGCCTCGTGAGCGCAGTGACCAGGCCTTCGTGCAAGCCGGCGAGACGTTTCCGGAACGGCTGATGCCGTTGAAGAAACAATTCGTCGAGAATCACCTGCCGGAGAACTTCATCGAAAACCTGGTAGCCGCGACCGAAACCCTGAACCGATCGCTCAAGGACGAAGCGTTCAGCATGGGGAAACAGCTGGCCGCCACCTCCACCATCGACCAGGTCCAGTCGGAAGCGTTATCGACGCTTTCCCGTCTGGATCCGATCCTGGAGAACCAGCTGAGCGGCAACCCGCCGGTGCGGTCCGTGTGGGACAGCGCGCGCCGCGTCGAGCGGGCCCGGCGCTCGGCGAAACCGCCACAGAAGGGGCAGCCGAAGGTTCCGCCTTCGCCGCCTCCTCCACATCCCTCCGCTGAACACCCTGCGTCCAACCACACGTAGGGTCGGGCCGGGGTGGTCCCACCTCCACCACCCCGGCGCTCTGATAATTTCGTCGCTCCCGGAATGGATTTCATACCCCGCACGCCCAACTTCACAGCTTTTCTGGCGATTTTGCCGCGGCTGAAACAAGGAGGCGTGTCTTGATTGCTAGAATCCGAGCGCGAAGAGCAAAGCTTGCCGGACTTTCTTCATGTCCCCTTCCTTGAGAGTCGTGATCAGACCACCCAACTTGCGTTTGCTCACTGTCTGAATATGGTCGAGATTCACCACGCAGTCTGCCGGTAAACCATCGGCCCCGGTCAGGAAGACTTCGGTAGGAATATCGCGAACGGTCCGCGTAACTGGTGCCACAGTGGTTTCACCAAGATAATCTATCGCCGACTCACGCGTAAGGATGACGACAGGCCGGCGCTTATCGGGGCTGCTGAACCTGTACCAGCGCACTTCGCCACGACGCACTAGTCACCCCACTTCTGCTCAGAGTCCCAAACGTCGAATTCACCACGCTTGACAGGCCTTTTCGCATATCCTTCGCGATGCTTCTTCTCAAGTTGTCGGACGCGGAGCGTCTTCAAGTACTGACGAACAGAATCCCGGATCAATGCAGACCTCGTCGTTCGCATCTTTTTGACGATTTGGTCCACTTCCTCCAACAACTCCTCATCCAACGTCATTTGTATCGTCGTCATGGTGATGTCGACTCCTATAGCTATCACTATCCACACTATATAACACATCTACGTTTATCGACGCAGGGCCAGGTCCTTTTTGGGGCGCATCCCCAAATCCCCAGCATCTGGTGGCACCTCCTCAATAGGCGCTGCACAGGCGTCCAGGAAAAT
>WNFS01004885.1_pt1 | contig 13117 bp, 7 predicted proteins | sample 5400141 | NCBI WGS metagenome assembly WNFS01 (sample SAMN13153358, study PRJNA577476) | soil metagenome | isolation source: 60 cm saprolite under Madrone tree | place: USA:California | collected 2016-06-14
AAACCAATCGCCGCTCCCGCAAGCCAGGGAAACAGCGTGTTCACCGAATCCTGATAGTTGATCTCCTGCGGCGCCCACGCCCCGAAATGTTGCGCCACCACGTAAAAGAGCACCACATATCCGATGTGCGCGGCCGCCATAGACAGCCCCACCACCGCCGCGGAGAAAAATTCCTTCGAGCGCAATCCCCGCAACGTAAACGCGTTCGCAAGCTGCAATCGCTGCGGTTGCGAAGAGCGGTACAGCGGTTCCGCCGCCGGCAGCACCAGCGTGACTGTCAGCGCCGTTAACAGTGAAACCAGCACGGCGGACCCGATCCTCGCCAGAATGAACCCCGTATAAGAAGCGTTCGTGTCGTAACTCGCGCCCCATAGTGGCCAGTCATTCAGGTTCTGCAGAAACAGCAAAGCAGCTACGATCAGGCCTAGAAGAATCGCTCCCCGCCACGACGACTGCCCGGTGTTAGTGAGCTTGAAAGCCAGCCACACCGCACATCCAAGCAGGAATATGTAGGGAACCGTGAACACCAGCGCCAGCGTGTATTCCTGCGACGCCCCGATGCGCTCTCCTTCCAGCCCGATCGTCAGACGGTACGGCGCGTCTTTCGCCCGAAATCCGTGCTTTTCCCAGGTGAAGTCCCAATCCGCGCGGTTCGGCCGCTTCGTCGAATTCGCTTCTTCCGGCAGAAAATCCCATTGGCTCGGGTCTTGTCCAAGCTTCGCCACCAAAAAATTCTGCGCTTTCGTCTGCGCCGCCGTGCGATCCAGCGAAGCTCCTGAACGCGCTTCTTCAATCTTGTGCGTGTAGCCGACGATTCGCCCCGCCGGGCTCACCCGTACAAAAAACTCTTCTTCCTGCAAGGGCCGGAAAAATCGTACATCCCAATACCAAAGGTGCAGTTGCGACGACATCAACTGGTTCGCTTGTTGCAATCCCAACTCGCGCTCCAAATATGTTTTCCCGTCGTCGTCCACGCTAAACACGATCGCCGACCGGTACCCGCTGACGTTTTCCCCCAGCCCCGCGACAAAGTTTTGTCCCAGCTTGAGCGCCTCTCCGCGCGTGACGTGAAAATCCACCGAAGCTTCCGGAAACGCCCGAAAGAAATATTTGTAAGCGAAAATTGTTCCGATGATTCCGAGGACCACCCACAGCAGCAGCGCGCGTCTTTCCGACCCACTCAGCCGTTCACCAGCCACAGCATCCTCCGCAATCGCAGTTTTAAATTTGAGGTAAGGGCCGTACTAATCCGCACGATCAAGAGTCAATTTTCTACACACTTCTCAGGTGTGGCTCACTTCTTAGACACAGCAACCCACTCTATAGATACGCCTCCCGACTCCGCAAGTAACTCAGCGTAGGGGGCATGCTGCGCCACATCTAGGCACGATTTCAGCAGTGTCCTCCTGTCATTTGCAGACGCGCGAAATTCACGCAGCGGCTGCCAACTTAGCGGCAGTCTTTAACCCAATGGTATAAAGGACGTATCGATGTCACTCTCCCTGACAACCGAAGTGCGCATGATCAAGGGCGTTGGTCCCCATCGCGCCGAACTCCTCGCCAAACGCGGAATCTACACGGTCAACGATCTCCTCCACTACCTGCCCTTCCGCTACGAAGACCGCATCCATTTCTCCAACATTAAGGACATCAAGCCCGACGGCGTCTACACCATTCGCGCCCGCGTCATGAGCGGTCAGGCCGTCCGCACCATGCGCGGACACGACGCGATCTACCATCTCCTCGTCCAGGATCCCACCGGCCAGCTCCCCTGCAAATTTTTCCACGGCGGCTATCTCGAAGGCCGCCTCAAGCAAGGCCAACTTCTCGTCCTCCACGGCAAAGCGGAAATCGACAAGATGCGCCCCGCGCGCATCGAAATGGTCAATCCGCAGATGGAACTCCTCAGCAGCGTTGACCATTCCGCCGCCGCGCACGAAGCCGACAAGTCCGCGCCTCAGGAAGAAATCGACTCCACCGAGGTCGGCCGCATCGTCCCCATTTACGAAGCCATCGGTACCTTCGGCTCGCGCTCGATTCGCCGCACCATCTATACGGCGCTGCAAACGCTCGACCCCCGCATGCCAGACGTGTTGCCCGAGAATCTGCGGACCCGTCTGCGCTACCCCTCCCGCTTTCAAGCTTTAGCGCAAACGCATTTTCCTGCCTCCGAAGAATCCGTCGAAGCCCTGAACGAATTCCGCTCGCCAGCTCAGCAGCGCCTCATCTTCGAAGAATTCTTCCTATATCAACTCAGCCTCGCGCTCGATCGCCGCACCGCCCGCAAAGAAGACGCCATCGCCTTCCGTCTCCGCGAAGAAAATATTCGCGAAGCTCTGAAGCGCATCCTTCCCTTCAAACCTACTGCCGCGCAAAAGCGTGTCCTCGCCGAAATCGCCGCTGACCTCGAAAAGCCTGCGCCCATGAACCGCCTCCTTCAAGGTGACGTCGGCAGCGGCAAAACCATCGTCGCCCTGCAAGCCGCGGTCGTAGCCGTCGAAAACGGCTGCCAAGCCGCGCTTATGGCCCCGACGGAAATTCTTGCCGTGCAGCATTTTCTTTCCGCGCGACGCATCCTCGAGCGCGGCGGCTATCGCGTCGAGCTACTCATCAGCGGCCTGAAATCCCCGGAAAAATCCGCCGCCCTCGAACGCATCCGTTCCGGTGAAGCGCAACTCGTTGTCGGCACCCACGCCCTCATCGAAGACAACGTGCAGTTCGCCCGTCTCGGTTTCGTCGCAATCGACGAACAACATCGCTTCGGCGTTCTCCAGCGCAAGCGCCTCATGGACAAAGCGGCCGCCCACGGCCACGCGCCGCACGTCCTCGTTCTGACCGCCACGCCCATCCCGCGCACGCTCTCTCTCACGCTCTACGGCGATCTCGACGTCTCCATCCTCGACGAGCTACCACCCGGCCGCACGCCCATCGAAACGCACCTCACCTCCGAGCCGCATCTCCCCGGCGTTTGGGGCAGCATCCGCCGCGAAGTCGAAGCCGGCCACCAGGCCTACATCGTCTATCCAGTAATCGAAGAATCGAAGATCGAGCTCAAAGCTGCGGTTGAGGAATACCAGCGGCTATCCAAGGAAGTTTTTCCGAAACTGAAGTTAGGCCTGCTGCACGGCCGCCTTTCCAGCGACGAAAAAGACGAAGTCATGCAGCGCTTCCGCAAGAACGAGATCCAAATTCTGGTGGCCACCACCGTCGTCGAAGTCGGCGTCGATGTTCCCAACGCCACCGTAATGGTCATCGAACACGCCGAACGCTTCGGCCTCTCGCAGCTTCATCAGCTACGCGGACGCATCGGTCGCGGCGCGCAGAAATCTCACTGCGTCCTCGTCGGCCCTGTGCGCATGACCGACGAAGCACGCGCCCGCCTCGAAACCATGGTGCGCACCTCCAACGGTTTCGAAATCGCTGAAACCGACCTGGAACTCCGCGGCCCCGGTGAATTTTTCGGCACCCGCCAATCCGGCGCCTTCGGTTTCCACATCGCCAATCCGCTTCGCGACCGTGAACTCCTCGAGCAAGCCCGCCGCGAAGCCTTCGCCATCGCCGACACTCCGGCGCAGAAGTCCGCGCTCGACCGAATCCTCAGTTCTCTCCCCGGCGAATGGCAGCGCCGCTACCACCTGGCCAAAGTCGGCTAGATTCTTTTGGAGTGCGGCGGTCTTGCCGCCGCTTTCGCAGCGTCGCCCACGAGTACAAAGCCAGCCGTGCGATGCACCTGTTGCGCAGGGCGGAGCCCGCCTGCCGCAGGCAGGTCCACGCAACCCGCGGCTTTTCCCATACATCGAGCTGGCTCTCTCCCGTGCTCTCTGTGCCTGTCTGCGCAGACAGGCTCCGACCTCCGTGCCCTCTGTGTTAAATTCTTCTCTCTTACTTTCGATCCCTCAAACAAATGCGCGTAATCGCCGGCAAATATCGCAGCCGCATTTTGAAATCCCTCAAGGGCAACGCCCTCCGCCCCACCAGCGACCGTCTGCGCGAAACCCTCTTCAATGTTCTCGCCCCCAAAATCTCTGGCTCCCGCTTCCTCGACATCTTCGCCGGCACAGGCGCCGTCGGCATCGAAGCTCTCAGCCGCGGCGCCGCACAAGCCGTATTCATCGAAAATCACGCCCCCGCCGCCACCTTGATCCGCCGCAATCTCGCCTCTCTTGAAATCCAATCCGAAGCCCAAATCCTCCCGCTCGATGCTCTCCGCGCCCTCGAAAAACTCGCCGCCCGCCACAAGCCCACCGACCCTCCATTCGATTTTGCCTTCGTTGACCCGCCCTACGCCGAAAAAGATCAATACGACCGCGTCCTCGGCTTCCTCGGCTACGCGCCCTTTCTCGGTCTCGGCAGCATCGTAATCGCCGAGCACCGCCGCACCTTCGAGCTGCCGCAGCATTTCGGCCGTCTGTTGCAAACGCGAATCCTCCGCCAAGGAGACGCCGTTCTCAGCTTTTTCGAGCACCAGGCCGCGGAGCCCAACGAAATTCCAGAGGAAGCCGAAGCCGCGTAAACATATGGGAATATCCTCAGGGAATGTCCTCGGGAAAAAAAACAGCGGCCCATTTCACGGGGCCGCTGTCATGATCGTAAATACTTAGAGCTGGCTCAGACGAGCCATCTACAGAAACTTCACAAGCGCATCCATCGTCTCCTTCGGGCGTTCCTCCATGATCCAATGTCCCGCATCCTTCACCACTACCACCGTCACGTCCGACGCCACCACCTTCATCTGCTGCGCCAGCGCTTCTCCCAATGACTTCTCTCCGCCGATCGACAGCACCGGCATCGTCAGCTTCGTCTGCGCGAGCTCCGCGAAATCTTTCGCCGCTTGCGGAAACGAATCGAAGTAATCCCAAGCCGCCTTCATGCGCCCAGGCCGCGAGTACGCCGCGACGTACGCCGCGCGGTCCGCCTCCGGCAACGAGCGATTCTTGTCCGCAGCCAAATCGTTCCAGAAATAAGCGAAGTACGTCTGCTCCCGCCCCTTCACCAGCGCTTCCGGCGTCGGCCCATGAAACCGGAAATGCCAATAATTGGGACTGTTGTAAATCGGCTCCCACCCTTCCACGCCAGGCAGAAACGCGTCTATCACCACGAGCTTCTCGGTCTCTGCGGGAAACTGCGCCGCATATGCGTAAGCGACCATCAGCCCGATGTCGTGTCCCACCACGCGCGCTTTCTCAACGCCCAGCTTTCGCGCGAGCGCATGAATCCGTATGGCCGCCGCCTTCATGTCCGCGCCGTCGGCGGGAATCGCCGAATCTCCAATCCCCGGCAAATCCGGCGCGATCACCGTAAAACGCTCTGCCAGCAACGGCATAAGCGGCTTCCACATCCGCGAAGTCTCCGCGTACCCATGCAACAAAATCACCGCCGGCCCCTTCCCAGCCGTCAAATATTGCAAGCGCACGCCATCCACGTCCGCCGTACGCGAGGCTATTGCCCGCTCTTGAGCGCGCGCACCTGTCGCAAAAGAGAAGCCCAGGAGTAGCAGCAATCCGAAAACGGCAAAGTTCGAGGAAGCACGGAAATTCCGTTTCATTCAAATCTCCTGGAAAGCATATGAGAGAAAGTAAAAGTCGTGGCCGACTGCGAATAGTAACACGCCCGGGTAAGCGCGCCTTGCGCGCATCACTGCCAGCTTTTAACAATGGCGTTAAACGAACCAAAGAAATCATGTACTGAATGTCGAACAGAGCATCCGGATCTATTGCTATTCAGTATTCCCGGTGCTACAACCATTGTCACCTAAGATGACATCTCATCCCTGGGCACACCGAGTTCCGCGCATCCCTTCCTGTCCTGCCTCGTTGTGATGATTATCCGCTACTGGCGACGCACGTTCCCGTCTGTTCGCCAGAAAGAAGAATTATGAGAATTTTGCTGTACAACCCAGACAACGGTGTCACGCGCAATTTCATGCCGCATCTCTGGATGTTCTTGCTCAAATCCCTCACTCCCGCCGGACATGAAGTTTTGTTGATCGACGGCAACGCGCAGCCCATGGATGAAGATGGCATCGCCCGTTTCGTCCAGGAACAAAAAATCGGCCTCGTCGGCATCGGCGCGATGACCCGCATGATCGCAAAGGCCTATCGCATGGCGGATGCAATTCGCACTGTGGGCGTGCCCGTGGTGATGGGTGGACCTCACGTGACGGAAATGGCGGACGAAGCCCTCGGTCGCGCCGGTGGCCCACGCCATGCCGACGCCGTAGCTCTCGGTGAAGCCGATGCAACCTGGCCCCAAATCGTCGCAGACGCGGCGAACGGCGCCCTGAAGGACATCTACGCTCCCGTCGATGCCTTCGGCCAGGAGCAAAAACCCTCCCTGCAATCCTATCCGCCGATTCCCTGGGACACCATCAATCTCGATCAGTTCAACATCGTTCCAAAAATGTTTTATCCCTTGCTTCAAAAAATCGGCGCCGGTTGGGGCACCTTTCGCATTATCCCCATCGAGTCCGGCCGCGGCTGCCCCTATGGATGCGAGTTCTGCACCGTCACTGGTTTTTTCGGCGACTCCATCCGCTTTCGCACCAACAAAAGCGTGGTCGATGAACTCTTGCTCCTGAAAGCGCGTGCGAAAAGCGAGCGCGGCCAAATCGCCGTCTTTTTCATCGACGACAATTTCGCCATCAACGTCAAGCGCACCAAATCGCTCCTGCGCGACATCATCGCCGCCAACGCCCAGGTCCATTGGGTCGCCCAAATCAGCGCCAATCTCCTCCGCGACGAGGAACTCGTGGATCTCATCGCCGCCGCAGGTGGTAAATGGATCTTCATCGGCATGGAATCCATCGATCCCGCCAACCTGAAAGACGTCAATAAAGGTTTCAACAAGCCAGGTGAGTATGCGGCCGTCCTTGAGAGGCTCGCGCAACGTAACGTCTTTGCGATCACTTCTTTCATTTTTGGCATGGACAACGACACCACCGGCGTCGCCGATCGCACCCTGCAGGAGATTCGTACTTGGCCCCCAGGCCTCCCCATCTTCGGCTTGCTCACTCCGTTGCCCGCTACGCCCCTTTACAAACGCCTCGAGGCTGCTGGCCGATTGACCCGCCCGAAACACTGGCAAGAGTTCATCCCCTTCGCCATGGCCCACACTCCCCTCAAGATGACCATCTCCGAAGCCCACGCGGAGGTGAAGCGCGGTTGGGCCATGTCCTACAGCCCGGAAGCCATTGGCAAGGCTGTCGCGTCCATCGCTCACAAGCCCCTCGGCTACCGCGTTAACATTCTTATCGCCCGCCTCTGTTTTCGCGGCATCTATTTCCCCCAAATGGGCCGCTTCGCATGGGCGAAAACCATCGCCCAAAACGGCCGCACAATTCTCAGCTTAGTGAAGGAAGCGTTCGGATCTCGCGGCGAAGCACCGTCCCCGTCCGGCCTGGCCACGCAGTTGAAATAGCGCGCTCCCGGCGGCACTTGTAGCGGCCGTGACGCTTTATCCGCGGGCGCCTTTGACTTTGCTGTGAGCCTGGCCGTCGTGGGAGCGTCGCTTCATCGAAGGGAAACCTCGCGCATGCTTTTCGCCGTGGCCGTTACGTAGCGGCGGTCTTCAGACCGGCGAGCGAGCCGCAGGCGAGCGCTCCCTACCTTCACTTCTTCTCAGCGAATTCCCTCAGGCAAGCCTCACACAAACAGTCCGCATAGCGTGCTCGCAATTCCGCCAGCAGCGCCGCCTCAACATGCACATTCGCGCACCAGCATCCCGCCTCCTGCCTGCACGAGAAGTTCTTCCCGCACCGCGAGCATTTCTTCTCAACCTCCGTTCGCACAATTTCTGCCATTTTCTTCCTCACATGATGACAGCATCACATCGATTCGCTGAGACTACTGCATCAGGCAGTTTTCACAACCCGTCCTTCTTTGAGGCACGACCCACCAACTCGTCCAATCTCGAAAGCGAAAGCGAGCAGCCAGGGAAGCTCTATATATGGGGCGCGACCGTAGTGGGCAAGGTGAACTGAAACGTTGCACCGCGCCCAGGAGTGCAGGTGGCCCACAAGCGGCCGCCGTGCGACTCGATGATCGAACGGCTGATGGGCAGCCCCATACCAGTCCCGTTGTCTTTCGTCGTAAAGAATGCGTTGAAGATCTGTTCCCCCTGCTCCGGGGAAAATCCCGCGCCCGTATCACTGACCGAGATCAGCAGTTGAGCGTCGCAGGTTTCCGCCCTGATGGTAAGCGCACCTTCGCCAGTCGTTCCCTTCATGGCATCGATGCCGTTGAGCATGAGGTTCATAAAGACCTGCTGCAATTGGACGCGGTCTGCCATGATGTTTGGAAGATCGCCACTAGGTTCGTCACGAATTAAAATCGAATACCGGCTCGCCTCACTGCGCAGTAAGGCGATCATTTCTTGAATGAGTTCATTCACATCCAGCGGCTCACGTTGCGGAGGCCCCTTCTTGAAAAGCAAGTGGATCCGGCTGATGATCTCAGACGCGCGGGTCACGTCTTTGATGATTCTGGCGGCTGCTTCGCTTGCCTCTGCCAGATCGGGCTCATCGCGTCCAAGCCACCGCAAGCAGGTCCTGGCGTTGGTGACTGCGGCGGCAATCGGCTGCTTGATTTCGTGTGCCAGCGAGGCGGTCAGCTCTCCCATCGTGCTCACCCGGTTTATGTGCGCGAGATCCGCTTGTGCCTGGCGTAATCTCTCGCTGCGCTCCTCCTCCCGCTTTTGCTGGCGTCTGCGGTAGATGTAAATGGCTGCCCCCACCAGAAGCAGCGCGGCAATGTACGTGAGTCTGAACCACCAACTGTTCCACCAGGCGGGCAGAATCTCAATGCGAAGAGTGGCCCCCGGTTCGTCCCAGGGACCACGGCTTGTAGCACCCTCTACGCGAAACGTGTACGTGCCTGCTGGCAGTGTTGTATATGTGGCGAACCGTTGATCGCGTCCGACCTCATTCCACTCACGATCCAACCCTTGCAGCATGTACCGGTAGCGATTTGTTGGCGGGTTTAAATAGCTCAGCGCGGAGTATCCGATGGAGAAGCTGTTCTGCCTGTGGGAAAGCTCAACGGTATTTGTGTGATTGATCGCTATTTTTAAGGGCGAATCGGCTCCGGGCATCACCGAGGTCCCGAACAGCCTGAAATCTGTCAGAACTATAGGAGGGACGTACGAACTATCCGTTACTTTGTCGGGGAAGAACGCGGTTGCGCCGCCGAATCCCCCGAAAAACATTTCGCCGCTTGCACTCTTGAAGCAGGCGCCCCAGCCGGTCAAGTCGGGACCCGGGAGTCCGTCCGCGGTCGAGTAAGTCCGGAATGTCTTTGCTCGTGGATCGAATCTTGCCACACCATTGTCGGTGCTCATCCACAGATCGCCATGTCCATCTTCCAGAACGCAGCCCACGACGTTGCCCGGGAGGCCTTCCCGCTGCGAGTAAGTCGTGAATGTGCCAGTTGTTGCGTCGAATCTGTTGAGCCCTTCCTGAGTTCCTATCCACATAGTGCCCGAGCGATCGAAATGGACTGAGTTCACGCGAGGGTTGCTTAATGTTCCCTGACGCTCTATATCGTGCTGATAGATCGTAAACTGGCCCGTCTCCGGCTCGAAACGCAGCAGACCCGAAGAATCCGTACCGAGCCACAGTATTCCTTTGCGGTCCTCAACCAGTTCCAAATAGCTCGGGTGTACGCCTTGCAACCCGGCTCTGTAAGTTGTAAAGGTACCCGTTGCCGCATCGAAACGATCCAAACCATCATTAGTCGCGGCCCAGAGCGTTCCGTTGTGATCAACGAGAAGACGGGGGACAATGTCGTTGCTCAGGCTGTGCGGATCTCCGGGTTTGTGGTGAAACCTTTTGAAAAGCGCTGTTCGGGGGTCGAAGCGGAAGAGTCCATGACTATACGTGCCCACCCACAGGTACCCTGCGCGATCCTCGCAAATAGTGATGACATCGCTTCCCTCTCCTGTGGCGGTGAGGGGAAAGGCATCGTAGCGCTCTGCCTTGCGCTCGATTCGATTAAGCGCTTCATGGGTGCCGATCCACAGAATCCCCTGATGGTCCTCGTAAATCGCCCCGACAAAAGGTTCATCCCGGCTGCCCGGATTGCCAAAATCGTGGCGATATCGCTGGAACGGCAGCGCCCTCGAGGTAAAACGTGTAAGTCCCAAGCCGCCTAAGCTAGCCCAAATGATCCCCTCCCGATCTGCGAACACTTGACGAACACTGTTTTGCGCCAGGCTCTCAGGATCAGCAAGGTTATTGCGATAGCGGATGAATCTCTGATGTTCACGGTCAAATTTAAGCAGGCCGGCTCCGTTCGTTGACAACCACAGAGCCCCGTTCTGGTCTTCTAACATGCCCGTGATGCCCGTCAAAGCTAGGCCGGGCGAATCCTCATCGTGAAATGAAAATTGCGTTAGTTTGTGTGTCTTTCGGTCAAATACGGACAATGGACTGCCAGAAACATGATAGATCCAGAACACTCCGAGGCGATCTTCGTAGAAAGCGAATGGGTACGAAGGCTCATAGATAGGTATATGCAGCGTAACTCTGCCGGTTCTGCGATCGAATGAATCGAGGCCCTCGCTGGTGGCAACCCAGAATCTGCCCTCTCTATCTTCACGAATCTGCCCTCTCTATCTTCACCACTCGACTTAACGTCATTGCTCTCAAGGCTCCCGGGATCGTCTTGATCGTGGAAATACCGTCGGATATTTCCGTTCGCTGGATCCAGCGCATACAAGCCGGTAGGCGTAGATAACCACAGTGTGCCGGCAACGTCCTGACTGATGTCGAACACGTAGGAGACTCGATATCGAGTGAACGTTTCTGTTTTGCTGTCGAACTTGTTCAGGAATTGATTGCACCCGACCCAAAGCGACCCGTTATGGTCCTTGAATAGCGCAGTGATGGACGACCCGCTAATGCTCTTGGAATTTCCAGGCTCGTTGGTGAAAATCTTGAAGTTGTAACCGTCGAAGCGGTTCAAACCGTAGGGGGTGCCAAACCACACAAAACCCTGATCGTCCTGCACAAAGGGTCCAGCGTTGGATTTCGAAGGTCCTTCCAGGGTGTAGAAGCGCGCGAAGCGGATGTTGGCCCCATCGACGATTGGCAGCCGAATCTGTCGAGACTCCACGCTCGCTTGTGGGACTGCGCCTTGTGTGAGTCGGCGATCGTCCGCGCTTCCATTCGCGACCACACCGGTCAACAGGCTTAGATATGAAAGGGACAACAGCAGTCGCTGCACAGAAGGCAGGTGCCGGCATCCTGTGCGCCCAAGGCGGCTGCGGAAGGCGGTAGCGCAAGTGCCTGCTGGCATCACTGTGGACTGTGATGCCCCCGATTGAATGTGTGATTCAGTCATTCAACCCTGCTCCGGTTCCCCGAGCTTTGGAATCCGACCCCCGTTGCATTAGAACGGGCTTCCACAACCGGCTCTATGAAGGCAACGATGATACCGCGCAGCCTTATGGGCGGCATCTTGCTTTATCTGCACGCTCTTTATTTCCACCCTCTTAGGCGTGTCATTCCGAAGGCGTCTTTAGCCGAGGAATCTGCTTTTGCTTCCAGTTTCAAGCGTCGGCTTTAGTCCTGTCGTGTGCCGTCCCGCGTAGCGCCCGCTTTCCGAGGCGCGCTATTTGCGTCCCGAGAGAACTGCTTTTGCCTACTCACGCATCACCCTATAGCAACACTTCACTCCTCTTTCATTGCAATGCCTGTACCTGTATGGTAACAACTCTGACGCGAAAATAATGAATCCTCTCGAATCGTATCTGACGTCCCTTCGCGATATTCGCTCTTCCGGCGCGGCAGTCGACGAGACTTCCTACTACGGTGCCCTGGAAACTCTTTTCAACGAGGTCGGTAAATCCCTCAAGCCCAAAGTCCGATGCATCCCGCAACTTAAGAATCGCGGCGTTGGCAGCCCTGACATTGGTTTCTACACCGAAGAGCAATACAAGAACAAGCCCGGCAAAAAGCCCGTAGAAGGTCAAAGTCCGGCGCGCGGCGTTGTAGAGGTCAAACCAACATCAGACGACGCTTGGGTAATTGCCGACGGCGAGCAAGTCAGCCGCTACTGGAGTAAGTATCGTCAAGTTCTCGTCACTAACTACCGCGATTTTGTGTTCGTTGGTCAGGACCACTCAGGCAATCCGGAAAAGCTCGAAACCTATCGCCTTGCCGATTCTGAAGCCGATTTTTGGGCGGCCGCTTCCCATCCGAAGAAGACCGGTGAACGCCATGGAGAAATGTTCGTCGAGTTTGCTAAACGCGCGATGCTGCATGCCGCGCCGCTAACCACGCCCCGAGACCTCGCCTGGTTTCTCGCCTCTTACGCCCGCGACGCCCTCGCACGTATTGGTTTCCACGACCTGCCAGCTCTCGCCGGTGTCCGTAGAGCACTCGAAGAAGCCCTCGGCCTAACCTTCGAAGGCGAAAAAGGCGAACATTTCTTTCGTTCCACACTCGTCCAGACCTTGTTCTACGGCGTCTTCTCCGCCTGGGTTCTCTGGTCCAAACAGAATCGTCCTGGCTCCAAGGAGCGCTTTGACTGGCGTAATACGGCTCACTTCTTGCGTGTCCCCGTCCTCCGCAAGCTTTTCCACGAGGTCGCCGAACCGGGCCAACTGGAGGCGCTCAACCTCTCGGAAATCCTCGGCTGGACCTCCGGCGTGCTAAACCGCGTCGACCGCCCCAGCTTCTTCGCCAAATTTGAGGAAACGCACGCCGTACAGTATTTCTACGAACCATTTCTTCAGGCCTATGATCCTGAGCTCCGCAAGCAGCTAGGGGTCTGGTACACACCCCCGGAAATCGTTCAGTACATGGTCGCCCGAGTTGATACTGTCCTTCGCGAAGAGCTCAATCTCTCCGACGGTCTGGCAGATAAGAACGTCTACATCCTCGACCCCTGCTGCGGCACTGGTTCCTACCTCGTCGAAGTTCTAAAGAAGATTCATGAAACCTTGAAGCAGCGGGGTAATGACGCCCTCATCGCCGCCGACCTCAAAGACGCCGCAAAGAACCGAGTATTTGGGTTTGAGATCCTTCCAGCCCCTTTTGTCGTTTCCCATCTTCAGCTTGGCCTGTTGTTGCAAAATCTCGGTGCTCCTCTTGCCGAAAAAGGGAACGAGCGCATTGCCG
>WNFS01003573.1_pt1 | contig 13114 bp, 9 predicted proteins | sample 5400141 | NCBI WGS metagenome assembly WNFS01 (sample SAMN13153358, study PRJNA577476) | soil metagenome | isolation source: 60 cm saprolite under Madrone tree | place: USA:California | collected 2016-06-14
GCCTTCGACCACGTGACTATGTTCGTCAATCTTGCTGATGACCCTGCTATCGAGCGTATACTTACGCCGAGGTTGGCTCTCACAGCTGCCGAATACTTTGCGATCAAGCAGGGAAATCACGTGCTCGTCATTCTCACAGACATGACCAACTACGCTGAATCATTGCGGGAGATCTCCGCAGCTCGAGAAGAAGTCCCGGGAAGAAGAGGCTACCCGGGCTACATGTACACGGACCTTGCTACCATCTATGAGCGAGCAGGTAGATTGCATGGAACGAAGGGCTCGATTACTCAGATGCCAATCCTGACTATGCCTGGAGATGATAGGACCCATCCGGTTCCTGATCTGACAGGCTACATCACGGAGGGCCAGCTCATGGTCGACCGTTCGCTCCATCGGAAGGGCATCTACCCACCAATAGACCCCGCGCCTTCTCTCTCTCGCCTAATGAAGGAGGGAATCGGAAAGGGCAAGACCCGAGAGGACCACCGAGAGGTCTCTGATCAGCTCTACTATGCTTTCGCTGAAGGACGATCATTCCGTGACCTGGTCGCCGTCGTCGGCGAAGAGGCACTGTCGGCGCGTGACAAGCTCTACTTGCAGTTCGCTGATGAATTCGAACGCAGGTTCATCAACCAAGGAGTCTATGAGAACCGAGACATCGACACGACCCTCGACCTTGGCTGGGACCTCCTCAGCGTTCTACCCGAAACCGAACTGAAGAGAATAGACCCGGCGACAATAAAGAAGTGGCTTCCTAAGAATCGCGGGAAGAACAACTAGAAAATGCCGGACATTCTGCCTGGCGCTCGTCCGACCCGGATGGAGCTGATCGCTCTCCGGAAGAGACGGAATATCGCTCAGAGAGGCGAGGACCTTCTCCGAGAAAAACTGGACGCGTTGATGATCGAGTTCTTCCAATTCGCCCGAGAAATTACGGCACTGAGAGCGAAGACTCAGGATATTCTGAACAGGACATACCTCAAGTTTGCTGAGGCTCAGATGCTGATGGGCTCGTCGAGGTTGGAGGAGACGTCTCTGACGGCGCAGGATCGGTTTGATGTTGACGCTTCGACGAGGAACGTTATCGGGGTCTCAATTCCCGATGTTGAGGTTCAGCTGAGACCATTGGAAGGCTACCCCTACTCGATGATCGGAACCTCAGCGAAGCTGGATGATGCTGTGGCGTTGATGACTGAGGCGGTGAAGAACGTGGTGGAATTATCGGCGGCAGAGGAAGCGATTCGTAGATTAGCGGAGGCGATCGCAGCCACGAAGAGACGGGTTAACAGTTTGGAGTATATCGTCATCCCGAGGATTCTTGACACGATACGGTATATCGAGATGAGTCTGCAGGAGAGGGCGAGAGAGGACTTTTTCCGGCTGAAACGAATCAAGACACGGCTGGAAGAGGAGAAGGAACAGGAACTGATGACCAGCCCTATCGCGAGCTAAGAAGATAGTTTAGTGTACTGAACTCCATTCGTTGCCACAAGTATCGCATCTAAAGCTCTTGGTCTTTCCTTGGCGTCCCTCCCGTGTGGAGAGCTGGATGTTTGTTGAGCCGCATTTGGGACAGACTGGTTGAATTTGCTCGTGGCCGCGCGTAGAATACGCCTGAACGTTGGGTCTCGCATGTCGAGAAACGGTTCTATCGTGGCTTCAGGCATCGAGTCGTCCTGAGCTTCGTTCTGAGCCTCGTCTGCCGCCATCGTTTAGAGCCTCTTCTAACCAGCATCCTCGAACTTAGCTGGCCGAATAGCTAAGCGTGGTGTCTCTGGAAGCATCCGCTAGAAGGCACAGACCCCTCGGCCAAGGAGAGATTTTGTTCATCTGCATGCTCAGTAGTTTTTTAGGGGGCTGAGCGCCCAATGATGGATAGGCGCTTCTCGACAGTGAGGGTCCAGCTCGTAGGCTTCGAACCTGACTTGGAAAGAGTATGCGCGGCCGCAATGCGCTCCTGCTACTCGCCTCACCCTGGATACCAGCTGTTCGCTCATACCTCACCCGACAAGGCACTGGAGGGAGAGAAGGTCTTCGACGAGGAACGGATAACAGGGCTATTGAGACGGTCCCTCGAACTGGGACACTATGACATTCTGGAGCACAACAGCATCACGTGGCTCGTGAATGCTAGCGAGAAAGACATTCTCTCCCTCCTTGACTCGTCAAAATTCTTCGAGACAAGCCAAGTCGACGAGGAGAAATGGATCATCACAACAAACCTCAGAGTCCTAGTGGAGCTCGCCACAGCCAAAACCCCGCCGCCCCTCAGCAGAGAACTCGTAGCCACGCTAATCACAGCAGCACCAAACATAGCCTCCACCCTAGCCGCGACGGTCAAGAGCTGACTGTATGGCAACTAAGGTCATCTTGTTCAGCTACACAAACTATCCCAGCCTCATCTCCAACCTCGAGAAGGAGGGTGTCAAGATGGGAGAGAACGATCTGTTACGACACGGGAGCTTCACCTTCGACCTGCAAGGCGTTAGCCGTGCCGCCAGCCACCAGATCGTGAGGCATCGAATTGCCAGCTTCTCTCAACAATCACAACGTTACGTGAAAATTACTCGGAGCTACGGATACCTGAGACCATCAGGAATACCTGAGGACCTCAAGGTGCCAGTCGAAATACATGGTCAGAAACTTGACGTGAGTTTTTCCGATGTGATGGATCTGACCCGTCAAGCCGAGGAGGGACTCGTCGCTAAAGGAATCAAAGCCGAGGACAGCAGATATCTTCGTCCCAACGCCGCCACAACGAACATTGTCATGAGCATGAGTCCCCGGCAGCTGATACATTTCTTCAATCTACGCTGCGCTCCTGACGCGCAATGGGAGATTCGGGACCTTGCCTGGTCAATGTACGCTGCTGTCAGCCTTGTTGCCCCGCAGGTGTTCGGTCCGCTCCCGGCCGCCGATGAGAGCGATTACATCAAGAAACGGGTTTCGATTGTGACCGATATGGTCGAGAAACAAATGGCGATGTTCGACAAGGCCGCTCCCGGTGAACTGTACCAATTGGAACTTCAGCCATACCTCGACTTTTCGCATCCAGTTGACAGTTTCGTAAGAAAATACTGAACTTGTACGAAAACTGCCTTTCACGAGTCTAATGCATGAAGTCGACCGTAGAACTGAATTGCCTAGCTATGCGATTTGGGCCAGATCTTCTTCGTGCTAATCAAGAACCTGCCGGCAAACGTGAGTAGAATACTGTCAAAATTGGACAATACTGCTGGGATCGAGAGAAAAGTTGTGAACCCCCACAATATCGGGAGTCTCAGGAGTAGGTCAGCGGAGGCGATGGAGTTGAAGAAAGTAAATCTCCGGATAAGTCCGGTCGCCCTGGCTCTCCCCCTGAAAACTAGTGCGTCGTTCATGAGGAAGTTGACCAAGACCGCTGCTTGACTGCTGATGATCGCGTATACAAGGTAGGAGGAGCCTCCAAGAAAGCCGGCCAGTAAACTGGTCAATGCTGTGATTTGGCTCAGAACGTACATGAGGTATACGTTCAGAAATAGGCCTAGTCCTCCTACAAATCCGAACTTGAAGACGAGCCACGCCGCGGGTCTCCATCTGCTCGGTTTGGCGACTGGAGGATACATTCCGAATCCGGAAGAGAATCGTGTGTCACGGATTGCGGCACGATAGAGGGCAGCCTGTGAATATTGTCTCTGGCCCAGAACGTCAGTGAGGGGATCACGTAAGCGGTCCTCTAATGTCAAGAGCTACCCGGGCAGTTAGAGCTAGTGGGCTGGACCATGATATAACCGATACCCCGACGGTCGACCGCCATGAGCAAACTCGCGTGGAACAAACGATCGTCCGTTGGGGGTTGAGAAATTCTGGCTATCCTGTTAGGATGCGAGTACCGGGATCTCTGGAAGCGGCGGACTTGATCCTATTAGTTGTTCGAAGTCTTTTCTTGCTTTTTCCATCTTAGGATAGATCACTTCTCTGAAGCCTGTGACCGCGAACTCGTTGGGTCGGTAGGGGTCGTTGATGACTCGAAGTGCTCGGAGGGCGAGTTCATAGTTTGTCGGCGCCGTCTTCAAGAAGAATCCTATTACCTGGTCGTTGTACCAATCTCTGAATCCGAGTTCCTTCTTGTGCCATCCCCAGCGGGTGAGGATGCCGCGCGTGAATTTGGCGTGTTTGAAGATGTTCATGAGCCAGTTGTGTGCCAGCCACCCAGGCAGGTTGAACCTTAGCTGTCTTCCGAAGACCTCGAACTCGGGACGGTTGATATGCTCATACATGATCCTATCCCCATTTTCCTCGTCGATGTTGTAGCGGATCTTGTCTCTCTCCAGCTTCTCGTCATCGGTTAGGAGTAGTGGAGTGTAGATCTCGTCTTTGATCAGACTGACCTTGGCGAGGTTCAATATCGCGGACTTTGTTGCCGCGTAGTTCTTCTCGGGCCGATCAGCGTTGAATACTTCCAAGACCCTGTCCACATATCTTCTTGCGTGGTCTAGGCCTCCCCACATGATCATATCGTAGACCCGTCGTGCGAGGTTCCGGTTCGTCTCTTCGTCCAGGTTCAACTTTGCGACCGCTTCTTGAACCATGAGCCGGTATTCCTCCGAGCTACTCTTGCCCTTCCACCACATCCAGTAGGAGTGAGATATGGTGTCTGACTTCCGGGCTAAGAGCTCCATGTAGGACTCCTTGGCACCGAAGAGACGGAGTATCTTGTCGTCGGCTACTATGTTCTTGAATTCCAAATACTCGGGCTCTGCGGCGAATTTTCGTCCCAGCTCGAAGGCCTCGGCGTTTCTTGCGCGTTGGCCTGGGCTGACTGTCTCCATTATGGCATCGAGGAGGTTTTTCTCGCTGACAGGTATGAGTCCTCTCTGGAAGGCCATTCCGAGGAGGATTATGTTCGTGAAGAGCTTATTCCCATAGTAGAGTTCTGAGATTTCGCCAATCCTTCCGCTTAGGTACTCGTCGGAGTTAGTGTGCTTCCGAATATTGTCCTCCACATCTGTTGGGAAGTTCATCATACCCGCGAGCATTGGTATGGTGGGGATGACGCTGCTGTTGACTACAGCGGTTGTTCTTGCGCGGCTAGCATAGACCAGACTTCGCTCTGCCTCGAGCATGTCGAGGCCAAGGAGAAGGTCTGCTTTCCCATTGGGTACGATCGTGCTGATCTTCGCGTTGCCTTTGGCGTAGTTGATGTGGGCGGAGACTGCGCCGTTTCTTATGGCGAGTCCTTTCTTGTCGTTGAACTTGACAGTGTAGCCTTCTTTTGTCCCGGCTCTTGCTAGGGTTGATGAGAGGACTCCGACTCCCATTCCTCCGACTCCGCTGATGAACGCGCTCCATGTATCCGAGAATTCGTGTCGCGCGGGGGGCGGAATATTGTCTAGAGATATTTTCTTGACTCGGGGTATCGGCGGCTTCTTTCTTGTGACGATGACCTTCTCGAAGGAGGGGCAGGCCATTATCTTCGTGCAGTAAGTGTCTGCGACGCAGGTCGATTGGTCAATTCCAATTTTCTCTCCATAGTCAGTATCGATTATCGTTAGTCCAGGACAGCCCGTGTTCTTCGTGCATTCGCGGCAGTTTTCGCAGACTTCTTGGGATATGTTGATGAAAGTCTCTCGTGGGATGTATCCTTGTTTGTCGATGATCTTGTTTCTCTCAGAACGTTTTCTCTTGTGGAAGGTTATGCCGCATTCCTTGTCAGCGATGACTACCTTGACGCCGGGCATGCCGAAGGTCTTGTCGAGTTCTTTCATGTACTTCTCCCGGTTGGACGGAGGCATCTTCCGAACGTAGATCTGGTCTCGTCCCATTGCGCGGACAATGCTTTCAATGTCTTGAGCGATGGTCTTGTCGCCCATGATGTTGTGTCCAGACTCGGGGGTGGGCTGATGTCCGGTCATGGCCGTGTTCTTGTTCTCGAGGATGATGTAGAGGATGTCTTGGCCTTCTTTGATGCTGTTCGAGATTGCTGTTATGCCTCTCCAGAAGAAAGTTGAATCACCCATCAACGCGTATTGCTTGTTGGTGACGAACGGGTCCATCCCGCTCCCCGCCGCCCCGCCTAGCGACATTGCTGTCAGGTTGTGCATCTCACCGAATGGCGGGAGGAAGCTCATCGAGTAGCATCCAATGTCTCCGTGGGCGAAGATGTCCTTGTGCTCAGGTTGGTCCCTCATCGAATGCACCGCGCTGAGAGTCTCTCTATGCGGGCAGCCAGCGCAGAAGCCAGGAGACCTCGGAGGAACTAGTACCCCGTATGCTTTGATCTCAGCGAGAAGATCCAGTTCACTATGGATTTTCTTCTCATCATATTTCGCAGAAGAATCTCCTAAGTCCAGAACCAGGTTTCCGAGTTTTTCTATGACCATTGAAGGTGTTAGTCCGCTCTCTTCCGGGAAGCCATCCTCGTCCTTGGGGAATATTTTGCCCCAGACATTGGGCTCCTTCTTGATTTTTCCGTCTTGGACGAAGTCTGTTAGAATTGTCTTGATCTGGTCCTCGATGATGGGACCTTTTTCTTCAACGACCACTATGTTGTCGGCTAGTTTCGAGAACTCTTCCACGACCGCAGGGTCGAGTGGGAATGTCACGGATAGTTTGAGGATGGGAAATTGCTCGTCGCAGCCAAGTTCCCAGAGAGCTTGTTCCAGATAGCTGTACGAGATTCCTGCGGAGACGAATCCGATATTGTGTTTCTTACCATTGGAATAGAGGATTTTGTTAAGGTGATTCTGTCGGACATATTCGTGGACTCTTGGAAAGCGGTCGCGAATGATCGCCTTCTCAAGGTCCCACGTGTTCGGTGGGATGCTGACCTTTCGTTTGATGTCTACTTTCGAGATGTCGATGGTGATAGGGTGTTTGAAGCTGATCTCAGGAGATTTGTTCTCGTAGATCTCTACGTTTCCCCCGCCTTCAGCTAGGTAGGTCGTGATCAGGTAGCCTACGACGAGGTTTGAGTAGGCTGAAAGTCTGAGGGCTTCTCCGATCCAGTCTTTGATCTCTTGGGGGTTGCTAGGTTCGATGATGGGCATCTTGAGATGCTCCATCAATGCGCGACTGTCCCCGGCCACCTGAGTACTGGAGGCGTGAGGGTCGTCACCGCAGACGACGACTGCCCCACCTTTCTTTCCGCTCAAGCCGTACTTGTCGCTATAATTGATGATATTGATAGGGTCGGCGGCTACGTTTAGTCCAACGCTCTTCATGACGGCTATGGCGTTGACGCCTACGTCCATTGCTCCGTTGAGGGCGGCTGCGCCCTGAGATTCGTCGTTGGTCATTTCGCCCCAGAGTCCAACTTCACGGAGAATGTCCGCGTTCTCTTCGAGAATCGTGAAGATTTCTGCTACGGGTGATCCGGGATAGCCGGCCATGAGACCGACCTGGCTTTCCAGTGCGCCTTTGACTATTAGCTCGTTACCGTTGAAGGCGTCGATACCAGACTGTTGGACAAAACGTTTGTCCGACATCAGATCACGTGGATATCCGTAGAGAATATGTTCGTTACGCTGTAGATAAGCCCGCCGTTCAATTCTATAGTTATCACGGGTCTAAGCTGGTCAAAACTCAATACTTTGAAGCGGCAATCTTCGTGGTTTCTCTTGCTTGCTTCCCGTATGAGGGCGTGATTATTCCATTCTCGATATCGTCCCTGATTCTCGATTTGTCTCCGCTCTCGGGCCTTCCGTAACCTCCTCCCCCTGCAGTCTTGACTTCGATAATGTCGCCCCTCTGGAGAAGAACGGTGGTTTTTACGGGTAGCTTGACTTTGCGAGTCTTCCCCTTCGCCATTTTGTAGAACGTGACTTCCGTCCGTTCTCCGGGTCGACCTCCAAAGAGTCCCTGTGGTCTGTTTCTTCCCCTATCCGCTAGGACTGTTACGGTGATGCCGTCCGATAGTGCTTGGTACGATCTGATGATTCCCATGCCGCCGCGATGTTGTCCGGGTCCGGCGCTGTTGAGCCTCAGCTCGTATTGTTTGATGAGTAGTGGGTAGGATCGTTCTATTTCTTCGATTGGTGTGTTCATTGTGTTGGTCATGTTTGCTTGTATACCGTCTATGCCGTCCGCGTTGCTGCTTGCGCCGAGGCCGACGCCTATGGTTTCATAGAAGGCCCAGTTTCTCCCCTTGTATGTTCCACCCATCATGACGTTGTTCATTGATCCGCCTGAGTCGGCTGGGACCTTGTCCGGGATTGCTTTGGCGAATGCGCGATAGAGGAGATCCGCGTTACGCTGGCTTGTCTCGACATTGCCCCCTGCGACAGGGTGAGGGAATGTTGGATTGAGGATTGTGCCCTCGGGGGCGTGGACTGTGATAGGGGTGAAGGCTCCGTGGTTTGCTGGGACGTCGTCTCCTGTTAGAGTCCGGGTGACGTAGTATGCTCCGGAGAGCGTTACGCCGTAGACCGCGTTGAGAGGATTCGATACCTGGCGGTCGGTTCCGGTGTAGTCTACCTTTACCTTTCCCTTTGAGACTGTGAGGGCGACTTTGAGTTGAATGTCGTGTCCATCAGGATCCTCTAGATGGTCCTGAGCAAGGTAGGTGCCGGACGGTATCTTAGATAGCCTCAACCTCATCAGTTGTTCAGTCTTCGTTAGTGACTCTGCGCACGCCTGCTGGAACATTTTCCGGCCGAACTTCTTGACAAGTTCGAGGACTCTTCTCTCGCCTGTAATGTTGGCTGCAGTCTGCGCCTTGAGATCCCCTATCCGCTCTCTCGGGGTTCGGGATTTTGACGAGAGGGCTGTTACGGCGGCGTTGACGAACCGGTTCTTCCGGATCAGATATCGCGGATCTATTACGACACCTTCTTCGAAAAGGGTTTTCGCGTCTACTGAGATGCTGCCTGGAACTTTCCCGCCGACGTCTGCGTGATGCGCCTTGTTCGCGGTGAAAGCTACGAGACTGTTCGAGTAATGGACGGGACGGATGACGGTAACGTCATTCAGGTGTGTCCCGGCAAGGTACGGATTGTTGACGATTATCATTGACGATTCCTCCAGCACGATCCCTTCTTCCTCACAATAGTCGAGCGTGTTACGCAATCCTAGTGGTAGCGAGCCGAGGTGGACTGGAATGTGTTCTGCCTGTGCGAGTAGTCTCCCCTTGTCATCGAAGATCGCGGCTGAATGATCCATTCTTTCCCGGATATTCGGCGAATAGGAGGAGTTTCTGAGCGCGATGCCCATCTCCTCACTTGCATAGAGCAAGCTGTTCCTAATGATCTCCACAGTCGTCAAGTCTACTGGCATATCTCAAACATCTTCCTCAGCAAGCAATTGGGTGAAAAGACGGCCTGTCGGGAGGTTTACTGTTATTGCAGCTTGTCCCGGTTTAGCGTGATTGCCGTTTCGTCGGACAGTTCTCTTCGTAGGAAGCGATCCAGCACTAGAGTTAGTTTGTAGTTCGTGCCGTTTCCGTCGCCAATCACAAACGGCGGTTTGTCTTCTCCCATGAATGCATTGTCATCAGCCCCAATCTGATGCCCGATTTGTTCCAACTCGTAGTCCTTTATGCTGTCGGGCCGGAATACTGCGAGTGTGTCCTCGTAATTTCTCGAGACGGGTTTCCAAGTCGCGTTAATCTGACCAGGGCCTTTTACCTTAGCAATCTCCTCAAAGAAACCTCGATGGGCAGTAGAATAGTTTGGCAATCTGGCCAGAAGAAGTTTAGCGGTTTTGAACCCCTGACCTGACATCGTGCCTGCACAACGGACTTCATTGTCCGCTGTTATGAAGACTGTAGCATCGTATTTGTCATTTGAGATTGATAGGGTTGTTTTCTCGACATCTATTTTGGGAGGTTCTTTAGACGAGGACAGCAACATTATCGCAATGTTTCTACCATCGTCCATATCCAGTCTGATTGTCGATGCGACAATGAACCCCTCCATGTCGGGTGTAATCAATCCGGTACAAGGGGAAGGGTCTGGAAGGTCCAGTTGTGTGGTTCCATCTGGAGAGAGCTGTTTCAATGACTCCGTCGATGTCTCTTCTGTCATGACGAGCTGAGTATTCCATGCTGGGGCAGGAGGGTTTTTGCCGCCCCCGCCCCTGGGAGTGAAATAGAAAACGAATGCTCCGATTCCACTGAATGCTCGTCTCAACTTAGACGAGTTGCCGACGTAGATCGAATATTTGTCGCCGAGCCCGTTGACTGTTATAGGAAGATCATTCACGAAATTGATCAGGTGCATGCCGCGGAACTTGAGCCTCCAGCGTAAACGTTCTTTGTCTTGGATTACCTTATTCTTTCGTTCCAGCTACCAAGAAGAACGTGGCTGCATAGAATGAACCGTCGTTGCGGAGCCTCTTGTCATTGGAAATGAGTGCTTTTGTTCGGGCCTCAAGGCGGTTGAAGTAGGAAGTGATCTGGCTGTTTGACATTCCGCCTGCTAGCAGATATTTTCTATCCTTGCGCCTTCTCTCCTTGAAAATCGAGTAGTCGAAGCGCAATTCCGCCTTCACATCGCTGAGCCTTCGTCTCGGGTCAGAGTACAGCCAGGCGTCGGCCTGGACCTCTGCCTTGATGCTAGACAATCCGGCGTTTCGGAAGATTCCAGGAAGTTTCTCGCCAATCCTGAACTCCTTCCCTTCCAGTTTCCGGATGCCGTTGACCCAAGCTTCGTAGGCCCTCTCAGCAAGTTTGCTGAATTCCTCATCGGTCGGGTCGTAGAACGCTCCCATTTTTCCCACTTCTAGAGCGACAACCGACCCACCCGTCTTGGTTACTCGCGCCATCTCTGTGACTGCTTTGAGAGGCTCGGGGAGGTGCATCAGGAGGGTCCGGCAGCATGTCAGGTCAGCATAGCTGTCTTCCAGCGGAATCTTGTAGACGTCGCCTACTTTGTAGCATACGCGTTGGGACAATCGCGCCTTCTTGGTGTCGGTGGTTGCTGCCTGGATCGACTTTTCGTTAGAGTCTATTCCCAGGATTGTTGCTTTCTGGTTTGAGAGTCTTGCGAGCTGGCGGGTGAAGTCGCCGGGTCCGCAGCCGATGTCGACGATTTTCTGGCCGGGTTTGATGCTGAGGAAGTTGGTGTACAACTGATTGAGCCAGGGCTTTGATTCAAGGTACCGATGGTAGATTTCTCTGCTGCGACGCAGGTAGCTGACACGAAAGGCTAGCTTGGACACACTGTCCTTGGCTCGCCCCCTTCTGACTCGGGCACGAACGGGAACGCTAAGAGATGACAAGGGTTCTATCTAGCAATACTGTTCTAGTGAGCCTCATAAAGAGCGACGGCACCGTGGTGTTTCACCCGAACTGGATGGCAAAGGAAGCAATTTCGTGGGTCCGAGATTGGTGGTGACACTGTTTTGACGTGGCCGCTAAGTCGTCGCGATAAATTCTCTTGAACACTGTGTTCAAAACGGTTGGGTTATCCTTTGGAAGTGAGTGCTGCTTCAGTAGTGTGATCCTGGGGGTGAAGAGTCTCGAAGAAGATAGTCCTCATTCTGTTGATAGCAGCTGCTGTGCTACTTCCCGCCGTTGCCATTCTTCATGCAACTGAAAATTCCAACACTAGTGCAACTACAAGTCATGACAGTGATCAGCATGACCAGAACCATGAAGATCAGGGGCATGATGATAACGAAACCTCGGATGACAATTCAACAACTCACGTGGAACTGGATGACGCAAACGACAACGCGACAGACGCAGATTAGCAGTACTTGTGCATGCCTTGCGGGACCGTAACGTCCCCACTCTTTCTATTCTCGATATTTTGCTGAAATACTCCCATACCCAAAGACTCGAGCCACCGACAATAAGCTTCGAGATGGCTCAGAGCCTTCGGCTCACTCGAGTTGTAAGACCAATTTCATCGTAAGGACCAACCATCCAAGCCCAGTTTTTCCCGACTATAGTCGTTGAATCGTATTCCTCGATGATGCATGGACCCTTGCCGCTCACACCCGGTAGCAGCCTCATCCGATCATAGACCGGGACCTTCTGCCAGCTTCCCCTAAGCGACATTCTTCGCGATAGAATCGGAGCGGCAGACTTTGAGTCTCGTAACCTCTTCCTGACGAACTTCGCTTTGGGAGTTGGAATGATTACTCGGACGCGGGCATTTACAGCTTCGACCGCGTCGAGTGACAAGTATCCGTAGAGTTTCTTGTGCTCTCGACCGAACAACTTTGTTATGTTAGCCTTTTTTTCGTAAGGCACGGTAATCTCGTATGCCTGTCCTTGGTATCTCAGATCAACCTGTTCTATCGTCTGGTGGGTTGCGAAGCCTTCCTCCTTCAATGATTTTCTTGCTTGCCCTCTGAGTTGTGCGAAAGTCCGTTCGACATTCTCTGTTGCATGTATCGGTTGCGTGAATGTTCGGGATAGTTCTGCGGTTAGCAGGCCGAAGGCCGAGAAGAGGCCGGGGTGTAATGGTACTACTATTCGTCGGATTCCAAGCTCTTCCGCCAGATCGCAGGCGTGTACTGGTCCCGAGCCTCCGAAAGCGATCAGTGTGTACTCTCTAGGGTCTCGGCCGCGTTCTAAGCTAACTAGTGAGAGTGCTTTGCTCATGTTGCTGTTGACTATTCTCAGAATGTTCTCGGCGGTCTTGTTAACTGATGTTCCGAGTTTGCGGGTTAGCCTTCGGATAGCGGTAACAGCTAGATCATCGTGTAGTTTGAGATCCCCGCCTAACAGTTGGGACGGATTGATTCTTCCAGCGACAATGTTCGCGTCTGTCACCGTTGCTTGACTTCCTCCTTTGCCGTATGCTGCTGGTCCGGGATCCGCACCCGCGCTCTCGGGGCCTACCTTGAGAATTCCTGCCTCATCCACCCAAGCGATTGTTCCGCCTCCAGTGCTTACTTCCGCAAGGTCGATGAAGGGTTGTCTTACTGGATAGCCGCTCCCCTTGATTGATCTTCCGTGGTAGCTTCTGCCCGCGGCCTCAAACTCGTAGGATAAATCCGGCCTACCATCGATGATGGTGCCCGCCTTGGCCGTAGTCCCGCCCATATCGAAAGTTATGACCTTGTCAAGGGACAGTTGTCTAGAAAGACTTGCCGAAGCGAGAACTCCTGCGGCTGGCCCGGATTCTATTATTGAGATGGGACGTTTCGATGCTTGAGCCAGAGTGCTGGCTGTTCTGTCAGA
>WNFS01002825.1_pt1 | contig 13112 bp, 17 predicted proteins | sample 5400141 | NCBI WGS metagenome assembly WNFS01 (sample SAMN13153358, study PRJNA577476) | soil metagenome | isolation source: 60 cm saprolite under Madrone tree | place: USA:California | collected 2016-06-14
AAGACGGCAATTTCGAAATTCGCGCAGGCCGAAGTCTCAGGCGGATTTCACTGCGCCGATGAAAATGAGAACACCGGCCGCTAATCCAACCAGATAGAGTAAGAAAATAAACGGACCGAGGTTGAGCCCGAATCCGAGCAGACTGTCAACGATGAGATAAAGCGCGAGCAGTATCATTCCGATCTTTTTCATGCTCCGATTTACCGAGCGGGGTTCGAGATATCAATCCGAATCAAACCGGTCGAACCAGGGCGCGTCATGAAGGCTTCCGTCCAGCGATCCTGGGGATAAAAATATTGCTCATAACGCCAGAGCATTTCGAGTTTGGCGCCAGTCGGCTTTTTCCAAATGAGCTTTTGATAAATGTGCCGCTTCCACCGCGGGGAGTTGCCGGTCATGAAATTAATTTCGAAAAAATTGGGCCAGCTGATCGGACTATGTTGCATGGAGATAGTCGCAACATCGCCCGATGGCGTTGCCGCGACGAGACTTCCAGTTCCTGACTGTGTTGGACCGAACGGAAAAACCTTTCCCCCAAACGACAACGCCAGTTGGTCGTCTTTGGTGGTGCCGATGCTGGGTTGCGCTGTGCCTAGTTCCACTTCGTTCAAGCTAAGATCGAGATTTTCCGCGTGAAGAATGCCGCCGGTTCCAATGCCTTCGTAAGCGATGGTCTTTATCGGGCGCGAGCTCGTTTCAATCAGCTCGAACCGATCGATCAACATCGAAAGATCGCGTCCGCGCCAAAGCCATAGGATCGACATCATCACGACGAGGATCAGGAGAATAATTAGAATCTTGCGCACCGGTTGTGTAGCCACGGCGCTATGCGCCGTCGGGAGTTGCACTTGTTTTGAACACCGCTTTTCATTTAGCCTGCAGCGTGCCCTCCAGAAAGTTCCGTCATCGTCCGACACGAGTCGACGAAGTTTTTCAGCGATATGATCCGCCAGTGTATTTTGTCACGTTTTGTACACATCGCCGTCGGAAGATCCTAGCATCGAACCAAACATATTTGGCCTTTGTCGAGTTTGCTCGTCGCGCTGCCGAATTCAACATTGCGGTCGGGCGTCATGTTCTAATGCCCGATCACGTGCATTTCTTTGTGTCTGGTCACGAAGAGTTCGTGCTCAGCCGGTGGGTCGGAGCGTTGAAACAGGCTCTTGCCCGAGCCAACGGCTGGTCCAAATCCAACGGCCAGATCTGGCAGGAAGGATTTTTCGATCACATCCTGCGAAATGACGAAAGCATGAGTGAGAAATGGGAATACATTCGACAAAACCCTGTACGTGCCGGCCTAGTCAGTGATTCTGAAGATTGGCCATTTCAAGGCGAAATCCTTCCTATGGATCGCGTCTGAGGCGTTTACGAGTCTTTGAAACGGCCCGCAGGGCCGTGGCTACACATTTAGGCCTTTTTCTTTTGGATGTAATCGTTGACCTGTTCCTCGAGAATCTCGAGCGGGAGGGCGCCGTTCTTTAGGACCGCTTCATGAAATTCGCGCTGGTCGAATTTGTCTCCGAGCTCCTGTTGCGCACGCGATCGCAATTCCTGAATCTTCAACATCCCAACTTTGTAAGCGCACGCCTGCCCGGGATTGACAATGTAGCGTTCGATCTCCGATTTCACTTCTTTTTCGCCCATGCCAGTTTTGTCGCGCATGTAAGCGATTGCCTGGTCGCGCGCCCAATGTTTGGCGTGAATGCCGGTGTCGACGACCAATCGCACCGCGCGGAAAAGTTCGTCACGCAGACGGCCTAGATCGCCGAATGGATCTTTGTCGTACCAACCGGCTTGTTTCGCCAGCCATTCGCAGTAAAGCGCCCAACCTTCGGCGTAGGCAGTGAACGGAATTACTTTGCGAAACTGCGGCACGCCTTTGAGTTCTTGTGCGATTGAAATTTGCCAGTGATGCCCCGGAACGCCTTCGTGATAGGCGAGTGTCGGCATGCTCCACTTTGGACTTTCGTTCATGTCGCGCAGATTCGCATAAAAAATCCCCGGACGTGACCCGTCCATCGCGCCACCTTGATAGTAAGCTCCAGGCGCAGTCGCTTCCTTGAAAGGTTCGACGCGCCGGATGTCGATCTGTGCTTTGGGCGCCGTCAAAAACAAGTGCGCCTTGGATTCCACGACCGCGTTGTCGATCAAGCGTTTGTATTCCGCAAGCGCGTCAGCGCGCCCCTTGTCGTCGTTTGAATAGAGAAACCGCGGATCTTTGCCGAGCTTGTCCATGGCCGCGCCGATCGGCTGGCCGGCGTACCCATTGGCATCGAGCAGTACGCGTATCTCGGCCTCGATCCGCGTCACTTCGCGCAAACCGAGCTCATGCACTTCGTTGGGTGGCATGTTCGTGGTGGTGTTGGAGCGAAGCGCGTATGCATAAAACGCATCGCCGTCCGGCAATTTCCAAACGCCATCGTCGATAGTTGTTTTCGGCAGCAGCTCTTGAAAATAAGCGATCAATTTTTGGTAAGCTGGGTAAACCTGGCTTGTGATTTCCGTTTCCACGCGCTTTTGCAAATCCGCGCGTTGCTGTTCGGTCAACTTGTCGATCTTGGCCGCGCGCGTTTTGAATGACGTGGCCAGAACATTTTCGGCGGCCGGCTTGGCGATGAACTCGGTCATTTCCTTGAGCACTTCCTCGACCACGAAACGCGGCGGGAGAATTTGTTTCTGGTCGCGGAACTTCAGGCCTTCGAGCGTTTGATCGAATTTCTTCGGCAACGCGTCGAGGCGCATGATATAGTACTCACAATCTTTCGGACTTAGCAGCCGATGGGTGTTGGCCATGAACGAGGGATACTGGTTCTGGACGCCGAAGAGCTGATTGACCGGATAATTGTGCCACTGCCACTTTTCGCCTTCGACCTGGTCCTTGATAAACCAATCGAGCACGTGGGTGGAAAGTTTTTGCGACGTTGATTGTCGATCCAGCGGATACTCGTGAAGCTGAGTCAGGTCCTTTTTCCAACGATCGATCACCATTTGCTGATGCGCGGGCGATTCGTCGCTTAGTTTGCCGTTGTGACTGGTAATCCCGAATTGCTCAACCAGTCCGAGCTGGGACAGCAGCTCCGGTTCGCTGAAAATAACTTCGGCAAAAACCTTGTCGTAGAAAAGATTCAGGCTCCAGGGACGAAACCAAATCAGGTTGATCAGAAAAATCGCGAGCGCGATGACCGCGAGGAGAACGATCGAAAAGAACCACTTCAAAATGCGCTTAAACATCGATCGACATGCAGCCCCTTAATCCCGGACTGGTCAATCAAAACTTGTAGCCGCCTCGCTCTGTCGAGGCGGAACCGCGATCTTCAAACACGGCGACAGAGCGCCGTGGCTACAGCCTACTCATCGCCAGCGGCAGATGTGATCGATGCTCTTTATCAGACGGCGGACCTCCGCGGCGAGATCTGCTGGGAGATCGTGGCGTTCTCTTTGAATTCTTGTCAACGCTACGAAGAGTTCCCCATAGAGCTCATTCGATATGGTCCAAACGCCTTCTAGAATTTCCTTGAGGCGATCCGCCTCCGCAGTAAAGCCATGACTTCTCAATCTCTCCCTGAGTGCATCGATCACGCCCGGGAACTCGTCGGGCCTCGCTAAATTCCGTCTGTTTTTGAACGGCCACATTGCTATATTGGTTCGTGCACAAAGAAGTTCCCCAACGGAGAAAAGTTCGCCAGAGGAGAAGCAGGCGCAACGAAGTTTCAGTTCGATCCGGCCAGGTCGAGTTCGTCAAGGTCAACACCGACGCGTGGCAATGGCGCGATATCTACCGCTGGCTACTGGGCTTGAGTTGGCCACAGTTCGCTCTGTTTGTCGGCGCTGTTTATGTCGGCCTGAATCTTCTCTTTGCCGCGCTTTATAGTATCGACCCAAACAGCGTTGCCGGGAGAACCAGCACTGACTGGTTCCTCGATTGCTTCTTCTTCAGTGTCCAAACGCTGGCCACGGTTGGGTACGGTCACATGTACCCGCAAACGCTTTATGGGCATCTCGTCAGCACGATCGAGATCATGACCGGAATATTTTTGATCGCGGTCATGACCGGTTTAATTTTCGTCCGCTTTTCGCGCCCGATCGCGCGCGTTGTGTTTAGCAGGTCAATCGTGGTCGCGCCGTTGAACGGAAAGCCGACGTTGATGGTCCGGGTTGGGAACGAAAATCACCACAGCATGGTCGAGGCCGAGTTTCGGATTATGTTTTCGCGCGATGAACCGCTGATTGAAGGTGGAGATTTCAGGTACTTTTACGCACTGAAGCTGCATTTCGATCACCTGACTGTTTTTCCAGCGGCATTAACTCTCCGGCACGAGATCGATGAACGGAGTCCGCTTTACGGCGCCACTCTCGAATCGCTCGAAGCGGGGCGCGCTCTGTTTTTTGTATCGGTTGTCGGAATCGATCCGGTTATCGCCGCCGCCGTCCAAACGCAAAAGGACTATACCTGGCGCGATCTTCGATTCGGCCACCGCTTCGTCGAGATCTACAGCCAACACGGCGACGGCAAACTGACCGTCGATTACGGCCGCATCCACGACACCGAACCGGCTGGACAGTAAGTCGTTCTCGCAGTTGTTACCGGCCGATCAGAATAAGAATACCGGCGGCGAGAGCCAGGATTCCCATGATGATTGCAGGAATGACGATGGTGTGAACGAGCAGGCCGAGCCCGGCGAGGATGAGATAGATTGCGAGCAAGAGCATACCAAGATTTTTCGTAACGTTAATCATGTGTGCCTTTCGTTAGGTGAGGACGTCGATCTTTCACGGCCCGTCCGGTTTTGTCACGTTCAAATAGAGTGATTGATTCGCGCTCGCGCGAATTTTTGCTATACCGGCGTTGTGACGAATCAGCATGAGCACATCGACAAACCGGAGCCGCGCTGGCAGGCATTATTGGCCGTCCTGGCCGTAGGTGCGATTTATCTGGCGCTACCGCGTAACCTGATTGTCGGTCCGATCTGGTTGCTGCCGACTTTGATCGTCGTCTTTCTCATCCCGACGGTAATCAGTCATCGCACCGGAAAGCGCTCACTCAATCGCGCGTTGGGTACCATTATTAATGGTATCACCACGCTCGCGCTGATCGCTTCGGTCCTGTTGTTGGTCCGAGCACTCCCATCACATAAAGAATCGCCGCTAGAACTCTTGCGCTCGGGCGCGTTGCTCTGGCTGACCAACGTGATCGTCTTCGCGCTTTGGTATTGGCGGCTGGATGGCGGCGGTCCGACGTTGCGACACGAGCGCAAAGAATTTGGCAGCACCAGCTTTCTTTTCCCGCAAATGCAGATCCCACACGACGAGCGCGCCCAATTCGAATGCACGCGCTGGCGACCGCGTTTTGTCGATTACCTTTTCATCGCATTCACCCAAAGTTCGACTTTCGGCCCGACCGATGCGCCGTTGCTGGCGCGCTGGGCCAAAGTGCTCGCCATGATCCAGGTCTTTATTTCGCTCAGCATCGTGATCCTGCTCATCTCCCGCGCCGTCGGTGTCTTGTGAACGGAACGTTACATCGTTGAATCGTTGCATCGTTACAACGAATCACGAATCGCCGATATTACGCCTCTGAATTCGACATTGGACGTTAGTTGCCAGTCCGGCTCGGAGCGTTGAGCGTTGGACGTTTTCTGCTTCTGATAAGATCGACATGAACACGTGGATCGGCACCTCGGGTTTTCAATACGCGGAATGGAAGGGGAATTTTTATCCGGAAGATTTGCCGACGGCCAAGATGCTGCCGTTTTATGCCGAGCGGTTTTCAACCACCGAGATCAATTACACCTTTCACCGGATCCCTGCGCCGAAGACAATTGAGAATTGGAAAACCCTGACACCGGAAAAATTCCGGTTTGCGCTCAAAGCGCCGCAAAAGATCACCCACTGGTCGAAGCTGAAGGATTGCGCCGACACCCTTGAATATTTTTGCAAAGTCGTGGCCGGCCTGGGCGAACGACTCGGGCCCGTCCTGTTTCAACTTCCGCCGACGTTCAAGAAAGATGCGGACGTGTTGAGCTCATTCCTGCGGGAGTTTCCGTCAATGCGCGCGGCCTTCGAGTTTCGCCATGATTCATGGTTCGACAATGAAATCTTCGAATTGCTGAAATCACGAAACATCGCCCTGTGCATCGCCGACACCGGCGATCTTGCAACGCCAAAAAAGATCACGGCTGATTACGGATATCTCCGATTGCGCCGCGAAGATTACAAGAAAGCCGACGTTGAAAGTTGGGCAAAGTTCATCCGTGAACAAAAATCAAATTGGAGCGACGATTTTGTGTATTTTAAACACGAGGAAAGTGGGACGGGTCCAAAGCTCGCAAAACAGATGTTGGAAATTCTTGCCGCGTGAGGCGAAGGCTTTTACGCAGTCTATTTCAAACACGAAGAGAGCGGCATCGGTCCGAAGCTAGCCAAGCAAATGATTGAATTGCTGAGGTAAGATCGAGACCTCCTAACCTGATGTCCGACTACGCACCGATTTCGCGAAGGCCGATCGCAGCGGGATTTCGGCGCACGGCCGAAGCCGCGACACAATTCTGTGTGCGCCATGGAATTCATCCGGACACGATTTCGTATTTGTCCGTCGTCGCCGCGTGCGTCGCTGCGGTTTGTTTTTGGAAATCGGGAAACAGTCGATGGCTCCTGATTGTTGCGCCGCTGCTTTGTTATTTGCGGCTCTGGTTCAACATGCTCGACGGAATGGTCGCGGTCGCAGCAGGGAAAGCGAGTCGGCGCGGCGAAATTCTGAACGATCTGCCGGATCGAATTTCGGACGTAATCATTTTTGTCGGCGTCGCGCACAGCGGATTGATGAATCCGTTCATCGGATATTGGGCGGCCATCCTCGCGGTGATCACAGCCTACGTCGGCTTGTTTGGACAAGCGCTCGGCGCGCAACGCGCGTTCGGCGGAATCATGTCGAAGCCGTGGCGCATGGTCGCGCTCCACGCCGGCGCGTGGCTCGAATTCCTCAGTTGTCGACCTTTCGCTGGGTTCACGATCCTGGATTGGACCTGTTTCATCGTCATCGCCGGCTGCGTTCAAACAATCGTTGTTCGCTTGAAACGAATCACCGTCGCGCTGCAAGATAAGCGGTGATGTCGCCGCAGATCGCGCTGCACGATCCCGTCTTTCGTGCTTATTTCCTGATCGTTCTGATCTCGCTCGCGATTGGAGGGACGGTCCTCGGTTTTCTCCGATTCGTTTTGAAAAAGGAAACTGCGTCGATGTTCAAGACCTACTGGTCTTGGATTTTCATGGCCGGAATCGGTTTGATCGTCGTTTTCCTCGGCCGCATTCCAACGATCGTCGGCGTCACCTTGCTCGCGATCTACGCATTCAAGGAGTTTGCGCGCGCATCTGGGCTTTATCGCGATTGGTGGATGACGGGTGCCGTTTACGCAGGCATCATCACTGTCGGAATCTCGTCACTCATTTCGCATCCACGCGGCGAAGAACCAGGCGCCGGTTGGTATGGACTTTTTGTGGCAGTGCCGGTCTTCGCGATCGCTCTCATCCTGATCATTCCGATCCTGCGCAATCGCGCCCGCGGTGAGTTGCAACGAATGTCGCTCGCCATCGTTGGATTCATCTATATCGGCTGGATGTTCGGGCATCTCGGATTTTTGGCGAACGCGCGCAACGCTTACGGATTCGTTTCTTTCATTATCTTTGCCACGGCAGTGAATGACGTCGCCGCGTTCACCTTTGGCAAAATTTTCGGCCGACATCCATTGCGCAGCGAAATCAGTCCGAATAAAACGTGGGAGGGCGCGCTCGGCGCATTCGGTGTAGCGATGATTCTGCCGTGGGTCTTGCGATTTTCATTTCCGTTCTTCGGCACGCGCGAACTGATTCTCACCGGCTTGATTGTTGGAATCGGCGGACAGTTGGGCGATCTTTCCATCAGCGTGATCAAACGCGACATTGGAACCAAAGACATGGCAGTCACCATTCCCGGTCACGGCGGGATTCTTGATCGGATCGACAGCTTGATTTACGCAGCGCCACTGTTCCTGCACATGGCCGGCTATTATTATCCGCTGCGATGAAAAGGTGGCGTTACGATTCCGCCAATGATGTCGAGCGAACGCCGCTCGAGCGACTCCGCCAGTTCCCGCGCGAGCCCGACATGCTTGTTTATGGATTGCGCTCGCTCGGAGCATTGATCATTCGCGCGTTACTGCGTGTTTATCATCGTTTCGAAATCATCGGTCACGGAAATCTCCGCACTAATCGTTCCCTCGTAATCGTGGCGAACCATTGCAGCCATCTGGACACGCTCTGCCTGCTGGCGGCGCTGCCGTTGCGAAAACTGCATCGTGCGTTTCCGGCCGCCGCATCAGATTATTTTTTCCAAAGCGTGCCGCGCCTTTGGATCGCTGCTGTAGTCGTGAACGCGCTGCCCTTCGCGCGCCAGGTTCACGTCCGGCAAAGTCTCTCGCTTTGCGAAGAGCTGCTCAAAAATCCGGGCACAATTCTGATTATCTTTCCTGAAGGCACAAGATCGACCACCGGTGAGATTCGCGAATTCAAGTCTGGAATTGGCGCGCTTGTCGCCGGACGTGATGTCATCGTTGTGCCTTGTTTTATCGACGGATCCTTTAAGGCATGGCCGAAAGGCCGGCGACTGCCGAGACCACGGAAAGTTCGATTAATCGTTGGCTCACCGCGTAACTATCGCGCTCGTAGAACAGACAAGATCGACATCTGCGCGATCGCCGCCGAGCTCCGCGATGCGGTCAACGTATTGCGCCCAGCAAATGGAAGCCACTGAACAAACTTTTACCAGCTGGGACGGCGCCGAATTGTTTTATCGCGCCTGGATTCCGGATAAACGGCCAAACAAAGCACTGCTGCTTTTTCATCGCGGCCACGAGCATTCGGGTCGCTGGCAGGAAACAGTCGATTCGTTAGGCTTGAATGATGTCGCGATTTTCGCATGGGATGCGCGCGGTCACGGGCGTTCACCGGGAGAACGCGGTGCCGCAAACAGTCTTCACGACGTGATCAAAGATGTGGACGTTTTTGTCCGTCACATCGCCCAAGGCTACCGCATCCCGCTCGAAAACATGATCGTGCTCGCGCATAGCCTGGCTGCCGTAACAGTGACCGCGTGGGTACACGATTATGCCCCGCCGATTCGCGCAATGATTCTCGCGACGGCCGCGTTTCACGTGAAGCTCTATATTCCGTTCGCGATTCCGGCGTTGCAGCTGTTTCGACCGCGATTCGTGAAGAGTTATGTGAAAGCGAAAATGCTCACACACGACCGTGAGCAAGCCGCGGCTTACGATTCCGATTCACTCATCTTTCGGCAGATCGCGGTCAACGTGCTTCTCGATCTTCACGACACCGCGAAACGATTGCTCGCCGATGCGGGCGCAATACACATACCGACGTTGATGATAGGCTCGGGGAAGGATTGGGTCGTTAGTCTCAAAGCACAGCGCAAATTTTTTGACGGGCTGTCTTCGGCTGTGAAATGGATCCACATTTTCCCCAGCGCCTATCACGCAATCTTTCACGAGAAAGAGCGACGCGAAGTTGTCGATCTTGTCCGCGAATTCGTTTTGGACTGTTTCGCGAAACCGAAAACCGCGCCTTCATTTATGAACGCGGACAACAGCGGTCACACCTGGCGCGAATATGAACGCTTAAGAAACAACGGCAGCGTGAAGTTTGGAGTTGCTCGCGCTGGATTGAAACTCGCCCTGCGATTGAGTCATGGCATCGAGATTGGCTGGCGAAGCGGTTTCGATTCCGGACTTTCGCTGGATTACGTTTATAAAAACGAACCGGGCGGCTACGGCGTTTTCGGCCGTTTGATCGACAAATCGTATCTCAACAGCATCGGTTGGCGCGGCATTCGCGAGCGCAAAAAGAATCTGGAGAAAATGCTTCGTGATTTGATTTTAAAAGTGCACCGGCAAAATCGCGCGGTGAGAATTGTCGACATTGCGGCCGGCGCAGGCCGATACGTCATCGAGACAATTCGCGCGCTCCCGCAAATTCCGATCGGCGCGACGCTTTGCGATTACAAACAGGAAAACGTCGACGCCGCGCGCTCGCTCGCCGACGAATTAAATCTCGACGGAGCTATCATTGCCCGTCGCGGCGACGCGTTCCATCGGGAATCGCTCGCCAGAATTCAGCCCCGCGCGACCATCGGAATTGTTTCCGGCCTCTACGAGTTGTTTCCGTCGAATGACGCCGTTCTCAACTCGTTGCGTGGACTTGCGGAAGCGATCGAGTCCAGCGGTTATCTCATTTACACGAATCAGCCGTGGCACCCTCAGCTCGAATTCATCGCGCACGTTTTGCGCAATCGCGAGGGCGAGCGCTGGATCATGCGTCGCCGCACGACCGCCGAGATTGATGAGCTCGTGCGCGCCGTCGGCTTCGAAAAGATCGACATGGAGATCGATCAATGGGGAATGTTCACGGTTTCGGTCGCGAAGCGTCGCACCTAACGAATGAGGATCACACTACTAACTTCACCTCTCCCTTTCAAAGGGAGAGGGCAGGGTGAGGGTTCGTGTGCGGCCCAATCCATCTCCTCACCTCAATCCTCTCCCCTTTTCTAAGGAGAGAGGCGGAAGCAATGGCGCGGACTCGACAAATCTAATGCGTGTCAAAGCGCTCTGGGTTTCCGTCGGATTGTCGATCCTGTTCCTCATCGTTTACGGCGGTTGCAACTGGATCACGTCGCAGCGCGCGAACGTGGGCACATTTTATTTTGAATGGGAACGCCGAATTCCATTCGTGCCGTTTTTCATTTTGCCCTACATGTCGATCGATCTTTTTTTTCTTGCCGCGCCGTTTCTTTGCCGGACCGAGCGCGAATTGTCGATCTTAGCCAAGCGGATCGCGGCGGCGATTATCGTCGCCGGAATGTTTTTCCTACTTTTTCCGCTTCGCTTCGCGTTCCCGCGGCCGCACGCCGACGGGTGGCTCGGCGCGATCTTCGATTGGTTTCGCGGAATGGACGCGCCTTACAATTTGCTACCGTCGCTCCACGCAGCGTTAATGTTGATTCTGGCCGAGGTTTATTTGCGTTACACGCGCGGCTTCGTGCGAATCGCGATTATCATTTGGTTTGTCCTGATCGCACTTTCGCCGGTGATTACTTATCAACATCACTTGATCGACATCGCGGGCGGATTCGTTCTTGCCGCATTCTGCTTTTCGACATTTCGCGAACCGGATTTGTCCTCGCCACGGGCAGAAGAGCCATCTAATAATCGCCCCTTGCCTTTATGAACTACAACGAACTCATTCAGCTCTACTTCGAGCGATCGAACGCGTTGCAAGGATATTGGAATCTTTATGTCGTTGTCGTGGGCGGACTCCTCGCTTTTTCATCTCTCCGCAAACAGCCAGCCGCAATCACGACCCTGATCGTGACCGTGCTTTTTGGCTTATTTGCGTATGAGAATCACGACGCGATCCAGGTTGCAACAGGGCAACGCCTGGCAACCCACGAGGCAATTACAAAATTCGATCCGGGTGCCACTGGGCCGACTGGAAAGCAAGTGCGCGATATCTTGGAGCCCACCTTAACGCCGGCCAGCCACGCCAGTGTGCGAACGACGCATCTTACCAGCGATATCCTCGTCATCGCCGCGCTTTGGGCAATGGAACTTCGGCGACGAAGATCGAAGCAAACGCCGTAAAGAATTGGTAGGCCAAGCGGTCGCCGCGGCGACCTTGCCGAATATTGTTAATTGGCAGGCGGAGCGCCGGCCCTACAATTCTGCATGGCTTTGATCGCTGAGAATCTTGAGCGAGTGCGCGAGCAAATCGCGCAGGCGGCGGCGAAAGCGGGGCGATCAGCTGATGAGCTGGAGCTGGTTGCGATTTCGAAGACGCACGACGCCGCGAAAGTTCGCGAGGCGATTGAAGCGGGACAGAGGTTGTTTGGAGAAAGCCGGGTGCAGGAAGCGCGAGCAAAAATTCCGGAGCTACCATCAAACTTGCGCTGGCATTTCGTTGGGCATCTCCAAAAAAATAAGATTCGTCATGCGCTGCCGTTGTTTGAACTGACTCACAGCGTCGATTCGCTCGCGCTCGCGGAAGACATCAACCGCATCGCCGAAGAAGACGGTTTGCATCCACGAGTTCTTCTCGAGGTCAATGTAGCAGGCGAGGGGAGTAAGTTCGGCTTTCAGCCCGATAGGTTGCGCGCAGAAATGGAATCGTTGCTTGCGCTGCCACGATTGTCGATTCTGGGGCTTATGACGATCCCGCCGATCGCCGAGGAAGCCGAAGCTTCTCGGAAATATTTTGTTCAGTTGCGCGAGCTGCGCGCTCGCTTGCAGACGGAGTTTCATGTCGATCTTGCGCAGATGTCGATGGGAATGACCCAGGATTTCGCGGTTGCGGTGGAAGAAGGCGCGACCCTGGTGCGGGTTGGAACGGCGATTTTTGGAGAGCGGTCGAAGCTCAAGCGCGAATAGGTGGATCGGCCGCTCCGCGGGCGATGCTAATTCAACTCGGCTTCGCCGACATTTATACCATCGAGCAAGGGACTGCTCGATCCACCAAGCCCGAGAATTGCTCTCAAGATCGACATTGTGGTAAGATCTAAACCCCATGCGTCTGGAGCCGACGAACATTCAGCAGATCGGCGATGAACTCGCCATTCATTGGAACGATGGAACCGAGTCGTATCTCGATCTCCAATTTCTCCGGCGCGCGTGTCCGTGTGCGGCTTGCGGCGGCGAACCTGACGTGCTCGGAAATATCATGCGACCAAATATGAGTTATTCCGATAACAGCTTTGAGCTCGCCGGTTTCGAAATTGTCGGAGGCTACGCAATTCAGCCGCGTTGGCGCGACGGTCACGGCACCGGCATCTACAGTTTCCAATATCTTCGACGGTTGTCGCAGCCTGTGACGCCAACATGAAACGAGCGACGAAAAGTCTGATCGTTCTGTTGTGCGCCTCGTTGTGCGCCGGCGGTACGATGCTTTCGCTCAAAGAGCGTGCAAGCGATTATCGCCATAAGACGAAAGTGGTTCCGATCGATAACCGTCAGTCGAAGCGCGCGAGTTGGATTTTGGTTTAGGTGTAGTGGCGGCCGTGCCGGCCGCGACTGTTT
>WNFS01004612.1_pt1 | contig 13112 bp, 14 predicted proteins | sample 5400141 | NCBI WGS metagenome assembly WNFS01 (sample SAMN13153358, study PRJNA577476) | soil metagenome | isolation source: 60 cm saprolite under Madrone tree | place: USA:California | collected 2016-06-14
CGCCAAGCGGCCCGAGAATACATGAACAGGCGCGGCGAAAAGGTAAGCGCGATGGAACACCGCGCAGGATGGGACGCGACGTTTTCGGCACCAAAGAGCGTCTCGTTGACCGCTCTGGTGGGCGGAGATGAACGTGTCCGAGAAGCGCATCGAGAAAGCGTTGGCGTCGCACTTGACGAGCTAGAGCGATATGTCCAGGCCCGCATCGGCGGGAATCTTCCGGCAGAGACGACCGGCAAATGGATAGCGGCGAAGTTCGAGCACGACAGCGCAAGGCCCGTGAACGGCTATGCCGCACCGCAATTGCATACGCACGCCGTTTTCTTCAATCTTACCGAGACCGACGACGGGGACGCACACGCGCTACAGCCACGGGAACTGTACAAGACGCAGCAGTATGCGACGGCAGTGTATCGCTCGGAACTGGCCCATCGGTTGAAAGAACTTGGCTACGAAATCGAGCGCGGCGAGAGCAATCAGCCGGAAATCAAGGGCTACAGCAAAGAGTATCTGGAAGCATCGAGTCCCCGCCGCCAGCAGATCGAGGAACATCTCGCAAAGGAAAACCAGCGAGGAGCAGGCGCGGCACAGGTCGCCGCGCACCAGACACGAGAAGGAAAGCTCGAACTCTCACACGAAGAGATGCAAGACAGGCACAAAGCAATAGCCGCGCACTTCGGCAATCAACCAGAGCGGGTTGTCAAAGCGGTACGGGAGCACGGAGAGCGATTACAGCAAGCACCCGAAGAGAAAGCCATCGGCCAGGCCGTTGCCTACTCAAGAGAGAAAAATCTGGAGCGTGAAGCAGTGGCCGAGGAGCGCGAGCTGCTGAGGGATGCACTGAAACGCTCAATGGGTGACGCCACGGTTGCGGAGGTTAAAGCGGAGTTCGAGAAACGCGTGCAAGCGGGCGAGTTCATCGAGACGAGCAATCGCGCGCCGGGCCGAGCGTTCACCACAAGTGAGATGATCGACCACGAACGCAACACCATCCAGGCGATGCGCGCGGGTCAGAACCAACACGAACCAATCGCGAGGTTCGAGACACGCCGAGACATCGTGCAAGACCACTCGCATTTGAGCGAGAGCCAGCGCGCGGCGGTCGAGCAAATCCTGTCGAGCCGCGATCAGGTGACGGCGCTTGAAGGCGTCGCTGGCGCGGGGAAAACTACTTCTTTAGTTGCGATCCGCGAATCCGCCGAGCGAGAGGGCTATACGGTGGAAGGCTTCGCGCCGACATCGCGCGCAGCGCAAAAACTCGGAGAAGCGGGAATCGAATCGAGCACATTGCAGCGGCATCTGACACGGAGCGAAGAGCCGCACGACGGACAAAAACGCCTCTACGTTCTCGACGAATCGAGTCTCGCGAGCACGAAGCAGATGAATGAGTTCCTACATCGGCTAAGGGAAAACGACCGCGTGCTGCTGGTAGGTGACACACGCCAGCATGAAGCGGTCGAAGCGGGCCGACCGTATCAGCAGCTCCAAGAAGCGGGGATCGAGACGGCACGGCTTGATGAGATCGTACGGCAGAAAGACCCGGCACTCAAAGAAGTGGTGGAGCAACTCTCGCGTGGCAATGTGCGAGAAGCAATCGAACGACTGGATACGCAGGGCCGCGTGCATGAAATCCCCGATCGCGACGAGCGGCTAAAGGAAATCGCAAACGACTATGCGACGAAACCCGAAGGCACGCTAGTGGTCTCCCCCGACAATCAATCCCGCCGCGAGATTAATGAAGCGATCCACCGGACGATGCAGAGCAAGGGCCAGGTGGAAATAAAAGAACACAAGCAGCGAGTGCTTGTGGCTCGGCAAGAGGTTACCGGGGCGGACCGGCAGTGGGCCGCGCAATATCAACCGGGTGACGTTGTGCGCTACACGAGAGGCAGCAAGACGCACGGCATCGAGGCGGGAGAGTACGCCCGCGTCGAGCGCGCGAACGAGAAAGAAGATCTAGTGACGGTGAAACGCGAGAACGGCGAGCAGGTAAGTTACGACCCGCGCCGGTTGCATGGCGTTACGCTCTACCGCGAGACAGAACGCGCATTCAGCGTAGGCGACCGCGTGCAGTTCACCGCACCAAATCGGGAGCGACACATCGCGAACCGCGAGCTAGGCACCATTGAAAAGATCGACGATAGCGGCAACCTGCAACTACGCCTCGACTCAGGCCGGACCGTCGCATTCGACATCAAAGAGAATCCGCATCTCGACTACGGCTATGCATTGACGAGCCATAGCAGCCAGGGACAAACCGCCGACCGGGTGTTAGTGCATGTGGATACCAAACAGGCAGGCGAAAAACTCGTGAATCGCCGATTGGCGTATGTGGCGGTGTCGCGTGGACGGTACGACGCGCAAATCTACACCAACAACAGAGCCGATCTTGCACAGGGACTTGAGCGCGACGTTTCGCACCGCTCCGCGAGGGAACAGACCCGCGCACCGGAATCAGCCATGCAGAAGATCGAACCATGCTCGACTTTGCGACAAGGGGCAGACCAAACCATGGCGCAGGGACTCAAAATTGGGCGCTAGTGGTCGCTAAGGGTTTTGAAAGGAGTTAAAACACTGAAGCCGACCCAAAGGTCGGCTTCGCTTCCTGCCCACTAAGGGACAGGGGGGATACACAACGTATTATACTCCCTTGCCGAGTAGCGTCAATGGGGCCCACCCGGCAGATTTCCAACCAGGAGAATTCGTGGCTAAGGTCAACGTTTACATCGATGGATTCAATCTCTACTACGGCGCGTTAAAGGGGACGCCGTACAAATGGCTCGATTTGGGCCGCCTTTGCCAAGCTCTCCTTCCCTCAGACACCATTCTGACGATCAAATATGGTCATTTCCTTACACACACGGTGCCCATGTATCTGGCAGCAGTCACTCCCCCTCAAAGAGTCTGGGTCGAGAAAACCGAAGAGAAGGGATCGGATGTCAACCTCGCATCGCATCTCGTTCGAGATGCTTTCCGCAAACAATTCGAGGTGGCTGTACTCATAACGAACGATTCCGACCTCGCAGAGCCGGTACGGATCGTTTCTCAAGAACTGCAAATGCCAGTCGGAATTCTTAACCCTCACCAACATCACAGCAAGGAACTACAGCGGTACGCCACATTCGTGAAGAGAATTCGGCAGGGGCACCTGCTTGCAAGCCAGTTCCCCACAACTCTTCAAGACGCTAAAGGGTCCTTTTCAAAGCCAGCTGGTTGGTAGTCGGCTTCCTTGACTGCGGCTTCACCGCGGGACGGGACATTAGACGCTCAGGACACGTAACGGTCAAGCTCGCGGCTTTTTAGTTGTGGAAGGCAGACGAGACTAGAATGATCCTCACGCATGGGATACCCGATGCGTGGCTTACGCCGCCCAGTCGTCAACCTTACGAAGGCTACGCCTACCAACTTGCGGAGTGTACAGAGATTCTCTTATGGCGGACTCTTCTGACGATCTTGAACGACCAACGGATATTCGACATCTTCGTAGACTCGCGGAAAACTCGACAGATATTTTGGATGAGAGTGGAGAACTTATGAAGGCGTTCCAAGGCGGCTTATTTTGTCCTCGTATTCGAACAGAAGCTGTTTTGCCAATCCGTCCTCACCTATCTTGGCACGACGAGCAACGTGCGGGTTTCTAAAACTCACCTGAATGATCTCATCCTCGGTCAGGCCCACGTCTCTCATGATTTGAATGATTGACCGCTGACCTTGGTCGGTCTGCTTGGCCTTTTCTTTTCGGAGGTACTCTTCAAGCGTTTTGGATTTTGTGCGCAAGCCCCGAAGATATTTCACGTACTCAAAAACACCAACCGCCGCTCCAATGAGCGTCACGACGAAGGTCAGAATTGAGGACCAGTCAGCGAGACGGTGTATACATTCGGGTGACATGAGGGATTCGATTCGATCTGCCGCTCGCGCGGAATCTTACACGGCTCTTTGTGAGGATTCAATCTTTGGGCGAGACGCTTCGAGCGGCCTTTCGTGTTATAAATTCGAAATGCCGAAAATCGTTGAGCACTGGCTGCTCTTCAAGTCCGATGATAAACATTGAGAACATAATTGCTCAACGAAACGACTTAGTCGCACGCTGCGAAGCCTTGTTCGTGGAGAAAACATTCGTCATCCGAACCAATCGAGACGACGCCTCTCTGAGATACCTGTTGTTGGTCTTCGAGCACCATCGGGGAATCATCATGCTGGCTCCGGGCTGCCGCTCGCCTGCGTTCTCACTCATTCGCCCGATCACTGAGGCATTCAACCGCCTCCATGTGGCGATGTACGGGACCGACAAACAGTTTCAGGCGCTCCGGGACGGCTCTTACCGAACGGAATACAAAACAGAGGGGGAACTGGTAGACGAAGTGAGCGGGTTCGCGCCTTTGTTCGGGCCACTCTTCGGGAAGATAAAGGATTCCCTGCACGGGTTCACACACGCGGGAATCGAACATCTCTCGCGCATGACTAACGGGAAGGACCTCGGACCCAATTATTCGGACCAAGATGTTGCGGATTTACTTCACTATGTCACTTTGCTGGTGCTGTTTGCAGCGGTTTCTACCGCACATTTTCTCGGCTGGGTGGAAGCAAAGGCGTCCAGCATGAAAATACTGGATGAGTTTCTGGGGGTGGGCGCTTGACGAGGGTCACCCGAGTTTGAGATAGAATCCGGCTACGGGGAGGCAATGAGGAATCCATGTTCAAGCGATTTCTTGCGCTGAGCGTCCTCTTCACTCTGACTGTATCCGCACAGGTGGTCTATTTCAACTATTCGAAGAGTGGCTTCTTTGCTACGGGCAGTTGGGAATCGCCGGACCCGAACGTCAAAACAAACATCACCGAGACAAAGATTGACTGCTTTAGAGAAATAAAGACCTGTGTACTGTACTGGCGACCGCCGACAACTTGATGGGGCGACCTCACGTCTTTACCAGCTATCTGAATGTCATCAAGTGGGATGACGATGGGCTGATTGCGACGGACTCAAGCCCAATATGCATGACACTCACGATGCAGGTTTCCGTTGCCGACAAGCACATCACGTTAGCGCATTCTCTGAAACGGCTCGACACCGACAAGGCGGAGGCTTGCAAGTTTTTTGGCGCGGAGAAAACCACCGAAGATATTTTTGTGCTAAAGGGTTCGCCTCGTTGGGAGAAGGAACACCAGTGGTTTCCAGACAAAACAGACCAACCCAAGCAACACCCATGATGCTATACGGCAAGTCCGTGACGCTCATTCTCCTTCCCTAATGAGATGAAGACGAACGCAATCGGCATCGAATGTAAACTCGATGTACAAAGGCGGTTCTGCATCTATTCTTTCCATTCCCCAATTCGGACCAAAGCTGAAATGCTCTTCTGGCCTCCTAGCAATATCCGCGATCACGCTGCTTAGCATCTCGTCGAGTTGTTCAGGCGAATACCGCAGCTTCTCCTTGTCTTGACGAAAAGAGTCTTCCTCAATGACGGTGCGCATTCTAAATTGATCTGGATTCGATGCCTTCATACTGAGCGAAACCTTGTCCGACATAAGACACTCCTACGAAAGTGTCATCTGCCGGATTCCGTTTGCTCAGCCTGAGCCTTGACCCGTTCTGCGTCCTTGCCTCGCCCTGCTTTTGCATCCCTTGCCCGATGCCCGGAAAAGGTCTACTCGCTCAGGTTTGATGGTCGGTGCTACTTCCTACCGCCATCTTGAGGCCCGGTCATACTAGGGCTGTACCCATCGGGACGGCACTTGGGAGTACCGCCGTAGGCATATCTACTAGGAAACCATGGTGCTGGTAGTGTCCTTCCTGCTGGCGCGGTTGTCAACAAACCGATTTAGGTGTCAGATGTAGATGGTCTCGCCAGTTTCTTTCCGTTCTACTTTCTTGACTGCGACCGGGAAGGCGGTTTTAAGTTTGTCATCGTCTGAAAAAATCTCTACAGATTCCGGGTCAGACAGAACGTGGTAGAGGCAGGCCCGCAGAATACGCTCAAGTTTTTGTATTAGCTCCTCTTCTCGCCCCTTCGCTTTCTCCACGATGGCCCCCGAGTGTGCCAAACCACCACGCATATCTGTGATGTCTCTGATGTCTTCCTTCGTGACTTTGGGGCCGCAGATTGCCGACACCCGCTGGCGAACCTGTTGGCCTAGGTAATCCCGGTTCGTGCAAAGAAGTGTCTCCAAGCCAGAATGAAACAGGACGTGCCTAATTCCGCCATCGTAATTCGAACAAGCAATTTCGAAAAATCTCAAGGCGCGAAGGATTCTGCGATGGTTTTGAAATTGTTGGCACACGGTCTGGATGTTCGGCCACAGAACCCGAGCCTTTCGAATGTGATCGCGCGTCACATACACCCCAACGTCACTGGCGCACACATACGTGGTGGTACCGATGCCGACACGACTCCGGGCATCGTAAACAGGTTGTTCGGGAGAACCCTCGGCGGTAACCACGAGATGTAAACCAGACGAATAGGGCTGAATGATTTTTATGATGATCGAAGCCCTTACTATCTCTTGCTCTGCTTCATCATCTGATTTTTCTCGTGGGTCGTAAACATTGACAAGTGCGTGGTCGTATCCGACGTGAGTCAAATCCCACTCAGCGATCTGCTTGTTGTTCTGCTTAAGTATTTTTTCTCGTAGTGCGTCGGATACCCTGATAATCCGAACGCCGTCGCCAACGAGTTCGTCATCTATATCTCGAAATTGTCCGGTAAAGACAAGAAGGTTCTTCACGGGCATGTCTCAACTTACCATACGCCGAACTGGTGCGAAGGCATGAGTACGTCCCTTCTTGAATCTCTTGACATTCGATAAACTGGTGTCTTGTGAGGGAATTTGTCGTGGCATATTTCACTGATCGCAATCTTGGAGCAAGAGCACGCATAGCGACGGAAATAGAAGAGCCTGTGGCCCGAGGTATCCTCCAACTAATCCGTTCCCGGGCCTCTGACGGCTCATTCGGCCTAGAGTTCCCAGAAGATTGTCCAGACGGTCGAGGCCCGACTGGAACTGACACTAACGCTCTCAAGAACACTCTGGCCGCGCATCGTTTGTATAACCTTTTTGAGCGCAACGACACAGAACCAACAACGTACGAAATCCTCGACCTGATCGAGTTCTCCTATGAAAAGATCGCTAAGCCGATTGCTGGCAGTCACCACGAATACTTTGACCATTACCATCTTAGTTTCGACCAAGCCGCAGGACGAACCGCGTTCCGTGAGGAAGTGAACAGGATTTTTGAACGTAACGGTATCGCGTTCGAATTGAAAGAGACTGGTCAAATAGAAAGGCTCGCGCCGGAAGGGTTGCGGGAAGTCTTATCACAAGCCGTATTCATTACAGGTGACGATGTTCTGGATGGGTTGCTCGAAAGAGCGAGAACGCAATTCCTGAACCCCAATCCTGCGGTTCGACGGCAATCTTTAGAAGCCCTCTGGGATGCATGGGAGCGTATAAAGTCTCTTGAATTACCCGCAGACAAGAGGGAGAGCACGAAGAGACTTCTCGACAGGGGTTCAAACGAGGCAAATTTTAGACAGGTCCTAGAGGACGAGGCACGAATGCTGACAGCTATCGGCAACGGCTTCATGATAAGGCACACCGAAGTGGGCAAGACTCCCATCGCAGATGATGAGCATGTCGATTTCTTGTTTCACCGACTTTTCGCAATGGTCCGTCTTTTGTTGAAGAAGAGCAATCGTGGCGGTTGAGAGCTGAACGATTCTCTGCTTACTGAACACGGTCTGACCATTCTCCAATCCGCCCAAAGTCCTTGTAGGAGGCCGCTGTGTATTCAGTCCTCTCAGCTACACCCAATTGGTTTGACTCACATCAGTATCTTGCCCTTTGGCTGGAAGGAATCGCTCTGCTAGCGATCTTTATTTGGGACCGGATTGACGCCTCTCAGCAGCACAAACAAACGCTCGCGCAGATGGAGATTATGCAAAATCAGGCACGCGCAACGGAGACGGCTGCCAATGCTGCGAACAAGAGCGCAGAGGCTCTCATAAACAGCGAACGCGCATGGGTCATCGCTGAACTCGCTCCCCAAGCCGTGCGGTTCGGTGACCACTGGTGTCGCTTTGTTGGAAAGGGCCATGCGAGCCTAAGCCCGGAAGAGATACGTGCTGGACATCATTTGAGATACAAGTTGAAACTCACAAACATGGGCAGGACGCCTGCACAGCTTTTCGGTTTCACGATTCGCTACAGTTGTCTCGGAGAAGGTGTAAGAGACTTGCCGGAGAATGCCGGAGGAAAACAGGCGAGTTCTCGCCCCTTTGAGCATTTGCTTGGAGGCAATGGTGAAGCCGTCGAGATTGGAGAACCTATTGTAGATGTCGGTCAGTACATGGGAGACGATGTGGAGGCGATCAAACGGTTGGAGAAGACCGCAGTCATTCACGGTGAGGCTAAATACCGCCACATGTTCAGCACGGACGATTGTTATGCCGATTTTTGCTACGTTTACACGGTGAGCGAAGAGCGACTTAGCAGCGTAGGCCGACACACCAAACAGAGACAAGAAAAGGCGAATTGAGAGACCTTCGCGAGTCGGCTCAATTCCCGTACATCGCTTTGAACGTCGCTGTCCATTGGCTCGATGAAGTCAGCTTTTCTTTCGGGAAGTGAAGCGAGTTTCCTGGCTCCGGTTCGCAGCATGGTTGACCGTTCTCTCAGTGATAAACTATCACGCATGCCGCTCACGAAAGTCGAAACAGATATCTGTCAATTCGTAGTTCATCGATTGCTCGATGAAAACGAACTCACGCGCAGGCAGGTCCTATTGAAAGAATTCAAAGGGTCTCTGCTTGATGCCCTTCGAAAATTAGTGGATTGCGCCGTCTTGAGACCCATAGAGCAGACCTATGGAAACGAAACTTACCTTCCGAGGGCAATTGCTTTTCATTTTTGCGGTGATCCCGCACCGTTAGCGTTTGCGAAGAATTCTACGGAGATCGTTTTGCAAGTTCTTCTTGTCCTCTACGAGCAGGAATTGGACAAGGAGCCTCAAGACCAAAGACAACTCACGCCTACGGATGTGGAAGCAGAAGCTCGAAAATTGAAGTTCGATGTGGATGAAAAGCTCATCCGCATCGGACTCTATTTTGCTGACGAATTGAGTGTCTTCCATTTGTCTCAAAAGGACCCTAAACAGATTTTTCCCGTGTCCTTCAAACCCGGCGAGCGCATTTATGAGGTGATGAAAGATATCAGCCCCTGGGATTCGCTTATCAAGCGAGGCCGTGTATCCGTCGAGAACCACCCATACGGGGGGTCATTGAACTCGATCGATATTTCCGAGCACCCTCAAGACATAGCTGATTTGCCAAACAAAGAAAAGCTAATCGCAGATGTTGGGAGTTTTCTCACCCGAAGGGCCGGAATCGCTCTCTTAGTAATAGACCTCGATAACTTTAAGAGCGTAAACGATACGAAAGGGCACCAAGAGGGTGACGCTTGCCTTGATCGCGTAGTGAAGGCGATTGGGAATGTCTTAGGCAGAAAAGGCATTCTCTACCGCTGGGGAGGCGATGAGTTCGCCGTTTCTCTGCCTGATTTTTCCACTGAAGAGGCTCATGCTACAGCCGAACGAATTAGGGTCGCCGTGGAGCAAGCCAAGCCTGGGACCGACGTGCGGGTGACAACTAGTATTGGTGTCACTGGGAATGAGCAAATAAACAACGGATCGGCGGAGGATTTGCTGACAGCCGCTGACAAAGCAATGTACACGTCTAAGGAGCAAGGCAAGAATCGCGTCACATCTTGGTCCTTGGCTAATGCGGAAGAACAACTTTCCCAAAATCCGGCTCAGAACGAATCTCAAATCGGGCCGCAATCGATCTCGGCACGTGTCGGGGTCCCGCCTAACAGAAAGGCCGAATTGAGAATTCATGCTTTCGAACAGTCGTGCTTCACGCTGGTCACGAATTCTCAAAATCGCGGTCAGCTAGTCGGCATGCATGTCAATCTTGACATGGCTCTTGAGAACCTTGGAAACAAGGGGACAACGATCCAGCGATACGACCTCTACATTCGAGAATCTGACAAGACATATCAGAACATCCGGCCCAATCTCGGCTTAATTGATATTCAGGGAAGGCACTGTGTTCGTAACATCGGTAACGAGCCGAAGATCACGACGGATGGGCTCATAAGGGTACAGGCAGAAACAATGTCTCCGCGAGGATTCCTGCCATTCTTTCCGCTGGATGCGCCGATCTTAACCACGGGACCTGTGCATTGTCGATTGACGGTCACTGACACGGGCGGGAACTCGATGTCTCAGGACTTTGAGTTGCGTGAAGTGTGAAGGGTCGGCGATATCAAGGATAAAGAGTGAAGAGTTGTCCTTCATTGAATGCGAGATACAGAAACACACGATCAAAAGGTCCTGAGTCTTTCGCCAAGTTCTTGCGAGCTTCGCGGAGAGTATCTTCGAGCTTCCAATTGACGCCCTCGAAAGGCCAATTGTGAAGGATGCCGCGAATTCCGTAGTGCAATAGCAAAACCAATTGCGCAAGTCCGTGTTCGGCTTTCAGTTTCACGTAATTGGGCTTCTTCTTTTTCTCCTCAATTCTCTCTAAGAGAGCCTCGGTAGTCTGCCGGGGATCATATGCTCCGCCCTTTGGCGTGCCCAATGCCCACCTGCTCGGCTTAAATGCCGCTCTATCGTCAAAGCGGACATGGTAGACGTGCGTTCCAAGCGTGGGGTAGTTGCCAAAATCGTTCCAAATTTTCTGCGTTCCAGCCATCTCACGTTCCCAATTGTCATCAACATGGCCTACAAGCCGATAGAACTCCTCGCGGAAAGACAATTCTTCCCGCTGCGAGAATCTTGGTCCGTTGCGAAACCAAATTTGCACGTACTGAAAGTTTTTCGGCGGGGCGTGGTTTTCGGTGTCGAGAGCAGACAACCATCTCATCTGATTTTCTTGGTTGGCAATGGAAGGAGTTGTTTGCTCTTTGTCCAGCCATTCTGTGAGTTCAATGCCAATTTTGCGGGCGTGAGAATCGGTAGCGATGACATCCGGGGGCTCCGGTCCCGGTACCCACGCCTTGATGTCAAGGAAATCCGGATGCGCGGTTAGGAAAGTCTCAAAAAGAAGCTTTTCCTCCGGTTTCATATTTCAGTGCTTGCCCCATTCGAGGTATAGCTCCTCAGCCTTTGTCGCCTCCGCAGTGAATCCCAAATGCTTCGTGACAAGATTGGTCACCATCCAAACCGCACTGGTGGAAACACGGATTACTTCAACAATTTCACCTTGATCGTATGACGCTTTTAGATTGTGACCATCGAAACGTCTTCCTAGCTGAGAGATGCCTGCGTGCGTGAAGCTGTGAAGTGCACCTCTCGCATGGCCCAGGAAGTTCGTGAACAAATTTCCGGTTCCAAACTGCATATCAATCCACGGCCCAATCGTGGCGAAATTGGTGCGGTACGTGTCGTTCTGTAGGCTCGCTATTTCTGCTGCCGATCCTTTCACTGCGACATGGGCACGAACTAACGCTTCCATGCTTGGCCGCACCAGGGCAAACGCGCTCCCGCACAAGTTCGGTATGAGGCTTAGAATCGCCTTGTGGAAATCGAAAAGAAGCGCCCAATATCCCAGCAGCAGAATGTTGCGGTCGTCGTCGGGGCATTGCCCACGCTTTACGACAAGGTCTTCAAGTCGTTCGCCTAGCAGCAGGGCGCTATCAAGTTCGGTTTGGACGCTCACGATTCGCCCACTGAGCAGCTTTCTAAACCACAGCCGCAGGCGTATCCACCAGTGCTTCATTTTAGTGAAAGGTGCCCTTCCTGTACTCTACCCGGCGTGTGCGACCGTAAGCACAGAAAGATTCGGCAGTTCGCGGGCCAGAAACGTCGCCATCCGCCCCGCCAGCACTGCGCCCTCAGCATCGAGCGCTTGTTTATCCTTTAGCGATGCCGGCAGTGGAGTCCCGCGCTGTACCAGCAATCCCCACTCAGTTTCGAACGCCCGGGCTTTCGCAGCAACTTCGGGAGTCGCTTCGTTGCTGTCTGCTGCCTTTCGACATAGTACAGCCAACTCTGTCAACGCAGGGCTGTCGAAACTCGTGGCTCTCGATTTCATCTTCTCTAGCGCCACCAGCAGCGCGACGTGTTCGAACGCACATGCACGGTTCGCGATCCACGTGTGCATTCTTCCCTCTGGCGATACAAACGACGCGCCCACTTCGTATCCACGGGTCTTTAGAAAATCCAGTTCCTTGCTGATGTCTTGCATTTCTTTCGCGCTCCTTAGGCGCAAGAGAATTCTACCCCACGCGGAGAAAATTTAGGCTGCAACCTGAATTGAATTTGGTGCCAGAGAAAGGAATTGAACCTTCACGACCTTGCGGTCACCGGATTTTGAGGGCGAAGAAAGCGAAGGCGCAGGCGATGACAGTGGCGGGAATGGGTCCCAGTTGCAGGTCCCGATTCAGGTCCCATAACCCCCAAAATGGCCCAGTAATAGCCTTTTCCGAAAAACAGGCTTGCGATAAAGCATTTCTTGAAGAGTTCGTGAATTTCGTGCGGCGGGAAGACCCGAAGGTTTTGCCCTTGATCGAGGCGCTGCCCGCGACTGGAACGCTAGGTGATGCAGTCGATTGGCTCGGGATCACGGAAAGCGAATTTGGTCGGATGCGTGGTCGGTTAGGTCAGTTGGCCAAATGCTTCCTGAGCCGTAAGCCATTGCCGAGGCAGCGGAAGCCTTACAAGAAGCGTATCGCGAAGACCAACCAGTTCTCAGGCGCATCCCAATTTGACTCAGCGGTTAAGTGACTCGCCTGAATCTTGGATAGCGGGTGGCGGGCAACCTATACCTGAACGGCAGAACCAGCGTCTTCGGTGCATTGCAAGCCCCCGCAACCAATCGATGAGTTTCACGAGATTGCCGAAAAGCGTGTTACACACCGTGGTACACAACAACGATGTCTAAGACTGTCTTGCAAGGACTTACGGTGCCGTCCGTGCTCTTGTAAGTCCTTGCAAGTACTTATGAATCGCTCACTGTCACGGCAATGATATTAGGGTTGGCCTCTCACCTTCGGAAATGGTGCCGGCAACGCCGTCGAACGGGGTCGATACTCCCCACATCCGCCTTGTG
>WNFS01002827.1_pt1 | contig 13108 bp, 8 predicted proteins | sample 5400141 | NCBI WGS metagenome assembly WNFS01 (sample SAMN13153358, study PRJNA577476) | soil metagenome | isolation source: 60 cm saprolite under Madrone tree | place: USA:California | collected 2016-06-14
CCAACGGTCTGACGTTCACGGACATGGCGAAGACCGGCATCTTCCGGTATTGGCCTGGTGCCGATCCTGCGAACGCCACAAGTACCAATCCCAGCGTGGATGTTTTCGGCAATCCGATAAGACCGGCAAACGCGAACGTCAGCGGTCTTGCGAATCCGAATTTCCCCGCGGCGATCGGCCTGTTCGGTAGTTGTAACTACAAAGGGGCCCCGGTTCCGAACTGCTCGACATTCACAGACGCAAACCGGTCCGCAATATCCACTGTCCCCTTCATGCAGGAAGAGTTGAAGCGCATGCCTTCACCGAACCGCTTTGGTTCTGTGGGGCTGATCAATCCCGACGGTCTGAACACGGCGCTCATCGCGTTCGTGCGCCGGCAGGAGGGCCTCGACCTGACGAACGGCAACGGAGACGAAGTCGATCGCGATCAGTACAACGCTCGCATCGATCACAACTTCAATTCCAGACACAAAGTCAGCCTGATCGCAACGAACGAACATACGTGGGGCAGCGCGACTCAAGCCGGGCTGAGAGCATGGCCGGACGCTTTTGACGGATTGGCTGTAAAGCGCCCCTACGTTTATACGATTCAATTCACATCAACGCTGTCTTCCAATGTGTTGAATCAGGTTCGCCTGGCGAAGAGAGCCTCGAACAACTGGCAGTGGGGTTCGGCAGACCGCGGCGACGCAGTCGGAGCCGACGCCAGAAAGCTGCATGCCGCAGCCAACGGGATCCCGTACGAAGTGACCTTCGCTTCAAACGGAGGAACGAACCAGAATCTGCAGTCTTTCAGTCACATTGGGGGATTCGGGCGGTGGCGTGAAGGCATCAATCCGATGAAAAGCATCGGCGATGACCTGAGCTGGACGGTTCGGAAACACGCCTTCAAAACCGGGTACGAGTGGCGCAGACAGGAATCGAACGGATTCAACGATCCGAATTACGATCCCGTCGCCACGATTACGAGCAACACCGTTCCCGGCAGTACCCCGGTCACCGGGCTCGATAGCACCAGATTTACCGGCCTGACGAATAACGCGGCTGTCACGGCGCGAAATCTTTTGTCGGACCTGGCCGGCTCCGTCGCCAGAATCAACCAGGCTTTTGGAGTCGTCAGTTCCACGGACACAACGCTCGTTGGAACTCCAACTATCCGGAACAATCGACATTGGAATTACCAGTCCGAGATGAGTGCGTACTTTAAGGACGATTGGAAATTCCGGCCCGATCTCACGCTGAATCTCGGCCTGCACTGGGAATACTACGGCCAACCTTACGAGCACTATGGCCTGGCGGCACGCGTCGTCGGTGACGAGAGCTCGTATCTCAATATCAACTGCACGTCGAGTCCGGGCACGGCCAACTTCACGAGTCAGTGCAGCAATCTCGCGCAAGTGCAGTTCGTGGGAAAGAATTCTCCGCATCCGGAAGTCGGGACCTATTTGAATGGCAACGACTACAATAACTTTGGGCCTTCCGTGGGCTTTGCGTGGAATGTGCCGTGGTTCGGGAAAGGCAAGACCGTTATTCGCTCTGGATATGGCATCAGCTATGAAGGAGCGCTTCGCAACTTCATTAACGTCGATGGCGCCATCGGCACAGTTCCCGGTATCAATCTGGTGTCTGGAGGATCGGGACGGAACTATGATCCGCCGACATACACCTCGCTGGCAACCGTGCAACTCCCGATTGCGCTGGCATCGGGAACGGCGACGAAATCACCTTTCCCGATTCCCACTACGGACCGCACGCTCGGTATGACGACGTATAACCACGTGGCGCCCTATACACAAAACTGGAACTTCGAAATCCAGCGTGAAATAGCGAAAAACACGACGGTCGAAATCCGCTACATCGGCACCAAGGGCACGAAGCTTTGGAGCGCCGTCGACATCAACCAGGTCAATTATCTGAAGCCACAACCGGATCTTTTTGCCGCCTTCAATGCAGTCCGCGCCGGTGGCGAATCTGCCGCGCTGAATCAAATGTTCAATGGCCTGGCGTTAACGGGTACATGCACCGTCAATGGCACGACTTGCACTGCGGCTCAGGCTCTTCGTACCAACACCACCACGCGCGCTCAGTTGGCCAACGGCAGCTATGGCGCATTTCTGAACGCTCTGAATACCACGCTGCAGTACAACGGCGCGCCCGCCGGCGACGCAGGATCGATTCTTCGCAAGAATGGGTACCCGGAGAATTTCCTGGTCCCCGATCCGCAGTTCTCCACGATCCAGATCGAAGGCAATAACCAGAACTCCACGTACCATTCTTTGAACCTCCAGTTCACACGGCGTTTGTCGAATGGCTTCACGAACACGACAACCTACATCTGGAGCAAAACGCTTGGCGCGCCCAGCGCTATGACTGGAACGACAAACCAGCTTAGCGATCCGAACAATCGTAACGAGAGCAAGAAGCTTCAGGATTTCGATCGCATGCACCAGATCAGCAGCAACGGAACGTACGAATTGCCGTTCGGCACCGGCCATTACCTGTTGGGGAATGCTCCTGGCTGGCTCCAGAACTTCGTCAGCAAGTGGCAGTTGGGCGGCATCATGAACTTCAGTACGGGAGTGCCGCTCACAATCCAGGCTACCGGTGTCAACACCATTACCAACGTCGCGGCCAGACCGACACAGGTCGGCGCGATACCGTCGGATATGGGCAAGATTACGAAACTGGCGAACGGCGTGAACTACTTCAATGGGTATACGCAAGTTCCGGATCCGAGCTTCGCGGGCGTCTCTCCCGCATGCAACGGCTCGACAACCGCATGCAACGGGTTGTTCAGCGCGTACAGCAACCAGGCGATCCAGGGTCCGAATGGACAGATCATCCTGGTGAATCCTCAACCGGGACAGATTGGAACTTATGGTCTTGCTACTCTCAGAGGACCATCACGGTTCGATCTCGACATGAATTTGATCAAGCGATTCAGGATCACCGAAACCAAGCAGTTCGAGTTCAGGGTCGATGCCGTGAACGTCCTGAACCATCCTAACTTCGGCTCGCCGACGTTGAACATGAACGGCGCCGCTGGAACGTTTGGCCGCATCTCCAGTCTGGCCAGCGGCCTTAACACGGGCGGCAACGGGGGCATGCGAAGTTTCGTTCTGAACACGCGAATCAACTTCTAGAACGTAAGCCGCAAATTACGCCGATTACGCTAATCAAATTGGCGTAATTGGCGTAATTCGCGGCTATTATCTGTATATGCTCCACATCAAAGTCGCTCCTAAAGGGATGGGCCTCAACGACTTCGTCGCGCTGGACCAGGGGTTCTTTGCGGACGAAGGACTCGCTGTACAGTTCGACTGGAAGACCTTTCGCGGAACGCAGTCGAGCTGGAAAGGGATGGAGTACTTCGACCGCCCGCAAGACAAAGCCGCCGGTGAGCAAGTGATCCAGTGCGCCTGCCTCTGGGGAACCATCAGCAACGCGAGCGCCGGGATGGGCCTCATCGTCCCCGATTGTTATGGCGTTTCGCCCTGGGCGATCTTCGTGCGGCCCGATTCGAAGATCCACAAACCCGAGGATCTGAAAGACGTCCCGATTGCGGTCGGCATGCGCGCGGGCAGCCATTTCAATGTGCCCTACAGGCTGGAGAAGTACATGCCGCTGAAGCACATCCAGACCGTCAATGTCGGCGGATTCGGCGCGCGCCTCAAGGCTCTGCTCGACCGGGAAATTGAAGCAGCCAGCCTTCTTCCTCCTCAGATCGACATGGCAAAGCAGCTGGGCCTTCGCGAAATCATCGCTGACGAGTTCAAGACCCTGTGGTGGGTGCCGGAAGGTGCGCCCGAGGCTGGCGTTCGGGGCTATTTACGCGCCCTCGACCGCGCCGAGCGTGCGCTCGAGGCAAACCTGCCGAAGTATCTTCCGCTATGGAAAGAGTGCGTCCCGCCTGAATTTCAGGATCGGCAATGGGACTTCAGCCGGTTCACTCGTGGCGAACGCTTTATTTACAATCCGATCGCTCGCGAGGAATTCGAGGAAGTGTTCAATCAGGTGGAACGCTGGGGACTGGACCAATATCTGAAGGACCGTTCCTTCGATAGTTTGGTCTACCGCGGTCAAAGCAATAGAACCCCGACAGGTCCAGGTTCTTCACCAAGTCCTTGCTATCCCCACGATTACCTACTGTAGCGGCGGTCTATGACCGCCGGTTTTCCTTGCGCGCCGCAAAACCCGGCGGTCATAGACCGCCGCTACAGTTAGCTAACCCCGGCGACATTCCGGGGTTTTGTGCCGAAGTGGAAAGACAGAACTTGTTTCCCGAGTTGCAAGATCGAACCAGCAAGCACGCCCAGCGAATCTTTGGTTGCACCCATGTGTGCAAGCAACTCCTGCGTTCGACGATTTCGGTCTTCTTCGGTCGCAACCTCTTCCTTCGCTTTTTTTATCTCCGCCATACGCTCCTTGAATTGGCCGTAATGAAAGTTTGCGTTGGGCGACTCAAATAATCCAGCCCTGTCCGCCCATCGCGTTCTTGGCCGGTGAAATGGGTTTCCTCAATCGTAGCCAATTTGCTTCATCAGTTTGATGAAATCCTCATCGTGGATATACTTTTCAAACGAATCATCCGACCGAGGGTCAGGTATTCGCTCGCCCTCATTCTGTGGTCCTTACGCTGAAAAGCGGCAGAAAGGTCCCCTCCCGCGAAATTGCGTTTCCCGGACTTGCTAATCGGCATCTCAGGGAAATCACTGGTTTCCCGGACTTGCTGATCGGCATCTCAGGGAAATCACTGGTTTCCCGGACTTGCTAATCAGCATCTCAGGGAAATCACTGGTTTCCCGGACTTGCTAATCAGCATCTCAGGGAAATCACTGGTTTCCCGGACTTGCTAATCGGCATCTCAGGGAAACCACTGGTTTCCCGGACTTGCTAATCGGCATCTCGGGGAAACCACCGGTTTCCGCGACATGCCTGACGCGATTTGAAAGCAGCGTGTGGGCCAGAAACAAAACCCGGCGCGACTTCGATGAGGCTAACAGCATGTTTTCAATGGCTTGCGAAGATCGATTGGTCTGTGGCGGCAGCGTTTTTTACTTTTTGTGGAAACGATTCAACTGCGAAACTCAGGCTAGCTTGCCAAGCGAAGTGCCTCATGTGTTACATCTCGACACAGCCTCAACGCTTCTCGGCCTCCACTCGAATTACGTTTACAGGTTGCTCAAGAAGCACAACTTGACTCATCTGCGTAGACCGGCGCGCCCACGCCCTCGTCAGTAAGCCCAATCATCGTGTCTTACCGGCAATCTGTTCAACTCAGCACGGCAAAAGCGCCATTGCGGCATGAATTGATCCATTAAGTTTGTGAAGCGGTTGTTGTGAGTGTGCTCCAGCAAGTGGACCATTTCATGCACGACGATATATTCGAGGCATTGCGGCGGCTTTTTCGCCAGCTCAGTATTGAGCCGGATACTTCTGGAGTCCGCGCGACAACTGCCCCACTTCGTTTTCATCCTTTGGGCAAAGAAGCGATCCACCCTGACGCCTATGAGCGGCTCCCATTTGGCGATCAATAACGGAACCGCCTGCTTGAGTTGTTGGCGATACCACTCTTCGACGACGGCCTCTTTCTTTTCGCCGGTCGCCCCAGGACGGACGCGCAGGTGCATCTTGTTGTGCTTGAGTTCCACGCGGGACATCTCGCCGCTTTCGACCACCTTGAGCAGGTAGCGTTTTCCCCAAACATTATGGCTTTCGCGATCGAGATACTCGCGGGGCGTTTCGCGCTCCTGTTCCCGTAACTTCTTCTGCTGCTGCTTGATCCAGCCGAGTTTGGAAATGGCAAACACGCGAATGGTGTCCAGATTCATCCGAAGCGGGGCAGAGATCCGGACTCTTCCGGCGGGTGGATAAACACTCAAGTGAACGTTCTTGATGTCCTTCTTCACGACCTCGACGGCAATCTCACCCAGTTCGATCTTCGTGGCCATCAGTATTCCTTCTGCTGTTTGATGATCAGGAAGATGCGCTCGACCTCGGCCACATCCTGCAACACCCCATACAAGGCCGCCTTGATGACTTGCTCACGCGTCTGAATCCCGCGCCAGCCGTCAGGCCGGACCTGCTTCACCACGTTGTCAATTTTGATAGCCAGTTCCTCGTTCTGATTCAGGTTGTTGTAGAGGGCGCGGCGTCCCGGCGTGTTCAGTTGTGCCGGCGTCTCCTCAGCCTGCCCGGCCTCCACCCTCTTGGCCAGTTCGGCGACCCGTTTGAGGTATTCCTCGTATTCGATCGCCTTCGCTTTGCGCGCAGCGATGATCTCGTCCAACAGCGCCGACATTTTCTCGTAGTAGGCCGGGTCGTTCAGGTGTTCCTTGATGATCTTGCTGCGGACGTTATTCTCGATGGTTTCCGCCACGGCTTCCTTGTTGCCTTTGAGGCCGCCAAGCTGGCTGTTGATCGCATTCGCGATGCCCGTTTTCACGATCAGTTCCAGAAGGGACATATTGTCGAACGGCGAAATCTTCCGTGGCTCATCCGCTTCGATGTAAGTATCGATCAGGTGGTGCATGTCCGCCTCGTACGCCTTGAGGTCGAGGCTCTCCCCACTCGCCTTGCGAATGATTTCGCGCAGCTTCAGGTATTGATCAAGTTCCTGCTTGATGCGGTGGATGCCGGCGTCACTGTAGCCGGCGGCGTCCAGTTCGTCGGCGATGTTGGCGAAGGCACGCACCAGCGCGACCGTCGCTTTGTACAGCGCGGCGCGCTGGGGTTCGCGCTTCGCGAGATCTTCCGGAATCTCAGTGTTCCCGCAGAAGTAATGGATGTGTTCCAGTTCACCTTTTGGCGGTTCCACTGGTTCGCAGAGCAGGGCGAGGGCCTCGAGCGCTTGATCCAAACGCTCGCGGCCCTTCTTCAAGCGATCCTGGAGCAGCACCTCAGGCTCGGCGCCCCCCGAGCTGTGATCCAGTTCGGACGTGTAAACCGCGATGGCATTCTCCACCTTCTTGAACAGGTCCTTGTAATCCACGATGTAACCAAAATCTTTGTCATCCCCATCGAGCCGGTTCGTGCGGCAGATAGCCTGGAACAGGCCGTGATCCTGCATGCTCTTATCGATGTAGAGGTAGGTGCAGGTTGGAGCATCGAATCCGGTGAGGAGCTTGTCCACTACGATCAGGAGCTTCATGTTGGCGGGCTCTTTCTTGAACAATTCCTTCGCTCGCTCTTCGTAGGTCTCCGTCTTCGTCATGCCCGGCTTCGCAACAACATCTTTCAACAGTTCGGTGTAGGTGTCATAGATAAACCGTTTGTCAGTCTCGGTGTTCGCTCCGGTGTCTTCTGTGGTGATGTCTCTCGTCTGCGGGTTGTAAGACGTCACCAGCGCGCAGCGGCCTTTGAATGCCGTCTTTTGAAAGAGGGTGAAGTACTTGCACGCCTCGTAGATGCTCGACGCCACGAGAATGGCGTTGCCCCGATTGTTGTTCAGACGCGGTTTGACGCTGAAGTCGAAAACAATGTCGCTCACGACCCGATCCATGCGCGAGCGAGAGCTGAGCACGCGCTGCATCGTGCCCCATTGCTTCTTCAGTTCGTCTTTTTGCCAATCGTTCAGTCCCTTCGTCTTGGCCTCAAACCATGCATCTATTTTTTCCTGGGAGCCCAGCCGCTGATCGATATCGCGCGCCTCATAGATCAGATCGAGCACGACCTTATCTTCCACCCCTTCGCTGAACTTGTAGGTATGGATGTATCCGCCGAAGACCTCCAAACTTGTGGCCTTGTCCTTTTTTAGCAGCGGTGTGCCGGTGAAACCGATGAAGACCGCGTTGGGCATCAACGCTTTCATAACGCGATGCAGTTTGCCGCTCTGGGTGCGGTGGCATTCGTCCACGAATACAAAGATCTCACCGACTGTCTGACTTGGCTGTGCTTCCAGCTCCTTGATGAATTGCTCGAAGTTGTCCACGTCCCTCTTGCCGAACTTGTGCACGAGCGAGCAGAGGAGTCGCGGCCTGGCCTGCGCTAACTGGCTCATGAGGTCCCGGCCGCTGCTGGTGCGTTTTATCGCCTCGCCTGCGTCGGTGAAGACATTTTCAATCTGTTTGTCGAGTTCGTCGCGGTCCGTGATGATTGCCACGCGCGCGTTCGGGTTGTTCTCCAGAATCCATTTGGCAAGCAGGACCATGACGATGCTTTTGCCGCTGCCCTGCGTGTGCCAGATGATGCCACCCTTGCGGTCTCGCGCGTACTGCTGCGCCGCCTTGATGCCGAAATACTGGTGCGCGCGCGGCAGCTTTTTCATGCCTCCGTCGAAAAGCACAAAGTCATGCATCAGCTCGATCAGCTGTTCTTTGGCGCACATCTTGAGGAGGTATTTGTCCAGCTTGAAGCGGGTGTTGTCTTGTTCATCTTCCTTCCACCGCAGGTAATACTTCTCCTCGGTGCCGACCGTGCCATATTGCAGTCCCTCGGAATCATTGCCCGCGAAGATGAATTGCACGGTGCTGAAAAAGGGCGCGTTGAACTGCGGCTGCTGGTTGGAAATATTCTGGCGGATGCCGTCGCCGATCGAGATGCGGCTGTTCTTCAGCTCCAGAACGCCCACGGCGATGCCGTTCACATACAGCACGATATCCGGTCGCCGTTCAAGATTACCGAAAAGCGTGACCTCCTCGGCAATGGCGAAGTCGTTCTTTTTCGGTTCTGCCCAATTGATCAAATGGACAGTTTCGGTGACCTTGCCCGCCTCGATCTTCACCGGCACGCCGTAGCGCAGCAGTTTGTAAACCTCCTTGTTGTTGCCGTAAAGGCCTCGGCTGTGGTGGTCCGCCTCCGTACGCAGGTCACCAATTGCCTTGTTGATCTGGGCCGGTGTGTAGCCGCTCCGGATCAGAATAGGAGTAAGAAGGTGTTCTTTGATGTTGCTGTTGTCGTCACGATCCCGCCAGTCGCCGAGATAGCGGTAGTGGAGTTCATCACGGAACAGGGCGACGACACGGTTCTGCGTGGCGCGTTCGGGCTGGCCGATATCCATACGTTCTAAAATCATGCTCTGCTTGAACCGGCGAGATCAACTGCTCGACTGTACGAACGCGGGCTAAAGCCCGCGACTACATCAGGAAACACCTTCGGCGTGACTGGCCTGAATGTACCGGCCTGAATGTAGTCGCGGGCTTTAGCCCGCGCCCTGGAAGCCGCGAAATCGGCGGATTCCGCGACTCTTTTTCCACGATAAGCAGGCTACAGCCACACGGGCTCACAGGTTTGCGAACGGAGCAACGCATGCATTTGAACCGAGCGCTGCGGTCGATTGGCATCGGTTTACTCCATCGCTGTCGAGTATGATTTCGACCTCGATGAAGCCGTTGAGTGCTTCTTTTCGGACTTTCAGATTCGGCGTAATAAAAGATATTATCGTGATCGTTATCAGTTGCTCGGCCGGACATTGGGAGGAAGGAGGCTGAAGATTATCTTTCAGCTCAAGCCGCAGAACGTCGTTCGTATCATCACCGGATGGCCAATATGAAAAAGCGGAAAACACTACGCTCCAGACGGAAACCGACTCGAGACGAGATCGACCAATTTGTCATCGCTCAAGCCGATGATGATTCAGCCTGGGAAAAAGCCATAGTCGTCCGGCAACCGAAAACAAGATCCCTGTCAATTTCTGGTCTGTTAGCCGCACGCGCAGCTTTTCTGGCGAAACTCCATCGTGAGAGCAGTGTCGATAAATGGGTCGAACGAATCGTGAGGGAACGGGTCGAGATCGAAGAATCCGCATTCTTTGCAGCCAAAAAGAGCCTCGCATCATAAACGCGGTTTACCGCGCCGAAAACCCCCAAACCGTATGATAGTTCTGTCCAACTGTCTCTCCTGACCCGCGCGGCTTGCGGATTTGCGCGGGTCTCCGTGTTGAAATATGAAGTAATCCCTGTTCTGCGCACTCACACCAACTCAAAGCCGCCAAGCGACGAGATCCTTTGCTAAGATTGAAATGGCTGCGGTGAGAGGATTCCTATGGATACAAAACAACAGTTGTTGAAGGCCATCGAGGAGTTACCCGAAGACGCGAGCGTTGGGGACGCTCTAGAGCGCCTTTACCTGCTTTACAAGATCGAAAAGGGAGTCAAACAGGCTGACGCCGGCGAACTGATCAGCCAGGAAGAAGCCCGCCGGCGCATGGCGAAATGGCTGAAGTAAGGTGGACGCCTCAGGCACTGGATGATCTGGAGGCGATCTGTCTGTTTATTGCACGTGACGCACCCCCGGTCGCAGCGGTCTTCGCTCACGAGCATTCGACGCCACCGATCGGTTGGCGGATTTCCCAGAGTCAGGCCGAATTGTTCCAGAGATGAACGATCCGAGCTTTCGAGAGATTTTCTTGGCAGTTATCAACTCATTTATAGACTCCGATCGGGTGATGTTCACATTTGTGACTGTGCACCACGGTGCCAGGAAGTTGAATCCAGCTGAACTGGAAAGCGGCACATAACCGCCGCTGGAGCGACCGCTGAGAAGCGCGGCCGCTCAGCGGCAATCTGTTGGGTCCTGGCATGGCTGGTTTGACACCCTGAAAATGAACCGGCTGCTGCCAAAATCGCAATTCCCCTCGAGAAATTGTTCGTCGATCTCGTCTTTGGCATCCACGCCTTATCCACGTCCGTTCGGCGCAAAGAACGGCAGAATTGGACTCTTCTCGCCAACGGCGACGCGAGTGAATGGCCCGATCTTGACGAAACCGGAGTGGAGGGTCTTGTCCCGGCACGCCGAAGCAGGGAAAGCCGTGACTCACTCGAACGCTGCTTGTCGATAGGCAAGGCACAGAGTAAGAAGGAGACCACATCACCGAGCTGAAATCGCGAACGCGAATCCGCTACTTTGAAGCTTCGCGGATACCAGATTCATGCTCGAGATGGCCTAATGAAGTCTCCGAGCCGCCCCGTTTTTCCGGGATTTATGCCGTCGCATTTGGCCTGGCCGATCAGATTAATCGAATCTTTCCAGTGAGCAGGTTATGCATCGTGCCTTGCTTGAGTTGGCGGTATTTGGCGAGTTTAGCCTCCAACGCGGCAATCTCGGCGTTCATGTCGGAAAGGACGGCCGCGATTGCGGTCTGTTCCGGAATGGGTGGAAGCGGGATAGTAAATGCTTTCAGCCAGGGGAATTCGATGCTCTCGACTGTGGTCCCTGACTTCAAGCACCGCATCCGAATTTGATCGCCGTTCGAAATAAGCGCATTCAAAACGTTGCATCTCGGAATGAGTAAGAATCAGCTTTGGCGAGGAAAGCGAAAGTTTGGACTGAACTTCGATTTGTTTTGAGTCCTCTGGCTGTTTTTTCATTTCGAAGACTCCGACGCGCTTTCAAGCTCAACCTTGAGCTGCGGCAGTTTGTTTTTGACAACGTCCCACAGGATGCTCCAGTTCACGCCGAAGTATTCATGCACGACCTTGTTTCTTGTTCCGGCGATTGCCTTCCAGTCGATGTCCTTATGCTTCCGCTTGAACTCAGCAGAGATTCTCTTCGCCGCCTCCCCCATAATTGCAATGTTTCGCACAACAGCATCCTGGGTCTTCTTATCTTCGAGAAACACCGCATAGCTTATGCCTACCGTGTATTCCTCGACGCGTGCTATTGCCTCCTTGATGTCGTCGATCCAAAGGGAGTCCTGCCTTTCAGGCATAGACAGTATTCCTTCGGATGTCATCTGCAACGCTCTTGATGCGGATGCTCTCCACGCCTTCCGGCGTGAGCACATCCACTTTCTTTCCAAAGAGCTTTTCAAGAAAATCGATAAGAGCCATGTAATTGTCAAAAGTCGGCTCGCCAAACTCGACTACAAAATCAATGTCGCTCTTTGGGGTTTGCCGGCCCGCTGCATATGAGCCAAACAGTCCGATTCGCCGGACTGAGAACTGCTTGAGGGCGTCGTGATGCTCCTTCAGCTTTGCGATGATTTCCTGCGACGTACCGGGTTTCGGCGACGCTTTCTTTCGTGCTGGCTTTTTCGCTGTCATGATTCTCACCGTAACACGGACAGCTTTCCTAATAAAACTTTCAGTGCAGTCCGCGCAATAATGGAATTGAAAAGATAAAAACTCATGCGGTTGCCGACGCCCGGGGAGAATCTGTAATGTGGGTCTTTGGATACGGTTCGCTCGTGTGGGGCGGGTGGGAGAAAGCCTTTGGCGGGATGCGCGTTGACCGAGCAGTAGATTCCATCGCTCGTTCGATAAGAAATCCGTAAAGAACCTGGGGACTCTGGCAAGCCCATGCCCTGAAGAAATGACTGTGACCGCCCGAGGATGTCTCACCTCGAAATCATCGGCAGTCATACGCGGCCGCTACTGTTGTATTTGCTCCAGCCTCCTCAGCTTCTATCTCGCTCAGAAGAGTCTGGAATTACCGACTCGGCACCGAGGCAAGACCTGAAGCGTTTTAAGAAATTTGACCCCACCATGCCTTCAAAGGCTTCGCAGCATCTTTCTGAGTGGGGCGTCAGCACCTCCTGTCCCAAGAGGGGCTTTGCCCTAGAAATCTTGGTTGCCTCATAAATCGTCCGGTGCCTCAAAAAACAGGTAATCATTCGGTGGGTAACACTCACACGAAACCTTTGTAGCCGGCAGTCCAGATGGAAGTGATTTCTTTTATTTGGATTTGTTCTTTGGTCCCGTCCTGTTTTTGAATTTCGACGTAGCCTTCTGCGGTGAACTCTTTGAATTCGGCAATCTCAAAGTGCTTCGTTTCGCCATCTTTCATCAGAACAAATAGGTTCATCGTCGCGCCTCCTTGAGCGGTAGTCCGGTCCATTTCTTGTGCTGTTTTGATTAATATTCCAAACAGCTCGAAACCGCAGACGACACATCGGTCGCCAGAATTTAGACAGGCGCAGGCAATACCACGCGCATTTAAGTTCGGACATACCCAATTGTCGTTGATGCTCATTAGTGATCGCCTCAAAGGCATCGACGTGAACGGTAAGTTTTTCAACATTTAAGTTTGGTGTTATTCTCCGTGACGGAAACAGCATGACCCAGTATTTTTCACCAGACCGTGGACGTTCGAGCCTCGACTTCAGGCGTCTGAAGAATACTCGTCTCATCGAATACGTCTGCGCGGAAAACGAAGGATCAACAGAAACTAT
>WNFS01002829.1_pt1 | contig 13106 bp, 10 predicted proteins | sample 5400141 | NCBI WGS metagenome assembly WNFS01 (sample SAMN13153358, study PRJNA577476) | soil metagenome | isolation source: 60 cm saprolite under Madrone tree | place: USA:California | collected 2016-06-14
TGCGGGCGGAGGCCGACAAGCTGCGTGACACGGGAATAGAACCAGCCGAGCGAGTTCGGAAAGGAGAGCGCATGAAGCGATTTAATGTGGTCATCTTCGCCGAGTGCGACGAGTCCGGAGTTGCCGCTGGCTCCGTGATCGAGGGTAAGGATCAGGGAACGGGAAAAATCGGAAGTGTAGAAAGCGCCGGCAGCGTGACAGAGATGATGATCGAAACGGGAAAAGCGGCGACCGGCAAGAAGCTGGCGAAGGTGGGCCAGCGCGGATTCGCGATCAGAATTTTTGCGGCGGGTCCGTTTGGACACCGAGCCGCGGTCAGCGAGAGCAATTGCGCCGATATCGGAGAAGCGAAGGCCGGACGAAGCGAGCACGCTGGCGAGCGCAAGATGCGGAAGGGCCTGCGGGTCGTTGGTGCGGCTGATTTTTTCTTCCTCGATGGCGGCGAGGATATTGTGGCTATCGAAGAGGGCGACGGATGCGCCGGGACCTGGAGTGGCGATGCCGAGAATGTTCACTGTTAGGAGTTCCTTCGAGTGCGGATTGGGTAGTGATTCATAGGTTGAGATCCTGAACCTATCCTTGTCGGATAGGTTCAGGATGACCAAGCTTTAGCGGTTCGCAATGAAAAGCCTCGAGGGGTTGACGATGACTAAACTCGACCGGTTGAGGACGACCAAGCTCTCCGCATTCTTGCACGCACGGGGCGCAAATGTATTGCGGGCTGCCAGAGCATACCGCATCCACGAATTGGTTCGGTTGCCAGGAACCTGCAAGGCGGAGCTTGAGAAAATTGGAAGAGAGAGCGGGGATCCATTCGCTTGAGCCGGTGGAATCGGAATGGCGGAGGGTGAGAAGCGAAAGAGTGCGGCCGGATTGCAGGCGATGGAATGAAGCGGACTTCTCTTCGCTGAGGGCGCGGAGTTCGCGGGCGCGGCGTTTGATGGTGGCGGGCGCAACGTGATTGTGCAGAGCCGCGGCGCGAGTGCCGGGGCGGACGGAGTAAGAGAAAACATGGAGATAGCTGAAGGGACGCGATTCGATGAAATTCATGGTGGCGGCATGGTCGCCTTCGGTTTCGCCGGGAAAGCCGGCGATGACATCGGCGCCGATAGCTGCATGCGGGAGTTGTTCACGGATGAATTCGATGCGGCGGGCGTAATGCTCGGAGCGATACCAGCGATGCATGGCGGCCAGGATTTTATCGGAGGCCGACTGCAGCGGCATGTGGAAATGATCGGCGAGACGCGGCGAAGATGCAAAGAGTGCGACCACATCGCGGGTGATGTCTAGCGGCTCGATGGAGCTGAGGCGGAGGCGTGCGACCGACGTTTGGTCCAGGATCTGGCGGAGGAGATCTGGAAAATGGTGGCGCGGGGAAAGGTCACGTCCCCAGGCGCCGAGATTGATGCCGCTGAGGACGATTTCCTTGTGGCCGGACTCTGAAAGCTGGCGGATTTCGTCGAGGATCTTTTCAGGAGGAAGGCTGCGGCTTTTGCCGCGGACGAAGGGGATAACGCAGAAGGCGCAGCGGTTGTTGCAGCCGTCCTGGATTTTCAGCGTGGGGCGAGTGTGATTGTTTTCCCCGCCGAGGACTGGGGCGACGAGGATGTCGTGTTGATCGAGGATGTCGCCGATCAGGATTCGTGCCCGTTTGCGCGGTGCGTAGGCAGTATCCGGATTGGTTGCTGAATCGGGCGCAGCATCCTGCGCCGCTACGAAAGAAAGTTGGCGCGAACGGAGCAGATCGTCAGTCGAAACGAAAGCATGTGGTAAGGGGTTGCAAAGAGCGAAAGAGGAGAGAAGATCGGGGATTTGGGGTTTGTGGGAGTTGCCTACTACATAGGAGACGCCGGGGAGGGCAGCTAGTTCTTCTGGGGCGCGTTGCGCGTAGCAGCCGGTGACGATGATATGAGTGCGGGGATTTTTGGCGTGGAGCTTGCGAATGGCATCGCGGGCCTGGGCGTCGGCGGCGCCGGTCACGGTGCACGTGTTGAGGACGACTACGTCGGCGGCGTTTGGGGAACTTGCAAGAGTGCAACCGCGGTCGAGGAGTTGGCGTTCGATGGCGGCGCCGTCGGCCTGGGTGGCGCGGTAGCCGAACTGTTCGATGTAGAAGGTGGGCATCGCTTCATTAGGATAGCAAAGAGCGGTGGACGAAGAAGATGCTAGCAGCTGCCCGCCGCAGACGGCGGCGCTAGCAAAGAATAAAAACGAAGAGTAAAAAAAGTGCAGCGGCATAAAGCCGCTGCTACACCAAGAAAGATGGCGACCTGCCCGCAAAATGACGGGTAAGAACGTCGCCGGCATGAGTGAGTGCTGAACGAGAAGGAGCCGAGAGTGTGCCATCACAAAGAGCTAAGAGAGATCCCTCGCTGCGCTCGAGATGACGGTTGTTTGATCACGTTTGTGACGTTGGTTCAGCGAGGATATTTTTGAGATATGGACCCGGAATTAGTCGGGAAAGCGGTAGCGGATGATGCACCAGAGGGCCTGGAGGCCGTCTTTCCAGGTGATCTTTTTGCCTTCTTCGTAGGTGCGGCCGGCGTAAGAGATGGGAACTTCGTAGATGCGCCAGTTCCCTTTTGCGACTTTGGCAGTGATCTCCGGTTCGAAGCCGAAGCGGTTGGATTTGAGCTGTATGCCTTGCAGGACTTCTCGGCGGAAGACTTTGTAGCAGGTTTCCATGTCGGTGAGTTTGAGATTGGTGAAAATGTCGGAGAGCAGGGTGAGCGACTTATTGGCGACGTAGTGCCAGAAATAGTGAACGCGCTGAGGGCCGCCTAGAAAACGAGAACCGAAGACTACGTCGGCGCGGCCGTCGAGGATGGGCTCGAGTAGTTTGCCATAGTCGCGCGGATCGTATTCGAGGTCGGCGTCCTGGACCAGGATGATGTCGCCGGTGACTTCGGCGAAGCCACGGCGGAGGGCCGCGCCTTTGCCTTGATTCTTGGTTTGGAAAAAAATGCGGAGATCGCGGAGAGGAATGCTGTCCGCGCCATCCAAGGCGGGCGCCGAGGATGCACCGGCGTTTTGCAGCTGCAGCATTTTTTCCAGGATCTGGCGAGTGCCGTCGGTGGAGCAATCGTCGACGAGAATGATTTCCTTGCGAGGCTCAGTTTCGATGACGCGGCGAAGGATTTCGTCAATGGTGGCGCGTTCGTTGTAAACGGGAATGACGACTGAGAGTTTGGGATCGATGAGGGCGAGAGGGTTGTGGCGTGGATGGGCCATAGATGTTTGAGGAGAAAGTGTAACGGTGGACTGGAAGAGGAGTAAAGGGAGAACGGATCGAGGATCAGCCACAACAAAAGACAGCGGCATAAAGCCGCCGCTGCATAAAAAAATCAGAATTAGGCGTCGGGGCCCATGCGGCGTTGGAAGGTTAGGAGGATGAGGTCGGCACGGCGGCGGACGCCAAATTTGTTGAGGAGATTGGAGACGTGGAATTTTACCGTGCGTTCGGCGATGTTGAGTTTGCTGGCGATTTCTTTGTTGGAAAGATTTTCCAGGAGCGAATCGAGGACTTCCTGTTCGCGGCGGCTGAGATTGGCGACGGAATCGGACTTTAGGCGGCGAGTCTGGCCGGAAAGGATGGAGTCCACGAAACCGGAAAGAACGGTGCGTGGTACCCAGAAACCGCCGGTGGCGACAAGTGGCAGAGCGCGGATGAGCTGATCGCGGGCTTCGGAATACGTGAGAATGCCTTTTACACCGAGGCGGAGCAGGGAGAAGCTGTTGGCGTCCTGATGGGCTTCACCGACGACGATGAGTCGGGCGTCAGGGTGGCGTTCGAGAATATTGGAGAGCAGCGCACCGGTCGCTTGACGAGCGGCGTGAGCGTCAATGACGTATACCTGAGCTTTGGGTGGTTCGAAAGAACGGAGGTCGGGAGCAAGTGTGGATTCGAGCTGCTTGCTGATGACTTTGAAATCGGGCTTGGAAAGAATGCGTTCGAACTCGCTCAGCACCAGAGGATGTGGCGAGAGAAGGCAGATGGAAAGCTTGGGTGAATTGGAGCGTTTAGTAGCCACGGTTGTCAGGGTAGTGAAAACTGTCCGAACGGGCAAGGGGGTTGGAACGAGTTGTTCACGAATTGATACTGACAACTTGGATGTCTTCCACAGCCGGTTTGCGGGCCTGGCGAACGCGCCAGAAAGAAGAGGGATTCCTCGCTGCGCTCGGAATGACGGCGGTTTTGTGAATGACGGTGGTTTTTATCCAGGTAAGGCCTCCTTGAATGTAATTCGATTCCTGAGCAAAAGCCGCGTAAAATAGGGGATGTTCGCAGTTGGCCGTTACCCTGAGGGGGATGGACCGGCTGGCGGAGCCTCAAGGAGCCATTACCTTCTTTCTTCGGATGCGAAACTTCAAAGAAATTGGCAAGGAATTACGGGAGTTGCTGGGACAACGTGTCCTCGTGCTGGATGGCGCCATGGGGACGATGCTGCAGCAGCGCGAGCTGACGGCTGTGGACTTCGGCGGAGCTGCGCTCGAGGGGTGTAACGAAGTGCTGGTTCGAACGCGGCCGGATGTGGTGCTGGATATTCATCGCAAATATTTTGCGGCTGGCGCAGACATTGTGGAGACGAATAGTTTTGGCGGGACGCCACTGGTGCTGGCGGAGTATGGGCTGCAGGCGGAAGCGCAGGAGTTAAACAAGAAGGCGGCGGAATTGGCGCGGGCGGCGGCTGATGAGTTTCATACAGCGAGCAAACCACGCTTTGTGGCTGGGTCGATGGGGCCAACGACGAAGGCGATCACAGTTACGGGTGGAGTTACGTTCGAAGGGCTGCGGGAAAATTACTACGTGCAGGCGAAGGGATTGGTGCAGGGCGGGGCGGATTTGTTGTTGGTGGAGACTTGCCAGGATACGCGGAACATTAAGGCGGCGTTGCTGGCGATTGAAAAACTTTCCAAAGAGATTGGCAGCGAAGTGCCGGTGATTGTGTCGGTGACGATCGAGCCGATGGGGACGATGCTTGCTGGGCAAACAGTGGAGGCGATGTGGGCGTCGCTACGGCATGCGAAGCCGTTGGCGTTCGGGATGAACTGTGCCACGGGGCCGGAGTTCATGACCGACCACATTCGAACGTTGAGTGTTTCGACCGGAGAGTTTGTTTCGTGTTATCCAAACGCGGGATTGCCAGACGAAGAGGGGAAATATCTGGAGACGCCGACGTCGCTGGCGGCGCAGCTGGAAAAATTCGTTGACCATGGCTGGCTGAACCTAGTGGGCGGATGCTGCGGAACTACGGAGAAGCACATCGCAGCGATTGCGCAGATGGTGGAGGGGAAAAAACCGCGTGTGCTGCCGCAGGAGGCGCACCGCGCTGTCTATTCGGGGATCGAAACGGTCGAGGCGGACGATAGTACGCGCCCGCTGCTGGTGGGTGAACGGACGAACGTCATCGGGTCGCGGCTATTCAAGAACTTAGTGGCGGAAGAAAAATGGGAAGAAGCCAGCGAAATTGCGCGGCGGCAGGTAAAAGGCGGCGCGCACATCGTTGATGTGTGCCTGCAGAGCACCGATCGAGATGAACGCAAGGATATTCCGCTGTTTTACGAGAAGCTGATTCGAAAAGTGAAAGCGCCGGTGATGGTGGACACTACCGACCCTACGGCCGTGGAGCAGGCGCTGACGTATTGCCAGGGGAAAGCGATCATCAATTCGATCAATCTGGAGGATGGCGAGGAAAAGTTCGAGAAAGTGGTTCCGATTGCGCATGACTACGGCGCGGCGGTGGTGGTGGGTTGCATTGACGAGGACAAGTTACAGGCGCAAGCGTTTACCCGGGAGAGGAAACTGGCGATTGCGCAACGTTCTTACGAGCTGCTGACCACGAAATACAAACTAGCGCCGGAAGACATTGTTTTCGATCCGCTGGTGTTTCCTTGCGCTACGGGCGACGAAAATTACATTGGCGGCGCGGTAGAAACGGTCGAGGGAATTCGAATCATCAAGCAGGCGTTGCCGGATGTGCGGACGATCCTGGGAATTTCGAATGTGTCGTTTGGATTGCCGGCGGGCGCGCGCGAAGTGGTGAACTCGGTTTTTCTGTATTACTGCACGAAGGCCGGGCTGGATTTGGCAATTGTGAATACGGAAAAGCTGGAGCGGTTCGCATCGATTCCGGAGCATGAGCGGGAGTTAGCGGAGAATCTGCTATTTCAGCATCCGCCAAAGATGGTGGATGCCGCGAATCCGCGCGCCGAGTTATTGAAGAACGCCCCGGCAGATTGGCGCGAGCAGAACAAGGAGCAGCGTGCGGCGATTAATCAATTTCATATTGCAGCGATTACAGAACATTTTCGGACCGCGAAGAAAAAAGACAAACTACGGGCAAAGGATTTGCCGCTGGATCAACGGCTCGCGAACTACATTATCGAGGGTACGCGAGACGGATTGATCGAGGATTTGGAGAAAAAGCGCGCGGAAGGCGCTGCGCCGCTGGACATCATCAACGGTCCGCTGATGGCAGGAATGTCCGAAGTTGGCCGGCTATTCAATGCCAACGAGTTGATCGTGGCGGAAGTGCTGCAGTCCGCGGAAGCAATGAAAGCTTCAGTGAATCACCTGGAGCAGTTCATGGAAAAAGCGGACACGGCGAAGCGCGGGCGAATCGTGCTGGCGACGGTGAAGGGCGATGTGCACGACATCGGAAAAAATCTGGTTGAGATTATTTTGAAGAACAACGGCTACGACGTGGTGAATCTGGGAATCAAGGTGCCCCCGGAAGAATTGATCAAGGCGTATCAACAACATCATCCGGACGCGATCGGACTATCTGGTTTGCTGGTGAAGAGCGCGCAGCAGATGGTGATCACCGCAAATGACTTGAAGGACGCGGGGATTTCGATTCCGCTGCTGGTGGGTGGAGCGGCGCTGTCTGGAAAATTCACGCAGACAAAAATCGCGCCGAGTTACGGGAATGCGGTGTGCTACGCGAAAGACGCGATGACAGGTTTGCGGTTGATGAATGAGTTGATGGATCCGGCGACGCGCGAGACAGTGCTGCGTTCGAATGGCGAAGCGGCGACCGGAGTGAGCGTCACGACTACGGTTACCGTGAAAGAGTTGCCGCCGGTATCGCGTTCGCCGAAGGTTCGCACTGATTTACCGATCGAGGCGGTTGGCTATCTGGACCGCAAAGTGCGACTGGTGCCGGATTTGCACGAATTGTGGGGTTACGTCAATCCGTTCATGTTGTTTGGGCGGCACCTTGGCTATCGGGGAAATTTTGAGCAGCAACTTGCCGCGAGGGAGCCGAAAGCGGTGGAACTCTTCGCGGCAATGGAAGAAGTGAAAGAAGAAGCGGCGAAGTTCATGAAAGTTCGAGCGGTGTGGCAATTTTTTGAGGCGGAGGCTGACGGCGAACAACTGCACGTGTTTGCTCCGGGCGAGAGTTCGCCGGCGCACACCTGGAAGTTTAAGCGGCAAAAAATCGCGGACCGGCTCTGCTTGAGCGACTACATTCTGCCTGCGCAAAGCGGAAAGCGCGACCACGTGGCCTTGTTCGTGGTGAGTGCGGGCGAAGGAGTGCGGGAACGGTCTGAGGCGACGAAGAACGCGGGATATTATTTTCGATCGCACGGACTGCAATCGCTGGCGATTGAGACGGCCGAGGCGTGTGCAGAGTGGCTGCACCGCAGGATACGGGAAGATTGGGGATTTCCGGATCCGCCGGAAATGACCATGGCGCAGCGATTTACCTCGCGATATCGAGGGAAACGATACAGCTTCGGATATCCTGCGTGTCCGGACTTGGAAGACCAGGCTGGCCTGTGGAAGCTACTGCGACCAGAGGAGATTGGCGTGGAACTAACCGAGGGGTTCATGATGGACCCTGAAGCCAGTGTAAGCGCACTGGCATTCATTCATCCAGACTGCACATACTTCTCGGTAGGCGAAGAATAAGCCTTCATTACGTCTAACCGACTCATTCCAAGGGAGTAAACTTCGAATAACGCTTTTCGGACGGACGGTTTGGGCCGAAGAGAGATAAAGTTTTGCCACTTCGTGGAATGTCGCAGGGACAGGCTCCTGATACGAGGAAACAGGTAGGAAGAAAGGCTCCCGTCAAACCATTGTAATTGTTGACGTTAGTCCTGATTTCGAATGCCGACAGGTGCAAACGCTTGGCGAGGCAGTTGCTGATTAGGCGTTGGACCCTTATGGTTACCGGTGTAAATCGAGCGTTTGAGCTTGTGGGCGAAGCTGGCTTTGTCTATGGCCAGTCCGATGCCATTCTATCGGTCAACGCGATTGTTGGGGAGATTTCGCGGACCGACATCCCGGTGTTGCTGCAGGGCGAAAGCGGCACCGGAAAAGACGTTTACGGGCGGTTAATTCACCAACTTTCCGCGATGCGAGAATTGCCACTGGTGAAATTGAGTTGCACGGCGCTGCAGCCGGGAGAATTGCTGACCCGGGTGAAAAGCTCGCTGGGGAATTGGGAAGGCGAACCGCAGGAGAATTCGGGGACACTGTTTTTGGATGGCATCGACGAACTAGACTTGGATTGTCAGAGGGTGCTGTTGGCGCTGCTGCAGGGACGAGAAATGGCTTCTGGCGGACAGCTAGGATTTCGACTGATTTCGACGACGACGCGAAACATAGATCGAGAGATCGGGCTGGGAAGGTTTCGCCGGGAGCTTTATTTCCGGATCAATGGCGTGTGCATAAAACTGCCGCCATTGCGCGAGCGGAAAGAAGACATAGCGGTTCTGGCTGAATACTTCCTGGAGAAGCATGCTCTGGATGCGGGGAAGCGGACGCCAGTATTAAGCCAGGAAGAGGAAGAACTTCTACGGACGCATGACTGGCCCGGAAACATCAGGGAATTGGGAAATCTTGCGCGAAAAATAGTGGCGCTTGGGCAATCGCGAGCAGCGATGAGCGAACTACACAAATCCGGCCAGGGAACGAACCGGGCGGCGGTTCAAGTGGCGAGGAACGAGTCGTTGAAAGTGGTTGCAAAAGAGGCTTCGCGGATCGCGGAACGGGAACTGATTTTAAAGGCGCTGGAGAGAACGCACTGGAATCGCAAACAGGCAGCGAGAGAACTACAGGTCAGTTATAAGGCCTTGCTGTATAAAATAAAGCAGATGGAAGTGGACGGGGCCCAATTCAAGAGATTGCCGGGAGAAGAGTGATGAAAGCGTTGCTATGGATAGGGCTGGGAACGATGTTGGCAGCCGGGAGTGTGCCGGCCCAGGATGCGGCCAAGAGCGGCAGCAAAGCCGCACAGGCGACGTCGCAATCAGCCGTGGCGGCCGATGCAGGCTACAAGATCGGGCCGCAAGACGTGTTGCGAATTGACGTGTGGAAAGAAGCGGAGATTTCGAGATCGGTTCCGGTCCGGCCAGACGGGAAAATTTCACTGCCGCTGCTGAACGATGTGCAGGCGGCTGGATTGACGGCCATGGAACTGGCAAACAACATCACCGAAGGATTGAAGAAATTTATTACCAGTCCGCAGGTGACGGTGACCGTATCGGAGATCAACAGCCGGAGAGTGTACGTAACCGGGGAAGTGACGCGGCCGGGAGCGTTCCCGCTACTGCCGAACATGACGGTGCTGCAGGCAGTGACGAGCGGGGGCGGTTTTACGCAGTTTGCACGAACTAAGAATATTTACGTGTTACGCAATGAAGGCGGCAAACAGACCAAATATCCGTTTAACTATAATGACGTGGTGAAGGGCAAACGACCCGAAGAAAACATTACGCTCCAGCCCGGCGATACCATCGTGGTGCCGTAGAGAGGGCTTATGAAAAAGCGTCTGAGATTATTGAGATTTTCAATTATGGCGGCTGCATACTTCTGCGTTGCAGGGATCGGAATGGCACAAGATCCTCAGGCGCCCCAAGGCGGGGACAAACCAAAGCCGGCAGCAAAGAGCTACGGCCCAATCGGAAGCGGGGACGAGGATCAAAACCCGCCGCCCGACACACTGCAGCCAGACAACCGGCCGCTGACCGGCTTTCAAGAGCCCACGCTAGGAACGCAGATGGAGAGGCATAGTTATTGGGTGCCGGGAGTGTCGTACTACAATTACGCTCAATCCAATGGAAGTTCGCAAGGCGGAAGCTCAGATTGGAATTCGACAAGCTACCTCTCCGGAAATGTCAGCTTGCTCGAAAATTGGAGCCGATCGTCACTGGCGTTGAATTACTCCGGGGGTGGAGACTTCTCAACGGATTCCACCATTGGGAACGGCTGGTTCCAGCAGTTTAGCGCAGTGCAAACGTTCAATTGGCAGCGCTGGCAGTTGACGCTGCTGGACGAGTTCGCCTACCTGCCGCAAGCACAATTTGGATTTGGAGCTGGCACCGGACTGGCGAATCCGGGAATCGGTGGCACGCTGGGTGTTCCTTCCACGGGCCTGGCAGGACAATTTCTCTCCGGGCAGACGATTTTCACGGCAATCGGGCCGCGCTACACGAATACGGGTGGCGCGCAGGCGACATTCGCTCTAACGCCGCGAAGCTCGGTGACCATCGGAGGGCTGGCCAGCCTATTGAGATTCAGCCAGGCAGGGAATATTGAGAGCAATGACTACATCGGGAACATAGGTTACAACTACCAGCTAACCCGCGCGGACACCATTGGTGTGCTTTACCGGTTCAGTTCCTTCCACTACCTTGGCTTTCCGCAGGCGATTGGAGACCACACGGTCCAGCTCGCCTACGGCAGAAAGATCACCGGCCGATTGGCGCTGCAAGTCTCAGGAGGGCCGGAAATCACGGAATTCCGAATTCCGCAAAGCGCCACCAACAACAAGACGCAATACATCTCCGGCTCGGGCAATGCGACACTAAGCTATGCATTTTCACGCTCGAACGTTTCGGTGAGCTACCTGCATGGCGTTACCGCGGGAAGCGGCGTTTTTATAGGTGCAACGACAGATCAGGTTACGTTCTCGGGATCGAGAAAGCTTACGCGAAAGTGGAGCGGGAACGCAAACGTCGGATTTGCGCATAACTCCGCTATTGGGTCCGCCATTGGAACGGTTCAGACCGGCGCCAATACAAGTTACGACACAGTCTATGCAGGGGCTTCGCTGGCGCGGCAGTTGGGACGAAATGCTAATTTCACACTTGGATACACCGCGTACATCGAGAACGCAAACAGCACAGTTTGCGCCGGAACAAATTGCGCCTCGAATTTCACGTCGCACCAGATTTCGGTCGGACTGAGTTGGCACACGCGGCCGTTGGTGCTGCGTTAAAGAACAGCAAAGATGATCAGTAAAGACAGAACAGAGTGTCGACGGAGACGACCACAAGCCTATGTATAAGAATTTCTTCGGGCTGAAAGAAAACCCGTTCAATGTGAATCCGGACCCGCGTTACCTCTTTCTAACAAAGCAGATCGAGGAAGCGCTCTCCGGGCTAATGTACGGGATCCAGACGCGTAAAGGATTTATCACGCTGACCGGCGAGGTAGGAACCGGGAAGACGACGCTGATAAACAGGCTGCTGGACTGGCTGCATTTAAAACGCACGAAAACGGCGTTTTTGTTCAACTCGCGAATGAACTCCAACCAGTTGTTTGATTTTATCCTGGCAGAATTCGAAATCTCCTGCGACAGCCGGTCAAAAAGCCAGCAACTGATGAAGCTGAATCATTGGCTGCTGGATCGCTATCGCGCCGGCGAAACGGCCGTGTTGATTGTGGACGAAGCGCAAAATTTGACGTTCCCGGTACTGGAGGAAATCCGGCTGCTGACCAACCTGGAGACCTCGACCGAGAAACTGCTGCAGATCGTGCTCTCCGGCCAGCCGGAGCTCGAAGACAAGCTGAAGCTGCCACAACTGCGGCAATTGCGGCAGCGAATTACGTTACGCTGCCGAACCACGCCGATGTCAGAGGAGCAGACGCACGACTACATTCAGGAGCGCCTGCGGATCGCGGGGGCTGTCCCGCAATCCGCAATATTTTCGTCAAAAGCGATGGACGCGGTGCATATGTATTCAATGGGCATTCCGCGCGTCATCAATTTGCTGTGCGAACACGCGCTGATCAATTCGTTTGTGGACCAGCAACCCGTCGTGGAACCAAGGGTAATTGAAGATGTTGCCCGAGAATTCCAACTGGACGACGTGGAACCGATCGCACCGCCTGCCGCCGCAAGACAAGACGCGGACGTGTTTCAGTCGGAAGCGTTTATTCAGAACCTGGGCGAGGCGCTATCGCGATTTCGTATGCATCCACCGGTATCGTCTTCGACACGTGACAGAAAATAACTGGGAAGCCGGACGTCCGAAAATGCCGTAGCAAAGTTTATTTAACTTTTGGTACCATCACGCGGTCCCGCCTAACAGTAAGCGATATACTTCTCGAAAGTGGTTCGTGCTTCGTGGTTCGTGTCCCCTTTTTTCTGTAGTAGAAGCGCGTCGCCTCGACGTTCGTCAATGTGAGAGAAGTGTCTAGATGCAGGCATCGGCTTGGAGTTCTAGCCCGCAAGCGAAGCTTTGCTGTGTGTTGGCCGCGCTGGGTATATTTCTCGGCGGCTGCACGGCCGCTTCCAAAACTGAAAGTGGGCCGCCGCCATCTCTGGAGATTCTTACTCAGTCGCCCCTAACCGCTGCCCAAGTGGGGGTTCCCTATAGCGCCATGCTGATGGCACGCGGAGGCGCAACTCCCTATAGGTGGTCGCTCGTTAATGGAATAATTCCCAAAGGGTTGATGTTTAGTGCCGCCACAGGCGTAATTAGCGGAACGCCCAGCCAGGCGATCAGCAGTACCTCACTCACATTCAGCGTGACGGATTCGAGTAGTTCGCCCAAGACTCGGAGCGTGATTCTGTCGTTGACGATATCGAATGCGACCCTGATTTCGATTGTGGTGACGCCGGCGAGCCCTTCGGTCGGGGTTGGCAAGACGCAGCAGTTCACGGCCACTGGGACTTACTCCGACAACAGCACACAGAACCTGACCGGCAGTGTCGCCTGGGCTTCATCGAGCACCGCTACTGCTGCGGTCAGTGCGGGCGGCTTGGCTTCGGCTTTGAAAGCAGGGACCTCGACGATTTCTGCTACTTCGGGAAGCGTGAGCGGATCGACTACGCTGACCGTTACCGCTGCGGCCCTGGTTTCGATTG
>WNFS01003333.1_pt1 | contig 13105 bp, 11 predicted proteins | sample 5400141 | NCBI WGS metagenome assembly WNFS01 (sample SAMN13153358, study PRJNA577476) | soil metagenome | isolation source: 60 cm saprolite under Madrone tree | place: USA:California | collected 2016-06-14
CCAACCGAAGGCTCGATTGAAGAGCCAATGAACGTTTTAGCGGAACTGAAGAGCCGCGGGCTGATCCGCCATCTAGGAGTTAGCAATGTCACTCCGCAGCAGTTCACCGAGGCGCAGAAAATTTCGCCGATTGTTTGCGTTCAAAATTTCTACAATCTGGCCAACCGCCACGATGATGAATTCATTGACGAACTCGCGAAGCTGAATATGCCGTACGTCCCCTTCTTCCCGCTCGGAGGATTCACTCCCTTGCAGTCGTCCGTACTCGACTCGGTAGCAGCGTCTCTTCAAGCCAAACCTATGCAAGTCGCGGTCGCGTGGCTCCTGCAAAGATCCCCCAACATTTTGCTTATCCCTGGTACATCTTCCGTCGCACACTTGCGCGAAAACCTTGCGGCCGCAACGATGGAACTCCCATCGGGTGCGATCGAGCAACTTGACGAAATTGTGAAAGGAAGTTCAGCTTCAGTTTCGAGTCGCGCTTCTCACTGAGCGCAGCCTTGCCATCTAGCGAAGGAGGAACTCATGCACAATTCGATTTCGGGCACGGAGGTAGAAGGGAGATAAAATGCAAACGATACGCGTTACACTCACCGCGATTCTTCTCGGACTCTTCGGTTTGGCAAGACCGATTGTGAATTGCTCCGCACCGCACCGCCCGGCGCGAGCCTTGCTATAAGAATGGAGGATCAGCAAAACATGTCCAACGGCATATCGACCTTGCTGCTTCGTAATCTGAGCGACGTATTTGGCGAAAATGACCTCGTGCGCCGTCGCGCTGCAATCCATGCGATCTTTCACGAAGACGCAGTATTCTATGACCCAAAAGGCGGCGTATTTCGTGGCCGCGACGAGATCGACCGCATCGCGGGCGAGCTCAGGGCTACCCACCTTGACTTTCGGTATCAGCCAATTGCCGAGCCCGAGGAAACAGGCAACAGCGGGCGGGTCCGATGGGTAGAGGGCCGCCCTGGTGAGGCGCCAGCTTACGCCGGGACTGATTTCATCATTGCCCGCAATGGCCGGATTGCCGCCCTTTATCTCTTTTTCGACAAGCTAACCTGAGAACACTCCATGGCCGCATTCGCAGCAGCGGCGGATGCTCCTTTCAGGCCTTGCTGTCCGGCCCTTAGTGTGCTGAGCCAGGACCAGCCGACCTGAATTTGCGTGTGAAGAAAACCAAAGGTGCTCCAATCAAGCAGGCGCAGCCCAGCAGCCAGAAGCAATCGAGGGAGGCCAGGAAAGAAGCCTGTTGATCCAAGATGCGGCTCAATTGCGCATGCGCGTGGACCGATGCGTCAGCGGCCGAGAAACCATGCCTCGCAAAATAACCGGAGAGGTTTGTCAAAACCGCCCGGTAGGGCCCGTTCAGCGGAGTGGCGTGAGCGACAAGCACCGAACGATGGTATTGGGCGCGGCGCGCTACGACCGTGGTCGTGAACGCAATGCCAAAGCTCGCTCCCTGGTTTCGAAACAGATTCGTCAAACTGGAAGCCTTGTTGTTCTTCTCTTTTGGCAAGAATGAATACGCGAGCTGGCTGACGGGAATGAAGAGCGGGGCGATGCCAAGGCCCTGAAGAGCGCGGGCAAGCGCCTCATGCTTATAGTCGGTGCCGAGATCGAAGCTCGCGTAGTACCACATGCTTAGAGCGAAAATGAAGTAGCCCACCGCGATCATTGGCTTCACGCCAACCTTTGGCAGCAACCTGACCATCACCGGTGCAAGAACTACGATGACCATCGCTCCGGGACCGAGGACAAGTCCCGCGTCGGTCGCCGTGTAGCCGTAGAGACTCTGGAGCATTTGCGGAATCAGCACCGTTGACCCGAAAAGCGTGAAGCCAAACAGAAAATAGAAGAAATTGGCGATGGCGAAGTTGCGTTCGCCGAGAAGTCTTATTTCCACCACGGGATCGGGGTGCCGCCATTCCCAGACAGCGGCGATGACCAGAGCCACTACCGCCACGGAGAAGAAAATCAGTATGAAATTGCTCTCAAACCAATCTTCGGTTTGGCCGCGGTCGAGCACGACTTCGAGGCAGGCGAACCCCAGGGCGACGAGCACAATCCCCAGGCCGTCGATCTTGAGCTTGCCGTCACGCCGCGCGGCCTGGACCTGACGAGTGAACTCGGGTGAATCCGATACCAAGCGCTTGGTCAGAATCAGCGAAAGGATTCCGATGGGAATGTTGATGAAGAAAACCCAACGCCAGCTCCAGCTATCGGTGATCCAACCGCCCAACGGTGGACCAATCGCCGGTGCGGTCACAATGGCCATGCTGTAGAGGGCAAAAGCGGCGGCCCGCTTGCTCGCTGGAAATGTGTCGACCAGAATGGCTTGCTCCACGGGCGCCAGCCCGCCTCCGCCAACGCCCTGCAAGACGCGAAAGAAAATCAGCAAGCCCAAGCTGGGCGCTAGCCCACACAACAGGGAACTTACCGTGAAAAGAAGCACGCAAGCCATGTAGTAGCGCTTGCGTCCGAAGACGCGGCTAAGCCACGCGGAAAGCGGCAGCACAACAGCGTTGGACACCAGATAGCTGGTCAGCACCCAGGTGCTTTCGTCGTAGCTGACGGCAAGACCACCCGCGATATGCGGCAGGGCGACGTTGGCGATGGCCGTGTCGAGCAGCTCCATGAATGTGGCGAGCGTGACGACGACGGCGACGACCCAGGGATTGATGGCAGGGCGCTCGGCGGCTGTGTACGGGGCGGGAATGGAGGCTGTTGTAGCGCTCATACGTTTTCCAACGCCTCTTTGATGCAACAAGAGACCGGTCGGTCGCATCTAAACGCATGGTATGATGGAGCAAGCGACCACTCGGTCGCAGAGCATTTGTTGGCGGGAGTAGAGAAATGCGGAAAGGTGAACAAACGCGACAGGAAATCATTCGTGAGGCGGCCCCCATCTTCAATCAGCACGGCTACGAAGGAGCTGCGCTGTCCGACCTGATGAAGGCCACCGGCTTGGAAAAGGGCGGAATCTACCGGCATTTCGAAAGCAAGCAACAGCTTGCGGCCGAGGCTTTCGACTACGCCTGGAACCTGGCGATCCACACACGCTTTGAAGGCACGCAGGAGATCTCGAACACCGTAGACCGTTTGAAGCAGATCGTGCGGAACTTTCGGGATCGGCGAGCCGGGCTTGTGCCGGGCGGATGTCCTCTGCTGAACACAGCAATGGATTCAGACGATGGAAATCCCCAATTGAGGGTAAAGGCGCAGCGAGCTCTTAACTCCTGGCTTGACCGTCTCCGACGGATTATTGACGACGGGAAGCGGCAAGGGGAGATTCGCAGGAGTGTCAATTCCTTCGAATTGGCGACGCTGGTTGTGGGGACACTCGAAGGGAGCTTGTTGGTAAGCCGATTGCACCGACAAGACACCGCGCGGAATCTGGCCTGCCGTCATCTCGAGGAGTATTTCGAAACCAGTGTTCGTGCGAAGGAGTTCAAACGGAGGGCGAAAGAGTCATGAGCGCGCCGGGCATACCTGTCGAATCGGATTTCAGAACAAGGGCGAAGACAAACGATGTGCCGGTTGCAGGTCTCATAGGATTTGAGGCTAAAGAGATTGCTGAAGGAAGAGCTACGGTCACGCTGTTAGCTGGACCACAACACGCAAACCCCATGGGTACGCTCCATGGCGGAATTCTGTGCGACATTGCGGATGCCGCGATGGGAATGGCGTTCGCGAGCACACTCGCGCCGAAGGAATCCTTTACAACCGTGGAACTGAAGATCAATTTCTTCCGTCCTGTCTGGGAGGCTCACCTCAAGGCCGAGGGAAAAGTTATGCGCCGCGGGCAGAGCTTGGGCTACGTCGAGTGCGAGATCACAGACGAACGCGGCCAGCTCGTTGCCAAGGCAGCGTCGACTTGTCTCGTGCTGAGGGGAGAGGATGCCAAGGGCCGCTAAGCCGAAGAGTTAGTCGAACACGCGAGTCGAAACCGTGACGGTGATTCACACCATTTTGTTCTCCCTGTTCTTCTAATTTTAGTTTCGCGTAAAGCCGAAGCAATCGGCCGCCAAGAACGAAAATGCCGAACGTGTTCGCAGCTGGCCATTGAGGTGGCTGCCAAATGCAGAGAGTGGGCATGAATCAGCACCAGCTAAATCAGGATGAGCTGTTGCGAATATCGAGAGCGATTGCCGATACGACGCGCAGGTCTTACTCCGACTTCGCCCCGGCGCGTTGTAGACTCGGGACATGGCTGAAATCGCCGTGTTGGAACGTGCGGCTGTCGTGCGCCATGGACGAAGGCTCGAATATTTCACCATCGCGTGGAATGGCTTAGAAGGTTTGGTGGCCGTCGTCGCGGGTGCAATCGCCGGTAGCATTTCGCTCGTAGGTTTTGGAATCGATAGCTTCATCGAAGTGACGTCCGGGTCAGTCTTACTGTGGAGGATGTCTGTTGATGCGGACGAAGAACGTCGCGAGCCAAACGAGAGACGCGCGCTGAGGGTTGTCGGAGTTTGTTTTCTTCTACTGGCGGCCTACATCGCATATGAATCTGTGTTGGACCTGTGGTCGCGTCGGGCTCCCGAACACAGCATTCCGGGAATCGTTCTGGCCTGCGTCTCCTTGCTCGTAATGCCCCTTCTCTCGAGAGCCAAGCGAAAGGTGGGGCATGCTCTAGGCAGCGCCGCCATGCACGCGGACTCCAAACAGACGGAATTCTGCACGTATTTGTCGGCCATCCTGCTGCTGGGGCTACTGGCCAACGCCTTCCTCGGCCTATGGTGGGCCGACCCAGTGGCGGCCCTCATCATGGTTCCCATCATCGGGAAAGAAGGAATCGAAGGATTGCGGGGCAGGGCCTGCGCCGATGGCTGCGGCTAGAATCAATGCAATTCCGGATGTTGCCGGATAGCCTCGGCTTTCAAAATAAAGCTTCCGTCTGTCACAACGTCCTCTTTCGTGTTCAAGCCTTCGAGCACCGCGTAGTAGCCATTCGCCGCGGGACCCAGGCGTACCACGCGTAACTGAAAACTCCCTTCATTATTTTTGACCGGCAGAAACACGAATTGCCGTTCGCCTATGGATTGCACGGCTGCTTCCGGCACGACCGGACCGGGAGCGCCCGGAGACATGAATTCCACGTCCACGTACATATCAATTCGCAGGTTCTCACCGGGATTCGCAACCTCGATGCGGGCCTGGGCCGTCCGCGTATTCGGGTCCACTTGCGGTTGGATGTAGGTGACGCGGCCCTTCCAAACCTTTCCGGGATAGGCAGGAGCCGTGACATTTGCCGCGGAACCGACGCGAACCGATGCGAAGTCTTTCTCATTGACGCTGGCCATGGTCCACACCGTGGAGAGGTCAACAACGGTGAAGAGTTCCTGAGCTGTGCTCACCACCAAGCCGAGGTTCGCACTGCGCGTGAGGACCACGCCGCTGATCGGCGCCGGAACGACGAGGTTCGGGTTGATCTGCTCGGCCTGCTGGAGCGCGGCGATCTGACGGTCGCTGGTCCCGAGCAACGTGAGCTTTTCGTGCGCCGCGCGCACGTGTGATTCATGCACGGCGTGCGTCGCGGCGACTTCTTCCTCTTCCTGCTGGCTGACAGCTCCCAGCTTTACGAGGTTCCGCGTCCGCTCCAGCTTCTTGTGCTCCGCTTCAAGTTCCGCAAGATAAGAAATGTACTGCGTTTCGGCCTCGGCGAGTTCGCTGCTGAAGATGACCGCGAGGGATTGTCCGCGTTTCACGTGATCGCCAAGCACCACGGGAACTTCCTTGATGACGCCGCCCACAAGCGGTGTCACATGGACTTCGCGGTATTCATTGGGCTTTACGATGCCGGGGACGCGAAGTTTCAATGGTGTCACACCGTTCGTTATGCGAGCCGTGCGAATCTGTGCCTTCTTGAGATCGTCGGGTGCCAGATCAATTTGTAATTCCACTGAGGTATTCGACATGTCTACGGGAGCCGCGTTTACTGGAGACGCCATTCCGCTCATCGCGGACATGGAATCCTGCGGACCGGTTCTTGTGGTTGTGGAGCGCAGGGTCAGAAACCAAAATCCGAGAAGTGCGAATACCACCAAGAGCGCAGTGATCGCGAGCCATTTAAGCCAAGGCGGCCTTCCCGAGCCGGTCAGTTGATCATCTATGGTCTGCATGATTCTCTCTTTCAGGGCAGGGATGTGCCCACGGCCTTTTCGAGCGCAATGCGTGAAACGTAGGCGTCGAACAAAATATCGGTGTAGCCCGTTTCGATATCGATGTAACGGCGTTGCTCGGCAATCACGTCGAGCAGAGGAATACGCCCGTACCCGTAGGTTTGCTGGACTACATCCAGATTTCGAGCGGCCTGGTCGCGAACTCCGCGGCGATAAAGAGTCACTCGTTCCAGTGAGGCTTGATACCGAACAAGACTCTGGGTGACCTCGTGCCGGAGTGTCAGGTCCACGGCTGCGACCTGATTGCGTGCCGAATTGATGTCGGCCTTTGCGGCGACGATTGAACCCTGGTTGCGATCGAAGATGGGCAAAGTCCAGCGAATCCCGAAGACGGCGTAGTTAAAGGTTTGGCGGATGGGTTGAAGGTTTCCCGCTGCGTCGAACGCAGAGAACGCAAATCCACTGTTGGGGCGTTCATAACTAGCGGATAAGGAAGCGTCCGGCTTCGCTTCTGCCTGTAGCTGGCGCAATCCGGCGGCGGACATAGCTTCATTCGCCCGTTGCGCGGCCAAGTCTGGCCTGTGCGAGAGAGCACGTTCCAGAAGTTGAGCCTTGTCAGGAGAGAGCGGGGCTTGTTCGAGAGACCCTTTGAGCTGCAGTTCTTCTTCGGGCGGTAAGCCTGCCGCTTCCTTCAATGCAAGCATGGCGATCTCGGCTTTTGCCTGGTAATCGATCCGGAGACTCTCGATACGGTGCACTTCCACGCGCACCTCATCGGCGTCGAGCACAGGGACCGCTCCTTCGCGGACGCGGTCTTCCATGAGTTTCAGAAACTCGCGATTTGCCTGGAGGAGTTGTTCCACGAATTCCAGGTTGCGGACGGCCGCGAGCGTATCCGCAAAGCGCATGCGAACTTCTCCTGTGAGCACGCGCTCGTTGTCACTTACCGTCTCGCGGGTGGAGTTGAGTTTCTGTGCGGCCACCTCGGTCCGGCGCGCGCGTCTACCAAACAGTTCGAGCGGAACTTCCGCCCCGACGTTAAAGCGGTTGTCATCTCCGTTGACTTCCTTGAGTCCTCCCACAGACAGTGAAGGATTTGCGCGGAGATGCGCTTGCGCCACAGCTCCTTTCGCGGACTCAATCGTTTGGCGTTGCGCGGCGAGAGATGGATTGTTCGCGAGAGCGCGGGCAACCAAATCCATTTCTGTCAGTCCATGGTCGGAATCGACGAATCGATTCGTTGCAGGAGCGCTTGTCGTTTGCGGTCGAAGTGGGACGGAATACGCTAGAAGCGCAAGCAGAGCGACACGAAAGCGGAGAAATCGGATTGTATTCCGCATGAACGCTACCTCACATTGCTGTTGAAAGCAGTGCTTCCTTGTCCGCGTGGTCCATTCCAAGAAACAGTGAAGTGCCAGGCTCCGCTCATCGCGAAGTTCGATTTTACGCGATACGTCCCGGTCTGGCCGGTTGGCGTGATCTCCGAATCACCGGACATCGGCGCCATACTCGGCATAGACATACTCGAACCAAGCTGGACGTCGCCAACGTTGATGGGTTGTCCCTTCGGGTCCCGAAACTGGACAACGAATTGGTTCTGCCCCTGCTTGAGTTCGCCGGCGCTGTTCAGGAGCACGATGGCGACATCGCCGACGACATGCGTCGCGACTTCCTTCAGGTTTTCCGTATCCACCTTCTTCGCGCCACAACCGGTAAAGCCGAGAATCAGAAACAACATCATCGAAACAGCCGACAGCTTCTTCATGGGTCTATCTCCTTGGAGTGAGTTGCGAAATCACGAAATTTGAACAGCGAATTGCTGGCCGCGCCGAAGCTCTCGCTCCCGCAGCCACAAGAAAATGATGGGTGTGACGATCAGCACATGCGCAAGCGAACTGAGCATTCCTCCGAGAACGGGAGTCGCGAGCGGCCGTATGACTTCGGAGCCAACGCGGTTACTCCAGAAGATCGGCAAGAGACCTGCGACGACCGTCGAAACCGTCATCAGCTTGGGGCGCAGACGGAGCAGCGCTCCTTCCATCACCGCTTCGCGCAAAATCGAGATTGTAAGTGTGCCGTGCTCTTTTTTCTTTCGCGCGACTGCTTCTTCGAGGTAAATCACCATAACGACCGTCGTCTGCACGGCGGTGCCGAAGAGTGCGATGAAGCCGACCCATACAGCGACGGAGAAGTTGTACCCAAGCAGCCACAGAAGGTAGAGCCCTCCAGTGAGAGCGAAGGGGACGGCGAGCAGAACGTGGGCGGCCTCGAGAAATGATCGGTACGTCAGGAACAGCAGGATGTAGATGACGGCGATGGCGACCGGCATCACAATCTGCAGCCGCTTCCGCGCGCGGACTTCGTTTTCAAACTGCCCACTCCAGTTGTAGTAGTAACCGGGAGGCATTTTGATCTTGTCGCGGATGGCCTTTTCTGCATCGGCAATGACAGTGCCCGGATCGCGTCCGCGCGCGTTGAGGAGTACTGAAACCTTGAGCAGTCCGTTCTCGCTGTTGATCATAGCCGGCCCGGAAACTTGGCGGATGTCCGCCACTTGTCCAAGGGGAATCTGCGTTCCGCTCGCACCGGTGACGAGGACGTTTGCTATTTCGCTCGAATCGCGCCGGTATTGCGGCGCGTAGCGTACGCGCACGGGGAAGCGCCGACGCCCTTCGATTGTTGTGGTGATGTTGTTTTCGCCGATGGCGGTCTCAATTACGTCCTGAATCGCACCCACGTCGATGCCGTAGCGAGCCGCGGCTTCGCGGTTGGGGCGGATGTCGAGATACAAGCCGCCCGTAACCTGCTCTGGATAGACATCGCTCGCACCTTTCACGGTGCGTACCACATCGGCGATTTCGCGGGCCTTCCCTTCGAGGACAGTCAGATCGGCGCCGAAGACTTTGACGCCAATCTGTGACCGGATTCCCGTCGTCAGCATGTCGATGCGATTGATGATCGGTTGGGTCCAGATATTCGCGACACCGGGAAGCGAAACCGCGCTGTCCATCTCGCTCTTCAGCTTTGGGATGGTCATACCGGGCCGCCACTGATCGCGCGGCTTCAAATGCACGATGGTTTCGGTCATGTTGAGTCCGGCCGGATCGGTCGAGGTCTCCGCGCGCGCGACCTTTGCCGCTACGTAGGCCACTTCGGGAAACCGGCTGAGTATTTCGTCCTGGCGTTTCGCATACTCCGTGTTTTGCGCCAGGGCGATACTGGCATCGGCGATGGGCATGAACATGATGTCGCCTTCGTTGAGGGGTGGCATGAACTCACTTCCAATACCCGAAGCCAGTAACACCGCACCAACGAAGAATGCAAGGGCGACGCCGAGCGTGATGCGCCGGTGATCGAGAGCCCAGGACAACGCTGGGCGATAAAGGCGCTGGAGAAAACGCATCACCGGATTTTGATCCTCCGAATGAAACTTTCCCCGCAGGAGCAGCGTGCAGAGAATGGGCGTCAGCGTGAGCGCGATGGCCGTCGCGCTGGCCATCGCAAAGGTCTTGGCAAACGCCAATGGATGAAAGAGCTTGCCTTCCTGTCCGGTGAGCGCGAACACTGGAACAAAGGCCAGAACGATGATGGACATGGAGAAAAAGGTTGGGCGGCCGACCAGCTTCGTCGCGCGGAGCACGGTCTCCAGAACTTTTCCTCGGTCGTGCGTATCTATGCCTTCGAGATGCCGGAAGGCGTTTTCCGTAACCACAATGCCGGCGTCGACGAGCACTCCGATGGCAATCGCAATTCCTGCGAGTGACATCACGTTCGAAGTCACGTGCGCGTAGTGCATCAAGAGGAAAGAACACAGCACGGCCAGGGGCAGGGGAAGCGTCACGATCAAGATGCTGCGGAAGTGCATCAGGAAAATGACATGGGCCACCGTGACGAGAATGATCTCCTCGATAAGGGCATGACGCAGTGTGCCAACCGTGGCCTCAATCAATTCGGAGCGGTCGTAGAACGAAACGATATGCACGCCCGCAGGCAAGCCGGGTTCAATCTGCCGAATTTTCTCCTTCACGCGGTCGATTACGTCTTTCGTGTTCTCACCCGTCCGTGCCACGATCACGCCACCGACGGCTTCAGAGCTGTTTTTTACAAGCGCCGCCGTTCGGAAGGCGTCGCCGATCTGGACAGTGCCGAGGTCTTTCACAAAGACAGGAGTGCCGTTATGCGAGGCGACGACGATATTGCGGATATCGTCGAGGTTTCCGATCAAGCCAAGTCCGCGCACGATGGACCAGGAACCGTTTTGCGAAACCACGTTGCCGCCGACGTTCGAATTGCTGGCCATGACCGCGCGAACCACGGTGCTGAGCGGGAGCGCATAACTGCGCAGGCGATTCGGATCGAGATCGATTTGGTATTGCTGGACCGTGCCCCCAACGCTTGCCACTTCTGCGACGCCGGGCACCGAATTCAGTTGATAGCGAACGTACCAATCCTGCAGGGAACGAAGATCCCGCAAGCTGAGTCCACCGCCTTCGACGGTGTACCAGAAAACGTGGCCGACACCGGTCGCATCCGGTCCGAGCGTGGGAACAACGCCTGGCGGAAGTAGTTTCGAGACGAGATTCAATCGTTCGAGAACACGGGTGCGCGCAAAGTAGAGGTCCACATTGTCTTCGAAGATGACGAAGATCATGGAAAATCCGAAAGCCGATGAGGAACGCACGACTTTGACGCCCGGTAGGCCTTGCAGATTGACGGTCAACGGATAGGTGACCTGATCTTCCACTTCCTGAGGACTCCGCCCAGACCAGTCCGTAAAGACAATCACTTGGTTGTCGCTTAAATCAGGAATTGCATCGATAGGCGCGCGCAGCATCGCCCACAAACCCCAGCCGGCGATTCCAATCCAGAGCGCGACCACGAGGAAGCGATTGCGGAGCGAAAGCTCAATGAGTCGGTCAATCATCTCCGACTCCTCGCTGTTGCGCGGGAATCCTGCGGCTCAATAAAATCCCAAACGAATGCAGACATCTATGCCTCCGAATAGACAAGGGTGCGAGATACGCCAACAGACCCAGTTCAGGAGAGAACTTCAGAGGCAGGTCAGATCAGTAGGGAAGCGTGAAGCGTGTACAGCCTGGGAGGCGAATGCTGCGGAGCCGCGAACTCCAGACGAGAAGCTTCGGGAAACGGCACGCCGTGGGGAGACGCGAGAACGCCCGCGACAACCATGACGGGCGGATCGAGAGTCACGTGCGAAACAGGCAGGACTTTCGGTGACTGTGCGGAAACCATCCCTTTGCAGCAATCGTGGCTTTGATTGGACGGATCGCAGGGCATGGAGGCGCAACACTGCATACTCTGCTGGTTTTGCGTCATCGCGGACATGCAGTCCGCAAATTGCAGCCCTAACAGGGCAGCCATTGCCACGACAATGAGCAGTCTTTTCCTCATCACCCTAAATCCACTCTAAGTAGATTAGACGCGTAGGCCAACAATAAGGATACACCGTTGACCGTCGGATCGGTAATGTCTGGAAGCCTTTTCGTAGACCGCCCTTGTTCTGAATTTCCCTACATTCATGATCCGCACTTCGGCTTGGTGTCTTTGGTGTCTGTTTCGGCACGAAATTGGTGCTATTTATGCGGAACAGTTGAAAGAGTTGCAAAAGGCGAGATCGTAGAAATAGCCAACATCCATGCGGTTTCCATGTAAGTTGCTGAAGACATGCTAAGATAGCGAATAGGCCAGGGTGAGTATCCCACGAATCTCACGCAGATCGATGCGCCCCTGGCAAGGGCCCGTGATCCGACCAACTAACGCAAGACCTGCGTAACTCTACGGTAGGCGACAAGAGGGCTGTTTCCCAGAACTCCGTTTCTGAAGACAGGACGCCACAAGCCCGCGTTTCCGAGGTTGTGTGCGCTAACCTGCGCGGCGCGTTCAGAACGAGACACGCATCGAAAACATCCAGCGATGGTTGTAGGTATGAAACCTAGTAGTGGCAATCTGCATGCCGGCAGCGGAGGAGAACCGGAGATTCCTGCCAAGACGTGTACGTCCAAATCCGACCCCGGGTGTTAGGAAAAGCAGTGTTCCATTGGAGTTGCCTGCCCAACTTTGCCGTGTCCCCTGCTGGCAGGTTGGCTCCAAAGGTGGATTGAGCGTCAAATCTCCCCCAGCCCTTTCCGAACGCAAGGGCAGGCGAAAACACCGAGTCGCCCGTGCCATAGCGGTGTGAACCGGTGGCCGCAGTCGCGGCGAGTAGGAACGTCAGCAGGTAATTCCCTTCGCTTTGTTGCGCCGAGGCAATCCGAAACTTCAGCATCAACGGCAGGTCTCCGAACCCACCAGGCGGCCCGCTAGGGGACTGCAGGGTGTATGTCGGGACGCCCACGAGAAGTTGCATTCGCGGACTGATGATTAACTCCAGTCCCTTGTTTCCGCCAAGTTGATAAGTCCGGTTCCCCGCAACGGAAGGTTGGTCCCAAAGATCGTACCGGAACTCGTTCTTCAGCCGACCCGACGTGGTTGCTAGAGGTGAAAGCCAATCGGGTTGCGTGGCCTGGGCTTCCTCTGCCATGTCTAACCAAGAGCGAAATAGGTTGCGTTTCTTCGTTCCCTGCTCCTGTTGCGAGTCCATGTTGGCAGACTGCGCTTCAGTGGATTCGGGCCGTCGGTCGTCCGCGCGTGCGTATGGGCCAAGCAAGATAATTGCCGCAAAAGCTGAAATGGGTATCATTTGCGTGGATCTCAGGATGATTCTACGCTCCAAGAAAACCTCCCAAAAAGAAAAACGGCCGCTGCCAGATGGAAATCTGACGGTGGCCGCCCAAAACCAGCTTAGAAATTCTTCTATGCCATCAGCATCCACGCGCCAGTTGCAGAAACCGACAACAACACGAAGAATTGCGATCCACAGTTGCGGCAGGTAGACGCGGGAAGTTCACAGAAATCCTTCACACCGAATAGTGTAGTAAGGGTAAGGACAGGGTCGTGCGACTTCCTTTGAGAATGCAAAT